>Ga0099794_10000119_pt1 | contig 28712 bp, 41 predicted proteins | sample Rivendell_Oct201_10_FD_77320 | JGI IMG/M metagenome (GOLD analysis project Ga0099794, IMG submission 77320) | Vadose zone soil microbial communities from the Eel River Critical Zone Observatory, Northern California, USA -... | ecosystem: Host-associated > Plants > Roots > Rhizosphere > Soil ... | reverse complement strand
GGCTTGCTGTAAACGAGCTTTGTTACCGGATCGACGCACTGCACGACACGAATACCGCTGAGCGGTTTTACAACGACCAGCCAGCCTTGTGCCAATGCGTCGAGAATCGGCGGTCGTTCTGACTCAGAAATAAACAACTCAGTCAACCGAGTTTCAACCCGCTCTAAGTCAAGAGCCGTCATTGCGACAATAGAAGTATCCAGCTAGACTCCGAACGATAGAACCCAGCGGGTTGTTCCCGAATTGGCACATGCCAGGATACCACAACAGGTTGTTCAGTATAGATTATCTGAATTCTCATCACTGGCGCCCACGTTCGACAATCCGTCGAAAAGCTAACAACAGCTTGTTGGCCAGAACCGAGCATTCCGGCCAACAAGATCGGTAGCACAATGATCATGGAACAATGAGTTTAATTGAAACGACATGCGGCGCGCCGGGAACACCAACCGGCGTTCCGAGGATGTTACTCGGCGGGGATTCAAGCCCCCAAAAGTTGACGGCGCTAACGTAAAACGAATACGCACCAGGATTCGGCAACGTAATTATCTGACTCGTTTGCATCGTCGTCGCGGCATACGAAAACTGCGAAGTTTGAGTCGCAACGCCGAGAGCTTGATACACTTTATATGCTGTAACGCCATCGGAAACCGGATTCGCATCCCAGCTTAATTGAATATCTACTGATGCAGATACAAGCTGCGCCGTAAACAACAGTAGTGCCAACATAGCTAATTTTTTCATTGTTTATTTCGTTTGTTGTCATGGAGGACATTCCCCATAAATTTTTCTCCGGCAGCCATTACTGCACCGCAAAACAGAAAAAAGAATCCGATAATAATTACCGCGAGTCCGACAGCAATCCCGGAGGCCAATATAAACAGTAGGGTTTCCCAGGGGTTCATTCAATATCTCCATTTTCCGCGATCTTGCGGTCCTCATACGGCGCAACCTTCCGGCGATAAAATTCCAATTTCACCGCTTCTAGGACACCAATGAGAGTGTTCGCCGAATCGTAATTCGGGTTACGAGCGAACTGTGACCAGATCAGTTTTGAGATCGCGTAATTAAAATGTCCAGCGGGAGCATTTCTTAATTCCTGGTCTAACAAGAATAACGCGGTATCAATCCGAGACCGATGGTTTTTATCAATGTATGGCATTTTGGATTTCCTCCGGTAGTTGTTTGGGCAAGTCGTCAAGCTCCGTCGGCAGAATACCAAGTGCAATCCGTTGCTTGGTGTCCAACAGGCAAAGCAAATTCCAGCACGCCGCGACTAAATGCGCCTCGTCGGTCTGGCCGCGCATTGCCTTGGCTAGATGCCGCAAAGCACTGTCAGCATATCGGCTGAGCGGCATACCGCGCTCCCAGTTGCGCGCGGCGTATTTGCGCGCACCAGCTTCAAACAGCTTTGCGACTTCTTCAAGCGCAAACATCGGCAACAAGTCGAACCGACCTTTGCCGTCGATACTGTCCCGTCTTGCGCCAGAATCGAACTGTTGATGCTTGCCGGAGTCTTTTACTAAGATACCACCGACATTGATTTTGGGTTGGTAATCTTTGATTGCAGCTTCCATCATTTTCTCTGTTATTTTAACCTCAGCGCCGGGTGCATTGATTGCAATTCGTTCTCGAATAATTTCCATCATCGGATCATCGTTCGGAACACAATCGTCGCCGCAAGTGTCAAAGTAAGGGGGTTGTTTATCGCCAGGCATAAATTTGATCGAATATCCACGTTGGCAAACTTCGCAACAGCATACGCAGTCGCCAAATCCTGCGTCGAGCCGGCGTCGAAAACCGTTGGAGGATCAACGTTATCGCCGTTTGCAAATTATCAGTGCTGAGATCGTCCTCAAACTTGCTGACTGTCAAGCCGCGATTAACGTTCCAAAGCAACACTGTCGGCTTCCAGAGACAATACCGATTGAGTGCATATTCGCGCGCAACACCTACGCTGCCCTCATCGGCGCCGTCGATCAATACAACGTGTGCAACCCGGCGAATAATGTGCTTATCCCAACGCCAGTTAGCGCGCAAAGATTCAACGGTTCCAGGTTGTAGCGCAACGCCAGGCTCAGCCGCAACGCGCTCGCAAATTACTGGCGAGATCGGCGTTAGCCCGACTTCACGTAATCGTTTGCAAACAAACAGCGCGCGGGCAACTTGCTCCGCTTTGTCGCGTCCCGTCATCCGACAGGCAACGTAGATTATGCAATTCGGTTTCATCGCACAAACAGTAGCACAATAACTGTTGCAGTGCAAACCGCGAACGTCCAGAAAAAGAGAAAGTAAACCCAACAGTTCTTTTTCATGATAGCCAGAGGGTCGCTACGGCGCCGCACGCAAACCCGACCATCCCTCCGACAATTAAGCCTACAATGAGAAAAATCACGAGGTTCCTTTTCCCCGGCGGATGCGCTGCCCGACTTCCGGGATAATTGTTTTTTCAACAATGCCGAAATTTCCGACGTGCTGATCGGTTTCACCCGCTTCGCGGTTGCCTTCTCGCGGCCAAAAGGGCTGCTGTCCGGCGCTATCGTCCGCAGGCAGTTTTGAATTTTTCGCTGATTTTGGTTTTTTCATTTGTGTATTTGTTTGAGGATTTCAAGCACCGTTCCGGCAAGCAAGAAAAGTATTCCCGTTAGGTATAACAGCAATGGAGTCAGATTGCTATTCATAAACCGCCCCCTGTGTTGCGCTATCTTCGATTGCACAGTCCTGCCGCAAGGTTGCTACCGAATAAAACCGTCCGCTGGGCGCCGGAAGGCTATCATTCCAGATGCAATGCAACCTATTGCCCGATTTTTGCGCGCTGATTTGCTTGATTACGTTATTGTCCAACGCCTGCGCGAGCCGCTCGGAGACATCAACAACTGCCGACGATTTGTCCGTCAAATTACGCGCTCGCAGTCGTTGCTGCCAGGTCTGCGGACTGCACATAACATGGTAATGACCGAATCCGGCAACACTGAGTTGCCGGAATTCATACTCCGACCGAACGCCGGAGACAACAACTCGTTGGGTTTTATTGTCGAGAAGAAATCGCTCAGCACGTCCGATCAATGACGTTACCCAAAGACCGGGGTGTTTTCCAAAATTTTCCCAGTCAACAAGCAACGACGTATTGAGTGACGCCGAACGACCGGCAGCCTGGATCATGGTCGTGAAGCACGCACGAGCCGGCGTCAACGGATATGCCTCGGAGACCTCGGCCCTACCCCAAGCTGCAACCTGCTGAACAAATTGCAACGCACCCGCCCGGCCTTTACCATCCGGGGAAGTGTTTACGCCGAAGAAAAGCTCAACCAGGTATCGCAGCGGCTCCTCGAATCCGATAACTTTTGCGCCGATCTGCTCTGCAACGTAATCTTTACCGGAAGCAATTCTACCCGTAAAGACAAGTTTTCGGGCAATAAGATTCTGCCGTTGCGGGACTGGCACTGGCGCTGCGGCAACAGGTGCTTCCGTTGCCGGTTTCGACTGCTGATTATACAATGATTCATTTGCAGCAACATCGACTTCCGCACTCGTCATCATTGGAATCTCCCGTTGGCTGGTCTGCGACAATGTTTCGCGTTCATGCTTTGGCACTGCGACCAGCGTGTTCAGCGCGTGCGCGTCGGTATTGATCCTCAGCGGGTCCGGTTGGCGTTTTAGTTCCACATCGAAGGCGCCGGCAGTGCTGCCGAGTACATTAAAATTTGGCCGTTCTGCGGTTGCGTTATTGTCGCTCATAAGTTTTTTGTTCGAGTTCTGTCGGTTGCTCAAGCCCAAGCAGCGCAAAATACGCCGCGCGATATTCCTGAATTTCACTTAGCTGCTCGGGCTGTTGTGCGTGTCGGTTGCAACTTGCATCGGCCCGCGATTCTGGTTCGCCCGCTCTGCTTCTCGGACCTTCCGATCCAGCAAAATTTCCAGCCGTTCCATTTTCCGGCCTAGCAGTATCTTTTGATACTCCAAAATCGACGCCGGTAATTCGGACTTTACCGGCTCCGAGGGAAACACAAAGTATGTCCGCTCGGTCGCTACTTCGCGCTCGATTGATACCGCCAGCGCCGCGTCGGCGTGCAGAGTCGCGTAACCCGTTGGGCACAGGTTGAAAACGTTCGTTCGGCAATGCTCGCATCTGTCTAAATGTGCATGAAAATCACTCATTTGTCAAACAGCAACCCCTTTCTTAGCCGTCCGGGCTGCGATCTCGATTGCCGCCGCATCGTGCAGTTCCTCAAGAACGAGCGCGCGCCGTTCAAGAATGGTTCTGAGCGCGACAACCTTCGGTTCGTCGCCGGTTAGCTTGAGATAGTCCCGCTGTATTGTCAGCCGGCGGATTGCACTACGCCGCAGCAGGTTCAGCAATTGTTTCAGATTCGACCGGCGAATCCGAGCGTTGATCTTCGTATCCAACGATTTCGGCGCGTGCGCTACCGCGCGCTTAAACGTTGACTTTCCTTCGATAACCTCTCGCCGGGTTTGCGAATAATCCCGATAAAGCGGCGCCTCACTGGTGAAAACTTTCTGACGCGCGATAGCGCAATTCTTCCGCATTCGATTGCTAAGTTTAACCTTCGGTCCGGTTAACATCGCCGTTGCGACTTCGACAGGCATCCCGTCGATGGTTTCCGGGGTTACCGCCGGATCGGTTGTTTGTTTTTTCATAGATACTCAATTTCTACTTCAGTTGTAATCACTGCAACTGCTTGTTGATCCAATAGCTCTTTGACAAGAGTTACTAGTTTAATTTTTCGTGCTTCTACGTTGGCGAATTCTTGCATGGCATCAGTGATATAAATCACCAATGTTTTTCCAGGTTCCTCAACAAGCCTCCCTTGCTCGTTTTTCCAGCCGCCGAAAGTATCCAGCAGCGTGTATCCGCCGAAAAGACTTGCCGCTTTGTCGCAGATTGCGCGCACCGCTCGCTTTGCGTCATTCTGCGCGATCAGCCTGCCGTGTCGATCCTCGCCGATGCCGAAACCGAATTCGATTTTGTATTTCATGGTAAAAATCCTTTCGGGCCAGCGAGCATCTGATAATACTGGCCGAGATAAGCCGCCGCACGAGAAGCGAAACATCGCGCGCGGATGTATGCTTTATACTTCGAGCCGCCGCTGAGACCGGACTGCGGCAGCGTCTCAAACCACCAGTGCGCCGCGAGGGTGTCATGCGTCCGCGCGGACAGCGGCGCGGGATACGCCGGGTATAAACAGGCAGAACCGCCCTGAGAGTGCAGCACGCGGCTGCTAGTAAATAGTCGATTCATCGCGTTACCTCCCCGGCGTCGATCAGCGCCACAGCCGTTCGCCCGTAGCTGCCTTGTAGCTGCCAAACCAGGCCGGTATCAACAAGGTGCTGGAAAAGTTCGATAACTCCGTCGTTGTCCAGTTCGCCGGACTCGTAGGCAATTATGCCGCCGACCGAATCGTAAACAGTGCTACGCGCGCTCATGCGGCACCTGCCTTGCAAGCAGCAATAAACCGGGCGCCATCGAAGGCCGGATTATCGTTTGCCAGCCGATCACCCAGGACATCCACCAGCAGGTCGAGCGTCTTATTTCCGGCATCCCCGATAAGCCCCGGATTCACCGGACGGCAATTTGCAATTGCGTTTGCGATCAGTTTGTAATCTTTTCGGCTCATATTTTAATCGGCCTTACTGGGGCCGTGATGGAAGGTAGTCCAGCGCAACCAAACCCGCAAGGCGGGAATATACCCCCCGTTAGCTAGGGGAAACTACGGTGTCGTCCGTCGATACAACTGTGCCGAACGCGCCGCTGCGAATGTGCTCCCGCAATTCGGCAGCTTTGCATTCTGCAAATTTCCGCTGTTGCAATGCGCTGGCCTTGCGAAAAGCTTCAGTGTCCAACGATAGCTCATTCAAATATTGAACCAACACGTTGTTGATTGCTCCGAGACCGCAAGTTGCAGTCCCACGAATTGTTGAAACCCGCCAGGCGGCAACAACGTCGTTAATCCTGCGCGGCGGATTGCTAGTGTTATCAAGTTCCCAATCGGTTAGTTCTTGCCAGATAATCAATCCGGGCAACTCGAAGAAAATCTTCTGCCGGTCGCGCATTACCTGTAAAAAACAAGCAACAAACCGAACACGATACTAATTAGGAAACCAATAAAATCCCAGATGGTAATCTTCATTACGAACGGCAGATTGCGAATGCCGTGATAATCGCCCAACAAACAAGAATTACCGGCCAACAGGTTAGTTCATTCATGCGATTTACCCCCCTCGTCGGCCCAACTTTCCGGCACCAACGGATTTACCAAACCAAAGGATACCTTCAGTTGTCCTCGTCTGGCACCATCGTCGATTAGTCTTTGCACATCTTCAGTTGCAGCTAAAATTTCTTGCTTGAGCCTAGCGTTATAGCTATTTAAACGAACGCACCCATCCCACCAATAATTTTTCTCTTTTCTCATTTGCTCAAGGTCTGAAGTTACCTGTTCCAGTTCTCGGCGCAATCTGCGGGTTATCGGCAACGAAAAACCGGAGTCCACAAGATTCACAACGGCAATCGGCATGTGCCGGCGAACAGATTTCGCAACGTCTGAAAATAACCGGCTCGCTCGAATAGCAGCGATACTCTGAAGTATTCGTCCCGGCAGCAGTTTCCAAAAAGCGAGGGCAAACAACGTCAACATAGGGTTTTTCCGTGGGCATAATTCAAATCATCGGCGCTGAGATGCCCCTTGCCGTTGCAAGACCGGCACCAGTCCAATTTCTCACCAACATAAACGTTGCCGGTGCCGCCGCAAGGCTGGCATATAGAACGATCAGTTCCACGATCAGCAACGGCCAGCGCAGCGCCGAATTGTGCAACCTGCGCGTCAGTCCACCTTGGCGCCGGATAGACCTTCCGAAACTTTCGGTATCCCGTTGCGTGAAAGATACCTAGTACCGAGCGCTGCCAGTCGATTTCGTCATAGTTCTGGCACCAGTTGGAATTCATGTCATAGCGCGGTGCGTCACCCTTGCCATTGATCCCGTGCGCGGAACTCAAGCCAATATCTCGTTGTCGATTCTTCATAAAATTTTTTCAATCTTCCAACCGAGATCATCGCACATAACGCAAAAAACGTCAAACCAACCCCCACGCCACTCTAATAACGGCCCGGCGGTGCTAATTATTCTTCCGTCCGAGACTAGGATTTCCGTATCAAATCCCCCACTTGATCCGCGGTAGGAGACAAAGTATCGGTCGGAATGGATAACTGTATGTTGTATTTGCTCAACCATAAAATGAACTCGGAAACCCGAATAAACCGCCGATTGCAAATTTCTTCAGTATCCACCCGACCAAACAAATCTTGCCAGGATTCCCGCGATTTCCAGAGCGACCCGTCCGAGCCGTCGAGAAAAAGTTGCATCGTCTCCAAGGCACCGCAAACAATCGGTTCAGTCGTGGATTCACTCATACGGCATTCATACCCAACGGCAACCCGCGGTCGCCGGATTGTTCCGGCGGATTCGTCAGAATGAAAATCCACCGTTTGACGCCGGGTTCATCAACGAGGTATGCAAGCCGATAGCCGGACAGCCAGGCGCCGCGTGTCGTAGTCCTGCGGCTATAATGCTGCAAGCCGTGCAGTATTACATCACGCGGAAACCAATCCTGACCAAGAGATTCAACCTGCACTTCGATTTTATCACCGGCAGGCAGCATTAATACCGCGTTGTCGAACGTGATTTTCAGTTGCTCGGGAATCTTTTCGTTGGCGCTCACGATTGTTTCGGAACCTGTGCTTGCTGCTGCGCGACTTGTTGCTTCACGCGATCAACATGCGAACTGATTGACGCAAACAGCATTACCAACGGCTCGTATTCATTTCTCGTTGTGTGCCAGCAACCCAGCAGGTCGGAAGCATAAGCAACGAAACTATTGAACAAGAACTGCCCGAGTCCGGCGATTTCCGCTTGGCTGTTGGGAGTCACAATTTTGGTATTACTGAGTTCTTGGAACCTCGCTAACGCTTTTCCGATACCGATTGCGACATCCGGCGTCAAGCGTTGGTTGAACTGCAAGTCTGCGGCTGCGACGGTTCCCCTTACGTCGGTATTTCCAGGGAATTGTGTAATATTGTCTTTCATTTTGTTGGATTTGTTTTTTTCGCTGCGCGCCAGCATTCAATATGCCGGCGCAAAATTATGTTGTGCGTGCTCGGCGGGTTGCCGCAAAAAAGATTCAGCCAGTTCCGAAGTGCCGTATCAGAAACGGTATCTCCATCAATATACCAAACATCTAACTCGTAAGTGTAATGAACACCAGGCATCCTGTTGTTGGCCGGGCTATCAGGGGCGCAATCACAATTCGCTTGCTTGTCGATGACTTGCTGCAAATATTTTTCAAGCTTGCGCAGCCGATGAAAAATATTCTGTTTTTCATAATCCGGTAACTTAATTTCAGCGGGATACTCAAGCTTTGCAATTCGTTCTTGCAGACGCAATACGTGATCGAGTGTGGCAGCTTCTTTAATGTAGGCTCTGTTTGGTACCCGAAGGGCTTCTCCCGGAGGCGGCGATGAGATATACTGCGTTGAACTGGTGGATTTCCCCAGGCTCGCCATAAATTCGAGATGCTGGTGCAGCGTATCCGAGAATTCTCGCAGCACGGCACCGCTGGAAAAATACATATTGTAGTCGTATGCCGAGTTTGGAGCGTCGAATTCAACTTTCAGCCGCGCATCGGTAGCGCCGGTCCTTTTTTTCGCTGGTTCAATTGTAATTTTCATTTCAGGTTGTCAACCCACCTTTCCGGTGTGCTATTGAATTTCTGCATGTTTCGGTGTCAGTTCAAAAACGTTATTCGCTCGTGCAACACACTCTATCTCAGGTTTGCTAGTTGTCAAACGAGCAACATCGTCTTCGCAATAGGGAGTGACATAGCCCGGCGTTGGCGCCAGCGGCGGCGCCGGGTGCAGCGAGCCGACTGCAACAGTCCGATCCGGGTCGGTTATGTGAACTGTCTTTATGGATACCGTGTTTAAGCGTTCCTCGATACGCCTCAACCTACCGTTCAACGCATCAAACTTATCGCAGACTTCGCTGAAGTGATACAGCATCTCTCCGCGAATAGTTCGTGCGGCTGCGCGCTGTTGCTTCTTCAATTGTCGGTCGGATTCGACTGTCGCCGGGTTCAGAAGCACACCAACGGTTTCAAGATGCTTTGCAATTCGATCCAATAGCCAGACAGCATCTTCAAAGTCGAGCGCATCCTGCTTAGTATCTTCAACACTGAAGTTCACGTATGCGTCAGTGACCGCAGGCCCGCCGCGGCAGCGATACCCCCAAAATCGAAACGTTGCGAGATCAGCGAATTTTGCCGCAACAACTTCGGACTCTGAGAATCCGATACGCCTATATTTTCCCCCGAGGTAAATACGCACTCCGAATGTTCTCCCGTTGGGCAACAGGTAATAGCAGCATGGTGTGCAACCTGCGGCACGTTTATCCCGCAGTTCGTCATCGTATTGACGCACCGGGTTGTCAACGGTGTCGAAGGTAATCGTCCGTAGCTCGTTCGCAAGCTCGGTCAACGTCGGATCGTTTGATCGTGTTCCCACGAACAACAGTGCACCGGAAATCGTTACTTGTCAAACGATACGCCGTTTCGCCGTTATGGGCGATTATGTAAACAATTATGATGACGAGTTCTGAGTCCAGGCGACTGTGGCCCCGGCTGGGATATTCTATGGGCCAGGGCGTAGTCTCCATATATTGATTAAAAAATCCCAAAAAGGAAAAAGGGACTCAGAACTCGTCATCATAATTGGTTAGATAATGGAACAATACCTTCGGCGGCTGGCAGGCCAGTTTTTCGGTTTGCAATTGCCGCGAAAATGTGGCACTATTGGTTTATATGGACCCGAAAGATAAACCATCCCCAGCTTCGGTGGATAAAGAGCTTTTCAAGCGTATGCCGAAAGCGGTTCAAGACCTGAATGCCCTGGGCCGCAAGGAGCTTCGTCAGAAGCGCCGTGCTCAGTTCGAGGATGAGCGACAACAAAGAGGGTTCCCTACCACCCCGCCGAGAATATGAAAAACAAAGTCCCTGAACTCGGTCCGATGATTTTTGATGAATCTCGCCGGATGATAAGACGATTCCGTCGCCGCAATAACATTCAGAGAAACTCAAGTGTGAGCTATCTCAAGTATAAATATGGGCTGACGCCGGAGCAGCTTGAGAAAATGCGGTTAAATCAAAACTTTTCGTGTGCGATTTGTTTGCGGCAACTTCCGCTAGTGGTTGACCACAATCACGCGAATGGAAAAGTGCGGGCCTTGCTGTGCGTAGCCTGTAATGTTGGCCTAGGGCAGTTCCAAGATTCTGTGGTAATGCTTGAGCGGGCGCAAGAGTATATCCATAAACACCAATGAATATGCCTGAAATTGATTCGATTGACCGCGAGCAAGCTTTTCTTTTGTATGCTTCTTTCTGTGGCGATCTCGCCCGCACAGCGCACGCTTTAAATGTATCCCCGGTGACGGTGCTTCGCATGGCCGACGACGAAGGCTGGAATGACAAGCTGGCGCCGATTCTCGCGCTTAAGAAGTCCAGCAAACCTGGTGACGTTGAGAGAGCTATGAATCGCGCGTATAACTTTGTCCAGGGGCATCGTATGCGTATGATTGTCAACCGCGTGATTCAGCGGCTTACCGGATTCAATGAGAAGGAGTTCGAGGATTATTTATTGACCGGAACATCCCCGCACGGTGTTAAATTCGCCAAGCTCAGCACGCGCGCGTTGGCGGACCTGGCGAGCGCGATGGAGAAGGCGCACGCTATGACCTATGCGTCCCTCAACGACACCGCGCCCGAGCGCAGCAGACGCAATGAAGCCGGCGACGATAGCGTATCCGCCGGGCTGTTGCACGTCAAGCTTGCGGCAGCGATGTCCGAGGCTGGCGAGTCCAAGACACCGCGCGCCTTACTTTTCGACGCCCAGCTTGAGCAAGCCGCTGCGGCTGTGAAGGTTATACAGGATAGCGCGAAGCCGGCTAACCCGAACGACAACGATGACCACTAATAGTTGACTAAACGGTCAACTACTAAGCGCAAGCGAAAACGTAGCGCGCTCCCCGGATTTTCTTTCCTTTCACGATAACGTTAGCGATAAATCCCCCGAGCGCAGGCCGCGCGCCTCACGACCGAGGCCGGCGGACGTGGCCGAATCTACAGATAGTGCCACAACCTCCTACCCGGTATCGTTAAAGTTTCAAAACCCGCTTGGGGGGCTGCTCGGCTGTATGTTTCGCTTAGTGCCTCCCCCTGGGGATAAAAAATTGGGATCGAGGATATTTTGTGTGCCGTAGGTTCCTCCCGGTGGGAACTATTGCGCTTGCACTATACTTGCGCCTGGAACACTGTTGAGAGATGGCTTACATGGAAAATGCGGACGCAGAGAAGCGGAAGTTTCTCCCGGCTGTTATTGTCGATTTTACCTGCGACCGATGCAAACGAGCCGGCAAAGGGCTGTGCTCCACACTGCCGGCGCCGTCGCCGATAACCGCAGGCTACTATGACCTGACTGCCAGTTGGCGAGAATACGCGCGCGGCAACGAGAAAACAATCTGCGACGAGTGCATGAACTCCGATGAAAAATTCAAAACCATGCTTCGATCTTCCTACGGATTTTCTGTGTAAATTCTGCTTGCCTATTTTTCTCGAATCCGGCACTGTTGGTATATGATGAAAAGCGCGCTGAAGTTGGCCGCTGCGATTACAATTTTCGCGGTTGCTTCCGTTGCTTTTTGTCGTTGCGATTTCCTGCGGCCTCTGGCTGGCGTGTCGTCTGAAAACCGATACGAGCGTGCGGTCCAGCAAACGGTTCTGATCGTAACGCCATCCGGCAGCCAAGGGTCCGGCGTAGTCATCAAACGTAGTTCACCGGACGGTGAACGGTTGTTCGTCTGGACGGCGGCACACGTAACGTGCAATGCGGATACGTTCGATGTCATTAAATCTTTTCCTTCCGGCACAGCTACTTTTAAGGCGCATCTGATCGCCAGCGATACCAAATTCGATGTCGCGCTACTCCAATTGGATGCACCGACGATTTTATTCCAATACGCGGAATTTGCACCGGAAAATTACACCGGGAGGATCGGTGACTGGATTTATCATTGCGGAAACGTTCTCGGTCAGAACTATGTGAATCTGGTAAGCCGGGGAATAATTTCCCATGAGGGCAACATTCTGTGGGCGTTAGTCGATGTTTCAACACTGCAAGCGGAACACGGTTGCTCCGGCGGGCCGGTATATGCGGAAAGCAATCAGCAGGTAATCGGGATTTTGATTGCCGGAATCGCGCGCGGTCAATATGTCGGCTACGTTCCGGTGCGAGAAATTTGGAAGTTTGCAAAGTCCGAAGGCGTCCGATGGGCAGTTTATGGAAACTATTGTCCGAGCGATGCAACTTTGAAAATCCTAATCGACGATCACCGGGTAGCCCCAAACCAATCAGACATACAGGAATAATAACATGGCAATTCAACTCGGCGTAACAGCGCGCAATAACCGCCTCGATCAAGTCGAGAGCACCGCAGGAGTCAGCGCAAAACTTCAAATACGCACTGGCGCACAGCCTGCCGATTGCAGCGTTGCGAATTCCGGCACACTGTTGATTGAAATCGCGCTGCCGTCCGACTGGATGAACAGTGCATCCTTGGGGGTTAAAACGAAACTCGGCACCTGGTCCGGCAGTGCTACCGGCACTGGCACCGCTGGCCATTTCAGAATTTTCGACACGACCGATGCAACGTGCCATGTGCAAGGCACGGTAACGTTGACTGGCTCTGGCGGCGACATGACGTTGGACAATACCAACATTCAATCGGCGCAAGTCGTCACGGTCAACACATTCACATTAACAGACGGAAACGCATAATATGAGCTTACAAACCTGGGAAGAAGTTTTAGTAACGTCGATCACTGACGGCACCGCGCTGACAGCCAGCACAACGCCAACATCAATTTTGCCGTCGCAATCAATCCTGACGTTGCCGAGTAATTTTTTCTACGTCGGGCGCCAAATTCGGTTGCGCGCAAGCGGGAGAGTTACTACGGTTGTTACGACCCCCGGCACGTTGACATTGGATATTCGGTTTAACACGTCAGTCATTGTTGCTAACGGAGGCGCAATTCCGTTGACAACCGTTGCACAGACCAACGATACCTGGTCGTTGGAATGGTTGCTAACCTGCCGGACTGTTGGGTCTGGAACTGCGGCTACGTTAATGCACACGGGCGTTTTTCTGAGTTCCGCTGGCAACCCGATTGTGTCGATGTTACCTGCGACCGCTCCGGCAGTCGGCACCGGCTTCGACAGCACCGCTGCCCAAACTGTGAATTTGTTTGCGACCTGGTCGTTGAACAATGCGGATTCGATTCTTTGCCATCAATATCATCTTGAGGCGACGAATTAACAACGGATAGCTTGTGCCTGCGTCTCGTAGTCCGGGTAAATTTTTTGGCCCCCGGCAATTTCCGACGCCGGTTTTATTGCAGTTCAACGCTGGTGGTGCCAACGCGAATTCGGCGAATACGCTTGAAACAGTAACGTCATCCGGTGCTGGTGCCGTTGCGATTGCCGGAGCGACCTACGCCGTTATTATCTTCATAGCGGATACGTTATCCGCCAGCGGATCAGTTAGTGTTGCAGACACGTTGACTGTTACCCTGGCTCCGCTGACGCTGGTTGCCGGAGACCCGAAGGTAACTCGAAAATTTTTGCACCAACTTCGGATTAAGAAATATTTTCGCGGGATATAATCCGCTTGAGAAAAAACTAGAATTTTATATGTCACAATCCGCTAACGCGCAGTCTTTCGGTATAATACCGAGAATCGACGATATGCAGCAACGCCTCGGCTACAAGATGGCGGCGATGGTTGCTGTTGGTCTCGGCCTAGGCGGCGTTGTATGGGTGACGGATACCGCGATGCATTCCGGCGAATTCTGGTCATTTCATGCGATTTCCGATTGTGTTTTTGATACCGTGACATATAAGGCAAACACGAGCAGCGGTTCACCCGCGGGGTTAAAGCTGCTTGCGGGCGATAGGCTATTCGGGCCGATTGTTCAGCTTAAGTTGACCTCCGGCAGCGGCGAGCTTATGAAGGGGATTATATGATTTGCGCCCCCGCGGCATTTACTCGGTTTCAGCCTCCAAAAGTAATTCCACAATTTTCGGGTATTGCCTGCAAACCGCGTAGTGTATTTAAACAAGCTATTTGTTGGTGCATCCGAAGGATTCTAAACGTTTTGATTCCCGTCGGAACCTGGGCCACAAAATAAGCTGATTTTATGCCGGCGCAATACTCATCCGGCAGAGCACCGATAGTTATTGGTGGAATGTCGAAGCGCCGCAGGTTCGGTCGCGGATTATTTTCGTCAAGGAAATTTTTCGATGTTGCCGGCGCCAATGCGGATAGTGCGAATATCCTTGGTGCGCTGACGCTTTCCGGCGCAACGATTGTTGCAATTGTTGCAGATTCTACTCCGACGTTAGCGGCGTTAGCATTGAGTGGTGCAACGGCTGTTGCGGTTGCGGGGATTGATTCAAGCCCTCTCGCCGCTCTGACCTTATCTGGTGCTGGTGTTGTTGCGATTGCTGGCACAGAGTCAAGCACTCTCGCCAATTTAACGCTGGCAAGTGCAACGGCGGTTGCGATTGCTGGAACGGAGGTAAACACCCTCGGTGCCTTAACTTTATCTGGCCTTGGCGCTGTTGCGGTTGCCGCAACAGATTCAAGCACTCTCGGAATATTAACCCTTTTGGGGGCGGGGGGTATCGCAATCTCCGCTTCAGCAGCAAACACATTGGCGGCTCTTACGGATGTTTCTGCCGGCATTATTTTAGTTCAATCGACGCTGAATGTAACATTGGATGCATTGGTTTTATCGGCTTCCGATTCGGAAGCGATTGTTGCAAATCTTTCTGTGTTGCTCGATGTTGCCATTCTTTTAGCCAACGGACAGGTTATTCCTTTTCAAACAAAACCCCGAACGCTGATTCCCGGCAGCGGGATTCAGTCGCTTTCCTGGTGAAAGCAACATTGACATAGCGGGCAAAAATCAACACTATTACTTTATATGGCAATCGACAAAAATGATCCTCGGCCTGCGGATACTGACAACAAATTGTTACAAAAAATTCTTGAACGGCTGAAGTCCGGCATCGGGTTGACGAACAGCGCGATTGATATTGGCAAGGTTGACCAAGGAATTCCGGGGGTATCCCCGTGGCCGATCTCCGGCACTGTCGTAGTCAGTAATTTGCCGGCTACCCTCGGTCAAAAAACAATGGCGAATAGCGAATCGGTTGCTATTGCCAGCGATCAATCAAGTCTGCCGGTAACAATCGGTAATTTTCCCGCAACGCAACCTGTTTCTGTTGCCAACGGTGTTGACATTACGCAGGGTGGTTTAGCGGATGCGACCGCAAGTGCGGCAACGTTGGATGTAACTCCGACAACTGCGGCATCGAGTATTGCGATTCAGAAGGCGATCCTCAATGTGCTGTATCGCAGTAGCGTTGATACTACGCCGTTGAATGTTGTAATTGCCGCCGGGCTGAAACAAGTCAACACGAGTTTTAATCGGCCAGCGAATACGACGGCATACGCTGCAAATCAGGTTGTCAGTAATAATACCATTGCCGGAAGTTCAAGCAATCTAACATTCACCGCAGTTGTTGCCAGCAATACCGGGGCCGCGTATATCTCTAAAGCCCGGCTTGTGTTGAATAGTAGCGTTACCACCAATGGACAGTTTCGATTGTTTCTTTTCACCGTTAATCCTACGCCGTTGGGTGACGCTGCTCAGAATACATTATTGTATGCCGCGCGTGCTCAACGCATCGGGTGGATTGATTTTGCAGTATCCACTTCTGGCACCGGCAGCGATTGCGCGGAATCTGAGGTTGTAAGCATTAATCTTCCGTTCGTTGCAGTCGATAGCAACCTTTACGGCGTCCTTGTTGCGACCGCTGCCTACGTTCCGACATCGGCAGAGCCAATTTTCGTTGAGTTGACTATCGACCCGAACTAATTCTGCGATGGGGAATTTGTTCAATAAACGTAAGCACGCGCCGTTTAACCCAACTGTCGGCGCGGGCTCCGATTTGATCTGCTGGCTGCGCGCCGATCCGGGGTATGTTAGTGTTGATCCCGGCGATGGTGTGACCTTCCTGCGGGATAAATCACAAAAAACTCAAGGGGTATTCCAAAGCACGCTTACTCAAAGCCCAGGGCTGTCTCGACTAGATATTATAGGAAACGCGCTTAGGTTTTCTGAGGATTTAACTCAAGGAACCTACGGGACTTCGACTGCTTGGGGGCAGAATGGGATTACTACGTCAATTGACGGGACACAGACCCCGCCATACGGCCAGGCAACGAAAATTATTCCTACGGCGGCATTAGCGGCGCACAATGCTTCTCAGTTTTATGCAACTGTAGGACCGACAATTTTTGAGGCGCTCTGTGCCCCTTCCGGCCTAAGCCCGGTAACTTTAAGTTTTCTTGGCGGTCCTGAAGGAACGAAATCGGCATCATTTAATTTGACGATCGGAACAATTGTCAGCACTGATGCCGGGATTACATCAGCGATTACCGATAAAGGCGGGGGTTGGTATCTTTGTAGCATTACCGGAACTCGCACGGCGAAAGGCGGATCAGTCAGAGTTACTCCTGCTTTAAATCTAGTAAATTTTACCGGCGACGGAGTAAACGGTATTTTTGTTGCGGCAACTGCAATTCGTAACACCGCATGGCCGAATACTTACGTCAAAACAAGTATTCTCGGTGAACGTGCATACCCGACAATTTTTTCTCAATTTACGTTTCAGACCGATGCCGCTGTTAATAGACTGCAAGCTTTTTTGAATAGTAATTTTGTTGCTGCTCAGCCGATTACTTTTTACTTTGTTGCGAAACAAGTAACTTGGAATTTGAACGGAACGTTGTTTGATTTGGGTGCCGGAGTTAATCCGGTTGCGATTATTCAAAAAGTCGCAACTCCGAGCATAACATTGAACGCAGGACTCGACGGACCTGCGAATACCAACTGGCCGTTGGATACGTATGCGATAATTACCGGGGTAGTTAATTCCGCGTCATCGTTGTTACAGGTCAACAACGGAACAGCGGCAACGGGTAACGCAGGAACCAATGCCGCAGGTGCTTGTAGTGTCGGAATCGACACCGGATTTGCAATAGGCTTTGGACAGGTTCAATTCGGAGAATTGCTTGTTTATTCCGGCATTCACGACGAGAATCGCCGGAGTAGTATTCAACGATACCTAGCAAGGTTTTGGGGGATAGTATATTGATGTGGCGAATACCTGGTATCTCAATCCGGCGACCGGAAACGATAGTAATCCGGGGAACTCAGCGTCGCGTGCCTGGCGAACTGCTGCGCGGTTAAATACCGCGCTGGCTGACGGAACGATTCTCGGAAACAGCGCGCATCCCTGGCGAAACAATGACGGAACGTTTCCTGCGAATCCGTTGGATGGATTAACTTTTTGCACGGGTCACAAATTCGGTTTGTTAATTAGCAACGGCGATACGGTGCTGATCGACACCAGCAATGCACCGCTATATTTGAGTGCGCCTCTGGTAATCGGAGATAATCTCGCGGGATTGTTAATTACCAGCGCGAGTGCAGACCGTGCGGATATTCGTGCGTATAAGCCGGTCTTTGGTTGGCAGCGAACCGCAGGATATAATAACATCTTCGATACCCCCGACACCGAGCAATACGTAGTTCTGTGGGAAAATTTACGCTGGCTCAATCATCCGGTTGGTGCTAATTTTGGGGCCGTTGCAGCGCAACTTGATAGTATTGCTGGAAGCTTTTGGACTGACGGTATCCGGCTATATGTGCACCCCTTCGGCGACACTGATCCGAGAACCGATGGAAAGAGCTATACCCGGTCACAACTTTTTAGCGGTGCCGGCGATAGCGCAATCAACATTACCGGCAACGACATAATGCTGAGTCGTCTAAACATCTCTGGCACTTGTCTTGTTGATAGTTCGGTCAACGATTCACCGCCGTCAACAATTCATTATTGTATTCAAACTGTTTGTAATAATAACCGAATTTTCGATTGTTTTCTTAGCTATGGAAGCAAGCATGTTTTTGGATCGTTGCGAGGAATTAGTAACCGCGGCATTTTTGTGGATAGTGTTGTCGCGGAACAAGGTTCTCCATATACCGTTGGCGGCGGACAAACGATATTTGTTGCTTATTCGGATACTGCGGCGGGAACTACGTCGATGACGGCGTATTTTAAATCGTGTTCATGCGTAAACAATGAAGGGCTAATCGGGGGGATTTCTGGAATAGTTGATTTTCTCGATCCAGTGTTTATTACCCACAACTCATCGACCGGAATTCAATGGACTAATATTTTTCTTGATAGCTGTAATTTTTCCGGCCTAGTAATTTCTCAAACCAACGACAATATTCTTGATGGTCTAATAATCACGGACTGCACCTTCGGAGCAGCGGCGCTGGTTCGCTCGTCTATTAACCGCGGTATTGTTGATGCAACCTCGGTTGGATGTAATATTGCATCCCCAGGAATCAGCATTAAAAATTCGATCTTCCGACCGATTCAGCCCCCGGCAAGTGCTTCGGGATATTCGGTTGTCAGCGGGATTTATTCCGTTACGAATTGTGTAGTCGATTTACGAAATAGCCCGGCGGTAACCCCCGGTGCGATGTTCTTTCGATCTGGGGCCTCAACGTTTGTTTTTTCTAACAATATTTTTATTACAAAATCGGGTGTGCTATTTATGCCGATAAATTTATTCTTCAGCACCGACACGTTGGTAATTGACAACAATATTTATCAGCTTGATGCAACGACTAACCTTTCCAAAAACTACGACGACGGAAACACAACCTCGACCCGGACATTCGATGCCTGGCAGAAACTTGGCTTCGATATTCACTCGTTGCTCGCGGACCCATTGCTGGATTCTCTATACCTGCCGCGTGTCGGGAGTCCGGTTGGTCAGGTTGCCGCCGGAGAGTTTCTGTTGGTCCGCAGGACGCGAAGGCCGTTCCTGCGAAATCGACATTGACAATTTTGCGAAAATCCGGCACTATTTTTATATGGCAAACTTTCTGAAAGCAGACGAATTGGCGACCTTGAAATACCTGGTGCGGTATCTGACGAAGGCGCAGACCGATAAACCCGTGGATCAGATTACGGCTGATCGACTGGCGCGCAGTTTCCGCAGCACCATGACGATTACGCCGCCCAGTGAAGTCGTGTTTCGGGAGAATATGTTGAACCTGCCGATTCTGACGCTGTTGCAGCTAATCCTCGACCTGAACGCAAGGCCGTAATTCTACGGTATCGCGGGGTCTGCTTGACAATCGCTGGCGGTGCTGTATAGTGCAGCAATGAAAGTTTTCTCATACACGCGCGTCAGCGGGCGAGGCCAGGTTGAAGGCGACGGTAAGCAGCGTCAGCTTGATTCAATTTCTCGGATGTGTCGTGAACATAATCTTGAGCATTGCGGGGATTGGTTTGAGGCTGGTATTTCTGGAACGGTTGAGGGGATTGACCGACCCCGATTTTCCGAGATGCTAGACGACATCGAGTTTAGAAAAAAGCACAAGCCAGATTCCATTGATGCAATTGTTGTTGAGCGTATGGATCGGCTCGCGCGCGATCTCATGGTTTCCGAGGTGCTGCTGAAGGAATGCAGAACTCGTGGAATCAAAGTGTTCGCCGCGGACTCCGGCGTGCTTGAGGACGTTGCCTCCGACAGTATCGACCCGACGCGCAAACTCGTTCGCCAGATTCTTGCCGCGCTGGCCGAGTGGGAGAAATCGGCGCTTGTGAAAAAACTTGCTGTCGCCCGCGCGCGGGTGAAAGCGAAAACCGGACGCTGCGAGGGCAGGTTGCCGTATGGGTGCCGAGTTGGCGAGCAAGCAGTTGTTGAGATAATCAAAAGTCAGCGTGCCGGGGGCCGATCCTATCAGCATATTGCAGATTTTTTGAATAGTGCTGCTCTGAAAACTCCGGCGGGAAAACAATTCGGAAAAAAGTTGGTGTTCAGTATTTACAACCGTGCAACCAACGGAAAGGTCTGAGTGGATCAAGCATTTAAATGTTACATTAGAACCCACGGCGCCAGCCGGCTAAGCACCGTCGTCGAGGACGCGAAACAGCAACACGCCGACGATTGCAAGCTTCGACTGGCACGAATCGCCAACGGGGCACACCCGGACTTCAAGAATGGGCATCTGAAGGATGCCGAGAAGGGCCGGCGAACAAAATAATTTCCCTTTGCCGACCGGCTATCTGTAACGGGTAGTAGATCAGCGTCATTGGGACGGGCGGGTTGACGAATCCGCGTAAACCGGCAGCCGAAGGCTTACTTGTCCTTCGGCTGTTTTATTTTCAGTTTGCATTATATCCGCTAAACCGGCACTATTGGGTATGATTAACACTATTCTTGCAGTCTCCGGCGTTCATACGCTGGCTCTCGTTGTTGCCGCTGTGGCGGCTTCCGCTGTCGGCACGTTGCTGTTTTTGCGTGCGAATCCTCATAAGGCTTCTGAGGCCAATGAGTATGTCGGCAAAGCCGATAAGGCAGTTGATTCCGCCGTTAAATCGGTGGTTGAGACCGCTAAGAAGCTCTGAAACCGAAAGAGCTAAGTTGCGTCAGTTCGGCGCAGCCCTTTATTGCAGCGTGGAGTAGCCTGGTAACTCGTCAGGCCCATAACCTGAAGTCCGTTGGTTCAAATCCAACCGCTGCACCCAATTTGAGATGTTGATAAGGCACTGCCGACAGGCGGGGAGAAATCCGGGAACCTCGTCCCGAAAGGATTTGGGCTTGCACCGTCAGTAATTCCCGTTCGCATCTCAATATTTTCGCATGAATGTGTATCTCTATTTCTATCCGCAGCCGGACGTTGATAGCACCCGCGCGGATTTCATTCGGCTTTGGGCGTCAAGCTGGTCTCGGCATGGCTGGACGCCGAGAATTCTGACGATCCGTGATGCGCGCAAAAGTTCGTATTACCGGAAGGCGTTACAACTCGACCTTTCCGGGGGCTTCGGTTTTCCGGTGGAGTATCTTGCGCTGCACGCAGTCGGCGGCGGGATGTTGACGACCCCGGACACGATAAATTTCGGATTACCGGCAAAACGGAGGGTAATGCCGGCTGAGTTTATCTCTGGTGGTGTTGTTTGGTCAACGAGCGCGGGAATTGAATCCGAGATGCGTCGGATTGCGCGGTATAAAATGCCAGGCAGCGGATTTATGAAGCGGGCGCCGGAAGCTATTTGCGGACATTATCCCGCGGAAGGATGGCAGAATTATCCATTGGTTCGGTTTGTTGGCGGCACCCCGGAAGATATTCGGACCTGTGGGCGCGATGTTTAAACGTTATGTTGCCCGTAGGACGGAACAAAGATTTAGCGAAATACATCGCAGCTTTCATTCACGCGCAACAACTCGGTGAAGCGGCAAAGTTAATCTCCGATTTCTGCGGCATTGCTAAAACATTCGATAGTAATAACCCGAAGGAATGTCACCCGATTCTTCTGACGTATCTGCACAGCCTGCTGAACAGTAATGGCATGGAGGAAGCCGCGCAGATTCTCTGGACTCCGAATCAATTTTCTTGCGCGCCGAAATACACCAAAGACCTTTGGAATCTATTTGATTCAACCAATCGGGGCCTTGTAATGGGCGCCGCGTCGTGCAGTAAATCGTATGCGCTGGGTGTTCGATTATTTCTCGAATGGATTCGTGATCCTGTATGGACGAGCATTCAGCTTGTCGGCCCGAGCGAGGATCACCTTGAAACAAATCTTTTTTCTCATATCGTCGGCTTGCATACGAAATCAACGCTGCCGATGCCGGGGCAAATTGGAGAACTTTTCATCGGTATGGACCGGCGGCAGCAGCTTGGTTCGATCAAGGGAGTAATAATTCCGGTTGGTAAATCGAAAAAGGCCGGCAGGTTGCAGGGCGGAAAACGGCTACCGCGGGATCGGGCGCATCCGATCTTTGGATTGTTATCTCGCAAGTTTGCGTTTATCGACGAAATTGAAAACGTGCCCGCGGGTCTTTGGGCGGATATTGACAACATGCTTTCGACCATCGACGAGCAGGGTCACGAGGGCATGAAAATTTTCGGTGCATATAATCCTTCCGACAGAAACTCTGAAGTCGCCAAGCGCGCAGAGCCGCCTTTCGGTTGGGAGTCTTTCGACGTTGATGCTCATTTTGACTGGGTATCCAAGCGCGGTTGGAACGTGTTGCGACTCGATGGAGAAAAATCTGAAAACGTTGTCGCCGGTAAAACGATTATTCCGGGATTACAAACGCGCGCGGGGCTTGCGGCGTTGGCATTGAATGCCGGCGGAACGCAATCCGCTGGATATTTTACAATGGGCCGCGGCGCATATCCGCCAACCGGGATCGAGCTAACGTTGATCCCGCCAGGAATGTTGTATAAAATGCGGGGCGAGTTTATCTGGTATGACGCGCCGACGCCGTGCGCGTCCTGCGACGTTGCGTTGACTGGCGGCGCTCGCGCTGTGTATTCGCTTGGTAAATACGGCAAGGCAACGGGAATGAAAATTCCTCCGACAATTGAGTTTCCGAACGGGCAGGTAATAATGTTCAAGGATAAAAACGGCCATGTTGTCCCGCGCTTCGGGGTTCAGTTGGACCGCCAGTTTACGTTGCCGCAAGGCGACACGGTCGCTGTTAAGGAGGGCTTGATGCAGGTTAATCGTCGTGCTGGTGTCAAACCGCAGGATTTTGCTTGCGACAGAACTGGCAACGGTGCTGGGGTCGCTGATTTGCTTCGGCACGAATGGTCGAGTCAGATTCACGATGTAAACTATTCTGAGGGGCCGACCAAAACGAGAATTGTTGCTGAGGATAAAAAACCGTGCGACGAGATGTTTGATCGGATGTGTTCCGAGCTTTGGTTTGGTTTTCGGACCTTTGGTGAATTTCATATTTTTTTGATTAACCCGCAAGTTGACATGAGTAAACTTACGGAACAAATCACAGGTCGAAAGTCTAAGCAGGTCGGTGAGAAATCGAAAATCGAATCGAAGAAAGACTATATCACTCGTGGCAATGAATCTCCCGACGAGGCCGATAGCGCAACGTTGCTTGTTCTTGCGGCGCGTCTCGGTAGCGGAGTTATTCCTTCGATCAACGGCACCGAGCTTCCGACGCTCGGAAATTTCGACGGGTGGGAGGACGAGATGCACTATCCGCACGGGGTTCGCCTTGATCCAAGTTCTCGAACAGATTATCTTGATGCTTCAGAAAGCGGGATGTATGGAGGCGAACCGATTTTATGAGGCGCATAAACGTCAACCTTTACCCGAAGGATGGTTATTGGTTCAAGAATACTGATGGTGCAAGAATTATTGCAGCAACTTGGGGAGGCGTCATGGCTCGGCTTGCGATTTATCGGAAACGCGCTGGACAGCCGGCAGGCGATCCTGAACGGGAAGTGATGGAGCAAGCATGTCAACGCAATCCGTCGTTTTGCACAACCGATGACGGGACCGCGGGCCGACAGTTGAAAGCCGCTTCGCTCAAAGGCAGATTACTTGCCTGGCTGAACGGAATTATCTCTCGTAGAACGATAACTCCGTTGGAATTCGTCTCTCAAACCGACGCAGCGAACCGGGCCAACGTTTGTGCGGGCTGCCCGATGAATACCGCACTCGCGGAGGGATGTTCAAGCTGCAAAGCGGCGTTACGAGAACTTAGAAAAAACGTAATCGGCGGACGAATCATTGACAGCCGGATAAACGGATGTGTTGTCACCGGAGAAGATTTGCCAACAACCGTCTGGCTGAACGAGCCGACGATTGAAAACGCAGAACTACCGGCGCATTGTTGGAGAAAGAGAACGCTGTGATCTTCCGTTTCGATTCAATTTTTCGCGCAATCAGTGCTTTTGCTCGTATGTGCTGGTGGGCGCATAAAGGATACCGAAACCTGGCAACCGAATCGGAGCAGGAAGAACGCTCTGAATATTGTTACGACTGCCCGGAGCTAACAGAATCCGATCAATGCCGGCTTTGCACCTGTTTTCGTGCCGCGAAAGTAGTTTTGACCAGCGAGCGGTGTCCGTTGCGAAAATGGGACGTAATTCGGTCCAAACCGCTTGACAGCAGCCTCTAAAATCAACACTATTAAATAGAATATGCCGCCATCTGATAACTTTTCGATGCCCTACACCACCAGTCCGGTGACAGCCTCTAGCGGCGATTACGCATTCGGTATAATTCGATCTCCGAAAATCGACGAAAAGGGAGAACCGCACCAGAAATCCATCCGGGATATTCAAATGGCTCGGGATGTTGTCCGAACAGTGATTATGGCGGGCCGAAATCGTCAAATTGTCAACAGCAGAATCCTTGCTAAATACAATGCCGAGCGTCCCTACGACAGCCACAAGCTTGAATCCGAAGGACTAGGATGGAAGCAGAATTTTACGACGAAACCGTTGCCGAACATGATCGAGAAAGTCGCGCCGCGGTTCTCGATTGCCGTTGACGGATTGAAATATTTTACGAATTCTTCACTTTCAGATAAATGGTTGAACAACACTGAAAAAACGGAAAAATTCCGAAAGATAATCACTGAAACAATTCGGGGCCGGAAGGGCTGGAAAACGTTGATCGAGGATATTGCGTTTAACAACGCGCTGTTCGGTCATTCGGTTATCGCTTGGCTCGATGAGTTCAGTTGGTTTCCGAAACACTTTCAACAAGACGAGAGTTTTCTTTCCGACGGCACAAAACAAACGGTTAGCTACAGTCAGGTCGCCGTGCTGAAAGAAGTTTTCATGCCGCACGAACTGTTCGATCAGATCAAGGATATGGAGGCTGCGAAGATGGTGGGCTGGAACATCCAGGAAACCATCGACTCGATTAACCGCGCGTCTCCGGTGCAAATCCGCGACCGTCTGAACGTCGGCGGAACGTTGGAAACCTGGTATCAGAATGCATTGCGCGAACTGACTATCGGCGCAAGCTACATGGCTGGCATGAGTGTCATTGTCGTTTATTCTTTGATTGTTCAAGAAGTGACTGGGAAAGTGTCGCACTACCGTATGGCCGGCCCGGAGCTTCTTGCGATCTTTGAGAAAGATGACAGGTTTGAACGCATGGATGACTGCCTTGCATTTTTTGCGTATCAAAAGGGCAACGGAACGATGCACGGTAGTAAAGGTGTCGGACGTGATATTTACGAACTCGCGGGCATGATCGACAGGACCAGAAATGAAATCGTTGATAGGTCGATACTTTCCGGCAAACAAATGGTGCAAGGCGACGTAAAACGAATCCATCAATTCAAAATGTCGATTGTTGGCGCTACGGTTATCGTGCCGAGCGGCTGGGATTTTCTTCAGCACAAAATCGACGGAAATATTGAACCGTTCCTCAAGCTCGATGCATATTTTTCTCAGCTTGTAGATCAGTTAATTGGAAACACATCGCCTCCAACAACTCAGAGCGGGGAGGGTATGCGAAGTCCTGCGGCCTGGAACCTTCTTGCTTCCCGCGAGGAAGAAGGAAAAGACGTAAAGATCAATAGGTTTCTCGAACAGTTTGTTGAAATGGTCGGAACAATGCAGCGTCGTATTTGCGATGTTGATACCAGCGACAAAGACGCAAAGGAAGCTCAGCGGCAGTTGTTGTTATCCATGACGCGCGATGAAATTGACGAACTTGCCAACGATACCGTTGCCGGAACTATTCGGGATTTGACTCCGCAGGAGCGACAATTGATTGTTGCTATTGCCGGAGAGAAAAAAGGAAATCCGTTGTATAACCAGCGCGCGCTTGAGGTTGAGGATTTGACGGCGCGAGTCGGCGCTGATTTCGCCGAGAAGGTGTTGATGCCGGCCAACGATCCAACAGAAGAAGCGGAGAATCACCGCCAGCAGCAGTTTGAATCTGCGCTGCTGTCGCTCGGTCAGCCGGTGCCAGTATCGCCTCGGGATAATCATCTTATACATCTCTCTGTGGTAATGCCGACTGCGGAAAATATGGGCCATGCGCTGATGCAAGGCGGAACGAATACTCAGGCTTTCGAGACGATATTGGCCCACATAAACGAGCACTATAATCAGGCTCTCGGTCAAGGTGTTCCGAAAGAAAAACTCAAGGAAGTCGCCGAGTTAATGAAACAGGCCGGTCCTGCGATTGCCAAGCTTAAGGCAATCGACCAGCAGGCGCAGCAGCTTCAGGCAGCCAGCGCACAGCATGATGCAGAGCATCCGATGAATTCCATGCAGCCGTCCGCTTCACCCGGACAGCCGCCAATGCCGGTTCCGCCCGCGCCGCCGGCACCAATGCCAAACCAAACAGCCCAATGACCACACATGGATATATCAAATGACTCGCTCCCTTGGAGTTCCGAGGACGTAGCGTTATTTCGTCAGTTTCTCAAGGCCCAAACCGGCAAACGTTTTCTCCCGAAGATCGTTGAGTCGGTGCCGATATTACTTGCTAAGGGTAACGACAATGAAATTTTAATTCGCTCCGGCGAAGTCCGGGGCTATCAACTCGCGGCTCAGGCGATTCTTGCGTTATCCGTAATTGAAGGCGCGTCGATTCCCGCTACGCCAACGGCGTATCCGAACCTGGACGATGACGACGCCCACCCGGAAACTCCGAAGCTCGCCGCAACGCAAGAAGAAGTTTTAGCTGAATTAGAAAAGAGCTTGATTCCGGTGCCAGGCTCAACCGTTTTCAAAACACCACCCACAAAAACTAACCCTGAATAATTATGCCCGAGAATATACCCGCACACGTCCCCGATCCGTTGGCGCCGCCGATGGACCCGTCAACTCATAATGCTGATATTGCTGCAAAGCAAGCGGCGCAGGATATTTCCGGCAAAAGCATGGCTCCGGTTGAGGCCAAAGGTGTCTCCGATTCGTTGGACGCGCTATTGAAAGTTGCCGAGGCCGATGCGAAAAAGGCTCCTGCTGCCGACGCGCCGCCAGTAGTTGATCAGACTCCTGCCGAGAAAGCTGCCGCAGACAAAGCGGCCTTAGATGCATCTGCTGAAGCTGCGAAAACCAAGGCCGCTGCGGACGCCGTTCAAGCTCGCGCTGATGCGATGTTTAAAGACACGCCGGGGTTGCCGCCGAACGCTTCGCCGAAATCTGCCGAAGCTTTTTCGTCGGTTAAACGTCAGGCAGCGCAAGATATTATTGCGCGGGATGAGCAAATTACTGCGCTGAAAAAGCAGCTTGCGGACGCCGCTGAGAAGCTCAAGAACCCGGTTCCTGCGGAAGTAGAAAAGGAACTCGCAGATCATCGTGCGTGGCGTGCGAAGCTCGACATTGACGCTGATCCGAAATTCCAATCGTTTGATAAAACGATCTCAGAATCGCAGGAGTTTATTTACGCGCAACTTAAGAAATCTCCGTTGATCCCCGACGACGTAATTGCTGCGATTAAAAAGCATGGCGGGCCGGAGAACGTGAAGATGGAGAACATTTTCAAGTCGATCAACGACCCGACGATTCAACGAATCGTTGAAACGAAGATTGCTGAAATTGAGCAAACGAAATGGAGCAAGGAACAGGCTATTAAATCGGCCAAGGAAAATATCGCTGGATATGTTGAAGCTCGACAGAAGGAATGGCAGCAAGCAGCGTCGTCACATCAGCAGGCGACTGAGCAGTATTGGCAGCAATATAGCAAAGGATTGACCTGGCTAACGCCGAAAGAACTCGACCCGAAGCTAACGCCGGAGGAAAAGAAAGCAGTTGAGGAGGATAACGCTTTTGTTACGAAGGTTGTTCAGGAGATTGCGGATGCGAAAAACGATGATTCTCCGAGTATGCGAGCAATTCTGTTGGCCGGTTACGCGCAGTTGAGCCATTTGCAGCGGACCAGCGCGGCAACAGAGGTTAAACTTAAGACTGCCGAAACGAACCTCGCGGCGGCAAACAGCTTGATTGAGCGGTTGAAAAAAGCAGGTGCGTCCAGGCTTGGCGGCGGTGCTGCACCTGGCGGCGCTCCGAAAGTCGATCCTAAGCCGGCGGACCAGTTTACCCAGCGCGCGGGAGATGCGCTGGATAAAATCGCGCAGCAAGTTACTGAGGAAAATGCACGAGTTGCCGCTTCTGGCGGCATTAGATAATCGTGAGCACAGCGACCGATTCCGGGATGTTGCCGGTTGTTGCACATCCGCCGCAGTCTGTGCGGATATTCGATAAGCGGGTAATGATCGTTATGCCGTGGTTGAAGCATGTTAGCCCGATTACTTCGTTTTGTGTCGCACAGCTTATGGACAAGCGGCGAACTTCGTCAATGCTGAACTTTGGCGATGCTTTTGTTGCTCATTCTCGAAATAACTGCGCTGATATTTTTCTCGAAACAAATCTTGAATGGATGATTTGTATCGACGACGATATGGTTGTTCCGTTTGGAAATGCCAACTGGTTTAACGCGCATACTGGATGGAATATCGCCGAGCCGTTTGCCAGTTTTAACGCAATCGACAGGCTGTTGTCTCATAACAAAACGCTGGTCGGTGCGTTATATTTTGCGAAATATTCCGGCGGGCCGGCGGTTTATGGCGAGGGAAATGCCGATGTAAAAACTCAAGACCTTGCGCGAACCTGCCCGCAAAATCTGTTGCGACCGACGCGCTGGGTTGGC
>Ga0099794_10000118_pt1 | contig 29129 bp, 28 predicted proteins | sample Rivendell_Oct201_10_FD_77320 | JGI IMG/M metagenome (GOLD analysis project Ga0099794, IMG submission 77320) | Vadose zone soil microbial communities from the Eel River Critical Zone Observatory, Northern California, USA -... | ecosystem: Host-associated > Plants > Roots > Rhizosphere > Soil ... | reverse complement strand
TGCTTTTCCGCGCTTGCAGGGCTCGTGAGTTTCCGGACAGTGCAGGAACTCGTGTTCCGCATCAGGCTCAACATGTTGGAACAGATGAATCGTCTCTCAGCGGATTACCATGAAACGACCCCCGTTGGAGAAAAGCTCTATCGCATGGAACAAGATGTCGATCAGGTGGCCGAACTGGGTTCGAGTCTTGTGCCATACGTTCTCCAGACGGCGTTCAACACGATTTTTGTCGTGGGAACAATGTTCGTGCTCGATTTCAGACTAATGTGCGTCCTTCTTCCTCTGATGCCTGTTTTCTTCGTTTTCAGGAGGTATTTCGAAAACCGGCTGCGGCGCGCATCAGACCTGGCACAACAGCAATCCAGCAGGGAGAGCAGCTTTCTCCAGGAACACCTGGGCTCAGTTGTACAAGTCCAGCTTTTGCACCAGGAGAGAAGTCAAATCGAGGTCTTTTTGGAACGGGCCACTACAAGAGTGAAGGCGCTTGCTGATCGGAACCTGGTCGAGTCATTGTTCAGGACTTGCTACATGGCGGTCATCTCTTTGGGGACGATTGCCATCCTCGGTTATGGGGGTTACCGCGTGTTTGTGGGCGCCTTGACAGTCGGCGGGCTCGTCGCCTTTTACAGCTACCTAGGACGACTGTTTGATCCGCTCAACGCTGCAGTAGACATCTATTCGCGGTTCAACCGGCTGAGCACAAGCATTCGACGAATCACAGAAGTCATTGAAATGATCCCCAGTGTACCTGAAAGGCCGACTGCGGTGCACCTCAAATCCCCGGTTCGAGGGTACGTCGAAATAAATGGCGTTTCCTTCTCCTATCGGAATGGATCAACTGTGCTAGAAAGGCTCAATCTAAAGCTGGAGGCAGGCGAGAAGGTTGCCCTGGTCGGAGTCAGCGGCAGCGGCAAAAGCACGATTGCAAAACTGATCGCCAGATTGTACGACGTGGACCAGGGAGTCGTGCGCATTGACGGAATCGACGTTCGAGACTTGCGTCTTGAAAGCCTACGGACAGGAATTTGCTACCTCATGCAGGAAGCTGTGCTTTTTGATCGAACGTTGAAAGAGAACCTATTGCTCGGCAAGCCTTCCGCAACCACCGATGAACTCAGTCGCGCGATCGAACTTGCCGGTCTCGGAGGATTGCTCCACCGGTTGCCGAAGGGGTGGGATGCGCGGATTGGACCCCGAGGCAATGCGCTTTCAGTGGGCGAGCGCCAGCGCCTCGCGTTGGCTCGTGCTGTGCTCCAAGGCCCTTCTCTGCTTTTGCTGGATGAGTCGACATCAGCCCTCGATGCGCCTGCCGAACGAAGGGTCTTTGCGAATCTGGCGCGACACTGTTCCCATCAGACGATTGTCTTTATTTCCCATCGGATCTCCGCGCTGAAATGGGTTGACCGCATCGTTGTGCTGAATCGAGGTGTCATCGAAGAACAGGGCACGCACGACCATCTGATAAGTAGCGGCGGCCTATACGCTTACCTTCATAACACACACTCGCCCTCACAACCGATGGCGGATGGTTTTCCTCTCTCTCCACGAGCGCTTCCCGATTAGAAGATCCCTTCGGTGAGCCGGATGCATGGCCGAATCGGGGACCATTTGGCCGGAAAGGGGCCCTCTTTAGAATTGACTCGATAACTAGTATTCCGCACCATCGCTGAGGCGCCCAGCCCGCTACGAAGCAGCTGCCCGACCACAAGGATTTCTGAGAGGAAACCGACAAACCGGGGCGAGTGTTGCTGCGCGAAGCTGGAAGCTATCTGGCTCCGTTAACATTCTCGGTAGGGTGGGGCGATGACTAGCCCTTGTACATGACGACAGAGGTGCTCGCGTGAAAGCGTCCACGGTTGTGCGTGTGGTGCCTGCTTCGAATGGCAAGACCCGATTGGAGGTCGCGGGTATTCCGTCATTTGAATTGAACCCAGTAGCATCAACTATTTGGGTAAAACTCGCTGAGGGACTCTCAACTCAGGAGATCATCGATCACCTGGTAGGAAAGTTTGGTGTCCCTGAAGAACGCATCTCAAGTGACGTAGTAAATTTCATCGAAGTCTTGAAGGAAAACCTTCTAATCAGCGATGATCCTGAGTTAGCAGGTTAGGTCCCACGAAGTTGTTCTTACCGGGTAGCTGAATGCTGGTTATCAGATACCACTCACAGGTTGAACGTCCTAATAACGGGACCGAGCTTGCCACTCTCAGCAGGTCAGGACAGTAAAGTTTCTAATATGACCGCAGCGCGCATTTGAACTTGGGACGATTGAAGCTTCGGTGCTTCCGACAGGAGGGCACGCACGACCGTCTGATAAGTAGTGGCGGCCAAGGCTTCCTGCGTTGACACAAAGAGGGTAGTGGATGGACGCGTCGTCTAGCGACTCCGTACAGACGACGATGCTGCACAAGGAGCGTCCTGAAGGTGGGCTGTGTGGATAGAAGACACTTGCCATGATCCTCGCTGGATTCCAATCCAGCCTCACACTGAAGCTTGCATTGATCGCGATCGTGTCGGCGGTGGAGCTGTTTGCAGTCGCGCTCCCGGTGTTGTTCTTCATGCCGCGCCTTTTTCGGATTCGAACGCCGATGGTCTATCACTTGAAGGAACACAACCTGACGATCACGTTCGCCCAACTGGATCAGGACCAGCCCGAAGTTGTCGTCTCTCTGGGCAGTGAAACCCGAACGTTCCAGCTCGAATGATTTATCAATTTCTGGTCGGACGTGGTCAGAGTGGGCCGTCAGGCCATGGATGCACACTTGGAGTTGATTGGCTCCCCCGATTCCGTCGGAAAGGAGAGGACGCCAACGGGTCCACCAGTTGAAGTGAAACGGCATGACGATAACGTTTAGCTGTTTGGACGACAAGAAGCTCGAAATTGTCTTGGCTTTGTGCACGGAAGCGCGAAATTTGCGATTCGAAGTAATTTATCGACTTATGGCTGGACTTGATCAAATTGGCACCCAAGACACGCATTTAGCGTGCCTCGAAGAGTCGGTGCGACAAGATATTGAACGAAAGGTCTAGTAGGTCGCGAGGTTGCAGGCCTGTGCATCCTCTTGGGCTTAGATTGGGCTTTAGGAAACCACTAGATGAAGGCTTTGTACATCAATCAACTTAGCGGAAACCCCGAACGTCTCCAGGGAAGAGATGATCAGACGGTCACGGGCGCCAAGGTGTTTGAGTGGAATCTTCTTTGCGCGCTGCTCGAATACGGAACGTACGACACTTATTTTGCGCCGGGCGTCACGGATCAAAAGAAAGAGGAACTGGTAGCGGAGGGACTACCGGTCCACAGTGTCAGACGTTTAGTCTCCAGTCCTCTTGGAAGCACCTTGCCTGTCGGGGATTCCGATCAAGTGGTTCTCGTATCGGCAGGACGGCATCTAGACATCGTGGCCAGTCTGCGTCAGAAACTTCAACGATACAATGCTCCTGTATGTGGGTTCATACACGCCATTAATTCTCCGCGGGTTGCGTTTGCTTTGTTGCAGCAATGCTTCGTCGGCCTTTCGGAGTCGGACCTCCTGTTTTGTTCCAGCCGGGCCGGAATGAAAACAATCGATGTCTATATTGATGAGATTGGCCGGTTGTTGTCGGCGGATCTGCACTTTCCAGCACGTCGGGCTCTTGTTCCTTTGGGAGTGAAAATTCCAAACGTGGAGCAACAGGCTAGAGGCGCGCTGCGACGGAGATTGAATATCGAATTGGAAAGCAGTATCGCTTTATATTTTGGTCGTCTCTCTCAGACGAGCAAGGGTGACCTAGGTCCGCTTGTTGTTGTGCTACCGCATCTGTTAGCTGGAGCGAAGAACCTCCATCTAGTCATTGCGGGCGACGACACGCAAACGAATGAAGCCCCGCGCTTACAAAGACTGGCAAGCGAGCTCGGTTGTCTTAACAGCCTCTCAGTGTGGCCGAATCCGTCTGCGGGCGACAAACATCTGCTCTATTCTGGGGCGGATATTTTCGTATCGCCCAGCGATAATATACAAGAGACTTATGGACTGACCGTTGCTGAGGCGATGGCCTATGGTCTCCCTTCTGTCGTGTCGGACTGGAACGGATATCGCGACTTGGTGAGAGACGGCGAAAACGGATTCTTGGTCCCATCCGTTTTCCCGCCAAGCATCGAGACTCTTCGTCTTTGTGATTGCACGACGTCCATGTTAGAGGAAGATTCGCTGGCCCAGTCAACAGCCATCGACGTGAGCATTTTGTCCGAGAGGCTGGAAAAGCTGGCGCTTGATCAAGCGCTCCGCAGACAGATGGGGAGAGCTGCAAAACAGTACGTAGAGAAGCACTGTAGTTGGCAAGTTGTTGTGAAGCGGTACGAAGAATTATGGGAAGAATCTCTGCAGATTGCAAGAGCCCTCAACTCGAACCACAAGGCCTCTAGTAAACTACTTAACTTATCCCTGGAGAAGAGTTTTGGTCACTATGCGACTGAAAAGCGCAGTCCGGAATGCAAATGTTTTGTAACGGCAGAAGGGCGAGAGTGGCTGAGCCGACCGGCTCGTTTGTATTTTCTATGCCACTTATCCGCTAACCCGTATCCGCGACAATTCGCCAACATGCTGCGCGAAATCGCGGACCACCCTGGCCTTTCAGCTACGAAGCTGGTTGACCTTTTTTTCACTAACTCCGATCCGGCGTCGGTAGCTAATGCGCATTGGACTCTCGCACGGTTATTCAAATACGGGCTGGTGACCAGCAGCCGAGAGAGTCTACCGAGCGGCTAAGTGCCGTTGTGGAAGGCCTGACCTTTCATGAGGATCAACTAAGATGGCTGGTTCTCATCGATGACGCTGTTCCGCCACGTCCCCTTACTAGCTTTATCGATGCGTCTAAAGACTGCGTGGTGGCGTGCATTTCCAATCCTAGGAATGGTCACGGATAGGGGACCAGGGCAACTCACTGCCAGCTCATTAGTATCGGCCTCCTATAGACATACCTTCAGGGTGGTGTCCTAAGACTACTCCTTCTTCTTTACGAACAATCCCTGATCCGAAAAGCCTCTCGGTGCGCCGGATGCATGGCCGAATCGGGGACCATTTGGCCGGATAGGGGCCCTCTTTATAATTGACTCGATGACCAGTATTCCGCACCATCGCTGAGTCGCCCAGCCCTCTACGAAGCTGCAGCCCGGCTACCAGGATTTCTCAGAGACAACCGACAAACGCGAGGCGCAATGCGATGACGGTTAGAAACACATCCGCAAGATCGGCCAGGGCTCCTGAAACCTGCACTCAGTCTTCCACGTTGGACCTTGGCCTGGGCTCAATCGTGTTTCGGAAAAACAACGGCGATTATCTGAGACAGGAACTAGTCGCATTTTTTCTGGACTTAATGAAGAGCCAACCAGCCCGGAATCTTAACATCTGTACGCACTTGAAATCATCGTCATGGGTCTAGGAAAAGGAATCTCGACTCTGGGACTTCCAGAAGCTATGAGAACGGAATCACTTGAGCGGAGGGTTTCATGAGCTCACCAAGCCTCTTCCATGTCAATGGTTACCAAATTCTTCGGTCAGTGATCCCCAGCAAAATCGTTGAATCTCTGCTGGAACATGCCTTGACAATGGCACACCAGCCGGAGCTTGCGGCCGGCGACAAGCAAGTACCAGGAACCCCAGCTGTATATGCGGATCCTCGCATGGAGCTGCTGCTTGCAAGACTTACGCCCATAGTAGAAGCAGAAGCTGGAGTGACCGTTTATCCGACATACTCTTATTTCCGCGTTTACAAGAAAGGAGACAGGCTGAAGAAACACAAGGACCGCCCCTCATGTGAGATTAGCGTGTCCCTAAGCCTCGGTTATGACCCTGACGAGCCGTGGCCTCTCTGGGTCGAAGGGAGTTCGGGCGCAACCGAGCTCCGCATGACAAGAGGCGATGCAGTCCTATATAAAGGAACCGAGGTCGCGCACTGGCGCGAAGAGTTCCAAGGCAACTATGCCGCGCAAGTCTTCTTGCACTATGTTGACCAGCAGGGCCCCTACCGAGAGTGGAGATTCGACAAACGTGAAGCCGCTCTAAACCAATCCACTGTAAAGGGATGACAACGAATTTTCCCGTCTTGCGTGCTTCTATTCGAAGAGTGCGCGCAGTAGCGAATCTTCTTAGAACCAGTCTATTTGCGGCACTACTCTTCTTGCACTTCGCCCCGCCCGGGGCGTATGCATCCGTAAGAGGAAGTTCCGCAAAAAGGACCAAAATTCGTGAGGTTCTGAACCAGCGGCCAAATCTCACGGCTGCTGAAAACGGCTTCATGGCGTCATCAAGAGGGTCGGCAAGCAGATCATTACTCTCGGACTCAGACTCAAAGAACTATCCATCATTCCCGTCCTCTCCGCCACTGCCGCTCTTTGAGATTTCTTGAGAATTGACAAGGACCTCCTTGTACAGGCACTCATTCCCATGTTCGCTGCGGAATCGCTGGCAAGAACACAAAATGCTTGCATTTCGACGTGGCACCATGTATACAGGTATACATCGTGCCTGCCATCAAGCCTTTCATCATCCGCAGTAAAACTCCCGCGTCGACGGCTTTGCCGCGGCAGAGTTTGGTAGCTGTTGTAGTTGAAGCCTTACGACAGAGAGTCCTGAGTGGGGAGTTCGCGGAAGGCGAGCCGTTAAACCAGGTGGCCATCGCAAGGGAATATGCCATCAGCCGCATTCCCTTGCGCGAGGCGATGCGCCAACTGGAGGCTGAAGGCCTGTTGATTTTTCAGCCGGGGAAGGGGGCGGTGGTTTCGAGTCTCTCGCTGGACGAGATGACGGAGGTCGTGGAACTGCGGGCGAAACTCGAGCCAGAATTGCTCGCCAAAGCGATCCCGCACCTTACGCAGGAAGATTTTGAGGAAGCGAGCGGCATTCTCGACCAGTTCGATGTAGCGCTGAGGAAGGGCGACGTCGCCACCTGGGGCGACTTCAACTGGCGCTTTCACGCAACGCTCTACGCACCGAGTGGGTGTGCGGTCACGATGGCGATCGTGGAGAGCCTCCACCGCTTGAACCAGCGCTATGCGCGAATGCAGATTTCGCTCACTAAATGGCAACAACGTGCCGCGCGGGAACATCGGGCTATCTTGGCCGCCGCGCGTCGTAGGGATAAGCAGAAAACAGCCCGGCTGTTGAGAGATCACATTGTCACCGCTGGTGAGTCGCTGGTGCGCTTTCTCGAAGGGCAACGCGGGAAAAGCGACGGCTTAGCTGAAGCAAAATAAAAGTAGTGACTCTTAGGGGAGAGAGAATCAAACGCAGAATGGACAGAGAGCAAAGGATCGAAAATTGGCGCCCAAACAAGCAACACGAGAAGCCCCTTCAACTTACGCGCGGAACTTTCAGGATGAGACGCCCGCGAACCCGCTAAAGATCACCCGGATCGAAGCGTTCCAAGTGGACCTCCCTTTGCGGGAAGGCAGCTATAAGTGGTCAGGCGGAAATTCGGTCGAGGTCTTCGATTCGACAGTGGTGGCCGTCCATACGGATGCAGACGTCACGGGCTATGGGGAAATCTGCCCTCTGGGACCGGCTTACCTGCCGGCCTATGCCGAGGGCGCACGTACGGGAATCGCGGAACTCGCGCCTCATCTCATCGGTCTCGATCCTACAGCCCTCCTACTGTTGAACGACCGCATGGACGCGGCCTTGCGGGGGCATCCCTATGTGAAGTCCGCACTCGACGTTGCCTGCTGGGACATCCTTGGTAAAGTCACTGGACAGCCCGTCGTCACGCTGCTTGGCGGACGGCACGGAGAATCGTTCGCCTTGTACCGCGCTATTTCGCAGCAGAGTCCAGAGGAAATGAAGTGCAAAGTGGCGCTCTATCGCGCGGAAGGCTACACGAAATTTCAGCTCAAAGTGGGCAGCGACCCGGACACGGATATCGAACGAATTCATGAAGTGGCCGACGATCTCAAAAAAGGAGACGTGCTAGTAGCCGATGCGAATACGGGATGGACTCAGCACCAGGCGATGCGCGTGGCGGATGCCGTGCGTAACGTGGATGTGTATCTGGAGCAGCCGTGCGCTAGTTATCAGGAATGTTTGGTAGTACGGCACCACACAAACCGACCTTTTATCCTCGATGAAGTGATGGACAGCTTGGCCATGTTGGTCAAGGGTTTCAACGATCAAGCGATGGATGTCATCAACCTGAAGATCTCGAAGGTCGGCGGGCTCACGAAGGCGCGACAGATTCGCGATCTATGTGTTTCGCTCGGTGTTGCCTTGACCATCGAGGACACGTGGGGAGGTGACATCGCCACTGCCGCCATTGCCCATCTGGCGCACAGCACACCTCCGGCTTATTTGTTCTCATCGACGGACTTCAACAGCTACGTCAACGTAAGCATCGCCGAAGGGGCGCCTGAGCGAAAGAATGGCCGCCTTGCCGCTCCTTATACTCCAGGGCTCGGCATTGAGCCTCGCCGGGCAGTTCTGGGGAAAGCCGTCCTTTCTATCCCATAGGAACCTCGATGCAGCGGCTAGAGCACTTTATCGGGGGAAAGTTCGTAGCGAGCAACGGCGATCGCGCTTTACTGGATGTGAATCCGTCCGATGCGACCGATCAAATCGCTGAGGTGCCGGTAGGAACACCGGACGATGTGAAGGCGGCCGTGGCAGCGGCATCGGGAGCTTTCGAGCCCTGGCGCTCTCGCACGGGTTTGGCCCGCGCGGAGTATCTATATCGCTGGGCGGAGGTGATTTCCTCTTTCCAGGAAGCGCTTGCGCAAGCGGTCTGCCGGGAAGTAGGCAAGCCCATTTCGGAAGCACGAGGGGAAGCGGCAAGAGGAGTGGCCATTTTGCGCTACTACGCCGGGGAGGCAGTTCATCCATCCGGCGAAGTAATCCCCTCGCAGCTTGAGAATGCCCTGCAGTTTACTCTCAGGGAGCCACTCGGGGTTGTAGCAGCGATTACGCCCTGGAACTTTCCCCTGGCGATTCCACTGTGGAAGCTGGCACCTGCGTTGGCATTTGGAAATGCAGTGGTGTGGAAACCTTCGGAATTGTCTCCGCATGTTTCGACCTTGCTGGTGGAGATGGCCGCAAAGGCCGGTCTTCCTCCGGGTGTATTGAATCTCGTGTTGGGCACAGGAGAGGGTGCAGGCGAGGAGCTATTGAAGTGCGACGGTGTTCACGCTTTGAGCTTCACGGGATCATCACGCGTTGGAGCCCACATTGCGGGCGTAGCCGCTCGCCGCGGATTTCGATACCAGACAGAGATGGGTGGCAAGAATGCCGCCATCGTGCTGCAGGACGCCGATCTCGATCGAGCCGCTTCGTTGACCGCCGGCGGTGCGATGCGATATGCAGGACAGAAGTGCACGGCGACCAGCCGCGTGATTGCAGCGAAAGAAATCGCGAAGGTCTTTTGGAAGAAGCTCGAAGAGGCGATTCTAGCATTGCCAATCGGCCCAGTGGACGACCCGAAATCGGCCGTGGGACCGCTGATCACGGAAGCCTCCCGGAACCGGCTTCAGGAAGTTCGAAATGGTTTTGTCGGGCAGGACATCTTCGAGGTTCCCGTTCCTTCGGGTCCTCGCTTCCTGCATGGATTCTTTTACCCGCCGACCGTGGTCTATGGCGCAAGACCGGATTCGTTCGTGGGGACGAACGAGCTTTTCGGACCGGTATTGGCTGCCTTTGAGGGTGAAGATCTGGACCACGCCATCGAGGTTGTCAACAGGTCTCCATACGGCTTGAGCGCGACCATATTCACTCGCGATCTCCATTCAGTGCTCAGGTATGTACGACGGATTGAAGCAGGCATGGTTCGGGTCAATGGAGACACGACCGGAGTGGATCCGCACGCACCTTTCGGTGGCACAAAGAAATCGAGCTCAGGCAGTCGTGAACAAGGCACTGCGGCAAGGGAATTCTACACGGAAATTAAGACGATTCAGATTCAAGGCTGACTTGCGCCGTTCCCAGCAGAGGAGGCTCGTAACTTGGAGAAGAACGATTGGGCCGGGGTCTTTCCGGCCATCACAACGCCGTTTGAGTTCAACCTTGCCGTTGACTATGAGGCTCTGGAGCGCTTGGTGAACTGGTTGGTCGAGGGCGGGTGTCGTGGAATCGTCGCCCTCGGGTCGTTAGGGGAAGCGCCTGCGCTTGCGAAGGACGAAAAAATCGAACTCTTGAAGCGGGCGAAGCGTGCCTTGAAGGGCCGTGCGCCATTGATTGCGGGTATCTCGGCGTTGAGCACAGCGGAGGCCGAAGTTCTTGCCAAGGCCTCCCAGGCAGCGGGCGCCGATGGTTTAATGGTCTTGCCGCCCTATCTCTATCGCGGTGACTGGCGTGAGACGGAGGCGCACCTCAGTTCGGTATTTCGGACGACACCGCTTTCCTGCATGCTTTACAACAATCCCATTGCGTATGGCACCGACGTCACGCCCGAACAAATGATGCTCTTGCGTGCGAAGCATGAAAATTTCCATGCAGTGAAGGAGTCAAGCGGCGACATCCGGCGGATTACAGCCCTGCGGCAACTGGCAGGAGATACGCTCACGATATTTGTCGGGATGGATGATGTAGTGGTTGAAAGCGTCGCTGCCGGGGCCGAAGGCTGGATCGCGGGACTGGTGAATGCCTTGCCGGTCGAGTCCGTGCGCCTCTTTGAACTAGCACAGCAAGGTCCTATCAATGAACTCGAAGCATTGTACGCGTGGTTTCTGCCCTTACTACGCCTCGATACGGTTCCCAAGTTTGTGCAATTGATAAAACTCGTGCAGGCGGAAGTGGGGTCGGGCTCGGAGCGGGTTCGGCCGCCACGACTGGAACTAACCGGCCCTGAACGCGCGGAGGCTCTCGCATTGATCCGTGGGACGCTCGAGAAAAGGGCAGCATGATGGAACGGACAGCACGCGGCCTTGCCGTCCTTCTAGCCTTCGGTTTGTTCGTTGGTGTTTCCCTGGCCCAGCCCCTGGCTTCTTCGGAACTCACCCAGGCGCTTCAGCGAATTCTCAATCGGCATGAGTTCGACGCAAAACAGTTTGGCCCGGCCCGATGGATAGACAACGGAGCGGCTTACGCCACCCTGGAAACTTCTGTCGAATTTCCACAAGCGAACGCGAAAGAGGCTGCGCCCAGCGAGATCGTGCGCTGCGAAACGTCAACCGGACGCCGGACGGTGCTGGTTCGCGCCTCGCAGCTCGTTCCGTCTCCGGGAGCGAGACCGTTCACGCTAGAAAACTATGCCTGGTCGCAAGACAGCAAGTGGCTGCTTGTCTATAGGAACTCCAAGAAGGTATGGCGTCAGAATACGCGCGGCGACTATTGGGTCCTCAATCTTGCAAACGGAAAGTTGCAGAAGTTGGGTGGCGATGCGCCGGAGTCCTCCCTGATGTTTGCCAAGTTCTCGCCCGCTGGCGGCAGTGTGGCTTGGGTGCGGGCGAATAACCTCTATGTAGAAGACGTTTCGACAGGTGCGATCCGGCGACTGACAACCGATGGCTCCGCCACTCGGATCAACGAAACATCGGATTGGGTGAACGAAGAAGAATTCGACATTCGCGATGGGTTTCGATGGAACGTCGTTCCATCTCCACAGCCTGCTCACGCGCTATCTCGAGGAGCACGTCCCTCAGGGCGGACTTCCGCAATGAAGAGAAGGAAGCAGGCGTAGCGTGTCGGGCCGTGCTGGGATCCTCGTTGCGCTCTCAGCTGCAGTTCTCTATTTCGTTCGCTCATTGATAGCGGCGCTTCGTAGCGGTTCGGGACGAGAGCTAATCGTGAACCCCGAAAAGCCGGTTCCTTATCCTTCTCTCCTTCAGCTCGCCGTTGGCTTTGTGACGAACTTTTTCGACACACTCGGGGTCGGCTCCTTCGCAACGACCACGACCGTTTTCAAACTGGGCCGTATGGTACGGGACGAGCTTATTCCTGGAACCATGAACGTGGGACATACGCTGCCGACCATTCTCCAGGCGTTTCTGTACATCACCATCATCCAAGTCGACCTTAAGACTCTAGTGTTTCTCATGGCCTCTTCCGTCGTTGGCGCATGGTGGGGAGCCGGTATAGTTCGAAGGCTCCCGAGACGAGCGATCCAACTGGGTGTCGGCGCAGCGCTCACCGCCTCGGTCCTGTTCATGGGGATGGGGCAACTTCATTGGTTTCCCGTAGGCGGAGAAAAGTTGGCTCTCGGTGGGATCCGTCTTGCCGCAGGAATGTCAGGAACATGCCTCTTCGGCGCTGTGAGCACTCTCGGAATCGGTTTTTACGCTCCCTGCATGATTCTTGTCAGCCTGCTCGGTATGGCGCCGCTCGCGGCCTTCCCCATCATGATGGGCTCGTCGGCCTTTCTGATGCCGGTGGCGAGCTCGCGATTTCTGAAGAGCCAAGTCTACGACCCGAAGGCCGCGGCAGGGCTCGCCCTCGGCGGATTGCCTGCGGTGCTCTTCGCCGCATTCATCGTCAAGTCACTTCCGCTCGAAGCTGTCCGCTGGCTGGTAATGACGGTCGCCTTTTGGGCCGCACTCTTACTCTTTCGATCCGCCTTCCACAAGACGGACCCACAAATCATTTCCACTCGAACTACCGTCGCATGAACGACGCTTCCCTTCCCTTGTCCACAACTGAACTCCCTGATGTCGCTCTTGCTACAAGGACGAACTATCTTGACAGTAGTTTCTTTGGCCACCCGCGGGGGCTGGCGACTCTGTTCCTTACGGAAATGTGGGAGCGCTTCAGCTATTATGGCATGCGCGCATTGCTGATTCTGTTTATGACCGCCAGTCCCACGATCGGCGGCCTTGGATTCGCAGTGCCCAAGGCTGCTGCTATCTATGGCCTGTACACTGCCTCGGTCTACTTGAGCAGTCTGCCGGGCGGCTGGGTTGCGGACCGACTTCTTGGCCTGCGGAATGCTGTGCTTGTCGGCGGTGTGCTGATCGCTTTCGGTCATTACTCTCTCATTTTTCACCGTCTCGGCTTTTTCTATCTTGGCCTGGTGCTCATTGTTCTGGGTACCGGCCTGCTGAAGGCCAACATCAGTGCCATCGTCGGTCAGCTCTACGCGCCCAGAGACGTCCGGAGGGATGCCGGATTCTCTATATTCTATATGGGGATCAACCTCGGCGGCTTTCTCTCGCCGCTCGCCTGCGGTTACCTGGGTCAACGAGTTGGATGGCATTGGGGCTTTGGTCTGGCGGCGCTCGGGATGACCGTAGCGGTGATCCAGTTCGCCTTAAGTCGGAACATCTCGCCTCGGCCGCCGTTTCGCGCATCCCGACTCAAGTGAGACGCCGGGCCATTCAGCACTTTCTGTCCGGAATTCTGGTCTGTTCTGTGCTTGGATTCAGCGTGTTGGGTATTTCGAAATGGATCGGCAAACCGATTACTGCTCAAGGTCTTTCGGCGTCCATGGGCCTGTTTCTGGTGATCATCTCAGTGGGCATGTTCGGCTGGCTTTTCTTCGGAGCCAAGTGGTCGAGGAACGAACGCCGGCACCTCATCGTTATACTCGTTCTATTCCTCGCTTCTGGCTTATTTTGGGCCATTTTCGAACAGGCCGGTTCCACGCTGAACCTTTTCGCGGAGCGAAACACGAACTGCATTCTCCTGGGTTATCGATTTCCGGCGAGCTGGCTTCAGTCTCTCGGTTCCCTCTTCATCATCTTGCTCGCTCCGGTCTGTGCATGGTTGTGGATCGCACTTGGAACCCGCGATCCGTCGAGTCCCAGAAAATTCACAGCCGGGTTGGTATTTGCCGCACTCGGTTTTGCGGCGCTGATTCTTCCGCTTGCGGTTGGCACCGGACGGGTTAGCCCCTGGTGGCTGGTCCTCACATACTTGCTTCACACAGCTGGTGAACTTTGCGTGAGCCCTGTGGGCCTCAGTGCCATGACAAGACTCGCTCCCGAGCGTGCCGCGGGCCTCATCATGGGAGTCTGGTTTTTGTCCACGTCAGCCGGAAACTTTTTTGCAGCCGCTTCGCAGGCCTCTATGAATCGTTGCCTTTGACGCACCTGTTCGCTTGGGCAGCCGCAAGCGCTCTCTCCGGTGCGGCGCTCCTCGCTCTATTTGTGAAACCAATCGAACGGCTCACGCTCGGTGCGTGTCCCTGCCCTCACTACTCTCGAAGGGTATCACCCATGTGCTTGTTCGTGAAATCGATTCGGAGATCCGACAGCAGGGAGTGCACGATGAACTGAAAATTGGCGTCGACCTATTCGCGGACCTTTATAACACACTCGCCGTCACAATCCGATGGTCAATGGTTCCTCTGATTCTAAGAGCACTTCGTGAATGGAAGATCCCCGCTTTGAACCCCATGGATGGCCGAATCGGGGACCATTTGGCCGGATAGGGGCCCTCTTTAGAATTGACTCGATAACCGACATCGCCGACCATCGGTGCGTCGCCCAACCCGCTACGAAGCAGCAGCCCGACTACCAAGATTTCTGACACATAACCGGCAAGCCGAGGTGCAATTCGATGACGGTAACAAATACAGCTGCCACATCCATCAGGGCTACTGAAATTGCCACTCAGTCTTCCACGTTGGACCTTGGTCTGGATTCCATCGTTCTTCTGAAAAGACAAGGGAAATCCTCCATCAAGGACATTGTTTCGTCTTCAAGTTTCCGTGGATGGCTCGAAAGCTCACCAAGCGAGGGCGAACGATGGCTTCGAAGCGCCGCTCAGGACGGCGACTTGTACGCAATGGAGAAGCTCGGACGACGGTTGCTGACTGGTGATGGTCTGCCCAAATCAATCGAAGAGGGACTTGGGTGGCTCAAGAAGTCAGCCGAATTGGGCAATCCTTTCGCCATGGAAAAGCTTGCAGAGTATGAGCTCGATGAAAATGAAACACCTGGACCTTCTGGTGAACTGTGGCTCCGTAATGCTGTTGAACACGGATATCGTCTTGCTATGGTCAATCTCGGGACGAGACTCATAACAGGTAATGGCCTGCCACCTGATCCTGAGCAGGGTGAACGCTTGCTGCGCGAAGCTGCTCGGGGTGGCAGCCAGATCGCAATGATAAAGCTAGGTACCTATCTGCTGTCCGGTTGGGGCCTAGACCACAACCAAGAAGAAGGCCTTCGTTGGCTACGATGCGCGGGAGCCACGAACCCAACTCAATTGTTAGAGCTTGGCCTTTGTTTGTACCAAAAGTCCCTTACGGCCACGACAAAAGCAGGGCGTGGACTTGCGAAAGAGGCCAGCGTTCTGTTCCAAGAGGCACGTCGCCAGGGCAATCCTATTGCTTCGTTGAACCTCGCCTATCTTCTGAGGCGCGGTGAGATCGCTGATGCCTCGTTTCCGCCGCTTGATGAACTACTTTCGGAACATCTAAGACAAAAGGACTCTTTCGCATTTGTGAACCAGGCCCTCCGACTAGCGAGAGGGGTTCAATGCAAAACTGATTGGAGAGCAGCAGATGCCCTCTTTGGAAAACTGCAAGATAGCGGCAATGTTCTTGAATGGTGGTTCGCCCGGAGCCGAGAGGGCGATCCTGAAGGTCACCTCGTGACAGGCTGGCTTGGGCGCCATCAACTGGCGATCGATCCTGAGGGGTTCCAGATCGCACGGCGAATGGATTTGGCGCGAAATTGCGGATGGTTGGTGCCTGAGTGGATGAACGACCCCGCAACAGCCAAGCAGAACTCTTGACGTCAGGGGAGACGTAGACATGGAATTCTTTCAAAAACTCGGCTCGCTGGTTACTCGTCTTTGGAAAGATCGAAACTATAATGAAGAAGACTTCCCCGAAGTGGCAAGCCGCGGGCTCTCTGAACTGCCCCCTGATCAGCACATTTCCTTTTGGGACGTTGCGAAATGGGCTCTGACCTGTGAACGATTGCCCGGCCAAGCGGATCTAAGCGCCAAGTTCGGGCAGCCACCGCTTACCGTGTTTGGGGGCCGTGATTTTCGCATCGAGGTGCTTTTTTGGGTTCAAGGTATTCCGGCCATACACCAACACGGCTTTTCAGGAGCTTTTCATGTCATGCACGGTTCCAGCCTGCAGAGCCTGTGGGAGTTTGAGCCTACAGAACAAGTAGCGATGCGTTTGGTATTGGGCCGCGTTTCCCTAAAAAAGGCTGAGCTTTTACGGAAGGGCGATTCACGCCCGATTATCGCCGGGAAACAGCTGATCCATTCCACGTTTCATCTTGATCGACCGAGCCTGACGGTTGTGGTTCGAACCTTAGGCGAGGCAAACAAACAGCCGCAATACTCTTACCTTCTACCGACAATCGCCTACGACCCGTTCGCCATGGTTCCCCCTGTGCAACGTCGCACTCAGCTTCTAAGAATGCTTTTGATCAGCGGCAAGCGTGCCGAATATAACGAAATTGCACGTCATGTACTCGGAACAGAAGACGCTTATTCCGTATTCCAATTTCTGCTTTCTACCTTTGAGATGATTGAAGATGAGGATGAACGGCATAATCTGCTCCTAGCGGCTCGATGGAAGCATCCTAAGCTCATCGAAGCACTGCAACCGGCGCTCCTCCAGGCTGAAAGAAGGAACAAGATTGCACAAGTTCGCGAGCGGGTTTCGAACAGCGACTTGCAATTCTTTCTGGCGCTATTGCTTAACATTACTGAGCGCCCTGCAATTCTCAGCTTAATCGGGCAGCGCTATCCGTCTCGAGACCCAGTGACTGCAATTGTGACTTGGGTCCGAGAACTCTCGGAACTAGGGGTTCTGGGAGTTCGCTTCCCTGAGCCCTGGCTCTTGATGGTGAAGTGCTTGCTGACGAAGTGTTCAAATCAAGGGATCCAAAAAATATTCAACAATCAGTACTCAACACAACGCGTACCCAACATCGAATCCGGACTCGGCGAGCTCTCAGCCGGTTTGCAGAACTCTTGGCTCCTAGAGCCTGTATTCCGAAACTAAAGGAAGACTCGGTCATGTCGTTTCTTGTTATTAAAGCGTACTTGAAGCTGATTCACTTTGACCTGTACTTGGCGCGCGGGAATTTCGCGGCACTGTATAACGAGGTTCGAAGATATCCCGTCGGGAAGAAAGCTCCGTTTCCCGAAGCTGTCGAACGAATCTGCGCAGCGGTGGACATGGCTTGTATCTGGTACTGGAAAGAGGCGCGTTGTTTGCAGCGCTCAGCCGCCGCCGCGTGTCTTCTGAGGCGGTACGGAGTCCCAGCTCAACTTGTTATCGGGGCGCAACAGATGCCGTTCAAGGCGCACGCTTGGGTCGAGGTCGATGGCCGCGTGGTGAATGATAAGCCGTACACGCCCGAGAGGTACGGAGTGCTCGATAGGTGCTAAGAACTAACCAGAAGCAGAAAGGGAATGAATCATGAGCGTGCAGTTTGGGAGATGGAATCTCGAAGGCCAGCCGCCTGCTCGAGATTACTTAGAGAAAATCAATGCATTTCTCGCTGCGTACGGACCCGATAGCAATGAGATGTACTCCGAAGCCTGCGTGACGATACTTTATCGCGCTTTTCACACTACGAAGGAATCGCATCTCGAAGCGCAACCACATATTTCGCCCTCCGGCGTCGTCATCACGTGGGACGGCCGCTTGGACAATCGCGCTGAACTCGTTAACGAGTTGCAGGACTCCTCAGCCATCAGTTCCACGGACGTCGCCATCGTCGCGGCGGCATACGAGCAGTGGGGCACCAACTGCTTCGCCAAGCTCATTGGGGATTGGGCGCTTTCCGTCTGGAATCCCAGCGACCGTTCATTGATCCTAGCCAAAGATCCTGTCGGCACGCGGCATCTTTATTACTCGCTCGATAAGAATCAGATCGGCTGGAGTACGATCCTCGACCCGCTCGTTTTGTTCTCTGGAAAGGCTTTCGCGATCAACGAAGAGTACATTGCCGGCTGGTTGTCGATGTTTCCTGCCACTCATCTCAGTCCCTTTGTGGGGATTCATTCCGTCCCGCCGTCCTCGTTCGTGTTCCTGCGGCCCGGAAAACACACCGTCAGCAAGTATTGGGATTTCGATCCCACAAAACAAATTCGTTACCGCACCGATGCTGAATACGAAGAGCACTTCCGCACCGTCTTTGCGACAGCCGTGCAGCGCAGTCTTCGCTCTGATTTTCCCGTCCTCTCCGAGCTGAGCGGCGGCAGGGACTCTTGTTCGATCGTCTGCGTGGCAGATACCCTTATTGCTCGTGGCGTCGCCGAAACTCCGCGCCTTGACACTATTTCCTACTACGATGACTCCGAGCCTAACTGGAACGAGCGGCCCTATTTTACTAAAGTGGAAGAAAAGCGTGGACGAACCGGCTGGCACATTGACGTCGGTCTGAAAGATCCGAAAGAAAAGACTGAGCCCAAACCACGCTTCGAAGATCTTTACAACCGCTCTTTGGCAACCCCGGGAATCAATGGCTGCTGCCCTCCTCAATTCGCGGCGTGCCTGGCTTCGCAAGGGAATCGCGTCGTGCTCTCCGGCATCGGTGGTGACGAGGTTATGGGCGGCGTGCCGTCACCGACACCGGAACTCGAAGATCTTCTCGCAAGAGCGCAATTCCGGACGCTTGCTCATCAGCTGAAGATGTGGGCGCTAGAAAAAAGAAAACCCTGGTTTCACTTGTTCTTTGAAGCCGCGCGGGGATTCTTTCCTCCCGAGCTTGCGGGCGTAGCGAAATATATGCGACCCGCACGGTGGCTGTATCCCAGATTTGTGAGGCGACATTGGAGGGCCCTGACCGGTTATCCATCGAGAACGAAACTGTTCGGTCCTCGGCCAAGCTTCCAGGAAAACGCCGCCACGCTCGAAGCGTTGCAAAGACAATTGGCGTGCAAGGCTCTGCCATTCGAGCCGCATTACGAGAAACGTTATCCCTATCTGGATCGCGGGCTGCTGGAATTCATGCTTGCGATTCCTCGGGAGCAACTGATCCGACCAACCCAGCGCCGTTCTCTGATGCGCCGCGCACTTGTCGGCATCGTTCCAGATGAAATCCTGAACAAGAAGGGCAAAGCTTTTGTTGCTCGATCTCCTCTCGTCGCTATTTCGAATGAGTGGACGAATATTGTTGAAACGACCCAGAACATGGTGAGCAGTTCGCTCGGAATTGTGGATTCAGAACGCCTTCTTGTTGCTTTGCAGAAGGGGCGGCGTGGCGAAGAAGTCCCCGCTTTGACCTTGATGCGTACGTTGTGCATCGAGGGCTGGCTTAGATATCTTCGCAAATTGGGGAGTGTGAATCTGGACACGAAGCGGAAAGTGGAGCTGGCCTGGCAGGCTTCCGCGCAAGGCTAAAGAGAGTAGGGGGACAAAATCTCCGCGTGCTTCGCGCGCAAGAAGCAACGGTCCTTGCAGCGCGAGGAAAGATAGCCAGGAGAATTCTTTCGGAAGTTGGGAATCGCGGGTAATTTATCGACGCCGGAAGGAAGCGAAAGGAACGAAATATGAGTGCGCTGCTTGTGGAGAATTGACTTTAGCGGGGCGAGGAAATATGAGTGTGCAGTTTGGAAGATGGAATTTTGAGGGGCGGGCGCTGGCTCCGGAGTACATCGCTAAAGTCAGTGCTACGCTAGCGCAGTACGGTCCGGACAGCAGTGAGGTGTATGCAAACAGCGGCGTGACGATTCTCTACTGCGCCCTTCACACGACTCGGGAATCGCACCGCGAAACGCAGCCACATATCTGTCCATCTGATGCGGTGATCACGTGGGATGGGCGGTTGGACAATCGCGCGGAGTTGACCAGCGAGTTGCGCGGCTCGTTAAACACAAGTTCCGCGCACGAATTCCCGGATGTGGAGATTGTGGCGGCCGCATACGAAAAGTGGGGGGCTGATTGCCTGGGGAAGTTGATTGGCGATTGGTCGTTGTCAATCTGGAATCCTCGCCAGCGTTATTTGTTGCTCGCCAAAGACCCGATTGGCACGAAGCATCTATATTACTCGATCGAGAAAGACCACGTTGCGTGGAGCACGATCCTCGATCCGTTGGTTTTGTTTACAGAGAGAAGGTTAGCAATTTGCGAAGAGTACATCGCCGGCTGGCTCGCAACTACGTTTCCCGCTGCCCACCTGACGCCCTACACCAACATCCATGCCGTGCCACCATCCTCGTCCGTGCTTCTCCAACCCGGAAAGCACGGCATAAGGCGCATCATCACCAAGTATTGGGATTTCGCCCCGGCGAAGAGAATCAGCTACCGCACCGACGCCGAATACGAAGAGCACTTCCGCACTGTCTTCGCACAATCCGTCTGGCGCCGGCTCCGCTCCGACCGCCCGGTCCTCGCCGAACTCAGCGGTGGCATGGACTCCTCCTCCATTGTCTGCATGGCGGATCTCCTCTTTGCCCGCAGCCAAGCCGAATGCCCGCGCCTGGACACCATCTCCTACTACGACGACTCAGACCCTAACTGGTACGAAGAACGCCTCTATTTTACAAGAGTGGAACAAAAGCGGGGCCGCACTGGCTATCACATCGATTTGGGTGTGAAAAAACAAATAGAAAAAAACGAAGTCGATTTACGGAGATCCTTTTTCCCGGAGTTCGAAAGTCATCGATTGGCGGCGACTCCTGACTTCAACAACCGCCTTTCGGCGGAAATTTTTGAACACTATGTACCGTACATCAGGTCACAGGGGTATCGGGTCACGCTTTCCGGAATCGGGGGAGAAGAGCCTACCGGCGGCTTCGTGCCAACACCAAGGCCAGAACTCCAAAATCTTTTGGTAAGAGGACGATTCTTTACACTCGCTCAGCGGCTGGACGCTTGGGCAACAAAGATGAGGAAACCACGGCTCCCTCTGCTGTTGGAAGCCATCCGAGAGTTTTGTCCTCTCTCCTTTACTGGCGTGCCCAGAGATATGCATCCACCTCCCTGGTTACATCCAGGCTTCGTATATCGGAATCGCTCCGCTCTTTACGGTTATCCATTCAGGGTAAGGTTGCTCGGTCCTTTGCCCACCTTCCAGGGCTACGTTAATGGATTGAATCGCATGCGAAGGGCTCTGGCGTACTTCGGAGGACTCCGGCTCAACTTAGAGATGCTGCGTGAGGTACGCTACCCTTATCTGGACCGCGATCTACTGGAATTCGCGTATGCCATCCCTAGAGAACAGACCGTAGGCGTAGGCAAGCGCCGTTTTCTCATGAAACGGGCCCTTGTTGGGATCGTCCCGGACGAACTCCTGAGCCGAAAGCCAAGGAGGCCGACTGTTACGCAGGAACCAGAGAAAGATGCTCCGACAAAGTGGCCCAGTCTGGCTGAAATGGGACATCAGATCGTCAGTAGTTCCTTGGGAATCCTGAATCTAAATCAATTTTCGGAAGCGTTGGAGAAAGCTCGCCGCGAGGAAAAGGTTTCCGTCGACAGTTTGAAGCGCGCATTGCTTCTTGAGGCGTGGCTGCGTCACCTCGTGAACCATGGAGTTCTGACAAACTCGGTAGGTGATGTAACCAGGAGAGCAGAGTATCCCTTATCTCTTGAGGCTCAGGAACTCCGAGCGCCCATCCAACCTAAAAAGTTCAGCTAGCTAGCAGCTGGAAAGCGAATGCCACGAAAGAGAGGAGGTGAAAACCATGAGATACGAGACTCCGGAACTGACTGCATTGACGCCTGCGATCGATGCCATTCAGTCCTTTAAAGCGAACCCCAGTAATGAACATCCAGCGCCTACAAGTGACGTGGGAGCTGCGTACGAAGACTGGGAGTAAGTGAAGCCGGCTCACGGAGTATCCGAAGTAATCAGACACTCCGATAATGTATAGTCCTGCCGGGGCGTTGCAAATAGCGGACGCTCCGGCAAGCTATACGCCGAGATTGGATGCTTGCGAACCACTTGAAGAATTGCTTCAAACGTTCGCCACCGCAAAAGGCAGCGCACGATTCATCTCACTCAAGGTTACGCGCATCGTCTATGCCCGGTGCTGCAGTGCCATTCAAGGCGAGTCTGCTCCTCCGTGTTCTTCTCTTTTGGTCGGAGCTTCAATTGAACCCACAAGCACCTTAGTGGCTAGCTCTGCCAGCTGAACATCTTTCGACAGCGGTTGAATAAACGGAAATGGATCCGTAGCGTGTATGCTGAAACGCACGTGAAGCGGCTTTGTTACATCACCCGGCCCTAAAACACCACCTGTAAACTGAGAACTGAAATCCAGCACAGTTCCGTCGGCAATTGTTTCGGAATCGCTGAACATAACCATTACGCTGCCTACATCCGATTCAGCGTCGAGCACTCTTACTTTCAATGGGCCGCTAATTTTAGAGTCACTAATATTCTCTAGCAGAAGGTCAAAATCGAGTGTGCGTGTCTTGAGGTTATACCGCCTATTTGTAAAGTGCAGCCGCACGAGTTTGCTGGCATCCTTCAGACTAGCTAACTCGGCGCTGCCGTTCTCTTCGCTTTTCCCTTGAACCGTAATGTCCGTCGTCCATAGCTGAGGAACCCCACTCGGGTTGGCAACCCACAACGGATGGAATTTCCCATCTGCGTCCGCTGCTAGGCCCATCGTGTGCCCACCATTAAGGTCGAACCCGCCGAAATCAAAGCCATTCGTAGAATGGCCTTCGTCTGGAGGCCAATAAGATGGGGGCGCTATCAAGACCACGTCGTTCCGATTCAGATTATAGTCAACACTAGACACTTGGATGCTTGGCAAGAATGTTTCGCCTCCATCCAGAGAAGCCCGAAATCTCACTGTCCAGCCGAGATTGCCAGGATAGTGTCGACGATCAAGCCACGTCACACCAACAACCCCTTCCCTGTTCACTGCAACGAGTCCATGGAGATCATCTAGCCGCTTGAAAGGATTTCCAAGTTGCCGTGGGCTCTTGCCGTTGATCACGCGTGGCCGCGACCACGTCTTTCCCTTGTCGGAAGAAAAAGACAACTTGATCTGAGACTGTTCCTCTATGCGATCCTCCCATATGAGATATAGTCGGTCACGGAAGGGTCCGTCACTGGAGTCAACAGCAAGCTTGAGACTCGCACTACCGGTAGATTCACTGTTGACGGACCACGGTCCGGGCATTAGCGTCTCAATTCTCAGGGGCCAATTTGGGCGCTGAATCTTTGCTCGGACGATTTCGATAAATCGGTCTCTTTCGATAAAACGGTTTTTGGGAGGGCGTAGATTGTCCACAATTATCGGAAAAACCAACGTGCCATCAGAAAGGACAGCTCCGGGACATGGCAACAAATGTTCTCCTTCCTTCTTAGGCGCCCATTGATGAAGAACGGTCTGTCCTTGATCCGGAGACCAGTCCACACGTATACCCTCGCCGTCGACAAGATCGCTGTGGGAATCTGCCCTGAACAGATCGAAGGAAGCCTGACCGTACATGTAGAACCAGCCGTGTTGGGGACCTGCGCTATGATCCACCGTCAAAAACGCCCGCTCCGAGAAAGGTAATTGAATGGAGCTTTCCCATGTTTTGCCCCCATTCATAGACCGATCAATTCGATTATATATTTTTCTTTTGTGCAGTTCGTTACTATCCCGCGGCCCCCAAACCTCTGAAAGCGAATAAGCCAGGTTACCCGGACCGTACTGGCAATCAGGATCAAAGCTCGGGTAGAGATCATCTCCTTTTGTCCGTAACGTGAGTTTCCAGGTCTTACCTCTATCGAAGGAAACATATGTAACTACTTCTCCATCAATTGAGTTGCGTGCCAACAGCATGGAACATACCAGCAGTTGACTGCTATTTGCTGGATTCGCAGCGATTTCCATTTCATAGTGTGGATCGGCCGGTAGATCGCTGCTGACGTGTACGCTCGGACCTACACGCACGAGGTCGCTGGAGATTTGCGGGCTCTGTGCCGTCGCGACCAAACATATATTCAATGAAGAGGCAGCCACACTCAGCATCATCAACGTAGTCAGACGCAGCATTTGTTTTCTTGTTTCCTCCCATAGCGTCTCAAGAAAGTTGCGTGTCGGGTACAGCGACCCTAGGTCAGCGCCTTTCGAGGACCAGAACGGTCAAAATGCCAATCTGAGAGCGAACTGCATCGAGCGCGGGCCTCCTTGTTGGTAAAGAGGATTGAGGATGCCTAGTGAAGTTGCTAGGATGCCTGTCGCCTGACCAAACGTTTTTTCGCCAAAGAAAGGATTAACAGTTCCAAAATTCGGGTGATTGAAGACATTGAATGCCTCCGCCCGGAATTGCAGCTTCAGCCTTTCGTGAATCGGAAAATCCCGCCGGACTGCCAAGTTCATCTGAACAGCATCAAAACCCCTTGCGAAATTTCTTGGTGCGTTTCCTGGACGTGTTGGATTGCCTGTATTGGGATCAGTGGGCGGCGGTGCGAACGCGTTCGGATTGATCGCGCGGCCTCCCGGACATCCTTGCCCTGGTTGAAGATCCCCCAGCCCTTGAAGAACGGTGGTGCAATTGGCGCCGTACAGATAGACCGGCTCGTTCGGAACCAGGTCCAGCCCTGAGCTCACTGCCTGATCCGTAACAGGATCGATAATCGTATCTCCGGCTAAAATCACCGGAAAGGCTGTTCGCGCAGTTAACCGACCGTCGATCCCCCAATGGTGCAAGACGGCGTTCGCAAAACCGCTATGTCGCACGGTTGGCAGATCATACGAAAGGGCTGCAGAAAGATTGTGCCGCACGTCAAAATCGCAGTTTCCTCGCTGGTAGCCGTCAACTTGGAAGTTAAGGGAACCGTAGTCTACGCAGTGCGACCACGTGTAAGCAGCCAAAGCGGTCAATTCCTTCCTTAATCTCCGCTGAAACTGAATCTGCAATGAGTGGTAATCCGATGTCAGGCCATTCGAGGTGAAGTAAGTGCCAGAAGCAAAAGCGGGGTTGTTACCTGGAAAGACCAGAACTTCTTTCAGTAACCTGGCCGCGTGCGAACCGACATAGGAGAAGGTAAGAGCCTGCGACTTGCCCAGTGCCTGCTCGATACTTGCGTTCCACTCAAGCGTATACGGAAGTTGCAGATGGGAGGCAAAGCCCTGCGCTCCGTTGCTGTATGGCGGAACGGGCGGGTTTACGATGACAGGAATCAAAGCCGGCCCATTCGTTGGAAACGGGTCCGAAGGAACGACACTATGTCCTCGAAACCCCGGCCCGTTGAAGCCATACGAACCCACCTGCTGGCCTGTATCAAAGAAAACACCGCCACCTCCGCGCACAACCGTTTCCCAGCCCGACGTATTGTGCAGGATGTATGCGACGCCTAGCCGAGGCGCAAAGTTGTACCAGGCGGTGCGCCAGAGCGGCGTGCCTTGCGGCGCCAGTGTCCACGTGTCCGGGGTGGAGCCTTGATATGCATAAGGTTTTAACCCTTGAGTTACTCCAGGAGCTGGATTCACGTCCCAACGAAGTCCCAAAGAGAGACTGACCCGCGGTGAGACTTTCCATTCATCCTGGGCGAAGGCCGAGAAATTTTTGTACAAGGGGTAAGCCGCTGTGAACGCGTCGGCGATAACTATCGCATTATTTGCCAAAAGGCGAGATCTACTCACATACGCATATTGGAAAGTGGGACTAGGCGGTGCCGCAAGCGGCGCCAGCCTGCGATAATCGGCTCCAAACTTTAACCGGTGGCGCCCCAAGGAGAGACTCAGTGTCTCCACAAAGTTCCATTGTTTCTGAGCACCCGCAGCATATGACTGTTCGTTGCGGAAGAAGTATCCCCCAAAAACGATTGTAAAAAGGGCGCGCGCTTTAGAATCGAGACCGGAGAGCTGCCGAAGATCCACAGGAGTGCTCCCCCCAAAAGCGTCAATCACGCTGGTATCGGTTGTCTCGTTTGAGCTGTAGTTGATGCGGAACTCATTAGTGAGAAGGTTCGAGAAAACACTGGTAGCACCGGCTGTGTACGTCCGCAGCGTGTAGGCTATAGTTTCTCGAGTCGTTGGCAGATGACGGTTCGCGGGCGTTCCCCGAGTCGAAGAGTTGGAAGCCGTGTCGCTAAACCGGAAGAAGAGCCTCAGCTTATCGCTTACGACGTGGTCGAAACGGACGTTTGTGGAATCAATGGAGCTCGGGTTGGACCACGTCCCAATGTATTGGCCAAAACCGTTTGCTACGTCATCGATCCCATTGGCACTAGGCAAGGGAAAGGCGTTCAGCGCCTGCTGCACCGCTGCTGGCGCACTTGCGCGTAGAGCGGTATCTGGCACGAAGCAATTCGTGCATGCTGGCTGAGGGCTAGTTAGGCGTAGTCCTTCATACGAGACAAAGAAGAAGGTCTTGTCCTTTCCGTTAAACAGGCCCGGAATTCTCACTGGTGCGCCAAGCGTGCCGCCAAAATCGTTCTGCCGCAGAGCAGCTCCCTTCTGGCCCAAGTAGTTATTGAACCAATCGTTGGCGTCGAAATAGTCGTTCCGCAAATAGTCGTAGGCTGTGCCGTGCCATTGATTGGTGCCCGATTTAGTTTCAAACGCGAACTGGCCCCCCGGACTGCGCCCATACTCGGCCGAGTATGTGGAACTCTGCACGCGAAATTCTTCGAGAGCATCTACAGAGACCAGCGCCTGCGTGGTTCCTGATGCAGTCGCAGCTGGCGTGGACCCGCTAAGCGGCACTTGGGAACCAACAAAACCAGCAAAGGCTCCCACATTCGCACTCACGCCGTCCACGGTGTAATAGTTCGACTGCGTGCGATTTCCATTCACGCTGAATTCACCGCCATCATTACTGCCCTGAGGTGTCTGCGTCACAATCCCCGGCGTGAGCAGGATCAAATCCTGGAAGCTACGCCCATTCAGCGGCGTGTTTTTTACGTAAGTCTGGTCCACCACCGTGCTGACCGAGGCGTCCACCGTATTCAGCATCGACGCGCCAGCCTCAACGGTGACTGTTTCCGAGGTCGCGCCGAGGGGGAGCTTGAAGTTGATCGCGACAGCGTCCCGGACATTGAAAATAACGTCGGGCTTTAGGACGGTTTTAAAGCCGACGTGCGAAACCTCGATGCGGTACGTCGCCGGCGGCAGCTCGGGAATAACGTAGATTCCCTCCCTGCTCGTTTTGCTGGAGTATTTGAGGTTCGTGGCTTCGTTGATGACTTCGACGGTCGCACCGGCGATGGCAGCGCCCGACGGATCCACTACTTCCCCAGTCACCGTAGCATTTGGGCTTTGGGCACGCACACTCCCGGCCACTACCATGAACAACGCGCACACACATATCGTCTGTCGCACTAGGACCACCTCCCAAAGCGAGCTTGAAGGGGACTTGAGCCCGTTGACTTATTTACGACAGCTTACAAATATTTGTACCGCAGGTTACAAGGAATGACCGGGCCACTGAATCCAGCAAGATTGGCGATATGAAGTATGAAGGGGGAATTGTCGGATGAAGAAGACAAGGCGCACGGAGGAACAGACCGAGTTTGCACTTCGGCAGGCAGAGACCAGCGCACCGGTGGGAGGTGATCCGAAAGATGAGCATTTCCACCCAGACCTTTCATCGCCGGGTGGTTTGTTGCCCGTGGCAGTCCGCTCTGGCCTGGATCTCGCGAATGGTCACAAACTTCCACTTCATGGGTTGCGAGATTCAAACCCTATCAGGACGCGAAAGCAATTTGAATCGGCTCATTTCATCGGTGCCACTTCGCCCCGTATAAGCAACTTTGCCTGCACTCTTTCGAGCCTCTGGCGCAACTTCCACAGTCGAAGGGTAAGTGGGATGTAGGTCAACGCCGCACCACCGCCGACACCAAACAAGAAAAGGACTAACGCAAGGGCATCGCATGGGAGGAGATGACCGATTGCATTCTCGATCATGGGGGCGTTTCCGCGAGGAACTCTAGGCCAACCTTGGGCATGGGCCTTCGTCTGCAGCGTTTTGGTTTCACAGAATTGTCTTCTCTGGATGGGTCCATGAAGCGCAACGGCAGTTTGAGAGCGGGTCCGCTCCACACATCTTGCGGCAGCCTTTCGACATATATGAAGAAGGCGCACACACATATCGTCTGTCGCATTTAAGACCACCTCCCAAAGCCCAAGTTGGAAGGGGACTTGAGACCTTTGCTTTATTTACGACCGATTACAAATGTGTGTACCGTCTCAAGTTCCCATCGGCGCAATCTCGGAAACGGTCACGGTCGAGGCGGTCGCGTCAATGATCAATACAACGAATGCGGCCGTCAGCAAAGTGGTTGATCAGACGTATGCCGCTGAATGGTCGCAGCTTTCAGGATTTGATTTCGGGCGAATGTGGGGAGCCGCGGGCGGTCTAAACGCGACAACATATGCTGGCGCCAGAGGTTCTCTAGCCGCTTCGACGGCGTTGGGAACGACGCAGGCCCTGGTCTCCCTGGATGTTCTCTAGGAGTTTCGCGTGCAGAACTCGACCTACTCGGCGGAATACGGGCGCAGTCCGGGGGGCCAGTTCGCCTTTGAGACGAAGTCGGGCACCAATTAATGGCACCGCTCGTAACTACTTGTGGGATGGCGATTTCGACGTCTCAAGACTGGTTCAACGACTACTTGGTTGTGAAGGGAACCGCCCTTCGGCAGATGGATTTCCGCGGCACACTTGGCGGGCCAGTAAGAGTTCCAGGCTTGTGCAACGGAAAAGACAAAACATTTCTCTTTGTCTCGTATGAAGGGCTACCCTTGATTAGCCCAGAGCCAGCCTCGACCTCGATCACCTTCGTGCCGGATGCCGCTTTGCGGTCAGCTGTAGCTGCGCCCTTTAAACCGGTGTTGAACGCGTTCGCGGTACCCAGCGGACCGGATGACACGACAAACGGTTTTGTGCAATATATTGCAAGCTGGTCCAACCCGAGTTCGCTCGATTCCGCCAGCGTTCGGTTCAACCACGTGGTATACGATAAGCTGAGGCTCTTGTTCCGATTCAGTGACACGACTTCTGGCTTGGCGACTCAGGGAGTATCCCGAGCATCCTCGAACGGCCTCAATCCAAACTGGCCCATACCAGGCGGACCTGCACGGATGGTGCCTCCAGTGCTTTCACGAACCGCCTCGATAACGGATTCCGTAGGTTACAAGAATATGACTGAGGCACTGAACCTTTGCACAGACAGGCGGAACTCCTTCAAGCAGAGAGAAACAGGACACTGTGATCAGGGATGGTTCGGTGGTACGCGGAGATAGGCAAAGAGCAATTTGTTGCGGCTCGGCTCAGGACTACCGCCCTTTGGCTCCACTGTTACAAAAACGGCATCGATTTGCTGCAGGGTCTGCGGATCGTCAACTTTCAATACCCATCGTTTGTTCGCA
>Ga0099794_10000115_pt1 | contig 29217 bp, 27 predicted proteins | sample Rivendell_Oct201_10_FD_77320 | JGI IMG/M metagenome (GOLD analysis project Ga0099794, IMG submission 77320) | Vadose zone soil microbial communities from the Eel River Critical Zone Observatory, Northern California, USA -... | ecosystem: Host-associated > Plants > Roots > Rhizosphere > Soil ... | reverse complement strand
CAGGGGATCGGCGACTCACTAACGAAAGGCGGCGAGGGGCCTGTCGCCGAGAACGCGGCCATGACCGGAACCGATGTGGCGACCTACACGCGGGAGCGGCCGGGTGTGAGCGCGTTCGTGCTCGAGGACGGCGTCGTCTACCACGCCTATTCCACGTATGCGCGCGGACTGGACGGCCTCTGGGGCATGTACCAGTGGCTCGACCGCGCCCCCAAGGGGCGCAACGAGACCGGCGTCTGGTGGCGCCGCCACGACGAATACGACAAGGGATGAGTGAGATGTCGATGTCCGGACAGCCATGGCTCGGCGCCGCGGCGTCGTTCCTGGCCATGTGGGTCGTGATGATGGTGGCGATGATGCTGCCGTCTCTGGTCCCGACGCTGTGGCGCTACCGCCAGGCCGGCCTCGGCCTGATGACCGCGCTCGTGGGCGTGGGTTACTTCGTCGTCTGGACGTTGTTCGGAATCGCCGCCTTTGCGCTGGGCCTCGCGCTGGCCCGCGCCGTACCGATCGCGGTAGGAGTGGTCGTCTTGCTGGCCGGCTTCCTCCAGCTCACCGCGTGGAAGGCACATCACCTCGCCTGCTGCAGGGAGGCCGGGCGCGGCCCAGTGTCTCCCGACGCCGGCACGGCGTGGCGACACGGCCTGCGCCTCGGCCTCCATTGCGCCAAGTGCAATGTCGGTCTGATGGCGATCCTCCTGGGTCTCGGAGTCATGGACCTGCGTGCGATGGCGGTCGTGGCGACCGCCATCACCGTCGAACGTCTCGCACCCGCCGGTGAGCGCGTCGCGCGAGCCACCGGGGGCATCGTCGTCGTGGCGGGGCTGTTTCTGATCGCGCGAGCAGCCTGGCTATAGCGTGGCGGAGCTTTCGACCCTAAAATCGGCTCGACCGCTCCACGGGAGAACACTTGTACAAATCATTTCTGGTTTCCATCAACGCCCTGTGCGCCTCGCTTCTGTGGGCGCAGTCACCGGGACAAAGCAAACTCTCGGTGCATTGGGAGGAACTGACCGCAGCCGACTTCAAGGACGGCATCACCCGCGCGCAGGGCACGTGCCTCCTTCCGTTCGGCATCATGGAGAAGCATGGGCCGCATCTCCCCTTGGGCAACGATCTGCTCAACGTGCGATACGTCGCACTCAATGCGGCCCAGCAGGAATACGCGATCGTTTTTCCCGAGTACTACTTCGGGCAGATCTTCGAAGCAAAGCACGAAGCCGGCACGGTGGCCTACAGTAGGGGACTACAGCTCCAACTGTTGCAGGAAACGACCGACGAGATGGCCCGCAATGGCTGCAAGAAGATCATCATCGTGAACGGCCACGGCGGCAACAACAGCCTGCTCCCCTTTTTCGCGCAGACGCAGCTCGAGGCGTCGCACGATTACGTGGTGTACGTGCTGGGAATTACGCGCAGCGCGCCGGGCGAGCCGAAACACAAATCGAACCCGGCGACGGATATGCATGCCGGCGAGAGCGAAACATCCATGAGCATGATCGCGCGGCCTGACCTCGTGCACCTGGATCGCGCGCCGCAGGAATCCGGTGCCGATCAGGCGCGCTTGAAGCTGCCGGAAGGCCTGTACACCGGCATCTGGTGGTACGCGCGCTTCCCCAATCACTATGCGGGCGAAGGCGCCGCGGCCACGCGCGAGCTCGGCGAGTTCGAAGCGAAGACATGGATCAACGGCATCGTGCAGGCGATACGCGCCGTCAAGGCTGATCAGGAGAGCTTGCGATTGCAGAATGAGTTCTACGAGCGGAGCAAGCATCCGCTGGAGACGCCGCCGTAGGTTAGCCCAAGAGCAGACGGTCGATTCTGCGGCTGACGTCGCGCAGATACGTCTCGTCTCCCTGCTCCAGCTCGGCGATGGCGCTTCCGGCATAGCCGATGTCGGCGAAGGCCTGGCGGACCGCAGGCCAGTCAACGTCGCCGTCGCCGAGGTTTACCCAGGCGTACCCGTTCTCGGTCCGCTTGAAATCTTTGAGGTGGACCTTGACGATGCGTTTGCCCAGCGTGCGAATCCAATCCTGGGGATACCCGTACAGCACGACATTGCCGACATCAAACCAGGCTTGCACCCAGGGACTGTGAAGCTCGCCGATGTATTGGACCATTTCGAGCGGGCTCAGGAGGAATCTGTTCCAGACTTCTTCGATCGCGATGACGACTTTGAGCTCCTCCGCCAGCGGAATGAGTTTGGCAATTTGCGTTTGCGACCGCGTCCACGCATCACGATAGGAGGTTTGCGGATTCACCACCGCCGGGACGAGCAGGACCGCATCGGAGCCCCAGAGCTTGGCGTTGCGCAGCGACGTACGCATGCCGCTGAGGCTCTTCTCGACGACCGCGGAATCGCTGGAGGACAACGGATACTGCCAATGATCGACATTCATCACTGAATCAATGCGGATGTTCGCCGTGTCCGCGGCCTGCTTCATTTCCTCGGCTTTGCGCTGGTCCGGCTCCGTCAGCGCCTGCACGACCTCAAATCCGGTATCGCGGACCAGTTTGAATCGATCCGCGTAGCTCAGGTTGGCGGGCACCATGTCGAAGACCAGGCCCTTCTTGATTGCCGGCCGAGCCTCCCGAAACGCAAGTCCCGAAAAGCCCGCCACGACCAGCGATGTCTTCACAAAATCACGACGCGTGGTTTGCATACGCATCCCCCATCCCTCAGCGCAGCCGGTCCAGATTGAGTCGTGCATCCCAGACTTCCGTTGATTTCATCAGGTCGTCCCACGTCACCTCGCGTCCTGTATACGCGGCGGTGCGCGCCATCATGCAGGAGAGCGCGGACTCGGCGCCCTTGTCGGCCTGGTTGTGAAACTTGCCGCTGTTGATGCTCTCGATGAACGCCTTTTTCTTTTCGGCGTCCGCGGATTCCAGATTAGACGTGAAGTTCCCCGTCACCGAAAAGGCGGCGGGCTGACCCGGCGACTGGAGTGAAAGAGGCGCTTGCCATGGCTGGTCTCCCCAGATGCCGAGCGGACCGCTGTACGGCGAGACCGCCGTGCCTTTGGTGCCGAAGAATCGCTCGCTCACGTCCCACCAGCCTTTGGCGAATTGCGTGGAGCTGAACGTGACGGGCACGTTGTTCGGGTAGCGGAACAGGACGTTGTAATTGCCATAGCAATCGCCGTCATCGGCGGGGCGGCCCTGGCGTCCACCCGTGGCGGTGGCCTTCAGAGGATGCGCCTGGAGGACCCAATTGCAGATGTCGATCACATGGATGTTCTGCTCGACGATGATGTCACCGGAGAGCACGCGGTCGCGCACCCAATTCCGCAGCCGGCGCTCCGCGGGCGAGGCGTCGGGCCAGGGCGGGCGATCGATGTACCCGGTCAGATAATAGGCTTCAGCGCAGATGATGTCGCCCAGCGCTCCCGCGTGGATGCGTCGGACCAGCTCGACAAAGGGAGGGCAGTCGCGGATCTGGAATCCCACGTCCAGACTGAGCTTGCCCAGGGCGCGCTTCCCACTCTCGATGACGCGTTTCGCGCCGGGGACATCTACCGCCACCGGTTTTTCCAGGTACACGTGCTTGCCCGCGGCAACGACGGTTTCGAGGTGCTGCGGATGGAAGTAGGGAGGCGTGGCGATGACAATCGCATCCACTTCCTGTGAGGCCGCGATTTGCTCGTAGGCACGCGGACCGACAAAGAGCTGCCGCGCGTCGAGCGCCGCGTACCCCTTCGTCTGCTGCGTCTGATCGAAGTGTGCGTGTGCGGCATCGAGCTGGTCTTGAAACAAGTCGGCCAGCGCAACGACCCGAGCGCCGCCGGTGTCCACCAGATTTCCCGCGTCCTCCGTGCCGCGCCCGCCACAGCCGAGCAGGCCAACGCGGATGGCGGAATTCGCCTTTGTGCCACGCACCAATGCGGGTTTGATGAACATCGCCGCAGCGGCGGCAGCCGTCGTTCCCAGGAACGTGCGGCGATCGAGGTCCTTCGCATCGCGTGACATACGTCCTCCGAATTATCCGATGAGCCCTTCCAGGTAGACTTTCGCGGCTCGCACGTCCTCAATCTGCTCGGGGCCGGAAACCTCGCGCTCGATGGTGACCGCCCCTTGGTAGTGCAGCTGCTTCAGACGCGCGATGATCCGCGGAAAATCCACCTTGCCTTTGCCGATGGGCACTTCCTTCCCCAACTCCCTCGGGTTCGTCGGCCAGAGACCATCCTTGGCATGAATCCCCTGGACATACGGCGCGAGGATCTCGATGGCGTCGACCGGATTGGCCTTGCCGTAGAGGATGAGGTTGGCCAGATCAAAGTTGACGCCCTGATTGTCGAGACCGACGTCCTGCATGGCGCGCACGAGCGTAATGGGAGTTTCTTGCCCGGTTTCGTAGCGGAAGTTTTGAGCGTTGCGCCGGCAATATTCCACCACATCGCGCAGGGCCGCCACGCTTTCCTTATATACCGGATCGTTGGGATTCTCGGGAATGAACCCGGCGTGACTCTGCACCGCGGGAATGCCGCATGCCTTGGCAAAGTCCGAGGCCTGTTTCATCCGGGCGATGCGCGCGGCGCGCGTGTCGCGCGGAACCACGCCGATCGTCAGCGGCCCTTCGTAAAAGTCCCAAGCCTCGCGACCCGGTCCACCAACGACGACAGAGGTCGCCTCGACGTGGTGTTTGTCGAGAGCCTGTAGGAGTCGCGTGCTCAGTCCCTGCTCGAAATCCTCCACGTACACCTGGCACGTGGGCAGGCCGAGATCATGTACCTTGGCTATGGCTGTGTCAGCATCTTTCCCGATTCCGATGATCAGGCCAAGACGCAGCGGCTTCTTCTGCTGGGTGAACAACGTCGGACTGAGGTGAGCCGCGATGACTCCCGCAGACGTCTGAACGAATTCCCGGCGGTTGAATGTCGTGCTCATAACTTTGTGACAAGATGATAATCGGTGAACAGGTTCGCCGTAATGTTGGCCGTTCCGTGGCTGGGGCTCGCTACCCTTCATCGGCGCAGTCGCGTAACATGGCTCTCGAGCCCGACTCTGGCATTTGAGGCATACATGATCACGTGCACAATTCGCGTGGGGCTGGCCGCCTTGCTCGGCATGGCGCCGCTGCCCACGCCCGTTCAAGCTCAGCACCCTGAGCATCTTCCCGACACGTCGGGGATGATGATGGTAAGTCCGTTGAATGTTCCGATGGAACGGATGGGGTCCGGCACGACGTGGATCCCCGACGCTGTTCCGCTGCCCGCGCGCCATGTGGTCGCGGGCTCATGGCTTCTCATGCTTCATGGATTCGGATTCGTGGAATACGATGCGCAGGGAGGTCCGCGAGGCGATACGCAGCTCGGCTCGCTCAACTGGGCGATGTTGATGGCGAGCCGCGATCTGCTCGGCGGCCGGATTCAGGCGCGAACGATGCTGAGTCTCGACCCCGCCACCGTCACCAACCGTGGCTATCCACTCCTGCTGCAAAGCGGTGAGAGCTACCGCGGCCAGCCCCTCGTCGATCGGCAGCACCCGCACGATTTCTGGATGGAGTTGGCGGTGATGTATGAGCGCGCCCTGTCATCCAACTTCGGTGTGACGGTCTACGCCGCGCCCTCCGGGGAGCCGGCGCTGGGCCCAGTTGCCTTCATGCATCGCCCGTCAGCAATGGACAATCTCGCGGCCCCGCTGTCGCACCATTGGCAGGACGCCACACACATCAGCTTTGGCGTGCTCACGGCCGGTCTGTTCGGCCGGCACTGGAAGCTCGAGGGTTCGGCCTTCAATGGCCGCGAACCGGATGAAGAGCGGTGGGGGTTCGATCACATCCGTTTCGACTCGTACTCCGGACGATTCACGGCACATCTGGCCTCGAGTTGGGTTGTTTCGGCGGGGTACGGGTTTCTAAAGAGTCCTGAGGCGTTGAGTCCCGCGGAACCGACACACCGAATCACGGCGTCCGTGCTCTACGGTCGCAAACTCGGGACGGACGGCCAGATCGCGACATCGGTCATCTGGGGCGCCAATCGCCGTTCCGGACGAACCACGCATTCCGTGCTCGCCGAGAGTGAGGTGGTCTTCGATCGCAGGAACACGCTCTTTAGTCGCCTCGAGCTGGTTCAGAAGACTGCCGAGGACCTGGTGCTGCCGGTGAGTCCCCGCGACTTCACCTTGGCTGAAATGTCCATCGGTTACATTCGCGAGATCGTCCATAGCTCAAACGCGACTGTCGGTGCGGGTTTCCAAGGGACGCTCAACGTCGTGCCCGCCCCGCTCGATTCGTTCTACGGGTTACGCACGCCAATCGGTGGAATGGCATTCGTGCGTATACGCCCGCTGCACAGCCCGCATATGATGACAAGCTCCATGTCCATGGATCAGTGACCGTGCGGATGGGCATCCCCGCGTGCCAGCGCCATGTGATGTCCATTCTCTGAATCTCCTATTTGCCGAACCACTCGAACCGATACGCCAACTCTGGTCCATCCTTTCCTTCATATGCTAGTTGGGCGACCAGTAGCGCGAATGGCTCGGTGTAACGGGCGATGCGGAGAGGCCCAACGTCCACCGGATCGAAACCCACGTCGCGGATCAACTCAGAGGTGAGCTTTTTGCTCCTGGCGTCCTCGCCGCAGTAGACGAGGCTCGGTCTGGAGGACTTGCGCCGAGCCTCGAAAACTCCAAACAGCACCTCGCTCGGCACCGTGTTGAAAGCGGAGACGACCCGAGCCTTGGGGACCTTCTTTGCAAGCTCTTCCGCGCCCGAGGACGTATGGGCGATGACGAGGCCGGTATCGTCGGCATTCATCGGAAGCGAGCAGCTGACGATCACCTTGCCCGACACATCGCCCGCTTGCTTCAAGACGTCGTCGACTCGAGACCAGTGCACGGCCAGGAACAACACGTCCGCGTCTCGCGCAGCCTCAGCCGACGTGCCCGCCCGCGCCTTCCCACGAGCGTCTCGCGCGAGCTTGTTCAGCTTCTCCTTGCTGCGCGAATAGCTGAATACGACCTCATGCCCGGCACGCGCGAAGATCGTGCCCAGCTTGCCGCCCATTAATCCGGAACCCAGGATGCCGATGCGCATCAGAGTCCGGTCCGTTTCTCCAGGTGTTCGGGGTAGCGCGCTCCCTGGATGGAGATATTCGAGGCGGCGTTCTCGATCTCACGGAGGTCGTCGGGCGTCAGGCGGATTGTTGCGGCGCCGATGTTCTCTTCCAGGCGCGCCAGTTTGGTCGTACCGGGGATTGGAGCGATCCACGGCTTCTGGGCCAGCAGCCAGGCAAGCGCGATTTGCGCTGGTGTCGCCCGTTTCTTCTCGGCAATGCCGCGCAGGACATCCACGATCGTTTGATTCGCTTTCCGCGCCTCACTCGTGAAACGCGGAATGACGTTGCGGAAATCCGATTTCACGAACGTCGTCTTCTCGTCGATCGCGCCGGTCAGGAAGCCCTTGCCGAGGGGACTGAATGGCACGAATCCGATGCCGAGCGCCTCCAGCGTTGGCAGCAGCTCCTCTTCAGGGCGTCGCCACCACAGGGAATACTCACTTTGCACGGCCGTCAGGGGCTGCACCGCATGCGCGCGGCGGATCGTGCGCACACCGGCTTCGGACATGCCGAAGTGCTTCACCTTGCCTTGCGCAATCAATTCCTTGACCGTTCCCGCCACATCTTCGATCGGCACGGTCGGGTCGACCCGGTGCTGATAATAGAGATCGATCACATCGGTCCGGAGCCGTTTCAGCGAACCCTCGACGCTCTGCTTGATACGCTCGGGACGACTGTCCTGCACCTGTTGTCCGTTCTCGATTTTGATGCCGAACTTGGTGGCGATCACCACCTGCGCGCGCAACGGCGCCAACGCCTCGCCAACGAGCTCTTCGTTGGTGTAGGGACCGTAGATTTCAGCGGTATCGAAGAATGTGACGCCGCGTTCGACGGCCGTGCGGATGAGCGAGATCATCGCCTGCTTGTCCGGTGGGAGACCGTAGCTCTGGCTCATCCCCATGCAGCCGAGCCCCAGCGCCGAGACCTCGAGTTTGCTCTTCCCAAGTCTGCGCTTTTGCATTGGTCCCTCCTTCAAGGCTTCACCATGACCTTGATCCCCCCCGGGGCTACCACGAACCGAGAGTCTCTAGGCACGAAGCATTCTCCCGAGAACTTGCCACAAGGAGAACACCGGGGGACTGGAGCCGCAAGATTAGTCCGACCGTGTTCTAGTCGTCAGCGACGCGCACAAAGTGTTATAGCCAGGATCGAGAATGGCCGGGCATTCTCAACGCGCCGATTGGTCGATGGCAGAGGTTGAAGACTCACTCAAACGCCATAGCCGGAGATCGTAACTCCGAAGGAGAGAGAACATGCCAAACGTAGGACAAGAACTGGCCAGTCTTGATTTCGCATCCATGCTCGGTGGTCCGCTAATGGCGGTCGTCGATGCGCAGGCAAAGGCCGCGATGAGTTCAGTGAATTTCATCAAGGCAGTTGGTTTCGAGCCAGCCACCGTGGATGCGAACGGCGATCCGGTTCCCGGCAAACCCATCTACGTGTCTTTCAAGTACCCGAAGGAAATCGCTCCATTCCAACCCGCGACCGACGTCGTGAGCCTGATCACCATCGGGGTGGGAGGAACCGGATACACGTCGGAACCCACGGTTACCCTGACCGCGATGGGGGGTGCGGGAACTGGCGCGACTGCCGTCGCAAGCATCACCGCCGGAGCCGTCACGTCCGTTACCATCACGAATCCCGGGTCGGGTTATACCGCCGCCCCCACTGTTGCTCTTACCGGTGGCACCGGCACAGGCGCTACTGCAACCGCAGCCATCCATCACAACGATGCCGTGCCCGCACAAATCCAAGAGATGAAGTTGGACGTGCCGATTCTCACCATGCTGCCGATTCCGTTCATCCGGATCCAAGAGACCACTATTGATTTCCACGCTAAGCTCAATTCGGTAGAGTTTTCGAAGACCGATACTGACCTCGGCATCAAAGCGGATCTCACGGTAAAGCAGGGCTGGCCAGGTGGATCGGCCAAGCTGAACGTTTCCGTTTCTTATCAGCGCAAAACGAGCGAAGGCGTAACCGTGGACCGGACGTATTCGATGGATGTCCACATCAAGGCCGTGCAAGAGGAACTGCCCGCGGGCCTGGATCGCATCTTGGGAATCTTGGAGTCGGCGATGCGTGAACAGCCCGTCAAAGCTCTGCCACCCGTGGTGGCTTAGCAGCGTCCGGGTTGTAATCGTCAGCGCGACGCAGCAAACTGCACCTCAATTCTGAGTTTCTACGCTCGAAAGAGGCAGACGCATGCCTGCGCTCAGTGAGTACCTTGGAGGTTTGTTAGCCGAAATCACAAATGCACGGCTGCAGGCTGATCTGGAATCGGCGCGCATTGCGCAGCTGTATGCCTCGCATCCGCTCCTGCAACACATGCCCGTTCCCCGGTTTCGTCTGCCCAATGTTTCATTGGACCTACCGGTTGCGGTGGAGAGAATCGATCCGCCGCCAGTTTCGACGCCGGATCCCGCGGAGTTGGTGGCAGTGCAGCAGAGAATAGAGGGAATCATCGAGCAGCAACTGACCCAGCTCAAGCTCCTCCTGGCTCCCATCCTTCAAAAACGTCTGACCGAGAGCCTTAACCGCTTGTTCGAAAGTCTGCGGGTCGCCAGAGGTATCTCCGTTTCCGACGCTATCAAGGTCTCCGACGAGGCCGCCGGCGGAGCGATAGAGGCGATTAGAGCCGCCAGCAAAGATCCCGCCACCGTCGACCCCGCATTCGAATCGTCACTGCGCCGCCAATTTGCTGCGGAGTTTCTCAAATTGGAGCCTCCGCCTCCCCGGGTTCAGGTGTTGGTAGTCACGGCCCAACTCAGGGAAATTGCGCCGCCCGCGTCGTTGACTCGGATTCATCTGACCATCAGCGAAGAGGGCGTGGAGTGGACGCAAACGAATCCATCCGACGCTTCTTCCAAAACGCTCTTGCCTGAGTAGATCGGGTGCTGCATTTACTGAACCTCGAAGAAATCGAAGCTTGGCTCCTGAGGGTGCCAGCCCTCGTCAAACGATTCGAGGAACGCGATCCAGGATTCGTCCCGGCAGTGAAATCGTGGCTCGTCGGCGTCGAGGATACGCTTAGTAGGAATGGTATGCCGGAGACGTCGGAAATCGCCGTCTGCCGAGGCGCACTCATCTCCGTCGAGCGTGGATTTCCCGATGGTGTCGCGCCCCAAGGCAGGATGGGCGCACGCAATTTGCGGCAGGCGCGCGCCAGCCACCTGCTCAAGCGCGCCACCGACCTGATTGCGGAAACAATCCATTCGCGCCGGAGGCAGGCTGACGAAGCCGGCCGTGTAATGATGCAGATTGTCGCGGTCGCCGATCATTTAGACCTGATTCCAGTCGACTCGGGGCAGAATCATACGGCGTATCTTGAGGCGATTCTGGTGGCCATGTCCAACCGGGCGGAGCTTACGTCGCTAGTGGTGCACGTCATCGGACTTCTTGGTAAAGCCGATACGCTGATGATGCTCGACCGTACCATCGCCAGGATCAGGCACTAGCTCCTTGTCATCTGAAGGTGCCCGGTCTTGGCAGAACTCCCTTTGTGCGCCAACGTACAGCCGTGCTTGGTCCGTTTCTGAACGAATCCTTTTCCCGGAGCTGCTGTGCGTCGCGTACGAATCCTTGCGGTGGCTGCATCCGCCCTGTTGAGCCTAGCGGCATCCACGCTCGCGGCCCAGGGCTCGCACTATCACGTGGTCAAGCGGATGGTCCTCGGCCGCGCGCGCGCAGACTACATCATCGTGGATCCGGTGGGCCGGCGACTCTACGGGTTGGGGGACAACGTCATTGACGTCGACAAGGACACCATCATCGGCAGCGTCGTTGGTGGAGGCGGCGGCTATGCGATTGCGGCGGACCAGAATCGCGGTCTGGTGCGCAATGGCGTTGTCTTCGACCTGAAGACGCTCGCTGTCACGGGCCATGTGGACGCCAATGGTGACGGGATTCGCTACGATCCAGTCACGCATCGCGCGTTCACGTGGGAGGGCAAGGACGCTTGGGTCGTCGACATGACGACCGGCAAACTCATCACGAAGGCGTCGATTGGAGACGGACTCGAATCCGGAATCGCCGACGGGAAGGGCAAACTCTTTCTGAATGTCGAAGACTCGGGGTTCGTGGAACGGGTCGATGCGGCGACCCTCAAGATCGAAGCCACCTATCGCGTCGCGGGGTGCGGGAGGGCACAGGGACTGTCGATGGACAATGCCACCCGCCGGCTCTTCATGGCGTGCGATACGCAGATGGTGGTCGTGAACGCCGATAACGGGGGCGTCGTGGTACGAATCCGGGTCCCTAGTCGGGCCGACCAGAACGCTTTTGACCCGGGTACGAAACTCGCGTTCAACGCCAATCGGATCGACAGCACCATGACCGTCGTGCACGAAGACTTGCCGGATAAGTTCTCGGTGGTCGAAAAGGTCCCCACGGGTGGTGGCGCGCGCACGTGCGCGGTCGACGAGAAAACTCACAAGGTCTACGTCTTCTATTATGAAGGGCCGACGCGCGAGACCGCTCAGCTTGTTCTTGCCGTGCTCGCGCCGTAAGACCTGTTGCTAGAAGTGAAGAGCTTCCGCTGGATCGTTCCGATCGTCGGGACCCTTGCGGCAACGGCCGCATGCGGCGGTGACCCTTACGAACGCTACGGAAACGCCGTTCATGCCGACGTCGATGCCGGCATGGCCGACGCGTTCCAGATGACCGCCCGGCTCCAACTCACGGTCGTTCACAACAGGATTCCGGATGACAGCCTGCCGGTGGCGGCGCGCATTGCGACGCGGGCGGCAGGCGCAGTGCGGAAGCGTGCGGTCCATTTCGCGGCGGTGAAGCCGCCGCCAGATCTTTCCGAGGCGCACGCCGGGTTAAGCGCGGCGCTCTCGAGAGTCGCGGAGGCCCTGGAGGCGATGGGTGCCGCGTTTCAGCGGTGTGCCGAGGCGCCCTGCCAGGGCCAGGTTGATTCCGTTTCGTCGCAGTTCGCATTTGTCGGAGAGGACCTGAAGAATGGCAGAGCGTTTGTCCAACGGCTCCTGTTGCGCCACGGAGTGCTGCTCCGTCCGTGAGGTCAATCATCGCGTGCGAGGCGCTCATGGCTGCCTTGGTTGTGGCAGCGTGTTCCCAGGCCGAGAAGCAGCTCGAGTCTGGCCGCCGCTACATGAGCATCACCTACACCGACACGACCTTCGAGTCCTTTGGGCGGACCGATCAGGCGATCACCGGACTCCTCGTGGAGGAGGGGAACGACTCGGTGCGCTTTCGCCTCCACACGACCTCGGACGCGCTGGTCTCCGTGATGGATATCACGGTGCATCCCGCGACCAGCCGGGGCGAGCGGCCGATGACGCGACGCGTCGGCATGCCGAAGGGAACGCTGCCGCTGATGGCGTCATCGGTCGCCTGTCTCGAGCAGCTCTTGCGGCGCGCCCGTGTGCTCGGCGGAGACAGCGTGAGTCTCCCGGTGATGCTGGTCGGCGCCCACGCGTCACTCGACGTGTTCACCATGATTCGGAACGGGACTGATTCAGTCGTGTTTGTTGGTCCGGACGGGAATCTGGCGGCCGGCCTTCACCTGGCCGTCGATGAGCAGGGACACATCCTCGGCGGCGTGATCCCGATTTCCGGGACGAGGATACTCAGCATTGAAGGGACGGATAGCAGGTGAAGGAATGGGGTCCCCCGGTCTTAGGAGACCCCGTCGCCCTCGTCACCACGCGATTGCGTAATTAGAGAGAGCCTCAACAAGCAGCGCGAACAACGTCATTGAGCGTCACCCCCTTCCTGAGTGAGAACCGGTGGCGGAAGCGTCCTCTAACGACGCCACACGTCGCGCGGTACGTTAGACGAACAGCAACGTGGCCCGCCGCCCTCATCGAAGTCTCAACACGTTGTTCCGGAGACGCTTAGGGGGTAACGAAGTGAGCAAGCGCGAGCCGATCAGTTTCCTGGTCTTCTCTGCTTCGCTGCGAGCCGGCTCGCTCAATACCACGCTCGCCAAGCTCGCGGCGAGTTCGATCGAGAAGCAAGGCGGAACGGTGGACCTCGCCGCCATGAGCGCCTTCGACAGCCCTTCTTACAGTCAAGACGCGCAAGCGCAGGGCTTTCCGCCCGGCGCGACAGAGCTGCGTCGCCGGCTCGAGGCGAACGATGGGTTCGTCATCGCCTCACCAGAGTACAACGGGTCGATGCCGGGACTGTTGAAGAACGCGATCGATTGGGTGTCACGATTTCGGCCGCAGCCGTTCAATGACAGGCACGCGCTGCTGTTGTCGGCGTCACCATCAATGACGGGAGGTAATCGCGGTTTGTGGACCTTGCGCGTACCCCTCGAGCATCTGGGCTCGCGCGTCTATCCCGACATGTTCTCGCTCGCGCAGGCGCACCAGGCGTTCGATGCGCAAGGCAACATCGCCAATCAGCAGCTCGCCGACCGCCTCGACCAAACGATCGTGGGTTTCATGGATCTGGCCGAGGCCGCGAAACACTATCCCTGCGCCAAGACGGCTTGGGTCGAATTCCTCGGCGAGCATCCCAACTCCCCGATCGATCGGGTCGACAAGCCCGCGTAACGCACTCTCAATGACCCGAGTTGCGTGCGAGCTTGGCGAGCTGCTGCCGCGCCATGCCGAGGCTGGCGCGTTCCCGGTCGAGGACGAGATGCACGAACATGTTCTCGCCGGGGCCGAGGACGCGGATCACGTGATACTGCGTATCCACCGTGATCATGATGTCCTCGATGCCGTCGCGGAGCCGAAACGCGGCTTGCACGAGATCGTGGGCGATCCGCGCCGCCCGCTCCATATCGAGCCCGCGCCCCACCGCGACGTGGCCGAGCACCGCGCCGCTCGTTGCATGTACGAGGGCGGCGCCCATCGCGCCGTCAATCTTGAGGATTTCTGCCAGCAGGTCGTCCGTGCGAACGTCCACGTTTCGCTGCGGCTGGACGGCGCGTTCCTGCTCGCCCCGCGAGTGCGCTGACTCGTCGAGCAACCGCGCGGCCTCCATCAGCACGTGCTGGAGCGGCTCCCGCACAGTGCGCTCCCGCGCCCGCCGCTTGTAAAAGATCTCGACCGAGGGATCGGGCCAGCCCAGGATTTCGTAGGTCGCCTCCAGACCATCGAGATGCCGGGTGTGCGCGTGCACAAAGGCACCGTCATCGAAATACAAGCGGCCCTCACGCTGCGCTGCCTTGACGACAACGAGACCGCTCTTCCGCTCCACCTCGAGCAGCTGCAGCAGTCCGAACAACGTGATCCCCGTGATGCGACCGACCGCCCTGGGGTCGAGCACCCGCTGCAGCTCGTCCGCGAGAGACACCACGTCCACCGGCTTCGAGAAGACGGCCGCGATGCCGTAGTGATGTAGCCGCTGCCGTAGTTCCGCGTGGATCGGTTGGCCGGTCATGACCGCGACGGGCAGCCGGACCTCCCGTTCGAAGAGTTCGGCGAGGAGCGTGAGACCATCCATCACGGGCATCTGCAGATCGGTGAGGATCGCGTCCACGTGCTGCGTGCCGAGGAGCTCGAGCGCGTGTCGCCCATGCTCGGCGGGGATGACGGTAAAACCTCCAGTGCGATTGAGCGCCCGGCTCAACGCGCTGCGCACAAAATTATCATCGTCCACGAGGAGCAGGTTCGACATGGGCTACAACATAGCCGCACGCAATGGCATTGACGGGTGCATGTCGGGCGACAGATCATTCTCTACGATCCCAGTCGGAGCGCCTCTATGCGTTCAGCGGACCTGGTTCACCTCACGTCACTGGCCCTTGGCTGCGCGCTGTTCGCAGCCTGCGCGGACAGCACCTCTCCCCCCGTGCCGCGCAACGCCATCGCGGCTGACGCGTCGGCGGGCAAACGCCTCCACCAGTTGGGTCAATAAGGGCGGTACCAACTCTCTACCTCGCGAAGGACCCGCTCAATCCGGGCTCCTCACTGATGCTGGAAACGATTTCGGTCGTGCGCGGACCAGACGTGCCGACGTCGTACAATGCCGACGGTAGCGTCGCGACCTTCCCGCGCACTGACTCGCTGACCTGTGCCGCGGCCGAAATTGAAGAGCGCGACCAACTAGCGGGGGGGCCTTTACCTGCAGCGTCCAGACCACACTCTCCGCCAGAGCGCGCTCGCCTCCACGCCCAGCCTCCGTGGCATCCGAGTTGCATCCCCCTGGGGCACAACGCTCTCGGAGGACTTCCGTGCAACCCTGGCGTCTCTCTACCGTGCTCGGCACGGCGGCAGCGGCATGCATCATCGCCGCCTGCAAGTCGGACTCTTCCGGTCCTCGCGCCTCGGTCCCCCCGCCGAGGGCATTCACCGCGAACCCACGCCTCCACGTGATGCTGCCCCGGGGCCAGGTCCGCGCCGGTCCGCTGCGGGGCGCCGCGGCATCGGGGTACAACGGCATCTATTATCACGGCGGGCCGGTGATCCTCGCACAAAACGTCGCGGCGATCTACTGGTCGAGCCGCCCGATCTACCCGGGCGGCCCCACCCCCGGCACCACCGGCCCCGGCAGCGGCGATGGATCGCTGATCGGCTACTTCCTGAACAACCTCGGTGGCTCGCCCTACTACAACATCAACACCACCTACACTGACGGGGCTGGTGTCCCCATCCAAAACAGCGTGACCTACACGGAATTTTGGGCAGCGAACGACAACGTGCCCCTGCCACTCGTGCCCGTCACCGATCTGCAGATGCAAAACCAGATCATCGAGGGGTTCACGACCGGCAAGCTGACCTACGACCCCAACACCCTGTACCTGGTGTTCAGTGACGCCCTGGTGAACCTGGGCGGGGCTTTTGGCATCGTGTACTGCGCCTATCACGGCGACTTCGACTGGAACGGCAAGGACGTGAAATACGCCGCCATGCCGCACGACATCGACTTCTTCGATTGCAACGCCCTGAACGGCTCGCCCAACGATGACCCGGCGGCCGACGCGGAGGTCAACACCCTCGCGCACGAGACCGAGGAAACGAATACGGACGAGGACTTGAACGCCTGGTACGACAACGCCGGCAACGAGAACGGCGACAAGTGCGCCTGGAACTTCGGCGCCACCTACACGACCGCGAACGGGTCCACGGCGAACATGCAGATCGGTTCCAAGGATTTCCTGGTGCAGCAGAACTGGATCAACGCCAACGGCGGGGGGTGCCGGCTCAGCTGGTAGCTGTCGTTTTCGCTTCGCTTCCTTGACATGCCGATGCATTTCGCCGTTATTGCCACGACGATGGCGAATCGTGCGAGCAAGGCCTGCCTCTGTAGCGGGCCCCGTTCCTGGGGTCCGGCAAGTGGCGTTGATTTCGTCATAGCGTAAACGGCTTCACGAATCTCGCGACCGGCTGCGGCCCCGGAACTTGGGCTGTAGCCGGTCGCGTTCTTTTCGGGACAAACCTGAACGGCAACGTTCGAAACAGGAGGACACAATGCCTGAGACTTTGGCACCCGTCGACGACATCGAAGCGCGCGGGTACGCACACCCCGAGGTTCTGGTCTCGACTCAGTGGGTGGCCGATCACCTCACCGACCCCGACGTCCGCATCGTCGAGTCGAACGAGGACGTCTTGCTGTACGAAACGGGACACATTCCCGGAGCGGTGAAAATCGACTGGGTCGCCGATCTCAACGATCCCTTGGTCCGCGACTACATCGACCGCCCGCGATTCCAACGACTGCTGCGGTCGAAGGGAATCAACGAGAGCACCACAATCGTTTTCTACGGCGACAAGAACAACTGGTGGGCGACCTACGCCTTCTGGGTGTTCCGACTCTTTGGCGTGAAAAACCTGCGGCTGATGGACGGCGGCCGGCTACGCTGGGCCGATGAGGGCCGCGAGCTGGTGACCGCGTTGCCCCGGTACCCCGAGGGGAACATCACCGTCAAGGACCGCGACGATGTCCGCAGCCGCGCGTTCCGCGAGCAGGTGTTGGAGCATGTGAAGAGCGGCAAGCGGCTGGTGGACGTGCGGAGTCCCGAGGAGTATCGGGGCGACCGGATGCACATGCCCGAGTATCCTAATGAGGGCGCGCTCCGCGGCGGCCATGTCCCGGGCGCGCGGAGCATCCCGTGGGGCAGGGCGATCAACCCGGAGACCCACACGTTCCGGCCGGCCAGCGAGCTGCGGACGATTTACCAGGAGGAACACGGGCTCACGCCGGGAGGCGACGTCATCGTCTACTGCCGGATCGGTGAGCGTTCCTCGCACACGTGGTTCGCCCTGACGTACCTCTTGGGCTTCGAGCGCGTCCGCAACTACGACGGCTCGTGGACCGAGTGGGGCAACCTGGTGAAAGCACAGGTGGAGAAGCCGTAGTGGACCGGGAAACGCGGATCGCCTGGCTGGTCGACCACAACCAACGACCGCGCCATCGAGGTAGGCTCCCGGACGCGGATGCCAGCGTCCCAGGGGGCAACCCCGGATGCGGCGACGTCATCACGATGTACGTCAAGGCGAAGGACGGTGAGGACCGTGTCGCGGCCGTCAGCTTCGAGGGCGTTGGCTGCACCTTGAGCCAGGCGGCCGCGTCGATCCTCGCCGAGCGCATTAACCGGCTGAAGCCGGCGTTCGCGGAGGTCCTCGCGTTCTCCTACGAGGAAATGCTCGACCTCCTCGGGCGTGACATCGCATCGTCCCGCCCCCAGTGCGCGACGCTGGCGCTCGGCACGCTCAAGGGTGCCGTCAAGACGGTGGACATGAACCGGAAGCTACGGGCGGCTGGCCATACCGATGAGCAGATCGCCGAGCTCCGTCGTGCGATCGCGGCGCAGACCGAGGGGACGGGTCTCGTGATTGGGGAAGGGGCCGAGCGGGCGGCGCGTAGCCTTAGAACACCACCGTCTGGATCGAGTGCGGCCGCGCGTTGATCTGCACTGACGCGGAGCCGACGGCGAGGTTGTAGTCTCCCCCCTTTGACGTCGGATTCATCACGACCACGACCACCCTACCGTCGGGGTTCGCGAAAGCCGTCGCGAGCAGCATGCTGCGGCTCGGCGCCGCCAAAATCCTTCTGGCGCCAGGACGGATGAATTTCGAGAAATGTCCGATGTAGTAGTACGAATTCGTGTAGATGAGCTTGCCGGTACGCGTGTCGGCATGGATCGGGGCAAAGCAGAAGTTGCCGACGTGGTTGGGACCGCCTCGTTCATCCAGCAGGATATTCCAGTCCGTCCATCCCTCGGCGCCCGCATTGAAATCGTGAATCATCGAGCGCCCGTACGCCTCGCCCAGGCTCCAGCGTCCGTACCCGGTAGAGTCGAAGTTCGCCGGCGTCCCTTCCGTGAAGAGGAGGTGCTTCCCGGGGTAGAGCCGGTTCACCAGCGCGACGTTGTCGTACATCTGCGTCCCACCCGACCAGTCTTCATACCAGTGGAACGCCATCCCCCAGGCGTACCTCGCCGCCGCGGAATCGCCGAAGATGGTCAGCGCCCGCTCGATGATGAGATCGCGGTTATGGTCCCAGACCATGATGTTGACGTCACGCAGTCCCAGTCCCCACATCGCCGGACCGAGGTGGTTCTTGAGAAAGTCCCGCTCGTCCGCCGCCTGATAGACACACGATTCCCACGTCTGGGTCGCCATCGGCTCGTTCTGAATCGTGATGCCCCACACCGGCACCCCTTCCTTCCTATAGCTCTCCACGAACTTGGCGAAGTAGCGAGCCCAGGCGTGGGCGTACTCCGGACGCAGGTGACCGCCGTGCAGCATGTTGTTGTTGTCCTTCATGAACGCCGGCGGGCTCCAGGGGCTGGCAAAGAGCTTGAGCTTGTTGCCGGTCGCAGCCATCGCGCGCTTGATGAGCGGGATTCTGAACCGTAGGTCGTGCGCGACGGAGAAGGAGGTCAGGGCCGAATCGCCTTCCGTCACGTAGGTGTAGCTCTCGCTCGAGAAGTCGCAGCTGTGGATGTTCGTCCGGCCTAACGTGTATCCGATCCCGCGATCGGCACTGTAATACGCCGCGATCAATTCTGCCTGCTGGGCCGCGGGGAGTTTGGCGAACGTCTCGGCTGCGGCGTCAGTCAGCGCTCCGCCGATTCCGATCAGCGGCTGAAACGTTTTCCGCGGATCGACGAAGATGTACACCCTGCCTTCGGATGTCGGCTCCGACGGTTTGAAGGCCAACGTGTCGGTGGCGGTCAGCCGGAAGCTGGTGCTCTCGGCCGTGGTGTAGACGATCGCGCGACGCTGAGCGTTGAGGTTTCCAGCAAGCAGGACTAGCAGCCAAAGGTTTTTCATTAGGCCTCGATTTTTGAAAACCGCCACGCACCGACGAGCACGAACAAGACCCCAACCCCCAGCAGCACGGCAACGTCCAACGCGACGCCGAAATGCGTCCGCCCGATCAGCACGCCGCGCACCCCGTCGACGCCGTAGGTGAGCGGATCGACGCGCGTGAGCGCCCCCAGCACTCGGGGGAGCCCCTCGAGCGGGTCGGTGCTTATCGTCAGCGGAATGCCCAGCCGCGTGCGCTCAGCGATCGCCTGGAGGACGTTGTTCGCGACCGCGAGCCTCCGGGGATCGGTGTTCAGGCGGGTGATCAAGTTCGTGACCTTGACGCTGTCGATGAGCGCGCGCGCGGACGTGGTGTCGTATTGACCGCCCATGCCCGCTGCCGCCATGGGGCGGCCCACGGCGCGGACGGTGCCATGCATCATGGTGCCCGCTTTTTCTTCGAGCGTCATGCGCGCAACGAGGTCCCGGGCGCGCTGTTCGGGGGAGAGCCGCCAATCCTCGTAAGGATCGAGGACGCCGTTGCGGTTCAGATCCTTGAATTGCAGCCCGTCTCTTTGGAGCACAGGTGCTTGGACCAGAAGCAGCACCACCGCGATCGTATTCATCTGTTAAGCCCTCGGCGCCGCAGGTTTCGCCGCGTAGATGAAGTCGTAGTACTCCCGCATCGTCAGACCCGTCGCGGCTTCCTCGTCCACGATCACGATCGCGTCGCGGTGTAGTTGCACCGCGCTGGCCGTCACCATGCTAGTCACCGGCCCCTCGACCGTTTGCGCAATCGCTTTTGCCTTGGTTGTTCCGCTCGCCACCAGCACCAGCTTGCGGGCGTTGAGGATCGTGCCGACGCCCATGGTGATGGCATATACCGGCACGTCCTCCCGGCGCTCGAAGAACCGCGCGTTGTCATCGATGGTCTGCTTGGACAGGGTCTTGAGTCGCGTGCGCGAGCTCAAGGAGCTCGTCGGCTCATTGAAGGCGATGTGACCATCCGTGCCGATGCCGAGGATCTGCAGGTCGATGCCGCCGCATTCCGCAATGCGCCTTTCATACCATTCGCAAAAGGCCGCGTAGTTGCTGGTGGTGCCGGACGGGATGTTGATGTTGTGCGGCGGGATGTTCACGTGCCGGAAAAAATGTTCGTGCATGAAGTAGTGATAGCTCTGCGGGTGATTCACGGGCAGGCCGACGTATTCGTCGAGGTTGAACGTGGTCACGCGCGAGAAGTCGAGCTGCTCCTTCTTGTGCAGCCGCACGAGCTCCTGATACAGACCAAGCGGCGTGGAGCCAGTCGCCATGCCGAGCACGGCATTCGGCTTGGTGTTGAGCAATTCCGCGACGATGTGCGCCGCGACCTTGCTCATCTGCGCATAGTCGGGCTGAACGATGACTTCCATGGGTCCTCACCCCCTGACCCCCTCTCCATTGTGGAGAGGGGGAACGGCGGGAATGGGGGGTACGGACTACATGCCGCGACGCTGTGCCGTCGGCGGCAGCACGCCGTTCAGCCGCAGGTAATTCGCTTCCTGGCTGTAGTGGTCGGCCCAGTCTCCGACGGTGATGAGGACCGCGGTCGCGCGTGAGAGGTTCATGCCGAACATCGAGACTGACTCGGCCAGCTTCGAGTCATCCATTTTTGCGAAGGCCTGCTCGCAGAACTGGAACGTCTCTTTCAGGCGGGCAACGAGCTGTTCCTTCGTGGCCGTGGAGTCGACCGGGGTGCGCGGCGGGGCGGCAACGCCGGCAGTCTTGCTGCACAGGATGTCGTTGCCTTCGTTCGCGAGGTGCACCTGGATCTGGGCGAAGCTCATCTGCGCCGGCGTGGGGCGGTAGGTGTACTTGTCCGCCGGCATCGCTTCAGCAGCCGCAATCAGGTTGCGCGCGGAACGCTGTTCCATGTTCCGCAGCGCGTCGCTCACCGGATTTGCCGACGGCGCGGGAGCTGGATTGGCCGCAGGGGCCGGGGCGGGGGCGGGGGCAGTCGTGGCGGGCTTCGCTTGAGCGGCGAGCGTTGCGGGAAGAGCGGCGCAAGCGATCATGAGAATACAGGTTCGGGGCTGCATCGTCAGAGGTCCTGTGAGAGGGGCTTGGATTTTGCCCCAATCAGCCCCGAGGCGCTAGCCTCTCAGCCCGCCAGTTTGCTGGAACCGGACTAAGCCTCTCGCTTGCGCCGTGAGGGCTTTCGATCGTCCTTGCGCTGCCGGCTGACTCCCGCAATCACGACCTGGTTCCGGCCCGCGCTCTTGGCCTGATACATCGCGGCGTCGGCGGTCGCAATCAACTCCTCCGGCGTCTCGCCTCCTTCGGGGTACTCGGCCAGGCCGATGCTGACCGTGAGCGACCCCGGGCCGAGGTCCTGCTCCGCCACGCGGGAGCGGATGCGCTCCCCGACGATCGCGGCCGTCGCCATCGTGCATTCGAGCAGCATGACCACAAACTCTTCACCACCGTAGCGCGCCACGCAGTCCACCTGCCGCGTGGTCTTGCGGAAGACTTCCGCGATCTTCACGAGCGCCGCATCACCCGCGAGATGTCCATGGGTGTCGTTGTATTGCTTGAACCGGTCGACATCCGCGAGCAGCACGGTGAACGAGCGCCGCAGGCGTCGCGACCGCTGTACCTCGCTGGCGAGCGTGCCCATGAGATGCCGGCGGTTGTACAGCCCCGTCAGGGAATCGGTGAGCGACAGCTTCTCCAGCTCGCCCTGACTCTCTTTTTCTCGCAGCCGCGACACCAGAGTGTTGAACGCCCGCGTCAAATATCCGACCTCACCACTGCCGCCTGAGGGAAGCTCAACGGACAGATCGCCGGCCGACACCCGTCCCGCGGCCTCGGTCAGGCGCACGAGGGGCCCTGTCAAGGTCACACTCACGATGAACCCCGCGAGCCCGACGACGACCAGCAGCACCACGATGAGCAGCACCGTTCGAAACCGCAGCGCGCCGGCCTCGCGCACGGCCGCGGCGCGCTGCGTCTCGGCGACGACTGCCCAGCGGAGCTGGGGAATACGCTGCACCACCGCAACGACCTCGCGTCCCTGCGTGCGCGACTGGTTGACCGTCTGACCTTCGCGCTCGAGCAGCTCGCGCGTGGTCGCCGCCGGCAACGTCGTCTTCATCAGATCGGCGGAATTACCCGCCGAGCGGATCACGACGCGACCAGGCTCAGTGATCACGTAGACGTCGCGCGACCCGTTCGCCGATCGCTCGTGCAGCATGTCGGTGAGGCCATTCAAATTGATTTTCGCGGAGAGCGCGCCCAGGAAGAATCCGTCATCCCGCCGGATCGGGACCACGACGACGAGCACGGGTTTGCCGAGCGACGCGTCCCAGACGGGATCCCCGACGAACGCGTCTCTCGTGCGCAGGTTGTTGAGCTGGTCCTGAGAAAGCCGAAATCCGGTGCGGCTGCCGCTGCTCGTCAGCACCTGACCGTCGCCGCCGATGATGGCGAGACCATCATGAGCCGCAAGGTTCTGACGGACCGAGTTGAGATAATCGCGGAGGCGAATAACAGCCTGAGCGGCTCCGCGGCCTCCGCCCGACGCTCGGGCCAGGTTATCCGAAACGACGTAGGGACTCGCGCGCAGCCGCAAATCGAAGACGCGCTGGTCGAGCCACACGTCGATCTCGCGAGCGGCGTCCGAGCTCGCGGCCTGGAGCTCGAGACCCACGCGATCGCCCAGCGAACGCTGACTTCCTCCCGACAAGATCAGCGTCATGGCAAATGCCGTGATCAGCGCCGCCAGCACCGCGAGCAGGAGAACCTTGCCGCTCATGGTGTCCAGGCGCAGCGCGCGCAGCGATCGAACGCCGATTTTTTCCGAAATGCTCACGGATAGTCGCCCGAAAGGACGCAACAACATTCACTTCCACCCTCTGGGCGCAAGAGACGGCGGTCACGGCGGGACTGTCGAAGAGCAAGTACACAGGCTACCGATTGATCCAGTACGACAGCTTCACTAGGAAGCTGTTGTCAGGTCGCAGATTGAACAGATCGCTCAGGTCGCCCCGGAAGCCTTGCGCCCCCTCGAGGCCAGTGAATCCCCGCCGGCCCTGGCTCCAGACGACGAAGAGCGTGGATCCAGCCCGGTACTCCCAGCGGAACACGACGTTCGTGCGGAACTGCTTGAAGTTGAACCCGCCGACGTGGTTCGTGTACGCGGTGTCGCCGTACACCTGATAGCGGCTCGCGTAGTCCGCCGCGCGCGGGTTGGCGGATAATTCCCGGACGCTGCTGAACGTCCCCTTCGAGATGAACGGCTGCGCGTACACCTGCAACGTCATGCTCGCGGTGAACGGATACGTGAAGCGCATCGTCAGCGCGAGCTGCTTCTGCTCCAGATGCCCGAAGAGGTAGTGGGTCACGTTGCTCTTGTCCGTCGTGGGGCCGAGCGGCTGGATGTCGTTCCTGCTCCGCGTATAGCTGGGCGAGATGGCTGCAGTTACGCGGGACGCAAACTTGAAGTCGATTTCCGGCGAGAGATTGATGTTGTGCGACCGGCCGCCGTCCGCGCGCCAATAGTTGACCCAGAAGTACGGCACGATCGCTTTGCGGTCATCGCCGGCTATTCCACCCCAGGGAGCGAGGTAGGGATCCTGGCGGACCGCGGGCCCGCCGCGCGAGCACGAGTAGCAGTACGTCGTCCCCAACTGCCCCACCGTCCCGCCCACGTGGAACGACCACGTATTAAGGAAGGTGGTGTGGGTGTTCGTGTTGAACGCCCGCTCCTCGGGCAGCCCCGCCGTCGTCCAGTATTGCCACCAGTTGAAATTCCATTGAAACCGCTGATAGAACCGGCGCCGGTGGCGATCGAAGTAGCCTGCCCAGGTGCTCCACGCTTGCTGATCGGCGCGCTGCAGGTAGCCGAGATCGTTGATCTCGAAGCCCGGGGAGCGGCGCTCGTAGTTCGTCTGAAAGAGAAAGTGGTTGCCGCCCACTTTACCGAACTGCACCATCTCATTGTCGCCCGAGAGCGACGTGCGCGTCGAGTCGAACGCGAGCCCCGCGTCCGGACGCTGGTAATAGTGGGTCGCATCCCGCTGCGTCGCGGCGATCGCCTGCGCGCTGCCCGCGACTCGGCTGAAGTCGGCCGAGCCCGAGATTTCGTAGCGGCCGCCCGGGAAACGGTGCCGGAAGTCCGCGGCTCCCACATAGGCACTGCTGTGCAGGTAGGGTGAGCTCCAGGAATCGTTACTGCGGTTCACGGTGGTGAGAACGCCGCCCACCGTTGTCTCGCCGCCGCGCAGATCCTGGCGCAGCCGCAGCACCCCGTAGTTGGTGGCCGGTTCGATGGTCGCACCGCCGGTGCCGGTGACGTGCTGGGTCACGGCATCGAGCGCGCCGATTGACAGGCCGCCGTGCATGCGCCCGGTGAGCTTCGCGGCGCCGAGGATCGTCGTAAACGCCGGCGAGGTCGTGTCCGAGTACGTGCCCGCCAGCTCGGGCGCGCGTCCGATACGCCGCGAGTACACGAGTCCCTCACCGGTGCTGCAGTCGTTCACCGCGGTGCAGTTGACGTTGAACTGGAAGGTGCCGGCGCCCTGGACAAAGAACGGCCGCTGTTCGCGGAAGAACGTCTCAAAGGCGGAAAGATTGAGGACGCCGGGGTCTGCTTCGACCTGACCGAAGTCCGGATTGATCGTGGCGTCGAGGGTCAAATTCGACGCGACGCGGTACTTCACGTCGCCGCCAATGGTTACGTCCTGCGTCCGGCCGATGCTGGTGGCGGTGAATTGGGACACGTTCTTGGTCACGAAATAGGGTGCGGCCTCGAGCCGGCGCGGCGCCTCCAGGTTATCGAGGCCGTTGATCTCGCCGAACTGCGACACGAATCCTGCTTGCGACTGGCGGAACAACGGCCAGCTCACGCGCTGAGAGAAGCGATACAGGTCGCGATCGATCGTGAATCCGAAGGTGTGGCTACGCTGGCGGCCATAGTGCAGCTGCGACAGCGGGATCCGAAACTCCGCCGTCCAGCCGAGCGAGTCCACGCGCGTGGCGACGTCCCACACCGCGTCCCAGGCGAAATCCTCGTTGCCGTCGTTATAGATCTGCGCGTCGAGCTTCACTCCCGAAGGGTTGACGCCGAACTCGAAGCCGGTGCGGCGGTCATGATACGAGTCGATAAACAGCCAAATCATGTCCGAAGGAGTGAAGTAATCGCGGCGGGCGAGCACGGTGATGATGCTGTCGGGGTGCGGATCGAAGGCACGGACGAAGACGTACAAGTTGGCCGCGTCGTAGGCGATTTTCGCCTCGGTCGGCAGCTTCGGCGCGCCGCCCTCACTGGGCCGCCATTCCTGGAAGTCGGTGATGGGGACCGCCTCGCGCCAGACCTCGTCGTCGTCGCGCCCGTCGATGACGGGCGCCCGAGCGGCACGAGTCGCGGTCGCGGCTTTCGGCAGTGGCGGTTTGTCCGCTGGGTTGCCGGGCGGCCGGGGATCGGGAGACTGACTCACGAGCGTGACGGCGGCGAGCAGCGGCAATCCAAGCAGCATAGTGAACCTGGGTGTGGGGTTATTAGGTTGGACGACGGAACCGCGAAAAAGGTTGTTTCAGGCAGGGGTCAGGGAAGAGTCAGGTGCGCTGGTTACCTCCCTGTGCAGCCTGCCACCGCCGGCTCACCTCGAGCCCGGAGATACACGCCGACAACCACAGCACACCTGCCGCATACCCCCCCACGACGTCGCTGAAGTAGTGAACGCCGAGGTAGAGCCTGCTCCAACCAATCGCGAGCACGAGCAGCGACGTGCACAGCACGATGAAGAGCCGTCGCTTCGGGGTGCCGGGGATCATCACGATCAGGAGATAGGCCAACATGCCATACCCGATCAGCGATTCCATCGCGTGACCGCTTGGAAAGCTCCAGCTCTGATACGAAAGGATTGCCGAATGCGCGGGTCGGGGCCGATGAATCGCGCTCTTGAGAGCCGCATTGAGAACGGCCCCGCCAAGGAATGCGGTGATCCAACCCTCGAGCAACAGGCCTTGTCGTCGAATGGCGAGCAGGAGCCCAACACCTAGCGCCAATCCGATCATCACATAAGCCGATCCGAACGTGCTGATCGCGTGGGCGATGCTGAGACCGCTCGGTCCGGCGTGGGCGCGCAGCCAGTCGAGCAGCGTCTGGTCAAATCGTGTGATCGGATCCTGGTGGACGACGTCTTCGGTCAGACCGGCAAAGATCCAAAGACCGACGAGGCTGATCGCCAGGCCCACGGTGAGGTGCAGGCCCAGATACTCGCCGCGGGCAAATCGCGCCGCTAAAAACGTCCAGAGCCGCGGATAGCGCGCCTTGAGCCGCTGCATCGCCGGCGTCCCGACGAGACGCTGCCACCATTGCGCCACGCGCTCGACCAGCATCGCACGGTGCGCGACGAACCACCGCGATAGCAGGACGAGCCCCGACACGAGCGCGATGAGCAGGAGAGCGGCAAGTAGAGCGCTATTGGTTGTCATCTCCGCGACTCGCTCCTAGAATTGCGACGTGTCTCGATCGGCGTTCAACGCCGCGCGCGATAGGGCAGGGACGGCGTTGCGATTCGCGATGCTGACGGTCGCGGCGGGACGAGTGTATGTCGGAACGAAAGGTGAGGTCGACGTCTACGGCATACTACCATGACCTCGTCGCGTAAACGGAGGGGGCCGGGATCCCGGCCCCCTCTTTTGTTCCCCCCCCCCGCTGCCGTGCCCTAGCCCCTGGCGCCCGCCCGCACCTCCGCCGGCTGCCAGATGCTGATCTTGCGGGTCTCCGGCATCAGGAACAGGCTCAGCAGGAACGCCACCGACGGCACGATGATGGGATAGAGCAGCGCGTTGCCCAGACTGTGGGTGGAGAGGTAGGCCGCGGTCGTGATGACCGGCACGAGACCGCCACCCCAGCCATTGCCGATGTGATAGGGCACGGACACCGAGGTATACCGGATGCGGGCCGGGAAGTACTCGGCGAGAAACGCGCCGATCGGCCCGTAGACCATCCCCACGTACGACACCATGACCGCGACGATGATGACGGCCACCGCGTAGTTGGGGTTGGCCGGGTTCGCGGCGTTGCCGAGCGCCGTGTAGAGGGGATAGTACGTGACCGCGGCCAGCAGGAAGCCGGCCAGGATGATCGGTTTGCGGCCGACCCGGTCGGAGAGCCACCCGAAGAATATCAGCGACGGGGTGGCGAGCAGCAGCGCGATGCCCGTGATGATGGCCGGTCGCAGGACATCCGGCTTCATCACCTGCTGCAGAAAATAGTAGGCCCAGAACTGGCCGCTGTACCACACCACGCCTTCACCGATGACCACGATGCTGGCGATCACGACGTACTTGATGTTTTCGCTCAGGAATGCCTCGCGCCACGGATTCGTCGCAGTCTGCCCCTTCGCTTTGATGGCCTGGAAGATCGGCGTCTCCTGGAGCTGCAGCCGGATGTAGATGGCGATGGCGACCATGACCAGCGAAAGCAAGAAGGGGATCCGCCATCCCCACGCGTTGAATGCGTCTGTCCCCAGGAGTTGGCGCGTCCCGACCACCACCGCCAGCGATACGACGATGCCGAGCGTGGGTGACGTCTGCAGCCACCCGGTGTAGTAGCCCCGCTTCTCGTCCGGCGCGTACTCGGCAACGTAGGTGATGGCGCCGCCATACTCCCCCCCAAGGCACAGGCCCTGGATCAGCCGGAGCAACAACAGCAGCACGCCCGCGAGCGCGCCGATCCTGGTGTAGCTGGGCACCAGCCCGATCAGCGCCGTCGACAGCCCCATGCCGCTGAGCGTGATGAGGAACGTGTACTTGCGGCCCACCAGGTCGCCGATGCGGCCGAACAAAAACGCGCCGAACGGCCGGATCAGAAACCCGGCGGTGAAGGTTCCTACCGTCTTGATGAGCGCCGCCCCGGAGGTGCCCTGGGCGAAGAACTTGACGGCGAGGATCGTGGCCAGGCTGCCGAAAATGTAGAAATCGTACCACTCGATCACGTTGCCGACGGCTGCGGCGATGACGACCCGGCGCAGGGCTTTGAAGGAGAGTTGAGGCGCAGTCATGGTCCCCCTCTATGGGTGGGAGGTTCGAGTCTGCCGCTGCATCATCCGTGCTATTTGTCGCCCGAGCCGCCGGCGACCAGTCCCTTGCTCCGCCACTTCTCGAAAATGCGCTTCACCTGTTGGTGCGCGTCGTCCAGTGCCTGGGGCGCCGTCATGCGTCCCGCCGCCACGTTGGCGAACATGGTCGGCAGCACAAAAGTGTCGAACACCTCGCTTTCGGCCGGGTTGGCCGGTCCCGGGTGCCCGATGTTCGTCGCCCACTGTAAGGCGGTGCTGATCGTCTTGAGCTTGTCAGGCGGATTGGAGCCGAACGGGTCGTGCGCGGTGGCCTGCTCGAGCCAGCGCTGACCCGCCGCGGGTTTTTGCGCCAGGGCCGTGCCCGGGTCGGCCACGGAGCCCGGAAACGACGGGAAGTTGTAGAACTTGCTCCCCGTCACGGCGTCCCGGTAATGCGCGACGAGATCGAGCAGGAACTGCTTCGCCACATCGGGGCTCTGCGCGAACTTCCAGATCGCGTAGATCCCCATCACGTGCTCGCTCGCCCACCCCGTCCCCCGCGGCCCCTTCAGCGCCGGGACGAAGAATGTATCGTCGGCCACCGCCAGCTTGTTGTCCTGCGCGGTGCGGTACGCCGAGATGGAGTTGAGGATGTAGCCCGTCTGGCGGGCGTTCAGCGCCTGGTTGTTCGACGCGGCGTTCCAGCTGAACACCGCCGGTGTCATCCCCACCTTGAACAGCCGCGCCCCGAACGTCAGCGCCTCGAGCGCCTGGTCGGACTTCAAGACCACGTTTTCGTTGGCGTCCTGGATCGAGCCGTCGAAGGACCACAGCATTGCGCGCGCGGCCATGTTCGAGTCCAGCTCCTGCGACATCCCGATGCCGATCGGGATCTGGATCTCGGGGTGCTTGGCCTTGATCTGCGGCGCCGCGGTG
>Ga0099794_10000114_pt1 | contig 29466 bp, 29 predicted proteins | sample Rivendell_Oct201_10_FD_77320 | JGI IMG/M metagenome (GOLD analysis project Ga0099794, IMG submission 77320) | Vadose zone soil microbial communities from the Eel River Critical Zone Observatory, Northern California, USA -... | ecosystem: Host-associated > Plants > Roots > Rhizosphere > Soil ... | reverse complement strand
GCCCCCCCCCCCCCGCCCCCGCTCGTTAGCGACGCCTTCGAAACCAGCCGACGGTGAACAGCTCCTTCGCGGCGGCGACGCCGTGCGTCCGCACGAGCAGATAGAAACCGAGCACGGTGAGCAGGATGGTCGTGTAGAACCGCCACAGCAGCAGCATGGTCAGCTGTGACGATCCGAAATCGCCAGCGAATCCCGAGAGAAACGCGACCTCAATCCCACCGCCGCCGGACGGCAGCGGAACCACGAGGGGAGCATGTAACAGCGCGAGCGACCCGAAGAACATGACCGCAAATGGCGGCGCATCCCGACTGCCCCACGCGAGCGCCGCGAGAATGAGCACGCGAGCGCCGAGACTGATGACGGTCAGCACTGCTCCCACAAACAGGACCCACCATCGCGCCCGGCGCACGTGCGCGAGCGCAACCCGCCACTGCCGCCGCACGCGATGCCGGATGGCGCCGGGTCGCACCAGGCGCTGCAGTGTCCAGATCACGAGCAACACGACCAGCGCGATCAGCTCGATGCCGAGCAAATCGCGCGCGAGACTGTGACTCAGGAATCGGTCCGCCGCCTGACTCCAGTCAGGGACGTAATACGCCGCGAGCGCAACGGCGATAGCGCCGAACACCGGCCATTCGGCGGCGACCTCGACACCGAGTGCGACCAACGCCATCACCACCCGGAGGCCCGACCACGTCATGCCGAGAAACCGCGCCGGCTCGCCACCGAGCCGATTGGGCGTGAGGGTCGAGGCGGCTTCGCCGTACAGGTTCAGGCGCAGCGCATCACGGAACGCGAGCCTGCCACCCGCTGCCCGCGTCGCGAGCTGAATACGCCACGCCCGCGCGACGGAGTCCACCCCAATCAGGAGAATGGCAAAGACGTGATTCAATCGGAGCAGTCACCAAGTGGGTAAATGAAGCCGCAATTCGGACACGGATTCCTGCAGCCCCAGGGCTTCGGCCGGACCTGGGCGCCGCAGCGTATGCACGTCGGTGCAGCCTTAGGCGATGCGGGAGAGCCCTTTGAGGAAGGGATTCGCCTGCCGCTCTCGTCCGACCGTGGTTTCGGGTCCATGTCCACTGTAGAGGATGGTGTGGTCCGGGAGCGTCAGCAACTCGCGCTCGATGCTGCCGATCAACGTCTCGAAATCGCCGCCCGGCAGGTCGGTTCGACCAATGGAGCCGGCGAACAGCACGTCGCCGGTGAGCGCGACGCCCGGCCCGATGAGGCAGACACTTCCCGGCGAATGGCCGGGCGCGTGCCGCACCTCGAAGCGCAGCCCACCGACCGCCAGACGCTCGCCGTGAACCATGTCGTGGTCGGGAACAGGTAATCGATCCGGCGCGACGAGGCCGAACCACGCGGCCTGGTCGGCCGCGGCGTCGTAGAGCGGCCGGTCAGCGGGATGGAGCCAGACCGGCGCGCCGGTCTGCTGCGCGACCGCGGGTACACCGAGGACATGATCGACGTGCGCGTGCGTGAGCCAGATGCCCACAGGCCGCGCGCCGGTCTCCTCGACCTTGTGCAGGATCAGGCCGGCTTCTTCCCCGGGATCCACAATCGCGCACTCGCGCGCCTGCTCGTCCACGATCACATACGTGTTTTCGGCAAACACGCCGTTCGGGATCTGGATGATCACTTCTTGGGTTTGCCGTCGCGCTGCTGTTCGCGCAGCGACTTGAGATACTTCTCCACGGCGATTGCCGCGGTCGTCGCGTCACCGACCGCCGTGGTAATCTGCCGCGTCACCTGACTGCGGACGTCGCCCGCCGCAAACAGACCGGCCATCGACGTCATCATTCGATTGTCGGTGATCAGATAGCCGCCCGCGTCGTGGTCCACGTGCCCGTCGACGAGCTGCGTGTTCGGCTTGAACCCCGCGAAGATGAACACGCCGCCGACGTCGAGATTCGAGCGCCCGCCGGTCGTAGTGTTTTCCAACACCGCGTGCGTGACACCGCGGTCGTTGCCCACGATCTCGGGAACGGTGGTGTTGCGGATGACTTCGATCTTGGGATTCGCGAAGGCGCGCTCCTGCAGCAGCTTCGAGGCGCGGAAGTCGTCCCGGCGATGGACGAGATGGACCTTGCTCGCATAGCGCGTCAGGTAGTCCGCCTCTTCGACCGCCGCATCGCCACCGCCGACGACCGCCAGCCGCTCGCCTTTGAAGAACGCGCCGTCGCACACCGCACAGTAGGAGACGCCCTTGCCCGCGTATTCTTTCTCGCCAGGGACACCGAGTTTGATGGGCGTTCCGCCGGCGGTGAGGATCACGGCCTGGGTGCGATAGGTTTCGCCGCGCGCGGTGGTCACGTCGAACCAACCATCGGCCTCTTTGTGAATGCGCTCGACTGTGTCCGTGACGATTTGCGCGCCAAACTTCCGCGCGTGCTCGGTCATCTTCTGCGCGAGCTCCCACCCCTTGATGCTATCAAAGCCGATGTAGTCTTCGATCAGGTCCGTGTTCAGCAGCTCGCCGCCGGGCGCCCCGCGCTCGATGGTGAGGGCGCTGAGCATGCCGCGGCCCGCATACAGGGCGGCGCACAGCCCGGCGGGTCCTGCACCGACGATGATGACGTCGTACTCTCGTTTGGCGAGCTCAGTCATTGGCTCTGAATTCCAGGCGCGGGGGATTGCCCTCTCCCGCAAGGGCGCGCGCCAGCTGCGCGCGAAAGTTCACGGTCTCGAACTCGATGTCGGGACGCTGCGGCCCGGCCAGCTTTGCGACTGCCGCCGCTCCAACCACCACGGTGCCGTGGCGGTTCCCACGAGCCTGATGCAGCAGCGCCGCGGCGGCTTGGATCAACCCCTGCCAGACCCGGGCTTCGTTTTCCTCTATAATAGAACGCCAGACTGTTTCCATCGCCTCGTGGGCGAGCCAGAATTCCCCCGCATTAAACAATTCACGAGCATGCTCGAGGTACCGCCGGCGATCCTCAGGACTCACTGCGCCCCGAGCGCCAGCAGATTCAGCGCCCCATGACAATTCGAGATCGTGCCGATCAGCACTTCGGCCGCATGCCCGCTGGCACCGGCCTCCGCGACGAGGCGATCGCCCGCACGAACAGCATCGGCGGCGAACATGCCGACCCCAAAGACTTCGTGCTTGCACACGAATAAGGCGGGCCCGCTCACGGGCCGTCCGTTCGCGCGAAGCTGGGACGCGAGATCACCAACCGTGTCGGACATTTCCCACGTGCGTGGCGCGCCGATCGCGGGACAGAGAGCGGGTTCGATGCAGTGCGTCGGGCAGATCCAGTCCGCCCACGAAACGTAACGCGTCTCATCCGGCCCACCGCTCTGCCGGTCATACGGTGTCGGGAAATCACCGGGGACAGGCGTGACGAGCACAGCGCGATCGGGCCACCGCTCGCGCGCGCGCCGGAACACCCACTCAAACATCAAATGCGGCATGTGTGGTGAGGGAACGATCTGGTCGTCACGTGCGTCGTTCGTCGTGCGTCGTTCGTCGGAAAGCCAATCGTCAAAGAAGACGCTCCAATCAGAGGAGACGAATGCTCGATCGGGCGTTTCTCCCAGCTCCCGGCGGGCCCGGCAGTCGCGGTCGCGATCGACGACGATGACGGTCCGATAGTCGGTCTTGCCGCGGGCTTTGGCTTTCGCGAGCTGCGACGCGTAGAAGGTACCGTAGCAGCCGCCGCCCACCACGACGACGTCCCTCAGCGGATGAGTCTCCCCCCGTCGACGACCAGCACCGTGCCCGTCGCGAAATCGGTATCCGCCAGCAGAAACCGGACGGCCGCCACCACATCGGCCGGCGTGCCGAGCCGATTGAGCGGCGTCGTCTCCCGAATCTGCTCGCGCGATTGCTCGTCCCAATCTTCCGGCAACAGCACAGCCCCTGGGGCAACTGCATTCACGGCGATGTCGGGCGCAAGGGCGCGGGCCAATGCCTTGGTCAGCATCACGACACCAGCCTTGCTGACGCAGTGCGGGACATACGCGGGCCACGGTTCCAGGCCGGCCAAGTCGGCGATATTGACGATCTTGCCTTTCGCGCGGCGCAAATGCGGAATCGCTCCCTGCGACACGAAGAACGTCGCCCGCAGGTTGAGATCGAGCGTCGCATCCCAACTCTCGGGCGTGACCTCCTCGACCGGCTGGCGCACCATGATCGCCGCGGAGTTGACCAGGACGTCGAGCCGTTTCAGGACGCGCGCGGCCTGGTCGGCGAGTCCTCGCGCGGCCAGCGGGTCACTCAGGTCCGCCTGGAGCAGCTCGGCGCGCCTGCCCGCGCCCCGAATCGCCTGGGCGGTCTGCTCGGCGCCGCTCGCGGAGCCGTGGTAATGCACCGCCACGTCGCAGCCAGCACGGGCCAGTCCAATGGCGATTGCCTGCCCGACCCGGCGGCCAGCACCGGTCACCAATGCGCCCGCGCCTTCGAGCCGCACTAGTACGCCTTTCCAGTGATCGGCACGATCTGCCCCGTGATCGCTTTCGCCTCATCGCTCGCCAGGAAGAGGACGGTGTTCACGACCTCTTCGAGCTCGACGAAGGGGGTTTTGGGATCGGGCTGCATGGTCGCGACGTTGTCCGCGGTCCGCACGGTCGCCGGCGCCACCGCGTTCACGCGGATGTTGGCGTCGCGGTATTCGCGCGCCAGCTCGCGCGTGAGACCGGCAACCGCGGATTTCGCTGCGCTGTACGCCGACATGTGCATGAGCGAGCGGACGACGGCAATCGACGCGAAGTTGACGATGGACCCGCTGCCGCGCGACAGCAACGCGGGCATCGCAGCCTGACATGTGAAGAAAGCGGTCTTGAAGTTGACCGCGAATTCCCGCTCCAGGATATCGGGCTTCACTTCGGTGAACGGGCCGTAGCTGAAGAACCCGCCCGCAACGTTCACCACCACATCGAGCCCGCCGAAGTGCGACTGCGCCGCCGCCGCGGCGACGCGCGCCGCATCGGGCTGCGTGAGGTCGCCGGCCGAAGCCTTGGCCGCAATGCCTTCCCCCGCGAATTCCTTCACGCGATCCGCCAGCCCAACGGCGTTCACGTCGGCGAGGACGAGCTTCGCGCCGGCTCGCCCCAGGCCGCGCGCGACCGCATGTCCGATTTGTCCGACGCGCCCCACCCCCGTCACGAGCGCGACTTTGCCCCGGAAATCAGCGGGCATTCACGGCCGCGACGATGTCGTCCACGGGGGGCGCGCCGCGCTGAGCGTAGCGCACCGTTCCGTCGCGTCCAATCACGTACACCGTGCGCTGGATCCCGCGATCATCGTCCTTGAGCGCGTGATACGCGCGGGCGATCGCCCGGTCCGGATCGGAGAGCAATGGAAAGTTGAACTGCATCTTCTCCACATAGCTCTTGTGGCTGTCGATGCCTGCGGGATTCACGCCGAGCGGTTGCATCCCCACGGCCTTGAACTTTGCGATCTCATCGCGCACGGCGGAGAGTTGGCGGTTTCAGCCGGGGGTGTTGTTGCCAGGATAGAACACCAATGCGACCGGCCCCTTTTTCAGCAGGGCGCCGAGCGGATACGTCTGGCCGTCGGACGCGGGAGCGGTGAAGGACGGCGCCTTACTGCCGATCGGTAACGGTTCGCTCATGTCTTGGTCCTCGTTGCCAGCTCCAGCCGCCGTTCGAGTTGGGTGAGCCACGCGTCGGGTACCTTCATGCTGCCGAGCGGCGCGTGGGTGTCGCCGTACTCACCGTCGCCGTGCCAGTCCGAGCCGCCGCTGATGCCGAGCCCGAGCCGCTCGGCGAGGCGCATGAGTCGCTGCTCGCCGGCCGGAGAATGGCTCGGGTGCCGCACCTCCACACAGTCCAGTCCCTGATCTTGAAAAGTCCGTAGCTGTGCTTCGGTCCCATGATCGCCGAGGTGTGCCGCGACGGTCAGGCCACCCACCTCGTGCACCAGTGAAGCGACTTCGTGCAAGGTCGGCAGTGGTTTCTCGACGTACGCCGCCCGGCCGCGGCCGAGGTAGCGGCGAAACGCATCCGTGATGTCTTCACATGCTCCGGAGTCGACGAGTGCGCGCGCGACATGTGGCCGGCCCAGCGCGCCGCCGTCGCCGCCGATGAGTTGCGCGTGCACATCCTCGAGCTCGATCGCGACACCGAGTCCCTGCAGCTTGGCCACGATCTGTTCCCCGCGCCGGCGTCGCGCCGCACGCGTATCGCGCAGGAAGGTCTGAAGACGCTCATGCTCGGGAGGCAAGAACAGCGCAAGGACATGCAGCTCGCCCCATGGCGCGCGCACACTGAACTCGCAGCCCGGGATCACGCGGATCCCGAGCTTCGCTCCTTCGTGCGCCGCGTCTGCAACGCCGTCCGTCGTGTCGTGATCGGTCAGTGCGATCGCCGCGAGGCCGACGGCGCGCGCCCGGCGAGCGACCTCGGGTGGCTCACATTCACCATCGGAGGCGGTCGAGTGACAGTGGAGATCAATGTGCGGCGTAGGACACCTCGGGCGCCGTCCAGGCCGGCTGCGACTGCCGGAACAGCTCGAGTAATTCGCGATCGGACAGCTCGGCGAACGCGCGGTCGGGCGACCGGGCGCCGACCGGCGAGAAATGCGTCACGCGCCGGCGGCGTTGTGACCCCGTGCCCTGCTCGAAGATGAGACCGAACTGGTCGCGCCCATACACCGTGACGCGACCCGCGGGAGACACCTCCCATTTCTCACCGTCTACCTCGATCGTGCGCCGTGCCATACGTCAGGCTTGCGACGCGGTGGCCACGGGAACCTCACTCCACAGCTCCCAGGCATCGGGCGCGTACGTCGCGATCGTCTGCAGGCGCCGCTCGAGCTTGATCTCCTCCGGCAGCCGCGACGCCTGCGCCCGGTGGGACATTTCGGTGGGACTTTCGGAGAATTCGATGAACAGGCGCGGGTCCTTGGCATTGCGGTACAGCCAGATGCGCTGCCCGCGCGCTTCGGCGAACTGGCTGAGCTCCCGGAGCGTGTTCACGTATTCCGTCTCGTTCTGCGCAGCGACGCGCACGCGCGCCGCGGTCAGGACTTTGGGCATGCTCACACCGCTCCCTCGGGAAACTCCTGCAGCATCTTCTTGACGTCGGCGAGGAACTTGTCGGCATCCGCGCCATCCACGACCCGGTGGTCGTACGACATCGTCAGCATGCCCATTGTCCGGATGGCGATCGACTCGGTGCCGTCGGACGCGGTGACGACTTTGGGCCGCTTCTCGATCGCTCCGACGCCCAGGATGGCCACCTGCGGCTGATTGATGATCGGAATTCCGGCAAACGGTCCGAAGCCACCGGGATTCGTGATCGTGAACGTGCCGCGCTGGATGTCGTCGGGCAACAGCTTCTTGGTGCGCGCGCGCTCGCCGAGATCGTTGATCGCGCGCGCGATCCCGATGAGCGACAGCTCGTCGGCGTGCTTGATCACCGGCACGATGAGCCCCCAATCGAGCGCCACCGCGATACCGATGTTGACGTCGCCGCGATAGATCGTGCTGTCACCCGAGACGGCGGCGTTGACGATCGGGTGCGTGCGGAGATTCTCCGCGCACGCCTTCGCGATGAACGCGAGGAATGTGAGGCTCACCCCGCGCTCGACGTAGCTCTCTTTGGCCTTGGCGCGTAGCTGCGCGATGCGCGTGAAGTCGACTTCAAAGAAGCTGGCGACGTGTGCGGACACGCGCTTGGACATCACCATGTGATCGGCGGTGATCTTGCGGATCCTGGACCACGGCTCGACACGGTCACCGGGCCAGGGCTCGACGGTGGGATGCTCGATGGGACCAGAGAGGGGCGCGGTGCGCGGTGCGCCGTACGCGGGGGCCGCAGTGGGAGCCCGTTCGATGTACCCGAGGATATCCTGCTTCGTCACTCGCCCCGCGTAGCCGCTGCCTGGAATGCGCGAGATATCCACGCTGTGCTCGGCAGCAATCTTGCGTACCAGCGGCGTGGACTTGGTGCGGAGCCGCTGCTCGGCCGTTTGCACACCACCACCGTCGCCGTCGCTGCGCTTCACTGCTGGAGCTGCGGGTGCCGTGGGCAGGGCGGCTTTAGGAGGCTCGGGTTTGGGAGCCGGCGGAGCCGTGGCTTTCGGCTGCTCGGGCTTAGCGGAGACAGCGGGCGCGGACGCCACGGCCCCTTTTTCGGTCTCGAGGACCGCAACCAGCGTCTGCACCGGGACGGTCTGCCCCTCCTGCACCTTGATCTCCGCCAGCACGCCCGCAGCGGGCGCGGGGATTTCCGCGTCCACCTTGTCGGTCGAGATCTCGAACAGCGGCTCGTCGCGCTTCACCGAGTCGCCGACCTTCTTGAGCCATTTGCTCAAGGTCCCTTCGGCGATCGATTCGCCCATCTGGGGCATCAGTACGTCTACGCGTGCCATATCCTCTCCATCAGTAGGCCGCGAGCCAGCGCGCAGCTTTCACAATGTCGTCAGTCTGCGGGAGCACAAAGTCTTCCAGCGTCGGTGCGTAGGGCAGCGGCACGTCGTGCGCCGTTACGCGCATGATCGGACCATCCAGCCATTCGAATGCCTGCTCGTTGATTCGCGCCGCGATCTCGCCGGCGATGCCACCGGTGCGCGTGTCCTCGTGCACGATCAACACCTTGTTCGTCTTCTTCACCGTCGCGACGATCGCCGCATCGTCCATCGGCAGAAGCGTCCGCAAGTCGACCACTTCGACGGATAGCCCATCTTCCTGCGCGAGCCGGTCCGCAGCCTCCAGCGATTTCCAGACAGTCGCGCCGTAACTAATGATGGACAGATTCTTCCCTTCGCGCGCGAGTCGCGCTTCACCAATCGGGGTGAGCACTTCGCCTTCCGGCAATTGTTCCTTGATACGCCGGTACAGCCATTTGTGCTCGAGGTATAGGACCGGATCTTCGTCGCGAATCGACGCTTTGATTAATCCCTTCGCGTCACGGGCGGTCGCCGGATAGACGATCTTCAACCCGGGCGTATGCAGGAAAGCGGCCTCCGGGTTCTGTGAATGGAACGGGCCGCCCCGCACATAACCGCCGCAGGGACCGCGGACGACCATGGGTGTCGACAGCCCCGCGCGGTAGCGCGCCGTCGCCACGTAATTCGTGAGCATGTCGTAGGCACAAGAGATGAAGTCAATGAACTGCATCTCCGCCACTGGCCGGAGACCCATGTGGGCCGCGCCTGCTGCTGCTCCGACGATTGCCGCTTCGGAGATGGGCGTGTCGATCACGCGCGACTCACCGAACCGCTTGGTGAATCCTTCCGTGACTTTGAACGCCCCGCCGTAGAGACCGACGTCTTCGCCGAGGATGAAAACGCGCTCGTCGCGCTCCATCTCCTCCCAGAGTCCCTGGCGCAGCGCCTCGAGAAAAGTGACTTCAGCCATCACAGCGCCTTAAACCAGAGCTTGTCGGCAACTGGCGGATCGACAAACACGCCGGGTAGCGCGCTCTCTGCGTCCGGCAAGGGCTCGTCCACGCAAGCGTCCGTCGCCTGATCCACCTCGTCGCGCACGCGGTCGTCGATGTCTTTCAAGTCGCTCTCGTCCACGAGATCCGCGGAAAGCAGTCGCTGCACATAGCGGTCCACGGGATCATTCTCACTTGCCCATTTATCCAGCTCGCCTTCGGGCACATAATGCTGATCGTCATGCTCGGCGTGGCCCTTGCGGCGATACGTCTTCACTTCGATGAACTGCACGCCTTTCCCACGGCGCGCACGGTCGGCCGCGAATCTCGTGGCCTCGTAGACGGCAAAGACATCGTTTCCGTCCACCGTGACGGCAGGAATGCCGTACCCCGGCGACTTCTCGGCAAGGTCTTTGACGGCGAACTGCTTTTCGGGTGGAGTGGAGTAAGCCCAGTGGTTGTATTCACCGATGACGACCAGCGGCAGCCGCTGCACCGCGGCGAAGTTCAGTCCTTCGTGAAAGGTGCCGGTGGACGTGCCGCCGTCCCCAATGTAGACCAACCCTACCCGCGACTCACGACGCAGCTTGAAGGTGAGGGCGATCCCCGCCATGACGGGGATCATGTCACCCAAGTGCGAGATCTGGCCGAGGTAGCCCTTTTCGAGATCGTTGAAGTGAACGTTGAGCTCGCGGCCGTGCGTGGGACTCTCGGCCTTGGCCATGTACTGCCGCAGGATCTCGAGGGGCTGAGCGCCCATCACGAGTAGCGCGCCGAGGTTACGGATCAGGGGCGAAAGGATGTCCTTGTTTCGGCCACGCTCCAGCGCGTACGCCGTGGCGACCGACTCACCTTCTTGTCCCAGGGAGCGAAACAGGCCCCCGATGACCTTGCTCTGCCGGTAGAGCGCGACCAGGCGTTCCTCGAGCGTGCGGGTAAGCCGCAGGTAGTAATAGATCTCGAGCAGCTGGTCGCTCGACAGCGCAGCCCCTGTCCCGGTGGGGATCGCCGCAGTGGGTCGCGACGTTGGAAGAGCCATGGACTTAAATTATAGTCCAGGGGGAAGAGCCATGGCGAACATCAAACTGCGCGTCACCGGCATGACCTGCGGGCACTGCCAGGCCAAGGTGGAGAAAGCGCTCAAAGGTGTGAGCGGCGTCTACTCCGCGGTGATCGATCTGCCCGATGGCGAAGCAGAAGTGGACTTCGACGACGACCGCGTCACGACGGATCAACTCGTCGCGGCGGTCGCGCAGGCGGGCTACGGCGCCAAGCTCGCCGGCTAGTACGCTCCGCGCATGACGTGCGTCGGCTCGACGAGCCGATGCACCTCCGCAAGAAAGCGTTTGGCGAGCTTGTCGAGCTCCGATTCGCCCACCTGATCGGTCGTCGCCTCGACGAAGGTGTAGTGCCCGCCCTCGGGCCGCGCGCTGATCGTGATACGGCCCAACGTTCCGTGATACGCGCGTCGCCGCGGCGACTCCTCGGCCGGCGCGAGGCGCCCGCCGAAAAAGGTCTTCGCGACATCGAGTACCGCTTCGGGACTCGCGCTAGTTCTGTGGAAGTAACGCATGACGCGCAACTCCTCGAGCCTTGAAGCGCCGCAGAGTGAGGCTGTTCAACACCACCGACAGACTCGACCACGCCATCGCCGCGCTCGCGAGGATCGGGGACAGCAGCCAACCGGTGATGGGATACAGCACGCCGGCCGCAACGGGAATCAGCACGACGTTGTAACCAAACGCCCAGATCAGGTTCCAGCGAATCGTGCGCAGCGTGCGGCGGGCGAGCTCGATCGCCGTAGCCACCGCGCGCAGGTCGCCACGGATCAACGTTACGTCCGATGCCTCCATCGCGATGTCCGTGCCGGTCCCGATCGCGATGCCCACGTTCGCCTGCGCCAGCGCCGGCGCGTCGTTGATGCCGTCGCCGACCATGACGATGGGTTGACCCTCACGCTGCAGCTTCTTGACCAAATCGGCCTTCTGCGATGGCAGCACCTCGGCGAGCACCTCGGCGATGCCCATCTCCGCGGCCACCGCTTCCGCGCCTTTGCGCGAGTCGCCCGACACCATCACCACGTCCAGCCCCAGCCGCTGCAGCCGGAGGATGGCTTCCCTGGACGTCGGCTTCACCGGATCCGAGATCGCGATCACGGCATACACGGTGTTGTTGACGACGCAGATGACCGGCGAACGGCCCTGCGCCGCGAGCCGGTCGGCATCCGTGCCGAGCGAGCCAAGCTCGAGGCTGCGCTCGCGCGCGTGCCGCAGTGAGATCACTTCGATGATGCGTCGATCGACCGTGCCGCGCACGCCTCGTCCTTCCATCGCGGCGAACTTTTCGACCGGCAGGAGTGAGACCTGCTTGTCTTGCGCCGCTTTGAGAATGGCATGCGCGAGTGGATGCTCGGACCGCTGCTCGACCGACGCTGCCCACTTGAGGACGTCGGCCGGACTGATCGGCGTGCCGTCGGGTTTCTTGGCGGTGACGATGTGCGTCACCGCCGGCCGTCCGTCGGTGATCGTTCCGGTCTTATCGAGCAGCACGATGCGCACTTTCGCGAGCCGCTCGAGCGCTTCCCCGCTGCGAATGAGGATGCCGTACTCCGCCGCCTTCCCGGTGCCAACGAGAATCGCGGTCGGCGTCGCGAGCCCCAACGCGCAGGGACAGGCGATGATCAAGACGCTGACGAACGCGACGGTCGCGAATACGACTGCCCGCGCCTCGGGAGGCGGTCCGAAATCGAACCAGCCGACGAAAGCGGCGATGGCGAGCGCGATGACGATCGGGACGAATATGCCGGCGACGCGATCCGCGAGCCTCTGGATCGGCGCCTTGGTGGCCTGCGCATCCTCGACGAGCTGCACGATCTGGCTGAGCGCCGTGTCTTTGCCGACGCGTGTCGCGCGGAAGGTGACACTGCCGGTCGTATTCAGCGTCCCGCCGATCACTTCATCCCCCGGCTTCTTCGCAACCGGGATCGGCTCGCCGGTGATCATCGATTCGTTCACCGCGGACGCGCCTTCGGTGACCACACCGTCTACCGGGATCTTCTCGCCCGGCTTGATGATGACGAGGTCTCCGACGACCACCGCTTCCACGGGAATCTCCGTTTCGTGGCCGTCGCGCAGCACGTGCGCCGATTTCGCGCGCAGCGCGGCCAATCGCCGGATCGCCTCTGAGGTACGGCCCTTGGCGCGTGCCTCGAGCAACCGGCCCAGCAGCACCAACGCAATGATTGCAGAGACAGCCTCGTAGTAGACATCGGCCGGCAGTCCCACGCGGAGGAACAACGTCGGGGCGGCGGTGGCGACGAGTGAGTACAGGTATGCGGCACCCGTCCCGACGCCGATGAGCGTATTCATGTCGGCGGTCCGATGGCGGATGCCACTCCAGGTTCCTTTATAGAACTGCTGCCCGGACCAGATGACGACCGGAAGGGTGATGATCGCCAACCCCCACGTGATCCACGTGAGGTCGAGGACCCAGCCCCGCGCCGCGACCCAATCCCGCAGCGACACGGCCAGCGGCATGATGAGGCGACCAAACAGGTCGACCTGTTTCATCGTGCCGTTATCGCCCATCGGTCGGTCGGCCATCAGCAACATCGAGCCCGCCATGGCCACGACCGTGACGACCGCGGCGAGCGCGAACTTCCATGCGAGGCTGCGAACTTCCCGGCTGCGCGCGATGCGTTCGCGCTCGACCGGGTCCTCGGCCGCGATCGGCGCCGCGACCTCGAAGCCTGCGTTCTCCACCGCCTGCTCGAGATCTTGCGCGGTAACCACGCCGGGGACGTAGTCGACCGTGGCCGTCTCGGTGGCTTGGTTGGCGACCGCGCGGATCACGCCGCGGACGCTCGCCAGCGCCCGCTCGAGCGGTGCGACGCTCGACGCGTAATGCAGATCGGTGATCCCGAACGTCACATTCGCCGTGCCAGAGTTGTACCCTGCCTCGCGCACGGTCTTGATGAGCTGGCCGACGTTCGTCTGCGCATCGTCGTACTCGATCGCGGCCTTGTTGGTCGCGAAGTTGACGCCCGCGGACGTCACGCCGCCGGCGCCCGTGAGCGCCTCCTGCACCGTCGCGGCGCAGCTCGCGCAGGTCATGCCTTCGATGGGGAGAATGATGCGCGCCCTACTCATGGGCCCCCGCCCCCCCAGCACCGTGGAACTTGTGCGGCGACGACGCGGCGCGGCGATCGCCAGGGGGCTCCACTACCAGCACTCCCTTCAGCATGCTCATGCCGCAGCGGAAGGGGTACTCGCCCGGTTGATCAGGCGTGAACTCGATGGTCGTGGTCTGAAATGGAGGGAGCTGCTTGTCGATCCCAAAGCGCTCGAACACCACGCGCTCCGAGCAGTCTGCCGTCTCGTCGCGATAAAACTGTAGCCGCACCGGCTTGCCGGCTTGCACGACGATCGTATCGAGGGTGTAGCCACCTTTTACCGTGATGCGCACTTCCTGGACTCCCTCCGTGCCTGCGGTCGCCGCCACCGCCTTGCCGCGTGAGAAGAGGAAGTACCACAGCACCCAGACGATGGCGACGGCGCCGAGCGCCGTGACGACGATCTGGGTGGACGTCATCACGACTCGGCTTTAGCGCGCCTTGACGCGCATGGGAGCCGCCTCGGAGCCGGCAGCAGATTCGATCCGCATGGCGTAGAACGACCGCCACACGAACACGAGGGCGACGACGAGAAACGCGCCCGCGAGGACGAGCGTCAGGGCGACGCCCCGCTCCGCGGTCAGCGACACCGCGAGCTCGACCGCGAGCAGCCCAAACAATGTCGTGAATTTGATGATCGGGTTCATGGCGACCGACGACGTGTCCTTGAATGGATCGCCGACCGTATCGCCAACCACCGTCGCGGCGTGGAGCTCGGTTCCTTTTTGCTTCAGCTCGGTCTCGACGATCTTCTTGGCGTTGTCCCACGCGCCGCCGGCATTGGCCATGAAGATGGCCTGATACAGGCCGAACAGCGCGATCGAGATCAGATAGCCGATGAAGAAGTACGGCTCGACGAAGGCGAACGCGAGCGTCGCGAAGAAGACCGTGAGGAAGATGTTGAACATCCCCTTCTGCGCGTACTGCGTGCAGATCGCGACGACCTTCTTGCTGTCGGACACGGAGGCTCGGGTCGTGCCCTCGAGTCGGATGTTCGCCTTGATGAACTCCACGGCGCGATACGCGCCGGTCGTGACCGCTTGCGTCGAGGCGCCGGTGAACCAGTAAATCACGGCGCCGCCCGTGATCAGGCCGAGCAGGAACGGCGGATACAGAATCGAGATGTTCGACAACAGCTCGGGCTGGAGGCCGCGCGTCAAGGCCACAATGATCGAGAAGATCATCGTGGTTGCGCCGACCACGGCCGTGCCGATCAGCACGGGCTTGGCCGTCGCCTTGAACGTGTTCCCCGCCCCGTCGTTCTCCTCGAGATTCTCTTTGGCGCGCGCGAAATTCACGTCGAAGCCGAAATCCTGCTTGATCTCACCGCGCACGTTGGGCACCTGTTCGATCAGCGAGAGTTCGTAGATCGACTGCGCGTTGTCCGTAACCGGACCGTACGAATCCACCGCGATCGTGACCGGTCCCATGCCCAGGAATCCGAATGCCACGAGGCCGAAGGCGAAGACGGCCGGCGCCACCATCAGCCCCCCGAGCCCGGCGGTACTCACGCCGTAGGCGATTGCCATGAGGGACATCATCGTCAGCCCTAACCAGAACGCACTGAAGTTCCCGGCGACGAAACCGGACAGGATGTTCAGTGATGCGCCGCCTTCACGCGACGACGTCACAATCTCCCGCACGTGCCGCGAGGTCGTGGACGTGAAGACTTTCACGAACTCGGGGATGATGGCACCCGCCAAGGTGCCGCAGGTGATGACGAGGGACAGCTTCCACCAGAGGGTCGGGTCGCCGCCGAGATTCGGGATCAGCAGGCGTGAAGCGAGGAAGGTGAGGGCCACCGACACGAACGACGTCAGCCACACCAGCGTGGTGAGGGGAGCCTCGTAATTCATGTGGTCGGCGGTTTGATAGCGAGCCTTGGCGATTGCAGCGTTGAGGAAGTACGAAACGCCCGAGGCGATGATCATCATGACGCGCATCGCGAAGATCCAGACCAGCAGCTGTACCTTGACGAGCGGCTCGTGCACGCCGAGCAGAATGAACGAGATCAGCGCGACGCCGGTGACGCCGTACGTCTCGAACCCATCGGCGCTGGGGCCGACGGAATCTCCGGCATTGTCGCCGGTGCAGTCGGCGATGACGCCGGGGTTCCGCGCGTCGTCCTCCTTGATCTTGAAGACGATCTTCATGAGGTCCGCACCGATGTCGGCGATCTTCGTGAAGATGCCGCCTGCCACACGCAGCGCCGCCGCGCCGAGCGACTCACCGATCGCGAAGCCGATGAAACAGGGGCCCGCGTAGTCGCCGGGGATGAACAGCAGGATCAGGAGCATCAGCAGCAGCTCGACGCTGATGAGCAGCATCCCGATGCTCATGCCGGCCTTCAGGGGAATCGCGTGATTCGGGTAGGGCTTGCCCGTGAGGCTGGCGAAGGCCGTGCGCGAGTTCGCAAACGTGTTTACGCGGATCCCGAACCACGCCACGCCGTAGCTGCCCGCGATGCCGATCAGGCTGAACAGCAGGATCACGAGCACCTTCATCGCGGGGAACCCGCGGACGATCACGCCCGCCGCGGTGACGGTCTCGGCCAGGGTCCCGAAATACACGGCCACAATCGCGCCGATGAAGACCCAGAGAATAAGCAGGAAGCGGCCCTGCGTGAGCAGGTAGGTCTTACATGTCTCATAGATCAGCTCGGAGATCTCGCGCATCGCCCGATGCACCGGGAGATTCTTGAGCTGCGTGTACTGCGCGAGGCCAAACAGGAGTCCGAGCGCGCAGATCACGAGGCCCCAGAGCAGCAGCGCCCGTCCCCCGATGCCGCCGAGGAACGTGGCCTGATTGAGATCGGGCAGCACGAGCGCGGCCTCGCCGCCAGCCGCATGCTGAAGCGGAGGAACTATCATCGACGCAGATCTCCTGAAGGGCGAGGACGGTTAGCGGTCAGCGTACTCGTAGTACTCGATACCGAGGTGCGTGATCTGCTCCTCGCCCATCATCCAGCGCAACGTGTTCTTCAACTTGGTCTGCTGAATGAACAGGTCGTGCTCGGCGTACAGCCCCGGCGCGGTCTGCGGGCTCTTAAAGTAGAAGGACAGCCATTCCTGAATTCCCGCGAGCCCCGCGCGTCCGGCCAGGTCGAAAAACAGCGCCAGATCGAGCACGATGGGCGCGGCGAGGATCGAGTCACGACACAGGAAATCGACTTTGATCTGCATCGGATAGCCGAGCCATCCGAAAATGTCGATGTTGTCCCAGCCCTCTTTGTTGTCGCCCCGCGGCGGATAGTAATTGATCCGCACCTTGTGGTAGACCTTGCCGTACAGCTCGGGATAGAGATCGGGCTGGAGGATGTGCTCGAGGAGACCGAGCTTCGATTCTTCCTTGGTCTTGAACGACTCGGGGTCGTCCAGCACCTCGCCGTCGCGGTTGCCCAGGATATTGGTGGAGTACCAGCCGGAGAGGCCCAACATGCGCGCCTTGAACGCCGGCGCGAGCACGCTCTTCATCATCGTCTGGCCGGTCTTGAAATCCTTGCCGCCGATCGGGACGCGGCGCTCCTCCGCCATCTGCACCACCGCCGGAATGTCCACGGTGAGATTGGGCGCGCCGTTCGCGAACGGCACGTTCTCCATCAACGCGGCATAGGCGTACAGCATGGACGGCGCGATCGATTGATCGTTCTGCTCCATCGCCTTCTCGAATGCGTCGATCGACTGATGGGCTGGGCCCGCCGTCAGAAAGACCTCCGTCGAGGCGCACCACACGATCACGATGCGATCGACCCCGGCGCTCTTCTTGAAATTCCGAATGTCATCGCGGAGCTGCTCGGCGAGGTCCCGTTTGTTCTTGCCGCGTTTGACGTTGGTGCCGTGCAGCCGCTTGACATAGTACTGATCGAAGACGGCGGGCATCGGCTTGATGCCCTGCAGGAACGCCTTGATCGGCTCGAGATGCTCGTGCTGATCGAGCACGCCGGCTTTCACGGCGGCGGTGTACGCATCGTCGGGAATGGGGTCCCACGCGGCGAACACGAGGTCCTGCAAGTCCGCGAGCGGCACGAAGTCCTTGATCTTGGGCGCGCGCTTGTCGGTACGTTTGCCCAGGCGGATCGTGGCCATTTGGCTGAGCGATCCGATCGGCAGCGCGCGACCGCGCCGCACGTTTTCGACGCCCGCGATGAACGTCGTCGAGACGGCGCCCAGGCCGACGAGCATGACGCCCAGTTTTCCGTTGGGCGGGGCAATGTCTCGGCTGCCACCTGTCAGAATCATTAATGGGCCTTGCGGCGCACCGCCGCGACTCCAGGTAACGTCTCACGCTTCGGAACCAGCGACGGTGGCCGCGGCGCACCTCTCGCAACGCGCGCCACGTGCACGATTCGCTGGATCACCGTGACCGCGGAGACAAACGCAAGCACGACCACAATCCAGAACAGCATCACTCCATCGGTGCGCGAACCACCACCAAATATGATGGCGGGCACACCGAGCAGTAGAACGCGCTCGGCTCGCGCAGCGATTCCCACCCGACACTCGACGCCTACGCCCTCAGCGCGCGCACGGGTGTATGAGACCAGCAGTGAAGTCGCCAGCGCAGCGATCGCGGCGCCGACCGCGGGCGCGACGAGAGACGGCGGAAGCGGGCCGTGGAGGAAATAGATCGCCAGACCGGCGAAAACCGCCGACTCTCCCACGCGGTCGAGCGTCGAATCGTAGAACGCGCCGAACGCCGTCACCAAGCCGCCTTGCCTAGCGACTTGCCCGTCCAGGATGTCGAACAAGCCGCTCACGAGCAACAACACCCCGCCGAGCCGAATCTCCCCGACCCCAAACGCCACACCGGAGCCGACCAGGATGACGGTGCCAACCGTGGTGATGACGTTGGGCTGTACGCCGCCCTGAATTAAGGCCCGCGCCAGCGGCGCGGTCAACGCAACGCCAGCATCCTTCACGCGCTGGGGGATGACATTCATGCCGGGGGGAAGCTAATCGCCTGCCGCGATGACGGTAGGGCCAAAAGCTCTGGCGCGCCAAGACTTGCGGGGGCAGCTTAAGCGACATGAAGACCCTCGTCCTACTGCTCGCGATCTCACCGCTCTTCCGCATTCCCGTTGCCGCGCAGCAGCCGTCGTCGCCTCCGGCCGCGGACGACCCCTTCGCGTGGCTCGAAGACGTCGAAGGCGCTCGCTCGATGGAATGGGTCAACGCCAAGAACGCGGCCACCATCGCCGCGCTGACGCGATCGCCCCTGTATCAGACCTTCTACAATCGTATCAAGCAGATCCTCGATTCGAAGGACAAGATCGCCTACCCGCAGATCATCGGAACCTCGCTCTACAACTTCTGGCAGGACGCCGAGCACGAGCGCGGCATTTGGAGGCGAACCAGCTGGGCGAGTTACGCGACTGCGAATCCGGCGTGGGAAACGGTGATCGACGTGGATTCTCTCAGCAAAGCTGAAGGCGTGACCTGGTCGTGGAGTGGCGCCGATTGTTTCGAGCCGGAGTACAAGCGCTGCATCGTCTCACTGTCACGCGGCGGATCCGACGCCACAGAGACGCGGGAGTTCGATCTGACCACGACGCGATTCGTCAGCGGCGGATTCAAGATTCCCGAGGCAAAAACCAATACCGCCTGGGTCGATGACAGCACGCTGTTCGTCGGCACGGACTTTGGGCCGGGCAGCATGACGACGTCAGGCTATCCGCGCATCGTGAAGCTCTGGAAACGCGATCACCCACTCGCTTCCGCGACCACGGTCTTCGAAGTTCCAGCCGACCATGTGGGAGCGTTCGGTTTCAGTGTAGACGCCGGGGACCGCCGCTATTTGCGCATCACCGATGCCATCAATTTTTACGAGAGTGCGCAGTATTTGTACGACAAGGGAAAAGTCACAAAGATCGACGTCCTGAAGGACGCGGATCTGTATTTGCTGCGTGACCAGATGATCGTCTACGTGCGTGATCCATGGACCGTCGCCGGAAAAACGTGGCCCACGGGATCGCTCGTGGCGACCTCGATCGATGATTTCATGGCCGGCAAGCGCGATCTCCAGCTCGTGATCCAGCCCGGCCCGCGCGAGACCATCAACGGCGTCGCGACGACGCGCGACGACCTGATTCTCAACGTGCTCAACAATGTGCGTGGCGAGCTGCGGCGCTATCGCCACGAGGGCGGTGGATGGACGTTCGAGAAGGTTCCCGCTCCGGATCTCGGCACCGTCGGCGTCGTGGACCGCTCGCCCCGCTCGAATCGCTACTTCTTCACATTCACCAACTTCATCCAACCGACGACGCTGTATGTCACGGCCGAGAACGGCGCCGTCTCAGAGGTCAAGCGGCTTCCCGCGATGTTTGACGCCGCGGCGCTGGTCGTCGAACAGCAGGAAGCCACTTCGCAGGACGGCACGAAGATCCCCTTCTTCATCGTGCACCGCGGCGCCATGAAGCGCGATGGCAGCAACCCCACGCTGCTCACGGCGTACGGCGGATTCGAAATCGCGAATACGCCGTCCTACAACAGCGCGGCCGGCGCAGCGTGGCTCGAGCGCGGCGGCGTCTTCGTGCTCGCGAACATTCGCGGCGGTGGTGAATTCGGACCACAATGGCACCGCGCGGGATTGAAAGAGCATCGCCAGCGCATCTACGACGATTTCACCGCGGTCGCGCAGCAATTGATCAAGGACAGCGTGACGAGTCCGCAGCATCTCGGCATCCGCGGCGGCAGCAACGGCGGATTGTTGATGGGCGTGGCTCTGACCGAGCATCCCGAGCTGTACAACGCCGTTGTGATCCAGAACCCGTTGCTCGACATGAAGCGCTACAGCCATCTCCTCGCCGGCGCGAGCTGGATGGCGGAATACGGCGATCCCGACAAACCGGAGGAGTGGGCGTACATCTCGCGCTACTCACCGTACCAGAATCTGCGGCCGGGGACGAAGTATCCGACGGTGCTGTTCGCGACGACGACGCGCGACGACCGCGTGCATCCCGCGCATGCGCGCAAGATGGCGGCGAAGATGGAATCGATGGGGATCCCATTCTACTACTTCGAGAACACGGAGGGCGGCCACGGCGCGGGCGTGACAAACGCGCAGCGGGCGAAGGAGTTCGCGCTGACCTACGTCTATCTGTGGCAACAGCTGCGCTAACGAGGCCGGATGACGCCCGTCACTTCGACGACGACGCGGTAGCCCTCCAGACGCTCCGGAATTCGCGCTTTGGCGGCCGCGCTGGAGTCTGCCACCAACACCTTGATGCAACGCTGACCGTCGCACAAACCCACCGCCGTCCCGACGACGCCCGGCAGCATCATCAGGGAATCCGTGTGGGCAGCGAGAACTTCATCGATGCTCCGAGCAGCCACCGTGGCTCCTCTGTGGGCGCCTGAACAGGTCGCGGCCCCGGCAAGGAGCAGCGCGATCATGTACGCGTTCACGACTCGTCGGAGCGTCAGGGCCGCTTCACCGCGACTGAAAAGCCGTTGCTGCTGCCATCCGGGTCGTGATTTGCGTAGGGATTGTAGCTGCCGCCTGGGAATGACATCCCGCTCACCGCGAACGAGGCCCACCAGCCGTTCGCATTCGGTATGGACGACAGGACTACGGTGCAGGTGCCCGTTCCACCGCCGCCGTCGTCACTCGTTACGCAGGTAGCATCGGGGCCGTTGCCGTTCCACGTGCCGCGTACGGTCACGCCGTTCATCAGATTGTGCTTGGCATCGTGCGCAGTGATCCGTACAGTCGCCGTCCAGGTGGGATCCGCCGGAGCAGCCCTGCTGGAGAAGGCGTCGAGATTCCCAACGTGGACCTTCGGCAGGTTCACAGTGATGGAGATCGCGCGCGCGTTGTTGCCGGAGTTGGCATCGGCCTGCTTCTGCGTCGCGGTCAGAATGTGCCCCCAAATGCCCGCACCGGCGGTGTTCCAGTTGAACGTGAGCGTCGAGCTCACGCCCGCCGCAAGACCGGGGATCGTTTGCGTACCGAGTATCGCGTTGCCGGCCGTCCCGTCAGTCAGCACGACGTCGAAATTGGTCGTGACATCCTGCGCACTCACGTTTTGGACCGTGACCACCACGGGAGCGGTGTCGCCCTGCGTGACCTGGGCCGGCGCCGTGATACTCGCTAGGGCGAGATCGACCGGCTGCGGCGTCACATTGACCGTCACAGAGCCCTGGTTGTTCGTTGCGTTGTCGTCCACCAGGCCCTGCGTCGCCACGAGGCTGTGACCGCCGAGCGTTGCGCCCGTGGTGCTCCAGTTGAAGGATACCGTCGCGCTGGCGCCCGTCGCGAGACCGTTCACCGCCTGCGTGCCGATCGTCGCGCCCGTCGTCGCATCGGTCAGGACGACGTTGAAGCTGCTTGCGACATTCTGGCCGCCCACGTTCTGCACCGTGACGCCAACGGCGGCCATATTCCCCTGAATCACCGAGCTCGGCGCGCTCACGTTGGTCACGGCCACATCCGTCACGGGCGCGTTCACCGTGATCGTTGCTGATGCCTGGTTGTTCGCGGTGTTGGCATCCGACAGGCTCTGGGTCGCCACCAGCGTGTGACCACCCAGCGCGGCGCCGGTCGTATTCCAGGCGAAGGTGCGCGTCGCGGTCGCTCCGACGGCGAGCCCCGTCACCGGCTGGGTGCCCAGTGTCGCACCGCTTGTCGCGTCGGTCAGGACGACATTGAAGTTGCTGGTGACATTCACCCCGCCCACGTTCTGGACGGTAACCCCGATCGAAGCGTTGGTCCCCTGCGTCACGGCGGTGGGCGCGACCACGCTGGTCACGGCGACGTCGGTCACCGGTGGAGCTTGCACGTCGATTCCGACCCCCATGCTGTTGTTCGCCGGGTTGGCGTCGGCCAGCTTCTGCGTCGCGAAGAGCGTATGGCCAGCGATAGCCGCGCCCGCTGTGTTCCAGTTGAACGTGCGCGTCGCGCTCGCCCCCACGGCGAGGCCGGTGATCGTCTGCGTGCCGAGCACCACGTTGCCGGATGTCCCATCGGTCAGCACGACGTCGACGTTGGCCGTGACGTCCTGTCCGCCCACGTTCTGCACGGTCACCACGACGTGTGCGGTGTCGCCCTGCGTCACCTGCGCCGGCGCGGTGATGCCGGTGACGGCGAGATCAGTCCCCGGTGGGGGCGGCGGGGGTGGCGGAGGCTGCCCAGACGGCGCCGTGACGTTGATCCCGATTCCGAGGGTGTTGTTCGCCGAATTGTCATCGGCTAGCTGCTGCGTTGCGAAGAGCGTATGCCCGGTGATAGTCGCACCGGCAGTGTTCCAGCGGATATCGAGCGTGGTCGTCGCCCCCACGGCGAGACCGGCCACCGTCCCCGTGCCGACAGTCGGGCCGGCCCAGCCGTCGGTCAGGACGACCGCGAAGCTCGTGGTGACGTCCACCTCGCCGACGTTCTGGACCGTCACGATGACGTGTGCAGTGTCCCCCTGAGCTACCGAGCTGGGCCCGGAGATGCCCGTCAGGGCGATGTCGGTCGGCTTGGGAGTGACCGTGACGACCGTCGAGCGCCGGTTGTTGGCGGTATTGTCGTCGGTGAGGGTGTGCGTCGCCACAAGCGTGTGCCCGCCCAGCGCGGCACCGGTGGTGTTCCAGCTAAAAACGAGCGTCGTGCTGCCACCCGCCGCGAGACCGGCGATTGTCTGCGTGCCGAGCGTCACGCCGGCTGTCGAGTCCTGCAGGGTGACGGTGAAGCTGCTCGTCACGTTCTGATTACCGACGTTCGTCACCGTGACGCCGATGTTGATGCCATGCCCGACGATCACCGAGCTCGGGCCGCTGAAGCCCGTCACCGCGACGTCCGTGACGGGCGGATTGACCGGGATCGTCACCGAGCGCTGGTCGTTCGTGGCCCTGGCGTCGGGCAGCATCTGACGGGCAACCAACCCGTGGTCGCCCGTGGCACTCGGCGTCCAGGCGAATGTCAGCGTCGTGGTGCCCTCCGCGACCAGTCCGGCGACCGTCTGCGTCCCAACCGTGACGTGCTCGGTTGTGTCCTGCAGCGTGACGTCGAAGTTGGACACATCCTGGTTGCCGACGTTCTTCACGATCACGGTGACGCTGGAGGTACTGCCCCGCACCGCAGCACTGGCTCCACTGACGCTCGTCACGGCCAAGTCGGTCAGCGGACCCGGCGGTGGCGGCGCGAAGCCGTCGATCGTGACGCCAAAGCGGAGGAGGACGAGATCGATGCGGTTGGCAATGGTCACCGTGGAGCTTCCGGCAAAGAGCAGTCCCACGGGATTGAGGTTCGCGTCATCGGTCACGATGAGCGAACCTGAGTCGCCGCCGCCGCTGAATCCGCCCGGCGAAATGATGATCTGGTCCACGTAGCGGGCGGTCTTGGTACAGGTGCCGTCATAGCACACCGTGACGGTCGCGTTGATGCCGGTGATCTGCCCGTGGGTGAGGTGGGTGGTGCGACCGTACTTCTGCACGTTGAGGCCGAGGAGAGCGTTGGGGTCATCGAACAAACCGTCACCGTTCGCGTCTCCGTAGATCGTCGAGTTCGGCATGCCGTAGCCGTCGGCGGCGGGCGTGGCATTGTCCAGGACGTCCGTGCTCGACAGGGCGATCGCGGCGTCGATCTGATTGCTTCCGTTCGTGGCGAACGAGATCGTTTGAAAGTCGGTCAGCGTCGCGATCTGGTCGGCGGCCGTGCCGCCGTCGTAAGGCCCTGGCTGATACTCGGGATCCCCGATCGTCGCGCCATTCGAGTTGGCCAGGACGTGATTGTTGGAGAGGATGTAGACGTGCCCGAGCGCGTCACGCACGCGCGCGCCAATGGTGCCAGCAGTGATCGCCGGATGCCCCACCGAAAACCCCGGCGGGGCGGGCCGCTGACGCTGTGTGGGATCGCTGAAGGCCATGATCCGGCCGGTGACGCGGACGGTGACCGGCACTCCCTCGAGCGTGTCCGGTAGCCGCGCGATTCCCGCCCGTTCAGCGAGGATGAGTACGCCGGCGCGTCCGTCCGGCAGCTTGGTGACTGCCGTCCCTACGATCCCGGGAGTCTCGAGGAGCTGGGGTGAGTGTCGCCGCAGCACAGCGAGCGCACCGCGGAGATCCGTGAAGTTACCACGCGAAAGAACGGGGGGCGCGACTGCGGGACCAACGGGCGAATCTGGCGCGCTCTCGGAGCAAGCGTACCAGATCGTGGGAGCGGCAACCATCAGAACGACGACGGCTGCGCGGGTCAACGTGCGGGCCGCGACCATAGCTACCCCCGTGAACTGAGTACCGGCGCGGGAGGATAATGAGGTCGCGGCGTCAATTCGGCAAGTTCAACACAGACTAATTCGCTTTCAGCACCGCCTCGATAAAGCTCAGAGTCTTGGTTTCGACCCAGGCTGCGGATACGGCGGTGATGCCGATCGTCCCGAGGCGGTCTCCTGTTCCGGTCGGCGGCCGCCCCTTCCAAGGGGCGTGCTTGACCTCGCGCTGAACGACGATGCCGTGCCGGGGGTCGTAGCGAAAGATCAGCGCCGAGGCGAGCCCGCTCCGGGGCGTGAAGGACAAGGCTACGCTGGGATAGGCGTCGTCCCGCTCGATGTGCTCCCGAACCGAAGCATCGTGCCCCGCACTCTTGAGCTCGGCGATGATCGCGTCGAGGACGGGACGCACCACCGCGCGCAGCCGCTCCCCACACATCCGCCGATCCGCCTGATCCTGGGCCGTCGCGGGCTGGGTGTTTGCCGCCCGCTCGGCATAAGCCCGGAGCAGCGCCTGCAGCTTGGTCTTGTACTCCTCAGTCATTGTCCCTCATTGAGCAAAGAGTGCTTGTTACTCCCTGGACGCGTCAAGCACGCAGCGCTACTTTGGCGGCGCCGATTGAAACTCCTATGATTCCACTGGTGCTCATCGCAGCGTACACACTGGTCGGCATCGCCAGTTTCGCGGGCCTCCTCCACCTGATCCCCCGACTCGGCGCCGCTGGGAGCAGAATCGGCGCGTGGCTCTGCCGCGCCCCGGGGCTAGATCTTGTCGTCTCCCTCTTCACCTGGATCCCGCCCACCGTCCTGGGAATCGTCCTCGGCTGGCGCGGCGTGGTGGGAGCGATCGTCGGGCAGGTGCTGGGGATGCTGGTCTGGATGTTCGCCCACGAACTTGCCAACCGCAAACGCAACAGGCCGCGAATCGTCACCTTCCTCAACCGTACCGTCGGACGGCTCAACAACCACGTCGCTCTCTGGGTGACCGCGCTCGCCGTCCCCGTCTTCATCATCCTGCGCGTGGCGGAACTGTGTGTCTACCCCATCCTCACGCCGCTCGTCGGCCTGCCGCGATACCGCCACGGGGACTGGGTGAACGTCAGCCGCCAGAAGTTCAACGGCCTCGTGGGACACGACCTGATTTGGTGCCTCTACGGTGACTGGATGACGGGCGTGTACTCTCTCGGCGCGGAAATGCTGCGCAACGTCGAGAGTTTCTGGTGTCCCATCCGGTTCGCCAGCGGGAAGAAGTGCGACAACTGTAAGCTTGACTTTCCGGACATCTACGGCGGATGGGTCCCACTGGAGGGGACGATGGGCGACGTCGTCGCGACCTTGGAAAAGATGTACGGTCCGCAGGCGACAGCTGGCCTGCCGCGGGACCAGCGACATCCGTGGTTCGGGCACCCTATGCGCACGACTCGAATGCACTAATAAATCAGATACTTCGTCCTCACCTCGCGAAATCGCGCGAGCTCTCGTTCCCACCCTTCCCAGATCTCCCGCATCGGCCGCCCCGCTTCGAGTGCCGTGCGGAGCTCGTGCCCCGCCGCGAGCCGATCGAAGCTGTCATTCCGAAACTGGAACTGGTTCGGATGCACCGCGCGAATCGCCCCAATCAACGCGACCGCAAGCTTCGTGGCGTCGTAGCGCGCGCGATCCGTGACGCGGAGTCGCAGACCACGCAGCGCCACGCCGCCATACTTGCCATCCGTCGGCGCGACCGGAGTGAACGCGGTCGCCTGAACTTCCACGCCAAGGGCAGCCGCCGTGTCGAGCCGCGCCAGCACCGAGTCCGGATTGAGCCAAGGAGCGCCTATCATCTGAAACGCCATGCCCGTTCCCCGCCCCACCGACACGTTCGTGCCTTCGAACAGACACGTCCCCGGATAATGAAACGCGCTCTCGAGGCTCGGCATGTTGGGCGACGGTTTGACCCACGGAATGTTCGTCTGGTCATAAAACATGGATCGCGACCAGCCGGCCACCGGGACGACCACCAGGTCGGCACCGATCCCCAGGACGTCGTTGGTCATGCGAGCGAGCTCGCCCAGTGTCATCCCGTGACGCATCGCGATGGGCAGAAAACCCACAAAGGCAGAGTCCGGGTCGCCCGCCTGGGCGCGCACGGTTCCCTGTACGGCTACGCCGCCGATGGGGTCCGGCCGATCCAACACGATCACCCGTTTGCGCGCGCGCGTTGCAGCACGCATCAGTTGCGCGAGCGACGCAGGATAGGTGTAATAGCGCGCGCCGATATCCTGGAGATCGATCAACACCACGTCGGTACTATCGAGTGCGGCCCAGGCAGCGGTGCGCGATCCGCCATAGAGACTGTAGATTGGGAGGCCGGTGACCGAGTCTCTGCCGTCGGGAAGTCCGGGGCGGTCCTCGGTGCCGCGGAAGCCGTGTTCGGGACTGAACAACACCGTCAGTCGTGCGTCGTGCGTCGTGCGTAGCAGATCGACATCACGGCGACCGAGATGATCGACCCCCGTGTTATTCGTGAGGAGACCGAGTCGCTTACCCGCGATCAGGTGCGCGGAATCCGACAACAGCACTTCGATGCCAGGACGCACCGGAGCGACAGCCGGGGGAATGCGTGATGTGCCCGCCCCCGCGGCCGAACAACAGACTCCGCTAACCATCACGATGAGATAATGCGCGCGCATAGACTCCTGATTGTTACACTGCTGACCGCATGCGGCGGAGGGCGCGTCGCAAGTCGTCCCACGCCGGCTCCCCCTCCCCCTCCCCAGCCGCCCTCCATCGACAGCGTGCTCGCGAAGCTGACGCCCCGTCAGAAAGTCGCGCAGCTCGTCGTGCCGTGGCTCGGCGGAAACTACACGGCGCTGGATGATTCCGCATTCCAGATCGCCACCCGCTGGATCGACTCTCTCGAGATCGGCGGCATCATCGTCTCGGTCGGGTCGCCGTACGACATCGCCGCCAAACTCAACGTGCTGCAACAGCGCTCTAAGCTGCCATTGCTGATCTCCGCGGACCTCGAGTGGGGCGCGGCGATGCGCGTCATCGGGGCGACCGCATTCCCGATGATCATGGCGGCCGGCGCGACCGGCGACGAACGGGACGCCTACACGATCGGTCGCGTCGCCGCGGCGGAGGGGCGAGCCGTCGGCATCCACGTCAACTTCGCGCCCGACGCGGACGTCAACAACAATCCGCTCAATCCGATCATCAACATCCGCTCCTTCGGCGAGGACCCGCACGCGGTCGCGCGGCTCGTACGCGCGTACGTGCGCGGTCTGCAGGAACATGGGATGCTCGCCACGCTGAAGCACTTCCCGGGACACGGCGACACCGACGTCGACTCGCACATCGGGCTGCCGACGATCCGCTCAACGTATTCGCGGCTCGATTCAGTGGAGCTGGTGCCGTTCCGCGCCGGCATCGACGCCGGCGCGGGCGTCGTGATGAGCGCGCATATCGCTTTTCCATCGCTGACGGGAGACGCCGACCCGGCGACGCTTTCCGGCGCCGTCCTCACAGGACTGCTGCGTGACTCGCTACGCTTCCATGGACTGGTCGTGACTGACGCGCTGATGATGGGCGGCATCGTCACGAAGTACGGCGCGGGCGATGCCGCGGTCCGCGCGTTCGAGGCGGGATCGGATCTCTTGCTGATGCCCGCCGACCCCGACACGGCCATCGTCGCGATGCTCACCGCGTTGCAGACCGGACGCATCTCTGCGGCACGGCTCGATGCCTCCGTGCGCCGGGTGCTCGAGATCAAGCGCAACCTGGGATTGTTTGCGCAACGGCAAGTGCCGCTCGATTCGATCTCGAAGATCGTCGGCTCGAAGGCCTTTCAGGATGCGGCTGACGACGTCGCCCAGCGCGCCCTCACACTGGTCCGGGATACCACGGGCACGGTCGCGCGCCTCCGGAGAACGCGGAGCCGGATCGCACTCGTCGCCTTTGGGGACGAGCTGAACAGCACCGTGGGACAACGGCTGCTCGAGGTTCTTCGACTCGGCGGCGACACGGTGAGCTTCTTCCGCCTGTGGCCGATGTCCGGGCCACTGTCCTACGATTCCGCGCGCGTCGTGATTGCCCGGGCGCCGATAGTGGTGTTCGCCAGCAACGTGCGGCCGATCTCCTCGAGGGGGAACATCGCGTTACCCGATTCGCTCGCGCGACTCATCACGCTCACGGATTCGCAGAAGCCAACGGTCCTCGTGTCGCTGGGCAGCCCGTATCTCCTGAACCAGACGCCGACCGTGAAGTCGTACGTGATCGCGTGGAGTGGCGTGCGCGCGGCGGAGCGAGCCGCGAGCCGTGCCCTACTCGGCTGGTCACCGATCCGCGGCAAGCTGCCGATTCGTATTCCGCCGGCATATTCCATCGGGCACGGCATGGTGGTGGCCGATTCGATAGTGCCGCCACCACGCCCACCCGCACACATCATCGTTCCATGAGACTCCGGCTTGCAGCCGTCACCGCCCTGCTCGCATGCGGAGCGCGCGGGTCATCGCCTCTTCCCACCTCCGCGCCCGCACCGCAGCGCGGCTTCGCTCCTGTCGTCGATTATCTGCGTTCGCAAGTGGACAGCGCGTTTCCTGGCGCGGTGATCGCGGTCGGCCAACGCGACAGCGTGGTGCTGCTCGCCGCAGTCGGTCACTACGGCGCGAACGATCCCCGGCCCGTGACGCCCGAGACGATCTACGATCTCGCCTCGCTCACCAAGGTCATCGCGCTCACCACCGAGTGCATCCTCCTGGTCGACCAGGGCAAG
>Ga0099794_10000111_pt1 | contig 29740 bp, 29 predicted proteins | sample Rivendell_Oct201_10_FD_77320 | JGI IMG/M metagenome (GOLD analysis project Ga0099794, IMG submission 77320) | Vadose zone soil microbial communities from the Eel River Critical Zone Observatory, Northern California, USA -... | ecosystem: Host-associated > Plants > Roots > Rhizosphere > Soil ... | reverse complement strand
TGACTTTTCAGAGATTGCTTACTCGTTCGAATGAAACAGAATCGGAATTTCGGTTCGGACGCGCATATCGCGCTGTAAGATAAAGGAAAACGCGCACTCGACACGATTCGAACGTGTGACCTTCGGAGGGCAAACGCTTCAGCCACCAATCGCGGAACACCGCATTACAGGCTTTTGTCCGAGGCGAAACCCCATTCTCCGGCCGTAGGTCAAACGGTGGGTTTTGGTCCAGGAAAGTCGAAAATACCTTATCTTTCAATGGGGATTGACTGACACTCTCTCCGCCATATCCGATTGATTCTAATGATGTTTTTTGATTTTTGACCCAACCCCCAAAAGTGCACCATTTCCTTTGTCTCTTTATCTTCACGTCATGAGATACAGCGCGCAGATCAATTGATACAGGTCGATCCAATGCGCGTCGTAAAATAGGATATCAGGGCGAGCAAAACGGACTCTCTGAGGAGCGGTAATCGACCAGGAGCTGAAATCGTCTTTCGGACGAGGAGCGCTTAAGCAACCTGCTGCGGGTCTATTGGAGACGGAGCCGGGGTGTTTTGTGCGTCAGTTTGTTGGCGGGCCAGCTAGTTCACCGAAACTCGCGGCGTCAGTTCGCTGCAGAGCCAGAGCCGGAATCTCGGGTCGGGGGTTCGAGCCGCTCCTCCGCTACCAAGAGAGAAATTGGCGAAAGACGATCGCTTTCACCTGGATCAACTCAAACCGTTTTGTCGAACGCGTCAAGCATGCGGGCCGAGTACACAGGTGCCGCGCTGGCGCTGGCGTTGACGCTGATGCCGACGCCGAGGGCTTCTGCAATTTCCTCCCTTGGATCGCGATCACGACGGCGTGCGCGACGGCCCGCGATTGATTTTGCCGCATTTTCGTTGGAAATTGTTCGGCGGACGGGGCCACCGAGGATCGATGCATGCGGATCAACGCCAACGTTGAGCTCGACGCCGGCAGCAAGACCTTCGCCTCTGGGTTTCTTCCGGAGTTGATCGTGGCGCTCCGCCGCAGCCGCAAGGGCGATCTCGTCGCTGTGACCAGCGCCGATCCTGCCATCGGTCCCGAGCTCGAGGCGTGGTGCCGCTTCACCCGCAACAGCCTGATCGACACCGATGTTGAAGAGGGCCGCACCCGCTGGGTGCTGCGTTACGGCGAAGCGCCCGACGATGTCGGAGAGGATCGTCCGATCGGATCGCGGCTGTGGCTCTATACCAATTTCGACTGCAACCTTGCTTGCGACTATTGTTGCGTGCGCTCCTCACCCAAGGCGCCGCGGCGGGCGCTGGGACTGGAGCGCGTGCGCCGGATTACGGCCGAGGCAGCCGAGCTCGGCGTCAGCGAAATCTTTGTCACCGGTGGCGAGCCGTTCATGCTGCGGGACATTGGCGAGATCCTTCTCGCCTGCGCGGCGGCCGCGCCGACCACAGTGCTCACCAACGGCATGCTGTTTGCCGGAAACCGGCTCGAGATGCTGCGCGCGTTGCCGCGCGGGCGCATCACTTTCCAGATCAGTCTCGACAGCCCGACGCCGGAGCGTCATGAACGCCATCGCGGCAAGGGTACATGGGCGCGCACCTGGAAGGGAATCGAGCGGGCACGCGCCGAAGGATTCCGCGTGCGATTGGCGGCGACCGTGTCGAGCGACGCGGAGGGCGAGGAGTTCCGCGCTTTCCTCGACGCCCATCGCATCAGCGAGGAGAACCGGGTGATACGGCGCATCGCGCTGCGAGGCGTCGCCACGCAGGGCATTGCGCTGGCAAGGGCGGATCTGGTGCCCGAGGTGACGATCACGGCAGATGGCGTGTTCTGGCATCCGGTCGGCGCGGAGGACGGCGATCTGCTCGTCAGCCGTGAAATCTTTCCGCTCGCCGAATCCTTTGCAACGGTGCGCCGCAGCTTTGACCGCGAGCACGAGCATCAGCATCGGCTGGCGAAGATCTTCAACTGCGCCTGAAAATCGCTACGCCGCAGGCTGTTTCAGAAAACCCTGTTGCGCCGAGGCGTCGCGCAGTGAAGCATATGCTTCAAGCTGTGGCGCGATCCATTGACGCAAGCCTTCCGCCTCGAGCACGGGACGATGGATCGGGTTGTCAAAACTCATCGCAAACAGCGCTTTCGCGAACTGCTGCTCCAGCGCGGGGTCGAGATCGGAGCGCGCCGTGAACATGCAGTGATTGAAGGGCGGCGAGGTCCAGATCTCCGTCAGCGCCCCTTCCGGCACCAACCGCTCGCTGCGCACCGCATTCCAGAACGGGCTGCCGATGGCGCCGGCCTCGGCGCGGCCGTCGAGCACCGCGCGAACGACCTCGGACTCGCTCCTGCCGGTGTCGCCGTGCTTGCCGACGTCGCTGTTGAAGCGCAGCGATCGATAGTCCTTCCCCTCGGCCAATCCCTCACGCTCAAGGAAATAGACCGGGAGGATCGCCGCATGGCCGCTATCGCGGCTGCCCAGCGCGAGCGTACGATTCCTGAGATCGGCTAGCTTCGTAACGAGTCCCCCGGTCACGGCGACGATCTTGCTCATCCAGCCCAGATCGGTGTCGCGCATCGCAATCGGGCGGCAACGCCGCTCGCTCCATGCATCGGCCTGGATGAAGGCGAGGTTCGTATTCCATCCGATGTCGATCCGCGGCAGCGGCGCGCCGGGCGCAGCGAGAAGGGCGGCCACCTGCATCTCATAGCTTTGAAACAACACCACCTCGACGTCGAGATGCGCTTCCTCGTGAAAGTAATGCCGCATGCCCTCCCAGATCGTAACCACCTTCGGATCATATGCGACGGCACCTACCCAGATCGTCCGGCTCATGTTGCTTCTCGCTCTACGCTTGAAATCCAGATGCACTCAGAACAGCGGTATTCCCAGAATGGCCTTACCGATGAAGTCGCGCAGAACATCGCCCGTCGGCGCCATCACTGCGCCCGCATGGGCATCGCGGAACAATCGCTCGATGGAAAGGTGCTTGGAAAACGCGGCGCCGCCGCACACCCGCATCGCCGCCGACGTGACGGCGATCGCGACCTCGCCGGCTGCCGCCTTGCTCTCGAGCACGCGCAGCACGGTCGTCTCCCGCGGACGCTCGAGATGATCGATGAGATCGTCGATGCGCGCCGCGAGCCCGTCGGTCTCGATCTGCATCGTCGCGAGTTGCGCGCGCAGCGTCTGCAGACTCTCGCCGAGGGTCTGGCCCAGATGATCGAAGCGCGCGCTGTTGAGATGAGAGGCGGTGCCCGCCACCGCTGCCCGGCAAAGGCCGAGCGCAACCGCCGATGTGCCGAGGTTGAATAGCGGCAGCACGACCTCCAGCATCGCCTTGAAGCCGGCGCCATCGTCCGTCAGCTGGAAGCTGGGTCCGATCTTGCAATCGTCGAGGATCATCGGCGCCGACGCATTGGCGCGCATCCCGAGACCGTCCCATGGACCCGACACCGACAATCCGGACGTGCCGCTTTCGACAAGGTATAGTGTCGATTCCGTCGGGCTCTTTCCTTCAGGAGACAGGGCCGAGACGACATAGCTTTGCGCGTGACCGGCGCTGGTCACCCATGATTTCTTGGCGGACAAATGCACGCCGGCGGCGTTGCGTTTCGCGCGCGAAACGGGCGCCCAGAAGTGGCTGCGCGATCCGGCTTCGCTGAACGCTAGCGTACTCAGGTGCTTGCCGGCCGAGATGTCCTTGAGCGTCTGCGCGACCGCGGCGCCTCGGCGCGCAGACGCGATCGTCGCGGTTGCGCACACATGCATCAGATAAACCATCGCGACTGATGCATCGGCTTCCGCAAAGGTTGCGACGACCGCGGCGAGCGTCCGCGGTCCGAGGCCTGCGCCGCCGACCTCGGCGGGCAGCATGACGCCGAGCAATCCCGCCGGCCCAAGCGCTGCGATGGCTTCGGCTGAGAACCGGGCTTCCTTGTCGTTTTGTCTCGCTGCCGGCGCAAGGATGCGATCGGCGATGTCCTTGGCATTCGAAACTGCGGTTTCGTGGTTCATGACGACCCTCGACAGCTACGCTCCAACCAGGTTCTGAAATATCGAACCCGCTCTCTTCAATGCTATGCGATCTGCAACACCGGATCAACACGACCGGGCTTCCGGCATGGCAAGCGCTGCCATGCCGGCGGCGAGTACAGACCGCGGTCATTACGCCCCCTAGAGGCATTTTGTTACATCGCTGAAAAATCTTTTTTGACATCGGTGAAACCTTCCTCCTTCCGGGCCGTATCCGCAGCGCTTGCCCGCCGTCGAGGAGAACGCTACCAATGACCGGCAACGGCATGATGAGGTTTGCCTAGTGATGGAGGTCGGCGGCGCGGCGATCGGAATCGTCTGCAAGGCGCCGCAACCCGGCCGCTCGAAGACACGGCTTGCGCATGCCATTGGAGCAGCGGCCGCTTGCGAACTATCGGCCTGCTTCCTGCGCGATGTCGCCGCGGCAATCGAAGCGATGCCCGAGATGCTCGGCCGGCGCGGCTATGGCGTCTATGCTCCGGCGGGTACCGAGGGCATCATGCGGCAGCTGCTTCCGCCGGGGTTCGGACTGTTGCTGCAGGCTGGCGATGATCTCGGCCATGTGCTGATCGGCGCGACGCGCGCGTTTCTGTCGGCGGGGCATGACTGCATGCTGCTCGTCAATGGCGACAGCCCGACGTTGCCGCCTCGCTTGCTGACGCAGGCGATCGAGATCCTGCGTCAGCCCGGCGACCACATGGTGCTCGGGCCGGCCAGCGACGGCGGCTATTACCTCATCGGCCTGAAGCATCCGCATCCGCAACTGTTCGAGCGGATCGCATGGGGAACGGACAGCGTCGCGCGTGCTACCTGCGAGCGCGCCGCCGAAATCGGGCTCGCCACCACGCTGCTCGCCGAGTGGTACGATGTCGACGACGTCCAGACCTTGCGCTGGCTGCAGGAGGAGCTGCTCGGCCGTTCGACCCGCTTTCGTGGCGGCGGATTTGCCGCGGCGAGCCGCGCCTTCCTCAAGGCTGCGCCGCAGATAAGTGCTTGAGCGCCGATGCTGGATGCCCGCCCAAATGGCTGGTTGGCGCGCACGGTCGACAACGTGTCTCCGCTTATCCTATTGACCGCGATCGGCGCCGTCATCGTCGGCTTGACGCTCGCGACTCCCTTTGCCTTCGAACGTTTCGGTGACAATGCGTTCATGGCACTGACCATCCCGGCGGGTCTGTTGACCATCGCCGCGACAGCCCAGGCCGAGCGTACTCCGACCACGCGCGCGCTCTGGCTGATCCTTGGCGTTGCGATCGGTCTGCGGGCCTATGTGCTGCTGTTCGATCCGCTGCTTTCCAGTGACATCTATCGCTATGTCTGGGATGGCAAGGTCCAGGCCACCGGCATCAATCCCTATCGCTATGTTCCGGCCGACCCGGCGCTGGCATCGTTGCGCGACGGCACGATCTTTCCCCATATCAACCGGGCGACCACCGCGGTCACCATCTATCCTCCGGTGGCGCAATTCTTCTTCCTCATCGTCACGCGGATCGGTGAAAACGTTACTGTGATGCGCCTTGCGCTGGTGGGCTGCGAGGCCGTCACCGCTGCCATCATCGCACTCTTCTTGCGGCGCATGAATCAGCCGGTGACGCGCGTGGTCGCCTATCTCTGGCATCCGCTTCCGCTGTGGGAGATTGCGAGTAGCGGCCATGTCGACGCGCTGATGTTAGCGCTGATGCTGCTTGGCCTGTGGATAGCGCTGAGCGGCCACGCGCTCCGCGGAGCTGCGCTGATCGCGTTTTCGGTGCTGGTGAAGCCTTATGTGGCGCCGGTGCTTGCAGGGATCTGGCGGCCGTGGGATCTGAAAATGCCGCTTGTCGTGATCGCCATCATCACGCTTTGCTATCTTCCCTATCTGTCCGTCGGCTGGGGCGTGCTCGGATTTCTGACCCAGGGCTATCTCCGGGAAGAAGGGATCAGCGCCGGCAACGATCTCTGGCCGTTGGCGCTCTGGCGGCTGGTGTTTGGCGAGCATCACGGCGACGTCGTCTTCTACGTCGCAATGGCCGCGCTGGTCCTGTTGTTTGCGGGGCTAGCTGTGGCGCGCAGCGGCGATCGCCCCATCGCCTCGCGTCTTGCCGACATCAACAGGCTGTTACTCCTCACGCTATTGTTATTGTCGCCCAACTATCCTTGGTACTTTCTGGCCGTCACGCCGTTCGTCGCGCTGTGCGGTTCCTTGCCGAACTGGTTTGTTTCGATCGCTGCTCTGTTGCTGACCGAGCAGCTCGACTGGGATTTCTACATCCCCAGAATGATGACAAAATCAATTCTGTTTGGCGGTCTGGTGCTGGCCTGGGCCTTTGCGACCTGGAGAAGCCGCGTGCCACGGACCGCCCAAGCAAGGCCATCGCCATGAGTAGTTCCGAAGCACCAATCATTCCCGCGCGCTTCGATCCGCGCCGCTATCACGAGTCGGTCACGGGCGCGCGCACCGAGGTCGCGGAGCGGCCGCCGGTCTGCCTTTATCTGGAAGTGACCAACCGCTGCAATCTCCTGTGCACCACGTGTCCGCGCACCTATGAGGAGCTCGAGCCGCCGACCGACATGAGCTGGGAGCTGTTCACCTCGATCGTCGATCAGGCGAGCGATCTCGCGCGCGCGGTGCTGCACGGCGTTGGCGAGCCGATGCTGGTGGCAAACCTGCCGCGGATGGTCAGATATTTGAAGGACCGTGGCGTCTACGTGCTGTTCAACACCAACGGGACGGTCTTGAGCGAGCGCAACGGCCGCGCCCTGATCGACGCCGGGCTCGATGAACTGCGCGTGTCGCTCGATGCGTCCAACCGCGAGAGCTTCAAGGCGATTCGCGGCAGGGATTATTTCGGCCGTATCACCCGCAATGTGCGCGCCTTTCGCGAGTTGCAGGAGCGGGAAGGACATACCAAGCCGCAGGTTTCGATCTGGCTCACCGGCCTGAAGGAGACGGTCGAGGAGCTTCCGGCCTTCGTGAAAGTTGCAGCCGAGATCGGCGTCAAGGAGGTCTATCTGCAGCGGCTCGTGTTCTTCGATGAATCGGCGATCGGTAAGGCGCGTCCGGATCAGGCGTTGTTCGAAAGCCTGACGGAAGGCGAGGCGGCCTATCTGAGAGAGGCCGAAGATCTGGCACGTTCACTTGGCCTGACCTTCAGCGCGTCGGGGGCTGCGACCGAGCCGGGATTGAGTCTCAAGGGCAGTGGTGACGGATCGCCCTGGTCGCTGTGCCGGCGGCCGTGGTCCTTGATGTATCTCACGGCCAATGGCCGCGCGCTGCCGTGCTGCATCGCGCCGTTCTCGCAGCATGGCTACGAGAATTACACGCTCGGCGATGCGGGCCGGCAATCGCTGCCGGAAATCTGGAACGGGCCTGCCTATCGCGAGTTTCGCGCGGCGCTGCTATCAGATCAGCCGCCGAAAAGCTGCGCCAATTGCGGCCTGCGCTGGAGCCTGTGAGCGAAGTGACCGTCGTTTCGGCGATCATTCCCTGTCTCGAGGAGGAAACGGCGATCGGACCGGTCGTGACCGCGGTGCTGGCGCAGAACGTGGACGAGGTCGTCGTGGTCGACGGCGGCTCAAAGGACCGCACCGTCGAGCGGGCCAGGGCCGCGGGCGCTCGTGTGATTGTCGAGCCGCGACGCGGCTATGGCCGCGCGATCCAGGCAGGCATCGCCGCCGTGCGCAATGATGCCGAGATCGTCGTATTCCTCGACGGAGATGGCAGCGATCCTGCCGAGCACATTCCGGATCTGGTTTCTCCGATCGCAGCCGGGAAGTGTGTCTTCGCGCTCGGCTCGCGCGTGCGTGGGGTGCGCGAGCCCGGCAGCCTCTCGCCACAGCAGCTTCTCGCCGGTCATGTCGGCGGGCTGCTCCTGCGCCTCGTCTATGGCGCCGGTTTCACCGACCTGTCGCCGTTTCGTGCCATCCGCTGCGATGAACTCAGGCGTCTCGGCATGAAGGAAGAGACCTATGGCTGGAATCTGGAGATGCTGATGCGGGTCGCCGCCGCGCGCTTGCCGGCGCTGGAGATCGCGGTCGGGCAGCGGCGCCGGATTGGCGGTGTGTCCAAGGTATCCGGCAATTTGGTTGCCGGCATCAAGGCGGCCTTGTCCATCTCGACGACATTTATTCGCCTCGCGCTCGAGCTGCGTGGCGAAACTTCGCGGACACGATAGCAGTGATCAGCGCCTGCCGGCATGGTCCTTGCATGCGACGATTTCTCCGGGAGGTTTTCGATCCGCCGGTGAGGGCGGCGAAAACACCGCGAGATATCCGCCATCGCCCGCGAGCTGATAGGTGGCGATGGCGCGATAGCCGACCGCGGCCAGCTCGCAACGTAGCAGCGCGATTGGCGTGCCATGCTCCGCCGTCGGTCGTTCCAGATCGACAATGCCGACCCGCGCGCCCGGCTTGAACGCGGGTGCAAGGTTGTAAACGAAGGCATAGGGCTGGGCGATCTCGTGATACATGTGCACCAGGATCGCGGCATCGAGCGACGAAGCGGGCAGGCGGGGGTCGTGTGGTTCGCCGAGCGCGAAGACGACATTCTTCAGTCCGAGCCGCTGGGTTCGCTTTGCGAACTCGACGAGATAGTCCCGCGTGACGTCCTCCGCGACGACGGAGCCGGAGGGACCGACGAGCGGTGAGAGCCGAACGGTATGGTAGCCGCTGCCGACACCGATGTCGCCGACTGTCATGCCCGGCTTCAGTCCAAGAAGGCGGACGATCTCGCCATTCTCATCCAGGGAGTCGCGATGCGCCTCGCCGGAACGGCTTGGGCTGACGATCTGCGCCACCGGGCGCTTAGGTGCGGGAAATTCCCCGGCGGGCACTGCCGGCGGAGCCAGATATTCGATGTCAGCGGCGTGGGCGCAACTAGCGCCCAGCGCCAGAACAAGCATCACAGCGCGGACCAAAGCAATCATGCTCGCCGCTTATACCACAACGGTTAACCCGTTACGTGGAAGAACCAGCCAACAAGGCCCTTCCCCTCGCGCACGGCAGGCACCGAGCGGCGCAGCCACGCATCGAAGCCAAGGCTGCGGCCCGCGGCTTCAAACGCAAACCAGAACATCAACAGCGCCAGGAACATGTAGGTCCACGGCCACTCGGACGAATTGCCGTAGAGGCCGAGCCAGAGCTGCAGCGTATAGAGGACGGCAAGCACGCCTGCCAATCGCACGCAAAGCCCGAGCAGCATCGAGCCTGCGAATACTAGCTCGGCCAAAAAGACAATCGGCCCGAACAGCTTCATGTTCGGCAGCACGACATCCTTCAGGAAGGTGCGGTGAAACTCGAACGCGGCATTGGTCGATTCCTGCTCGGTCCAGTATTGCAGACCGTCGGATACGGGCAGCGGCAGCTTCCACAACATGCCCTGGAACCACATGCAGCCGATCAGCATCCGGATCAGCCAGATGCCGAGATGCCGGCCCGTGCGTTGCTCCGGATCTTCCTGCCAGTTCTTGAAGGCAATCGCGGTGCCGGCGAGCAGCAGGATCCAGAACAGCGCCAGGATCACATAGCGCCAGTTTCCCTGATGCAGATAATCGTTCGTATTCCCGGTCAGGAAATGCCAGATATCGATGAAGGGATTGGTGGGCATCGGCACGTGCTCCCAAAGGATCGGATAGCTGCTTTTACGTATCGGTTGATCGAATCGTTACTCTGCGTGGGCACTGGCTGACCAGGCGCACCGCAATCAGGCGGTGCGCCTTAGCCCTTATTCGGCGTCGAGCCACTTGTCGGATCCCCTCAACTTCACCGATACGCCCGACAAGGTGATCTTGAAGTCCTTTCCGTCCACCACGCCAGGGTGATCGATTGAGAACAGAAGCGGGCCTGCCTTCTTGTAGTCCGTATATTTGGCGCTGACGAGGTGCGGAGGGTTGGGAGCGCCTCGGTGATAGGTGATTTGCACAATCCGCTTGTCGGGCCCGATGTAGAGGTCCCAGGTGTCGCCGGGCTGGTAGCCGCCCTCCGACGGGTATTTCATCGCGATTCGCTGTGCAGTCCCGTCGCCGATCGGCAGTTTCTGTTGACCGTCGTCGGTCGGCGCCGCCCCATCCCACAACAGATGGAAGGGGAGCAGCGTCCAATACTGGTCGTTGGCGAACTGCGGATCGACCTCCTTCTTCACGACGTCGCTTTGGCTGTCGAGCTGCGAGCGTTGATAGGTGACCTTGACCGAATTGCCCGCCTTGTCCTTGCCATCGAAGGAGACGGTGTTGGTCTTCGGGCTCCATTCCCACTTGTTGGAAATCGTCTTTCCATCTGGAAGTTCGATATTCCAGGTGTAGCGGAGGGTCTCGACCTTTTCCCACGAACCGAGGCCGTAGGCCTTGGCGATCTGCTCGGCGATCGAGGACTGCTCCGCGGCGGAAGCTGCGGGGAGGGCCAGCAGAATGCCGGCGGCCAGAAGACCGGGGACATTCAGTCTCGCTTTTCCGCGCGTATGAGTAATAATATTGCTCATGTCGAACTCCCTGAGTTTGAATTCAATTTGTACCGTAGACGCGACCGCGACAGATTTCCTTCGCGTTACGCACGAGTGACCGTTCGGCAGTACGTCGCACCAGAGGACGCCTGAATATTGGCAAAAATGCCGGCAAATCATCGCCTGTTAGGTGTTGTTAAAGGCCGCTGTGAGCCATTGCGCGTCTGCGAAAACCAGCCGGCCGTGAGGCCGCACGCGCCGCACGACGTAAGAGCCGTCGGTATCAATCCTCAATCCAAACAGTCATGCCTGGCTCGAGATCCACCGGCTTTCCCTGCGGATCGAGATGGAAGCGAAGCGTATTGCAATCATGATCCTCGATCACCCAGCCTGCCAGGTGCGAACACGCCGAGCGGCCGCAGTTCGGTGACGACGGCTTTGGTCGCGGCATTGGCGTCGTTTCGCATCACATTGACCGTCCTTCCGACCGCACGACCGCCGAGATGATCTCGCGTGTTGAACGGCAGCCATTGCTCGCCAGCCGCCTCGACCATTAGGACCGGTTGACCCGCGCGAACATTCTCGCCCAACTCCGCCGCTATGATGTTGACGACGCAGTCGGCCGGCGCCCGCAGGATCATTTTGTCAAGGCGGCGCTCGAGCACCGTGACCACGGCAACTTCTAGCGCAAGGCGGCCGTTCCTCGTACGCCGCCGTCAGCGATGGGCCGATCTAAAAGGACAAAAAGTAAGAAAAGGTAAGTCCTTACAGGGCATCCTCGAGCTCGCGGAGCAGCGAAAGCCGAACGTGAGATTAGCCTTTCAATACCGTCGCCCTCAGCTCTTCGAACCTGAGCCCTAAGAAGTCGTTGGCCGCGAACAGCATGTCACCGTCTCGCGAGCGTCGCCCCTGCGGGAGGAGATGGCCTGTCGGCGGCTGCGTCCTGGCCTACGGAAGATGGCGCAGAGGCTTCGGGCGCAGCGGGCGCACGGGATGGTCCAATGACGGGTAGCCGGGACCGTAGGTTCGCACGTGCTGGAATGAAAAGCAGCTTGTACATCAATGGGGATTGACTGACACTCTCTCCGCCACCCTTCGACTTAGCGAGAGGGGCAGATTTCATTCTGACAAATGGGCTGCTTACACGTTCTGATGCTTGCTTTCCGATCGATCGACAAGGCCGACATGATAGGGATGTGACGAGCGGCCATGCGCGAATGCGCTTGCGCAGCTAGAGCAACACAAAATTACGAAAACAACCCCATGCAAAGTAGAATTGGCCGCCGTCGCAGCACTCGTGCTGCGACGGCGCCTCCGTCATCGGCCGTGCCGACGAGCGCCGGTTCGCCTTACGCGCCGAACCGCATCCCAGTCAAATTGGATAATAGATCATAATTGACATATTGTACAATTTGGTCAATCCTCAGGACCGTCACCCACGCACGCACCGCGATTGACCGCAGTTTCGAGGGGGACTGCCAAGCGTCGCCAGAGGCCAGGGACGAGGTTGCAAAGCCGGAGCAGTTCATTGGCGGGAGGAAATAATGAAGGTTTCTCTGATCGGTGCGACGGGCAATGCCGGATCGCGAATTCTGGCCGAGCTCGCGCGGCGCGGCCATCACGTCACGGCAATCGTACGTCATCCGGACAAAGTGCCGCAGCTCGATGGGGTGACCGCCCAAAAAGGCGATGCCAATCGCGTCGATGATCTCGCCCCGATGCTGCGAGGCTACGACGTTGTCGTCAGCAGCGTCCATTTTCTGGACGGCCAAGCCGACAAGCTGATTGGCGCCGTGCGCCAGGCGCGCGTGCCTCGCTACGTCGTCGTCGGCGGTGCCGGCAGTCTCGACAACGGCAGTGGCGTCAAGCTGATCGATGCCGGCGGCGTCCCTGAACCATACAAGGCCGAGTCGCGCGCTGGATGCGATTTCCTCGACTTGCTGCGCCAGACAACTGACCTCGACTGGACGTTCCTTTCGCCGTCCGCGCAGTTCGTCGCCGGCGAGCGCACCGGCATCTTCAGAATAGGAGCAGACACCGCCCTGCGCGACGCCAGCGGGCGAAGCTGGATCTCCTACGAGGACTACGCCGTAGCATTGGTCGACGAGATCGAGCAGCCGCGCCATTCCAGGCGCCGATTCACGGTTGGCTACTGACGAGGCACTCAGCTCTCATGAGTACAGAGGGGCCCCAGACCGGTCTCGTGTTCACGATGCCAAAGATGCGCGTAATAGCCAAGCCGTCTTCCGACCGGAAAGGTACTTAACTCGACAACAGGGGAGGGAAGTGATGTGGAAAGCAAAAGACGCGCTGTTGGCCGCTGTCGTTATGGCGATTTCGATCTGCACGGGGCACGCTGAGAAATTGTATGGTCCGGGCGCCAGCGATACCTCGATCAAGATCGGCAACACGATGCCGTACAGCGGGCCGAACTCCGCCTTCGCCGTCGTGGGCCGAACACAAGCAGCTTATTTCAAGATGATCAACGATCAGGGCGGCATAAATGGCCGCAAGATCGACTACATCTCCTACGACGACAGCTATAGTCCGCCCAAGACGGTGGAGCAGGTCCGCAGGCTGGTCGAGAGCGACGAAGTGCTGTTGCTCTATAGCGTCCTGGGCACGCCCACCAATCTGGCCGCGATCAAGTACATTACCGCCAAGAAGGTGCCACATCTCCTGACCGCGTCCGGGGGGACGGTGTTCGGGGATTACAAGCAATTTCCATGGTCGATGGGATTTCAGCCTCACTCGCAGGGTGAGACCTCCGTATATGGAAGATACCTCGCGGAAAATTATCCGAATGCCAGGATTGGCGTTCTCTACTCCGCCGATGGTCTCGGTCGTGACAACATCACGGGATTCAAGAAGGGCCTCGGCGACAAGGTGAGCAATATCGTCGTCGAGCAAACTTACGAAGTGACGGACCCAACCATCGACTCGCAACTGGTGAAAATCCGCACCACGGGTGTCGACGTCTTCGCGAATTTTACGACACCGAAATTCGCAGCGATAGGAATCCGCAAAGCGGCAGAAATGGGGTGGAAGCCGCTGCACATCCTGCCCGGTATTTCGCTTTCGATCGAGAACGTTCTCAAGCCGGCGGGTCTCGATAACGCGAAGGGCCTCATCACCTCGAATTACGTCAAGGAGATCGGCGACCCGGCCTGGGATAGCGATCCGGGGATGAAGAAGTTTGTCGCGTTCATCGACAAATACCTTCCAGGCGAGAACAAGCACAACTGGAACATCGCCTATGGCTACATGTCCGCGCAAACCATGGTGCATATCCTTCAGCAATGCGGTGACGATCTGACTCGCGCCAACGTCCTGAAGCAGGCCGAGAGTCTGAAGGATTTTGAACTTGACCTTCTGCTGCCCGGTATCAAGGTCAATACGTCGCCGACGGATCATTACCCGATCCAGCAGGTCCAGATGCACAGGTTCGATGGCACTTGCTGGCAAAGTTTTGGGCCCATCCTGGAACTTGACTGAGCCGAGGCGTAACGCCCGAAGCCATTCGTTGTGCTTTGACCGCAAAATCGACCGGGCAAAAAGCTCTATTCCAGCTGCGCTTGCTCGACGCCCGCCACAGCACGTTGAGGAAATGCCCTTATGAATGCAACACTGGCTGGAAAGACGATCTTCATCAGCGGCGGCTCGCGTGGAATCGGGCTCGCCATCGCGATGCGCGCGGCGCGTGATGGAGCCAACGTCGCGATCGCGGCCAAGACAGCAGAACCGCATCCGTCGTTGCCCGGGACGATCTACACCGCGGCTCGACAGATCGAGGAAGTTGGGGGGCGCGCGCTGCCGCTCGTCTGCGATATCCGCGACGAGGAGCAGGTCGAAACGGCTGTGACCGCGACCGTCGCCCTGTTCGGCGGAATCGATATTTGCCTCAACAACGCCAGCGCGGTGCGGCTGACGGGAATTCTCGACACGCCCGTGAAGCGCTACGACCTGATCAATGGTGTCAATACCCGCGGCACCTTCCTGGTGACGCAAAAATGCCTGCCACATCTTCTCGTCGCCGAGAATCCACATATCCTTGCGATTTCACCGCCCCTCCACATGGAAGAGCGCTGGTTCGCACCGCACGTTGCCTATTCAATTGCCAAATTCGGCATGAGTCTCGTGATGCTCGGCGTCGCCGGCGAGTTTCGCGGACGCGTTGCCGCCAACGCGCTTTGGCCGCGAACGGCCATCGACACGGCCGCGATGACGGAGTTCAAGTCGCATCTCGACATCGGCCGGCTGCGCTCACCAGAGATCATGGCAGATGCCGCCCATCTGATCCTTACGTCCGATGCAAGGACCGTGACAGGCAATTTTTTCGTCGACGATGAGGTGCTTGCCGCCCACGGCGTCACCGACCTCAGTCGCTACAATCCGCCCGGCGTTGCGGACATTGACGTCACGCCAGATCTGTTCGTCCCGAGCCTTCGAGAACTTGCGGGGAGGGGAAAATGAGCGATGTCAGGACACCGCTACGAGGAGGCAGTGCTTCTGGTTCGTCTGGGGCTGCGTACCTTGGGTTCGGGTATTCCGCTGTCGGCAACCAACTCCCGGGAACGCGCGATCAGGCCTGGCGCGAGGGCATCATCTACACCGAGCAAGCGAAGACTAACCCGCGCGAAGCGTTCCTCATGTTCGGCAATATTTCCCGTGTCCGCGAGCGCGGTCAGTTCCGCGATGAGAAGCCACGGGTATATCTTCAACCAGTATTCGTGGCCGCCGGCCGGCCGCAAGACGCCGGTCTCAACCGCCCGGCGCTCAAACGATACCATGAACGGCGTAGCTACCTTGTAGAACTCGTCGACGAAAACGTACGGGCGGCCAAGCAGCCAGCGGATTGCGGGGTCCTGCCACAGCGTGCGCATGATCACCCGTGCGCCGACGCAGGGAAGCAATTCGACGCGCTCCGCCCTTTCCAGGATGCTGCCGGTCCGATCCGCGACCCGCTGCAGCGACGCCGCGACGAGCGCTCCGACGATCTCGTCGATCGATTTGAAGTGATTGTAAAACGAGCCATACGCGACGTCCGCCTGCTCGGTGATGTCGTTGACGGTCGCGCCATCGATTCCTTTGCGCCGAAAAACCAGTTCGGCCGCGACCAGGATAGTTTCGCGTGTCCGTTGGCGTCGGCGCTGATTGCGATTCGCAGTTGTGGGCGTATCGCCCTTGATGATCTTGGTCGCCATCTAAACTCTGAACGGTCGCAACAGGCCAGCAGACCCGACGCGTTTGCGTCGCGGAAGCAAGGTGAATCCGATTCTCATTTCGGGACCCTAACATCATTGTCCCCGCGGGTCGATTCCATTCAATTATGGATGATATGTCATTGCTGACATGCCGTTCTCGACTGGGGGCCCGCAAGGCGATCGGGGCGCCGCGGCCGCACCAGTGACAGTTGCCCCAACCCCAATCAGCGGAGGACATCTGATGAGCCAAGCAGGCATCACGAACGGCGAGGACAATGTCGTCTTGCGATGGGCGAGGGCTTGGAGCACGCAAGACGCGCCGTCGTTTCTGAGCCTCTTCGTCGAGGATGCACACTATTGCGACGTCGCTTTGGACAAGGTGTTCCGCGGACAAGAGGCCATCAAGGCCTTCTTCGAAGGGACGTTCACGACATTCCCAGACTTCAGGATGGAAATTGGGCGCAGCGCTGTAACCGCGGACGCTGCGGCCGGCGAATGGATCATGTCCGGTACTTTTCTGGGAGAGTCATTTGGCGAGCCCCCGACTGGAAAGTCGTTTCGGGTCCAGGGCTGCTGCTTCATGAAGCTGCTCGACGGGCGAATTGTCGAGCACAGGGATTATTGGAATCCAGCGACGTTTGACCGGCACGTCAAGATCTAGTCCCGGAACGATGCCTCACCGGCATGATGCTGTCGAAGGATGCGCATTCGAGATGTCTGCTTGGTCAACTCAATATTGACGAAATGTCATTATTGACATTCAGTATAAAATGTGATTTTGTTGGCGGGAGTGAAGAGCGCGCAGGTCGAGACGGCAAGGCGCGCAATCGCATAACAGGGCAGTCGGGGAGGACGGGAATGAAGCACGTCGGTCATTTCATCGCCGGTGAACTTTTCCCGGCAGACAGCGGTTCGCCGATCTTCAATCCGTCGAATGGAAAGCCCACCGCCATTGCGGCAATCGGGACGTCGGCTGAGGTCGATCGAGCCGTCGCCGCCGCCCGTGCTGCGTTTCCGGCATGGTCTTCGCAGGGGCTGCAAAACCGCGCGACCGTCATGCTCGATCTGCGCGCTGCACTCACGAGTGCTCGTGATGAGCTCGTCGACATCGTCGTTGCCGAACTCGGCAAGACACTCGCGGATGCCGGCGCCGAGGTGGATCGCGCCATCGAGGTGCTGGGCCAGTTGGCCTCCATTGGAAGCTGGTACGGCGGCGCCTTCAGCCCGGGCGTGTCGCGTGGCGTCGACGCGATGGAGGTTCGCTTTCCCATCGGCGTGGTCGCCGCGATCAGTCCCTTTAACTTCCCTGTGCTGATCCCCGTCGTGCAAAGCGCGATGGCGCTGGCTTGCGGCAATACCGTTGTTCTCAAGCCAAGCGACCGTGATCCCTCGGCTACGCTCCGCCTCGCCGAGATATTCTCGAACGCAGGTCTTCCGCGAGGCGTCCTCAATGTGGTGCTCGGCGGCAAGGCAATTGTGGACCGTTTGGTCGAGCACCCCGACGTCGCCGGCGTCAGCTTTGTTGGCTCGACGCCTGTCGCGAAAGCCATTCGAATCGCCGGTGTCAGCCGCAACAAGCGAGTGCAGGCGTTTGGCGGCGGCAAAAATCACATGGTCGTCCTGCCGGATGCCGACCTGGATCTTGCGGCGGATGCGGCTGTGTCCGCTGCCTATGGTGCGGCAGGGCAACGTTGCATGGCGGTTTCCGTGGTGGTCGCTGTCGGGGCAGTCGGTGATGCACTGGTCCAGAAGATCAAGGATCGGCTGGCCAGGTTGCGAACAGGCGATCCTTCCGAAGCTGGTACCGAGGTCGGCCCGCTGATCACCGCGGATAGTCGCGAGCGGATCGTGTCCTATCTTGCGAATGCCGCATCCGAAGGCGCGTCAGTCGTAGCTGACGGTCGCGACGTCGTGACGAAGGGGGACGGATGGTTTCTGGGCCCGAGCCTGGTGGACCACGTACGCCCTGGGATGGCCGTGCATTCCGATGAATTGTTCGGCCCGGTGCTGTCGGTTGTCCGTGCCGCCAGTTACGAGGAGGCCGTTGCGATTATCGCGGGGCACCCGCTCGGCAATGGGGCGGCGATCTTTACCAACGATGGGGGACTTGCTCGCCGTTTTGTAGACGAGGTTGAGGCTGGTCAGATCGGCATCAATGTGCCGATTCCGTTTCCCGTGTTTTTTCATAACTTCGCCGGCTGGAAGGACAGTGCCTTCACCGAGACGAAACTGTTCGGTCCGGGCGCAATAGCCTTTCACACGCGAACGAAAACCGTCTCGGCTCGCTGGCCCGCCGCCAACTCCACCAAGGTCGATCTCACCTTTCCGACATCGAACTAGCGATCGGAGTACGACGCATGCGTTTTGTTGGCTACGTCAAGTCCGGCGGGCGCGATCCGCAAGACCGCATGATGGGAGTCGTGATCGACGGCGAAGTCGCGCCGCTCGCGTCAATTGATGCGTTTTATGAAGATCTATCTGGCTGGAGACGGCGGGCCTCGGGGCTGAGCGAGGGCGAAATTCCGCTCGCCGACCTGACGCTCGCACCGCCCGTGCCGCGCGACGCCAAGATCGTTTGCGCAGCCATCAACTACGTCAAGCACGGCGTCGAATCGAAACTCCCGACGCCAACGTTCCCAAACCTGTTCGCGCGATGGGCATCCGAGCTTGTCGTTGATGGAGCGCTCATACCGGTCCCGGCCGCCGAACCGCACGGGCTCGATTGGGAAGCCGAGTTGGCCGCCATCGTGGGCGCCACGACCATCGATGCCGATGAAAAGACGGCTGCGGAAAACGTATTCGGATACACCGTCGCCAACGATGTCAGCGGTCGCGAGGCGCAGCTTCAGTCCACAACGCTGAGCACGGGGCAGTGGGCGCTCGGAAAGAATGTCGACAAGAGTTGCCCCATCGGCTCCTTCATCGTAACGGCGGATGCCATTTCCGCTACGAATCTGAAGCTGGAGACCATCGTGGACGGGCATGTCATGCAGCATGGCACCACGGCGGATATGGTGTTCAGCGTTCCACAGCTCATTGCCTTCACGTCCCGTCACGTGACGCTGCGTCCGGGCGACGTCATCCTGACGGGTACGCCGGATGGTGTCGGGATCGGCCGCAATCCGCGAATCTACATGAAGCCAGGTGCCTTGCTTACCACCTGGATCGAAGGCATCGGCAGCATCACCAACAAAATTGTCGACAGCACGCATCGCAAGTAAGGAAGAACAGGAGGAGCAAATGGCAGGCGTTGAACGAGCCGTCGAAGGACCGATCGTGGTGGATACGACCGTTCCGGATAGCGCACTGACGCGTGAGCAGGTTATTGCGCGCAATCTGAATGTGGTCGAAGCGCACTTTCACAACGAGACGCCCGAGCATGTCGATCGAGCAATCGCCCTTTACGGCGACACGATTAGCTGGGAGGCGCCCACACGCGGCATCGTGATGAACGACAAGAACGAGATCCTCGAAGCCTATCGCGCGATCTTCCGCACTGTCGCCTATCGTCGCGTGGTGCCTTTGCGCCGCTTCGCCACCGAGCAATTCGTGTTCGACGACCAGATCGGCCACATCACCGTGGTGGGTAACGAAATGCCCAATATTCCGTATCCTGTCGGCTCTGAGCTCGCCGTGCGCCTGACCCATCTTTTCGAGATGAAGGACGGCAAAATCGTCCGCGAGATCGCTTACGAGATGTGGCGTGAGGAGGGGGCGGCCAATGCCGTCGACTTCATCCCGCCGGGCACCCCGGAGATCGTCTTCGCCCCCGCGTGAGGAGGTGAGCGCGACTGCCCCATCTGCGAAAAGCGCCAACAAGATCCTTTGCAGCTCGTATCGTCACAGACGATGAGGATTAGCGATGCAGTCTCCGGACACGGTGCCGAGCGCGCCTCGGCGTATCGACGATAGCGGGCTTCGCCAGCTGTTGCTGGATGCGCGCACGCATAATGGCTGGCTCGACAAGCCTATGCCCGACAGCATGCTCCGCGAGCTGTACGATCTCGTCAAGTTCGGCCCGACAAGCATGAACACGCAACCGATGCGATTGCTCTTCCTCCGTACGGCGGCCGCGCGGGAACGTCTCAGGCCCCACCTTGCGCCTGCAAATGTCGACAAGACGATGGCCGCTCCGGTCACCGCCATCGTAGGCTACGATCTCGCCTTCCATGAGCATTTGCCCACGCTGTTTCCGCATCGCCCGAATGCGAAAGCCATGTTCGAAGGCAAGTTGCCGCTGATCGAGGTGACGGCCTTTCGCAACGGCAGCCTCCAGGGCGCCTATCTCATTATCGCCGCGCGCGCACTCGGCCTGGATTGCGGGCCAATGTCGGGTTTTGACAATGCCGGCGTCGACGCGGAATTTTTCGGAGGCACGCAGGTCAAGTCCAATTTTCTGTGCAATCTCGGCTACGGCGATCATTCGAAGGTTTTCGCCCGCTCGCCACGGCTGGATTTCGTCTCTGTCTGCACGCTTCTTTAAGCGCGCGGATATGCGACAGCCGGCGCTGAAGGAGACGCCGGGAGTTGAGCGAGTTGAAGTCAACCGTGTCTCCACGCTTGACAGGCCGTGACTATCGAAAGCCAGTTTCCCAATCTAGCCTTGCGAAGGAGCATGGACATGACGAGCAGTGCGGAGCAGCAGGGGGAGATCGCAACCACGGCGTCAGACGCCAGCGAGTTCGACGCGCTGATGCAAGCTAATATAGTGCGAGTCTTCAACGAACGCGATCCGGACCGCCGGCGCGTAGCGCTGAGCGAACTGTATTCCGAGGGCGCTGTTCTTTACGATCCCGAGACCGTCGCAACCGGATGGGGCGCGATCTCGCAAGCCGTTGAAGATTTGCTCCTCCGGCTGCCACCCGACTTCGTGTTCACCGCGGCGGGACATGCTGTGGGCCACAACGGCGCCGCGCGGCTGTTCTGGCGTGCGGGTCCGTCGGATGGCCCCGTGGCCGTGACGGGGACTGACGTCGCCCATATTGAGAACGGCCGTATCAAGCGGCTCTATGTCTTCGTTGATCCAGGCGCCCACTAAGAGCATTCGTTCGATCTGCGCAGCTTCGATGAAGGTCGTCCAGGCTGGTTGAGAGGCATGGAACACTCCGATGGAACACGCGATCGCAGACATGGAGCGACGCCGATACGAGGCGATGAAGCAGGCGGACATCGCTGTATTGCGCGAAGTTCTGGACGACTTGCTGGTCTACGCGCACTCAAACTCGGCAACAGATGACAAGGAATCCTACCTGGCGAAAGTGCAGGCTGGATACTTTCGCTATCAGTCCATCTCAATCGAAGAACAAAGCACCTTGGTGCTTTCGGACGTGGCGCTTCTTCGCGGTCGTATGAGGGCGCGTGGATTGCTCAACGGTTCGCCGTTGACCCTGGATAACCGCTTCCTGGCCGTGGTTCGCAACTCGGGAGGACAATGGCGTCTGCTGAGCTATCAACCGACGCCAGTGAGGTGAAGGACTCACTATGACCGAGCTCTCGATCTCGACGCCGCACCACCGGCTCAAGGGTTACCTGGCAACGCCGCAAGGTGTGGGGCCCTGGCCCGGCGTCATCGTGCTCCATGACATCTTCGGCCTGACCGACGTGACGCGTGGCCATGCCGATTGGCTGGCCAAGGAAGGGTATCTTGCGGTGGCGCCGGACCTGTTCTCCTGGGGCGGCCGCATCCGGTGCATCCGTGCCTTGATGGTGGATCTGGCGGCGCGCAAGGGAGCGGCGTTCGATGATGTCGACGCCATCAGGCAGTGGCTGAAGGGCCGCCAGGATTGCACGGGCAAGGTCGGAGTTATCGGCTTCTGCGCGACAGGCGGCTTTGCGATCCTTCTGGCGGCCGGCCACGGCTTTTCGGCAGTAGCGCCGAACTACGGCCAGGTCCCGAACGACATCGATGCGATCCTGAATGGTGCCTGTCCGATGGTCGCGAGCTTTGGCGGTCGCGACTGGACGCTGAAGGGCGCGGCGGCGCGGCTGGAAGGTGCACTCGAGCGGCATCAGATCGACCAGGATGTCAAAGAGTACCCTGACGCCGGGCACTCCTTCCTCGACGATCACAAGGGCCTGGTCGGGGTGCTCGGCGTCGTCCTGGGGGCGCGTTACAAAGACGAGGACGCGGCTGATGCAAGGGGCCGCATCGGAGCGTTCTTCGCGCGCCATCTCGCCTAGGCCGTTGGCACCAATCAAGGAGCGCTGAATGACATCCCTCGTAACCGTCGAACACCGTCCAGGCTATGCCCTCGTAGGCCTCAACCGTCCGGAAAAGAAGAATGCCCTGAACCGCGCCGCGCGTCGCGAGCTTCTTGCCGCGCTGACATCCCTTCGTGCCGAATGCCGAGCGATCGTATTGACCGGCTGCGGTGACAGCTTTTGTTCGGGGGTCGATCTGAAGGAAGCGCGCGCGGACGCCGAGGCAGCGACCGCGCCCGATCCCGGGTCGGACTGGATTGAGGTGCTGATCGCGATCCGGGAGCATCCCGCGGTCTTCATCGCCGCCGTCAACGGGCTCGCCCTGGGCGGCGGTGCGACGCTCGTCAGCGTCTGCGATCTGGCTGTTGCCGCCCATGAGGCGGAAATCGGAATGCCGGAAATTGGTTTCGGAGCCTATCCGCAATTCTCCGGGCCCGGAGCCCAGATCCAGCTCACCGCCAAACGCGCGGCCTGGCTGGTATTGACGGCCCAACGGATTGATGGCCGCACCGCGGAGAGCTGGGGAATGGTCAATCGCTCGGTGCCGCTTGCCGGGATGATGGACGAGGCCGATCGCCTGGCGAAAATCGTCAGCGCATTCGATGCTGTCGCGCTTTCGGAAAGCAAGCGCGCCTTGGACGCGATTCCGGCGTTGATTTCCGGCTGGCGCCAGTCCTTCGAGCACGGCTTGTCCACCAATGCCCGTATCCGATCCTTGAGCGCGGCGCAGGACGAGGGATTTTCGCGGTTCTTGGCAGGCAAGCGAAATCCCGGACAGGGTCGATTGACATAGCTCACGCGTTGCCGCGGACGATGGGGTGTCAAGCTTGCGTGGCTTGGACACCTGGTCTCCGGGCCCCGCCTGCCTAATCACATATGTGATGTTCTGCCTTCTGCGAGCGCCAGCGGGTGTGAAACTGATTCAGAAACATTAATGTCTGCCCCGGAAGAGCTGGTCGCGAGACTCAACCCTCGCGAAGAATCGACTACGCCCTGAGGATTCTGGAATTCTTGTCCGACCTGTAGGCCGTCGGCGTAGATCCGGTCCAAGATCGGAAGGCGCGGGCAAAACTCTTTTCGTTCCGGAATCCGACAGTCTGTGCAATTTGCTTGATCGGCCTCTCAGTTCGGCGCAGCAGGTCGATCGCTTTGTCGCGACGGGCTTCATCCTTCAGGGCCTGGAGCGATGTGCCTTCCTCGTGGAGTTGCCTGTAGAGGGTGCGCACGGAAAGGTTGAGCTCTTCCGCCAGCGAGACAGCAGAATGGAATCCGCGCTTCAAGCATTCGCGCGCGCGCTGGGCCAGAAGTCGGTCACGGCGGTACTTCAACACGGTCAGCGGCAGCGCACGCTTCAACATCAGGGTCATCGACTGCTCGTCACGCCGTGGCGCGAAGTCCAGATAGCGCGCATCGAAGCGAAATCCGGTCCAGTCGGAGCTGAAGCGAACTGGCCCCGGCGAGAAGAGCAGCGGGTATACGTCGGAATGCTCAGGAGCATCGAACGCGAACGCTGTTTCGTGGAGAGCAATGCGTGAGTCGATCAGCCAGCAAGCGTAGCCGATGACGAACCGCAAGCTGGTGATGAGGCAAAATTCGCGCATCGGGCCCAGATCGCGCCTCTCTTCGACAACCAGTTGGGCCGCCCCATCGGTCACGGTCACTCTGTGAACGAGGTCGTCGGTCAGGAGCCGGTGATGACGACACCAGCGTTTCAGCGCGACGCCAAGGCTCGGGGAGGTCAGTGAAGCCCTGCACAGCATGCCGTAGCTGCCCCAGGGCAGCCGCCGGCTGAACCACCCCAGCGCCTCGTCGTCGAGCTCTTGCATGGCCAGGCCCGAGATCGTTTCCATCTGCGAGGCTGTGATCCGGCCGTTCGGCATACTCAGTAATTTTGGCGTGATTTGTGCCTGCCGGAGCACTCCTTCGGGGTCTTTTTCATACTTTTCATAGGCCAAAACCATAGCCCTGACGAAGGCGACTGGCGTTGCTGCGACCTGCTTCATCCCTCCATCTTGGCACGATTTGCAACCCTATTGGCAACAAAAATGCTCGGGCGGGCTGCACTGTTTCCTTCGTTGGCAAAAAGCCAAGGGAGGGAGAATGGCTCATACCGAGGCGCACTCGTCCGTCCGCGGCATAGGGGATTCGCCACCCAGCGATCTCACAATTGCGACTTTGCTTGCAGAGACGGCCTCGCGATTCAAGCCCGCGGTCGTGTTCCGCGAACGGCATGTGCGTTGGAGCTGGAAGCAGTTTGCGAGCGAGATCGAGGGCTTCGCCGCCGCGACGGCGCGGCTCCAAAATCCAGGAAGAGTCCAATGGGCGATGTGACGACGCTAAACTTCTCGCTCGGCGAAGATATCGACATGCTGCGCGACACGATCAACAGATTTGCCGCGGATGAGATTGCCCCGCGCGCTGCTGCGATCGATGAGGAGAATCTCTTCCCGCACGATCTCTGGCGCAAGCTCGGAGACCTCGGTGTCCTCGGACTGACGGTCAGCGAGGAATACGGCGGCGCCCAATTGGGCTATCTCGCGCACATCGTCGCCATGGAGGAGATTTCGCGGGCCTCGGCGGCCGTCGGCCTGTCCTTCGGCGCTCATTCGAACCTGTGCGTTAATCAATTGCACCGCAATGGCAGCGCCGAGCAGAAGGCGAAGTATCTGCCCAAACTCGTATCCGGCGAGCACGTCGGCGCCCTCGCGATGAGCGAGCCGAATGCCGGGTCCGACGCTGTCAGCATGAAGCTCCGGGCCGAAAGGAAAGGCGACCGCTACGTCCTGAATGGCTCGAAGATGTGGATCACGAATGGCGGTGACGCCGACACGCTCGTCGTTTACGCCAAAACGGATCCCGATGCGGGACCGAAAGGTATCACTGCCTTCATCATCGAGAAGGGGGTCAAGGGTCTGAGTTTCGGCACCAAGCTCGACAAGCTCGGCATGCGCGGCTCGAACACCTACCCCGTGTTCTTCGAGGATTGCGAGGTGCCGGCCGAGAACGTCCTGGGGAAAGTCGGTGAGGGGGTCCGGGTCCTGATGAGCGGCCTCGATTACGAGCGAGCCGTTCTGTCCGGCGGCCCGCTCGGCATCATGGCGGCCTGTATGGATATCGTCATCCCCTATGTGCATGACCGCAAGCAGTTTGGCCAGCCCATAGGCGAGTTTCAGCTCATGCAGGGCAAGACCGCCGACATGTACACCACCTGGCAGGCCTGTCGGGCCTATGTCTATGCCGTTGGCCAGGCCTGCGACCGCGCGGATCATGCCCGCACGCTTCGCAAGGACACGGCGGGCGCCATTCTCTACGCGGCCGAGAAGGCGACCTGGATGGCCGGAGAAGCGATCCAGGCGCTGGGGGGCAACGGCTACGTCAACGAGTATGCGACGGGTCGTCTGTGGCGCGACGCCAAGCTTTACGAGATTGGAGCAGGCACGAGCGAAATCCGTCGCATGCTGATCGGTCGTGAGCTGTTTGGCGAGACGGCGTGATGGTGCACGTAATCGCGTGACGGTCGGGAGGAGGCTCCAATGCAGGCATTGAAGACACAAATAAATCCGCAATCGCCGGAGTTCCGCGCCAACACGGAGGCGATGCGGGCTCTGGTCGACGACCTGAGGACGAAAGTAACGGACGTGGCCTGGGGTGGCGGAGAGGCGGCACGGGCCAGGCACACCGCGCGGGGCAAGCTCCTGCCTCGCGACCGCGTCTCTCAGTTGCTCGATCCCGGTACGCCCTTCCTCGAGATCGGGCAGCTCGCCGCCTTCGAGATGTACGACGGCGATGCGCCCGCGGCGGGCCTCGTCGCAGGCATCGGCTGCGTACAGGGCGTGCAATGCATGGTCGTCGCCAACGACGCGACCGTGAAGGGGGGCACCTACTACCCGATGACCGTCAAGAAGCATCTGCGGGCGCAGGAAATCGCAGAACAGAACCATTTGCCGTGTGTCTACCTGGTCGACTCGGGCGGGGCATTTCTCCCGAAGCAGGACGAGGTGTTTCCAGACCGCGACCATTTCGGTCGCATCTTCTTCAATCAGGCGAACATGTCCGCCAAGGGCATTCCGCAGGTCGCTGTGGTGATGGGTTCGTGCACGGCAGGCGGGGCCTATGTACCGGCCATGAGCGACGAGACCGTCATCGTGCGCAATCAGGGCACGATTTTCTTGGGCGGCCCCCCACTGGTAAAGGCGGCGACGGGCGAGGAGGTCAGCGCCGAGGACCTCGGCGGCGGTGATGTTCATACGCGAATTTCCGGCGTCGCCGACCAGCTTGCCGAGAACGATGCCCACGCCATTCACTTGACGCGCCGGATCGTCGCCAACCTCAACCGCATGCCGCAAGCGCGGGTCGCCATGGAGCCGAGCGAGGAACCGCTCTACGATCCCGCCGAAATCTACGGCATCATCCCGCAGGACACCCGCAAACCCTACGACGTACACGAGATCATCGCCCGCCTGGTCGACGGCTCGCGCTTCGACGAGTTCAAGCCGCGCTACGGCGCGACGCTGGTGACCGGGTTCGCGCGCCTTTACGGCATGCCGGTCGGGATCGTCGCCAACAACGGCATCCTGTTCTCGGAGTCGGCCCAAAAGGGCGCGCACTTCATCGAGTTGTGCGCGCAACGCGGCGTGCCTCTCCTCTTCCTGCAGAATATCACTGGCTTCATGGTCGGGCGGAAGTACGAGAACGGAGGGATCGCGAAGGACGGAGCCAAGATGGTGACCGCGGTTGCGACCGCGCAGGTGCCGAAGGTCACCATGCTGATTGGCGGCAGCTTCGGGGCCGGCAATTACGGCATGTGCGGTCGGGCTTATTCGCCGCGCTTTCTCTGGATGTGGCCCAATGCGCGCATCAGCGTCATGGGAGGAGAGCAGGCCGCCAGCGTGCTGGCGACCGTCCGACGCGACGGCATGGCTCTCAAAGGCGGCGAATGGAGCGCGGGCGAAGAGGAGCAGTTCAAGGCGCCGATCCGCTCGCAGTACGAGTCGCAGGGCCACCCTTATTACGCGACGGCGCGGATGTGGGATGACGGCGTGGTCGATCCGGCCCAGGCCCGCAGGGTGCTTGGCCTCTCCTTCGCCGCGGCTTTGAACGCGCCGATCCCCTCCACGAAGTTCGGCATCTTCCGGATGTGAGCACAGCAATGACCTATGCAGCTCTGAGACTGGAGCGCCGCGCCGCCGAGGCGCGGGAGGGGCCTTGGCGCCTTCCTCGACAAGCGTCGGCCTGTCTGGACAGACACATCACACGCGTTCGGGAGCCGCACTTGAATTCTGGGAGGTCGGGATGTTCAGGAAGATCCTAATCGCGAACCGCGGTGAAATCGCTTGCCGCGTCATCAAAACGGCCAGACGGCTTGGGATCGCAACCGTCGCCGTGTATTCCGAGGCTGACGCCAATGCGCGACACGTCCGACTGGCGGACGAGGCAGCGCTCATCGGTCCGGCCGCCGCGCGCGAATCTTATCTCGTCGGGGAGCGCATCCTGGAAGTCGCCAAGCGAACCGGGGCGGAGGCGATCCATCCCGGCTACGGCTTCTTGTCCGAGAATGAGGCATTCGCCCAGGCTTGCGAAAAAGCCGGCATCGTCTTCATCGGGCCACCGGCGTCCGCAATTCGAGCGATGGGATCGAAATCGGCCGCAAAGGCGCTCATGGAAGCGGCGGGCGTACCGCTCACGCCCGGATATCACGCCGATAACCAGAATCCCGTCTTCCTGGCCCAGCAAGCGGACCGGATCGGCTACCCGGTGCTAATCAAGGCCAGCGCCGGCGGCGGCGGCAAAGGCATGCGTCGCGTTGATGCAGCCGCCGACTTCGAAGCCGCTCTTACCTCGTGCAAGCGTGAAGCCGCCAACGCCTTCGGCGATGAGCACGTCCTGGTCGAGAAATATGTGCTGAAGCCTCGTCACATCGAGATCCAGGTGTTCGGCGACACGCACGGCAACTGCGTCTATCTGTTCGAGCGCGACTGCTCCGTTCAACGGCGGCACCAGAAGCTGCTCGAGGAGGCGCCCGCGCCCGGCATGACGCAGGAGCGACGGGCCGCAATGGGACAGGCGGCCGTGAACGCTGCGAAGGCGGTCGGCTATGTCGGCGCGGGGACCGTCGAGTTCATCGCGAACCAGGACGGCAGTTTCTATTTCATGGAGATGAATACACGTCTCCAGGTCGAACACCCGGTTACCGAGATGATTACCGGGCTCGACCTTGTCGAGTGGCAGCTTCGGGTCGCGAGCGGTCAGCCATTGCCCTTAACCCAGGAGCAACTGGAAATCGACGGCCATGCAATCGAGGCGCGGGTCTATGCCGAGGATCCAGATAAGGGCTTTCTGCCCTCGACCGGTCGCCTCGTCCATCTGATCCAGCCTTCCGAGAGCGATTCGGTTCGCGTTGATACCGGGGTCGAGCAGGGGGACGAGATCACGCCCCACTACGACCCGATGATCGCCAAGCTGATCGTCTGGGGAGCCGATCGTAAGCAAGCGCTGGCGCGCATGCGGCGTGCGCTGGCCCAATACAGAGTGGTCGGCGTCTCGAACAACATCAATTTTCTGTCCCGCCTCGTCGCCCTTCCGTCCTTCGCCAATGCGGAACTCGACACCGGGCTGATCGAACGTGAACACGGGCTCCTGTTTCCGCCTCAGGAAGAGGTCCCCGACGACGTATGGCTCGTGGCTGCTCTTGCCGAGCTTTTGCACGAGCAGCGCGAGGCCAATGCGAAAGCCTTGGCCGCGGCCGACCGGGGTTCGCCATGGTGCGTGCTTGACGGTTGGCGGCTCAACGGCAGAGCGGAACGCAAGCTTGCGCTTCGTTTGCAGGATACGCTGCAGGAGGTGGTCGTCGTCATTGTCCCCGGCGCCTATCAGCTTGCGCTTAACGGACGAAATGTGCGTGCATCCGGAACGCTCGAGCGAGGCGGCGCGGTCCATGCCCAACTCGATGATTGTCGCGTCAATGCTGCGGTTGTGATTGCGGGCGAGCGCCGCCACGTCTTCTATCGAGGGCGCTCATGGCCGCTTGCGCTCGTCGATACGCTCTATGTCGGCGGAGAAGGCGATGACGCCGATGGAGGATTGCGTGCACCCATGCCCGGCAAGGTCGTGATCCTGATGGCCGAGCCCGGCGCCGTCGTCGAGAAGGGAACGCCGCTTCTGGTTCTCGAGGCCATGAAGATGGAGCACACCATCACCGCTCCCCGAAAGGGCAAGGTCGTCAGCTTTCACGTAGCGGCAGGCGATCAGGTCGCCGACGGCACCGAGCTCGTTGAATTCGAGGGGGCCGCAGCATGACCGACGTTCGCATCGTCGAGGTGGGTCCGCGTGACGGATTGCAGAACGAAAAGCAGGTCGTCCCGACAGCGACGAAGCTTGAGTTGATCCGGCGCCTGGGCGCTGCCGGCTTGCGCGACATTGAGGCAACGTCCTTCGTGTCGCCGAAATGGGTTCCGCAGATGGCCGATCATGCGGAAATCATGCAGAACCTGCACGGGGATGCCGGTGTCACCTATTCGGTCCTGACGCCTAATCTAAAAGGGTTCGAGGCCGCGGTGGCAGCCGGCGCTCGCGAGGTGGCAGTCTTCACGTCGGCTTCGGAGGGCTTCTCGCGCAAGAACATCAATTGCTCGATCGCGCAATCGATTGATCGCTTCGTTCCCATTCTGGAGGCGGCGCGGCTGGCCGGAGTGAAGGTCCGCGGCTACGTCTCCTGCGTTGTCGGCTGTCCCTATGACGGTCCGATCGAGCCGAAGGTCGTCGCGAAGGTCGCTGCGGGGCTCAAGCAACTCGGCTGTTACGAAATCTCGCTCGGCGACACCATCGGGGTCGGTACGCCGGCATCCGTGTTGCGCATGCTCGAAGTGGTGGCCAGGGATGTGCCGATCGAATATCTTGCCGGCCACTACC
>Ga0099794_10000109_pt1 | contig 30197 bp, 26 predicted proteins | sample Rivendell_Oct201_10_FD_77320 | JGI IMG/M metagenome (GOLD analysis project Ga0099794, IMG submission 77320) | Vadose zone soil microbial communities from the Eel River Critical Zone Observatory, Northern California, USA -... | ecosystem: Host-associated > Plants > Roots > Rhizosphere > Soil ... | reverse complement strand
TCGGCGCCGAATACCGCCTTGCATCGCTCCGCGAGCTTTCTGGCTGCGCTCAATCCATCGTTTTCCAACGTCAGGGGCAGCAAGCCATCCCGGCGCGAGCCAGACAGGATGATCAGTCCGTCATGCCGTTCCTCAAGCTCAGTGTGCGGCAGTCGCGGATCGAGGCGCTCGGCGCCGAGGTGCGTTGTCGTGAGTAGACGGCAGAGATTCGTGTATCCCTGCGGCGTCTCGGCGAGCAGAATCAGCTCGCTGCCATCCGTGAGCGTGACAGCGGCGCCGGTGATTGCCTGAATCCCGAGTGGCTTGGCGGCATGCGCGAATGCAAGCGAGCCGTAGATGCCGTTGCGGTCGGTGAGCGCGAGGGCAGGATAGCCGTGGTGATGCGCTTCCGCGAGAAGCGCATCCGGCGGCGAGGCGCCATCGAGGAAGGAGTAGGCGGAATGGCAGTGCAGCTCGGCGTACATCAGGGCATCTGCGAGAACCATTCGCCGGTGATGAGATCCTGAAACAGCACCAGACGTTTGCCACCTTCCAGCATGACTTCCATGTAGGCGCGTGCAATCGGCTGGCGCCACCATTCGTCATCGATTCGCCACGTTTCGAGAATCGCTTCGATTTTGCCGACTTTGGAGACAGACAAAACGCCGGAGGCGTCCAATTCCAACGCCACCGGCTTCGGCGCATTTACGGCTCGTAGTCGATCAGTGCGTAACGGCGTTCGGGCAGGCGCGACCATGGCTGCACCTCGATAATGTGATAAAGCGAGGATCGTTTGATTCGCATCCGGATCTCGCGCGCGGCGCTCTGCAGTGCGCGCTGCTGGCCAGCGCGCGCCGCTGCCTGGGCGTCGCGCGCGAAAAGCTGGAGCTCCGAAGTCCCCGGAGCGAACGCGGTGAATTCCAAGACGAGCCGCTCGACGGCGCCGGTCGGCGGCGATTGTTCGAGACGAATGTTGAGTGGAGCGGCGATGCGTGCGCCATCGGCGCTCGGATCCTTGAGCAGGATCGTAGCGAGCCAGGAACCGGAGCCATCGAGATCGGCGCGCAGTCGCAGCGCGTGGACACGCCATCCGATGCGACGCGGATGCCTGAGCGCGCGGGCGATCAGCTGATCGAGCGAATGGCTGAGCAGCTCGCGTTCGCCAACCGGCGTGAAGAATGTGAGCGCCGCCACGATCGGCTCGGGCGAGACGCGGCCCACGACAGGCTCGGTAATACGACCGGCGGCGAGCAGCCAGAGTCGCCGGCCGACCGATCCGAATTGCGCCGCAATCGCTTCCTCCGGCAGCGCGGCCAGCGCGCCGAGTGTACGGATGCCGAGCTGGCGCAGGCGGCGGTGAATGTCAGGATCGAGCGGTAGAACGGCGATGGATTGAGAGGCGAGAAAATTTCCTGCATCATCTGTCTGTACGATGATCGCTTCGCCCGGTTTAGAACGGCTTGCTGCCACCCATGCGGTGAACTTTCCTAGACCAAATCCAAGATGGAACGATGGAAAGATGGAACGATGGAAAGAACTGCTCGCTTCGCTCGTCTTCCCATTATCTCGTTCCATCATTCCATCATTCCATCTTTCCATCGTATTGCTGATCGCTTCGACAATTTTTTCCGGCGAGCCGAAAATCCCCTCCAATCCGTCAGTCCCCACGTACGCCAACCCCAGCTCCGCCGGCTCCACGATAGGACTCACTTCGGTGAGCGCAGAGAGGAGCCTGGCGAACTGTTCGTCGTAATGGACGGGATCGGGTTCGAACAGTCGCAGCGTCGGACAGAGTCCGATCGCTTGGCTGACCGTCATCCCCGGCTTCACGCCGGCATGGCGGGCGAGCGGCGAAACTTGCCAGAGCTTGCGAGCGGTGTCAGGAGCGAGCAGCGCGATGGGGTAGCCTGCAAGCCCTTCATGACGCGCCTCTTCACAGCGGAGTGGGAAGAGGGGAATCCAGACACAGGCAGCGAGGACGCTCGTCGGACGTTGAGACATTTCAGAGTCAAATGGGACCCGAATATATCCCGAAAGCTCGTCATGTCGCAAGGTGATATTTAGACTGATGACCCAGCCCGATCTCTTTGGTCCTGAGGCACTTCCGGCGCTAAACCCGGAAGTCGTCGCGCTGGCTCGAGCGATCCCCCCCAATATCCGATTCGGCACCTCGACCTGGACCTATGACGGCTGGTTCGGGGACGTCTACCATCGCAGCTACCGCGGGCTACAGCCGGCAAAGCGGCTGGAGGAGTACACGCGCTATCCCCTGTTTCGCACCGTCGGAATCGATAGCGCCTTCTACGATCCTCCTTCCGAGGAAGAGCTGCAGTCATATGCGCGGGCGCTTCCGCCCGGATTCCCCTGTGTGAGCAAAGTCTGGGACAGGATCACCGCACAGCGCCTGAGCCAGGACGCCCGCCAGCCCGGGCTCGCGGGGATGCGCAATCCCGATTTTCTGAACGCCGCGCTTTTCAAGGAAGCGGTGCTCGGCCCTTACGAGCGGTCATTTCGCGATCATGCGGGATGCTTTGTGTTCGAGTTCCAATCGCTGCGTGGCAAAGATCTTCCCGATCCGCTGCAATGGGCGGATCAGCTGGATGTATTTCTCGAGCAGCTGCCGCGGGACTTCCGATACGGGGTGGAGCTGCGCAATCCCGAGCTGCTCACCGATCTCCATGGCGAGGTACTGAAGCGGCACGGCGTCGCGCACGTGTTCAACTCCTGGACGGAAATGCCGTCAATCGGCGAGCAGCTCGATCTTGCATGGACCTTTCCGGCAAACTTCACGGTGGCGCGTGCCCTGCTGAAGCCCGGTCGGCGATATGGGGATGCGGTAAAGCAGTTTCAGCCGTACGATCGCATTCAGGAGCCGCTCCCGGGTTTGCGCGCCGATCTGGTGCGCCTGGTGACAGAGGCGCATCGGCGGCGGGTGGAGGCGTTCATCGTGGCCAACAATCGGGCCGAGGGGAACGCCCCGGGAACGATTAGAGCGGTGGCTCGCATGTGGCAGGAAGGTGACGGGCAGGGTACTTCTTAGGGTAGATAATCGGGATCTCTTACTTCAGGAGGAGGTCTATGCGTCCTGCCTTGTCTGCGCTGCTCGCTGTTTCCCTCGCGGGCTGCGAATCCGACCTCAAAGTAATACCGTCCACTGTCCAATGGATGGAATGGCCCGCCGAGGTCCCCGTGGCGATGCCTTTCACTGTACGGCTGCTTGTCTCGCGTCCCGGTTGTTTTCAGGGCGTGTATAAGTCTGGTATCACTGCGGACCAGTCCGCCGTGACGTTCGCGCCGTACTTTCTCGTCAAGAATGCAACTCCGATACTCTGCCTCCCTGAGGCGCAGCCAGTCGATGTCTACTACGGCGCTCTCGACACGGTGGGGACGGCGCCCGGGCTACAGGCCGATTTTGCGCGAACGTTTGAGATGCGCGCAGCTGCGTCAGTCTACGCGGCGCAAGCACCCCTTACCGCCGCCGATCTTCCCGTTCGGACCTACGGCGAGGTGACGGTGCGACTCACGAATCCCGATAACTCGCGACGCAGTGCCGGAGGATTTGCCTCCAAATTCGTTGATAACCTGGGCTGTGCCCGACTGATGCCGGCTGGCGCAATTAGCCTCGCCTCGAGTTACGTGCTGGAAGACCAGGCTGATACGGTGGCCTTCGGCTACGCATTTGTGCGCGGCTACATCCACGACGCTACAACGCCGGTGTGTGGCCAGTTGCGGGTCTTCGAGCTTCTCTCGCGAAACTAGGGGAGGCTGCCGCGCAGCTCCAGCTCGCCCTGGGTCGGCGTGCGGCTCGGCCGATAGCGGTCGATCATGCCGTCGTTCTTTGTAAACCCGTGTTTCTTCTGTAGTCGCTGCACCCGGCGCGCCAGTGCACGAGCATACTCGCGCGGCGCGCCGGCCTGCCGGGTGTAGGCGCGCTCATAACGCGCTACCAGATCTGGAAAATGTTCGGCAATCAGTGGCATGAACCGGTCGCGCACCGCCGCGTAAAGCCGGAGCGCGCCGGCGTGGATGAACCGCGCGCCGGCAGCTTTCGCGGCCGCGAAGAGCGCGTCCAGGTGGGGCAGGTCGTCGGTTATTCCGGGCAGGACAGGCGCCACGATCAGCCCGGCATTCACACCGGCATCAATGAGTTTGCGCAACGCGCGCAGCCGCGCGGCCGGAATGGGAGAGCGTGCCTCGAGCGTGCGCGCGAGCCGCGCATCGGCGGTGATCAGTGAGACGTGAACCTGGACCTCGTTCCGCTGCTGCAGCTTCACGAGTAAATCGGCGTCACGCACAATCAAGGGACTCTTCGTGATGATTCCGAACGACAGGCCTTCGCAACGCGTCAAATGCTGGAGCACCGCGCGCGTGATCCGAAACCGCCGCTCCGCCGGCTGGTAGGGATCGGTCGCGGTACCGATGACGATGGTCTCGCCAAGCGGAACGCGTTTGAGATCGACGGCGAGCGCGCCCACAATCTGTTCCTTCACAAAGATGCGCCGCTCAAATGCCTCCCACCCGTGCTCGCCGCGATAGTCGGCAAACTCGGCATCGGTCAACTTGCCGGCGTCGTGCGCGCGCTCGACGACGTAGCGATGCGTATAGCGGGCATAGCAGTAGCTGCATCCGAATTCGCACCCGACGTACGGATTGAGGGACCAGTAATCCATTCCGGTCGATGCGGGCGGATTGAGAGCACGTTGTGGAGTGATAGAGACAAACCGTGTCCCGCGGAGACGCTCGTCGAGGATGACGGGCGGACGGCCGGACGGCCTGACGGTCGAAATCAGCGGGAGTTGGCTGCTCGGTTGTGACGGTCTCGCCAACGGGCCGGCCACCCGCCCGGAGTCACCCACAGCGCGCCCACCCACACTGCGGGCAGACGAGCAGCCGGACTGGTGCGCGGTCCCGGCACCGCAGTCAGGACAGGGACGACGAGGCGGTTGAGGCGGAGATTCGCGGGGTTTGCGAGCGGTGCCACCCATACAGGCCCGAATATAACCCGAAGCCTGCTAGGCAGCCACCACCCGTCGCCAGATGTAATAGACGACAACGCCGATCAGGACGAGCAGAAGTCCCAGCATCGAGTAGGTCTGCGTGGCCTTCTGGATCAGCAGGTCCACCGCGATCAGTCCGGTCAAAACGACGTACAGCGCCGGCAGGACCGGGTAACCCGGAGCGCGTACTGGTCGTGGCAGTTCGGGGCGCTGCTTCCGCAGCCGGAAGAGTCCGAACGCGGTCAAGGCATAGAACACGACCGCGGCGAAGATCACGAAGTTGAGCAGCTGGCCGTACGTGCCTGACAAGCACAACGCGCAGGTCCAGACCGCCTGGACAACGAGCGCGAGCGCAGGGGTTTTATACGTCGGATGCAGCGTTGCCGCCGACTTAAAGAAGAGATTGTCCTGCGCCATCGCGTAGTACACGCGCGCGCCCGAGAGAATCAATCCGTTGTTGCACCCGAACGTCGAAATCATGATCGCGACGGCCATCATATACAGGCCGGGCGTCCCGAACATCGCCTGGAGCGCGGCGGTGCCGACGCGATCCTGCGGCGCATGCGCTATCGCGTCCGCTGGGAGAACGTTCAGGTAGGCGACGTTGGCCAGGACGTACAGCGTCGTCACGACCAATACGCCAGCGGCCATCGCGAATGGCAGGTCCTTCTCCGGATTCTTCAGCTCGCCCGATGCGAAGCCGACGTTGTTCCACGCATCCATCGAGAACAGCGAGCCGACCATCGCGGCACCGATAACCGGAATGATGGCCAGTGAGATTCCCCCGGCGGGCCAGAAATTGGGCCCGAAGTTGGCGGCAATCGCCGTGGCGTTGCGGCCGATCGTCAGGCCGAGCAGGATCAGCGCCGCGAGCGCGGTCGTCTTGATGGCCGTCAGCGAAGTCTGAATGAACGCCGCGGTGCGCACGCCGCGCACGTTGATCCAGGTGAGGAGCACGATGGAAAGGATCGCAAAGATCCGTTGGCGGGAGAATCCAACGGCGATGTCCCCGATCGGTGCCGGAATGTGCAGCGTGGTGCCGAGAAACACGTCCGGCGAAAGCCACGGCCAGAGCACCGACGTGAAGCGCGCGAACGCGACGGCGACTGCGGCAATCGTCCCGGTTTGGATGACGACAAAGAGCGTCCAGCCGTAGAGATAGCCGAACAGCGGTGAAATGCCTTCGCGCAAATAGACGTACTGTCCGCCGGCTTTGGGAAACATCGCCGCCAACTCGCCATACGTGAGCGCGCCGAGCAGCGTCACCACGCCCGACAGGAGCCACACGAACAACAGCACACCCGGTGTGCCGACTTGCCGCAGGATGTCGGCGGACACGATGAAGATGCCGGATCCGATCATGGATCCGACAACCAGCGCGGTCGCATCGAGCCGTGAGATCGCGCGGACGAATTCCACCCGCTCGGATTGGACCGGTGTAGAAGTCATGAGGCTGATAACCTAGTTGCCATTCCCAACGGCCGCTATCTTTCGCGGCCCCTACCTCCCGAGGATCGCGTGCGTCTCCTGCCGCGCGAAGAAGAGTTCTTCGATTTGTTTACGGAAGTGGCTAATCGCAACAAAGAAGCGGCGCATCATCTGCGCGACCTGTTTCAGGCTCCACCCGATCAACGTACGCCCCACGTCGAGGCGCTGAAACGGCTGGAGCACGAAGCCGACCAGGTGACGCACGAAGTCGTGAATCGTCTCGATCGCACATTCATCACGCCGCTCGATCGTGAGGACATTCATCAACTTGCATCCGATCTCGACGACGTCATGGACGCGATGGACGGCACGGCGCGGCGCGCGCAGATCTTTCGTCTCGGCAAGTCGCCGCCGGGCGTGCTGCGACTGCTGGACGTGCTCCAGCGCATGATGGGTGTGTTATCCGAGGCCGTCAGCAGGCTCAAGAAAGGCGACGACGTGATCCGCTACTGCGTGGAGGCCAAGCAGCTCGAGGAAGAAGGCGACTCGATCTATCACGAATCCCTGGGGCAGCTGTTCGAGCGGGAGCGTGACGCCATCGAGCTGATTAAGTGGAAAGAGATCTACGACAATCTGGAGACTACGCTCGACCAGGCGGAGGATGTCGCGAACGTCATCGAGTCCATCACGATCAAGCACGCCTGATGGCCGGCTCCGTCTGGTTCGTCCTGGCGATTCTGGTCGTCGCCCTGTTCTTCGACTTCGTCAATGGCTTTCACGACGCCGCCAATTCGATCGCGACGGTGGTGTCGACGCGCGTGCTGTCGCCGAGCGCGGCCGTGGTGTGGGCGGCGTTCTGGAATTTCGTGGCCGCGTTCGTGTTCGGCACCGCCATCGCGAAGACGGTCGGCAAAGGCCTGATCGACATCAGCGTCGTCGACTCGACCGTCGTCCTCGGCGGCCTCCTCGGGGCGATCATCTGGGATCTCGTCACCTGGTGGTTGGGTTTGCCCACCTCGTCATCGCATGCGCTGATCGGCGGGTACGCGGGCGCCGCGGTCGCCAAGACCGGTTTCTCGGCCATCATCGCGAGCGGCTGGACGAAAACGCTGATTTTCATCGTCGTCGCGCCGGTGATGGGATTCGTGCTGGCTCTGCTGCTCATCGTCGCTCTGTCGTGGACGTTGCGTCGCTCGCTGCCACGACGGGTGGATAAAACGTTCCGCGTGTTACAGCTCTTGTCCGCGGCGGCGTACTCGCTGGGACACGGCACGAACGACGCGCAAAAGACGATGGGCATCATCGTCGCACTGCTGGTTTCGAGCCAGGCGCTGTTCGTGAACTTTCCCATTCAGGCATTTCATCTCACCGACGCCGACCACATTCCCACCTGGGTCATTCTCGCCGCTCACGCGGCGATCGGCCTCGGGACGATGGGGGGCGGTTGGCGGATCGTAAGAACGATGGGACAGCGAATCACGAAGCTCACGCCGTTCGGCGGTTTCTGCGCGGAGACCGCCGGCGCCATCACGCTCTTCGTCTCATCGCATTACGGCATCCCGGTGAGCACGACGCATACGATCACGGGCGCAATCACGGGCGTTGGGGCGGCGCAGCGCTTCTCAGCGGTGCGTTGGGGCGTCGCCGGACGGATCGTGTGGGCGTGGATTGCGACGATTCCGGCGGCAGCGGGAATCGGAGGGCTGTCGTATCTGTTGCTGCGAGCGGTTGTCTAGCTAGTCGAGCTTCAGCGTCAGCACCCGTCGCTCGGTCATCTCCTCGATCGCGTATCGCACGCCTTCGCGGCCAAGTCCGGAGGCTTTGGCGCCGCCGTAAGGCAGGCGATCGACGCGGAAGCCGGGAATGTCGTTGCCGTTCACCGCGCCGACGTCGAGCTCGGCGTGCAGCCGGAACATCGTCTGCAGGTTGGTCGTGAAGACACCGGCCTGGAGTCCGTAGGGCGACGCATTGGCCCAGCCGATCGCGTCGGTCAACGTCCGATACGGTGTGACGGTGACGAGCGGCGCGAACACTTCTTCGCAGTTCACTTTCATCTCAGCGGTGGTGTGCAGCAGCACGGTGGGCTCCAAGAAGACACCGCTGCGCTTTCCGCCCAGCGCGACTTGCGCGCCTGCCGCCATCGCTTCTTTGATCCAGCGCTCGACGCGCTCGGCTGCTTCGAGTGAGATCATCGGACCGACGTCCGTATGATCGTCGAGCACGTCACCGACCTTGAGCTGCCGCACCTGCTGCACGAAGAGCTCGAGGAACGATTGATACACGCGCTCGTGCACGTATATGCGCTGCGTGGAGATGCACGACTGGCCCGCGTACGTGAAGCCGCCGACCGCGCAGCGGGTGGCCGCCCAAGTGATATCCGCATCCGGCTCGATGATCACCGCCGCGTTGCCGCCCAGCTCGAGCAGCACGCGCTTGCTGCCGGCCTTCGCGCGAATCGCCCAACCCGCTTTCGCGCTGCCCGTGAACGTGATGAGCCGGACGCGTGGGTCCTCGATCAGGATCCGAGCGACCTCGACGTGGCATGGCGTGATGTTGACGCCGCCCTCCGGATAACCCGAGGCCCTGACGAAATCGCCGAGGCGCAGGGTGGTGAGCGGATCCTGCGGCGGCGGCTTCAAGGTGACGGTGGCGCCACACGCCATAGCGGGCGCGATTTTGTGGGCCGCGAGCAGAATCGGGAAGTTGAACGGCGTGATCGCCGCGATCGGCGCAAGGGGGAAGCGGCGCGTGATTGCGATCCGGCCCTTCCCGGCGGGGACAGTGTCGGCAGGCAGAACCTCGCCGCCAATGCGCGTCGCTTCTTCAGCGGCATCGCGAAACACGAAAATGGTTCGCTCGAGCTCGGTGCGCGCCTGGGCGATCGGCTTGCCGGCCTCCAGCGCCAGCGTACGGGCCAGCTCGCTCTTCGCTGCTTCCAGGCCATCGGCGATTTTGCGCAGCGCGGCCGCGCGCTCATAGGCCGGAAGCTCGCGGCAGGCGCGGGTCGCCGCGACATTCGCGTCGAGCGCCGCCCGGACGTCCTCCGGACCCGCAAGCGCAACGACACCGACTTCACTGCCATCGTGCGGGGCGCGGATGACGGCCGTCTCCCGCTCCCGCTGCTTTTGACGCGTCGTCATGGTCCGAGCCTCGCCATCACCGCGGCCGCGATGGCCGCGTCTTGTACGCCGACCAGCGATCAGTCGCTGAACAAGCGACGCAAGCCACGCTCGGTCTCCGCCAGTGCTTCCTGAAAATGCTGCAGCTCCCCGCCATACCCGAAGCGCAGGAAGCCGGGCATGCCGAAGTGATCGCCGGGGCAGAGCAGGACGCCATGCTGCGCGCGCAGCTTCTCGACGATCTCCAGCGCCGGAATGGCGCCGCGATAATGCGCCCAACAGATCGCGCCCGCCGCCGGCGGATGCCAGGAAAAGGTGTCGCCGAAGGTCTTGAGCCAGGCCTCCATCACCGGATAATTCGCGTTGAGAATGCGGCGCGTGCGATCGATCAGCTTCTCGCGCACGAGCGGATCGAGCGCGACGGCGGCCAGATGATCCGATGCGCCCGATGGGCCGATCGTCGTGTAGTCGTGCCGCGCCCACGCTTCCTGGCTGAACGCGGGCTGCGACACGATCCAACCGATGCGCAGACCCGGAAGACCATATGCCTTCGATAGGCCGTTGACGACGATCGTCTTCTCGTAACCGCTGTTCCAGAACGACTGCGTCGTCTTGCCGTCTCGCTCCGCACCCTGATACACCTCGTCGGTGAGCAGCCAGGCGCCGACTTCCGCCGCGCGGTCGAGAATCACCTTGCGGAGCTCCGGACTCAGGACGTGGCCGGTCGGATTGTGCGGGTTGGTGACGACGACGAGCTTCGTGCCGGGCGCGATCGCGCTGCGGACTTCTTCAGCATACGGCTCCCAGCCTTCTTTTTCCTGTAACTGGAACGGTCGAACCTGCGCGCCGAAGTTCTGCGTCAGTCCCCACGTCTGCATGTAGTTCGGCATCATCACGGCGACTCTGTCGCCTGCCTCGAGCAGCCGCCAGCATGTGACGAAGTTCGCCTCCGAGCTGCCGGTCGTGACGAGGACCTGGTCCGGCGAGGCGCCGGCGTAGAGCGCGGCGATGCGCTCGCGCAGCAAGTCGGTGCCGTTGGATTGGCTGTAGCCGAGGCGCACGTCGAGCAGCGGCAGCGCCGAGGCGCCGGCGAGGCCGAGCAGCTCGTGGATCGTGAGCGGATGGACGCCGGACTCGGAGAGATTGAAGCGCACCCGGTTTTCCCAGGTGCTTTGCCAGCGTTCCAGCTCGAAGGGGACGAATTTAGAGGTCGGGGGGCTCATGGCTCGTAAAGCTGGCGCAGATCTTCCGGTTTCTCCAGCCAGTAGTCGGGCTCCAGATCTTCCAGATACGCGCGGTCGAACGGGCCCCACAGTACCGCCGCGGTGGTGACGCCGGCGGCGCGGCCGCATTCCATGTCGTGGCGCGAGTCACCGATGAACACCGTTTCGTCGCGCGTTACGCCGAGCTCTTCGACTGCTTTACGGACGGGCTCGGGGTGTGGCTTGGTGTGGATGACGTCGTCGCAGCCGACGACGATGTCGAAGGCGTGGTCGAGGGCGCTTACGCGCAGCCCGCGCATGGCGCCGTCGCGCAGCTTGCTGGTCACGAGGCCCAGTCGTTTGCCGCGATCTTTGAGACGGAGAATTTCGTCGACGACGCCGTCGTACGGTTTTACCAGCGCGTCGTGATGGGTGAGGTTGTAGGTCCGGTACGTCTGGACCATTCGCTCGATCTCTTCCTTGTCATCCGTGATCTGTCCGAATTGCGTCCACAGCGTCGTGCCAAGGCCCTTGATCCATATGTCGTCAGGTGGCATCGGCTCGTCGGAGCGGTGGAGCTGCATCGTGTGGCGGTAGGAACGGAGGATCAGCTCGATGGAGTCGATGATCGTGCCATCGAGGTCGAAGAGGAATGTGGTCAGCGGCACGACATCAAGCTAACGCGGTGACCAATGCGGCGACTAGCTCAACAGTCTGTGAGGTATCGTCAACGTACGCCGGTGGTAGGCGGATATGCCACGCCAGCAAGTGACTGACTGACAGCGGCTCCGGTTGCGAGAGCAACTCGTCGAGCAGAAATTCCTCGCCCGCGGTCATCCCAAGCGCCAATCGCGATACGAGAGCGTCGAGTGTAGCAAGCTGATCGCCGTCGCCGCGTCGCGCGGCCCGCCGCGCCGCCGAAAGCACCCACGGGATCAGACGTCGCGCGAGGCGGTCGCGATCGCCGGCACGCCAGCGCGCGTCCTGGACGGCGGCGAGCCGTGCCTTGATGAGCGGTGCCGCGGCACCGATCGCTTCCTGAAGAATGGCAGGATCGACCGTCGCCGGCGGCGCACTGATCGCGTCGCTGAGAATTCTCGTCGCCGCGGCGGGGCTCGTCCGCGCGGCACCGCCTTCGACCACGATTGACTCCACGAGATTCGCGATGCGCACGATAAGGATTGTGGAGGTCGATGGGCCGGATACGGCAGCCCACGAGCCCGGTGGCGCGCCAGGCGCGTCGCCCTTCAGCGCTTCGAGCTGGTCGGTCCAATCCAGTCTGCCATTCGTCCCAGCGAGATGTTGCGCACCGACCTTTGCAGCCAGTCGCTCCTCGATCGCCAGCGCGTCCGCCAGTGGCGCCGGCGGAAGAAATGTGACGGTCGCGACGCTGTGATGAGGTGAGCCGAGCCGGTCGATACGGCCGGTGCGTTGCGTCAGGCGCGCGGGACTCCACGGCAGGTCGTAGTGCACGACGCGGCCGGCATCCTGGAGATTCAGCCCTTCGCTCAAGAGATCGGTCGCGAGCAAGAGATCCGTTTCGAGGGCCGCGGCCGGTTGTGGAGCACCCTGGGCTCGCGGCGCGAAGGCACGCAGAACCTCCTGGCGCCCCGCTTCACCGGCCGCAAAGCGGCCTACGTGGCCAAACACCGCCGCGACGCGCCGATGCCGCAGTCGATGCAGCAGGTACCGAACGGTCGGTTGGGCATCCGTAAAGACGATTGTCTTCGCGGGACGGGCGAGCAGCCGCTCTAATGCGTCCACTTTGGGATCGCCTGCGGGCACGCGGCTGAGCAACACGCGCAGGTGAGCGACAACACGACGGTCTTCCTCGAACGACTTCGGACCACCGGGCTCGATCAGCAGAGGGAAAAGCACGAGCTGCACATCGGATTCGGCTGCGCGCGGGAAGCAGCGCTGGAATTCGCGCGGGTTGAGCGCGCGACCCTCGGCCGCGGCACGAGCGGAGAGATCGAGATACGCATCGTGGCGCAGCAACGCCGCGCGAAATGCCGGCAGGCTCGAACCGAGGCGTCGCAAGAGCATCAGGCGGAGCAGCGGCGCGGCATTTCCACCGGTTCGCAGCCTGGAAATTCCTGTAATCAACTCACTCAGCAGCGCGTCCGACGTTGGTCCCGCACGGACGGTCGCGCCACTCACGTGCGGGAATGAAATTGCCAGCGGTCCGGCGGCGTAGCCGTGCTGCACTCGCTCACGTGATCGCGCGACCATGAGCCGCGATGTCGCTGCGCTCGCGAGCGTCGGATCGACGCGCTCACGGGCCGCACTCCGCAGGGAAGGCACGCCCAGCGCCGCGAGGGCGTGATCGCGGAGAAAGAGGCGCAGCAGGTGGAGCAGATCGGCGATGCGATTGTGGACGGGCGTCGCGGTCACAAGGAGTACGCGGCTGCCAATGACGAGGCGCGAGAGGGCGCGATAGCGGTTGGTATCGGGATTACGGAAACGATGGGCCTCGTCGATAACGACAAAATCGCCGGCCTGACGGCCTGCCGGCCCGACGGCCCTCACGCTAAGGGCTTCGTGGGTGATGATCGGCGTGCCGAGGACGCCGAACCGGTCGAGCAATGCGCGCCACTGTGGAACGAGCACCGCTGGCGCGACCAGCGTGAACGGCCCCTTGTACGACAGCGCGACAGCCAGTGCGACGTAGGACTTGCCTAATCCGACCTCATCGGCGAGCAGAGCCCCGCCGTTGCGCGCGATGATCGCAGTCAGTCGCTCAGCGGCGGGGACTTGGTGCGGCGCGAGCCAACCCGGCCACGAGCGTGGTCCCACCGGTGCGCTATGGAGCAGCGCCCGGGCGGCACTCGCGACGACTTCCCGCGCCGGCGCCTCCGCTCCCGCCTCGAGGGCCACGGTGAGTGGCTCCGCGACCGCGACGAGCTGCTCAGAGAGAATACGCGGCCAGAACGCGTCGCTCGGCGAGGTCGAGCTCGAAAGCATCGGCAATGAGATCGTCGGCGGGTTCACAGTCGTGGCCGTGACGAGCGAGGTCCGACCAGACTGGCGCGCCGTTGGGAGGGATCGGCAGACCGCGCACGACTCGCGCATTGAAGCGGCGAAATCCACCACGCGCGGGATCCGCCACGAGCCGGGCGAGCGCCGTGAGCCAACGCGAATTGAACAGCGCCGCCAGCGCCGCGGCGTCCGCGGGGCCGCGGGTGACGATGCCGTAAACGGTATTGAGCGGCACAACGTCAGGGTCGGGCACCACCGCCGCGAGACGACGATGCAGATCCGGCCATACGACGCGATGCCGCGCCAGGCCAAGCGCCGTGCGAAACAACTGCCACGGCGGTCCGCCGCGATAGTCGGAGCGCCCGCGCAATCGGTCGCCGTGCGCCGCCAGGTGTTCGGACACTTCCTTCGGCAGGGCAGCAAGCGGACGACCATCACGACCATGTGTCCACAAGACGAAGCGCCGCGGCCGACAGCGCCAGGCCTGGATGTCTCGCCCGCGAACCGCAGGGCGCGTACCCGGACACTCGTGGTCGACAAGAAAGAGATCGTCCGCTCCCGTCTTCACGCCGAGCTGCGGCGTCCAACGATCGCCGACGGTTGGGAAGGCAGACCGCAGCCGTCGAGCTATGCGGTCCGTGCCCGCCCCCAAGATCCACGGCCCAGTCTCCAGCTGACGTTGTGGCAACGACGCGGCGAGGGGCTTCGGTCCCAACGTTGTTGCTGTTGTTTCCGTCCCCGCCGGTTCGGCACGTGCCGCGACGAGAGCCATCGGATAGACAGCCGCGCGGAACGCATGCGCCGCCGGCTCGTCGAGCGGCGCCGCGCGCTCGAGGCGGGTCTGTTGAGTTAGCCGCCGTCGCAGCGATTCGGCGTACCCACTGCTCGCGAGTTTGGCGGGCACGAGCAGTGCCACCACGCCGCTGGGGCGAGCCAGCTCGACGGCCCGCTCGGTGAACGCGACGGCGAGATCGGGAAGGTGAGCAAAGCCGCGCACGCCCGCCGGTTTCCAGCAGCTGTAGCGTGATTCCAACGTCTCACGAACGCGCGGTGGCAGCCGCTCGCCGCGCACCCACGGCGGATTCCCAGTCACGAGGTCGAATCCGCCAGCGCTGACGACGTCGCCGAAGTGAGACTCGAAGCAGAAGAACGGGGCGGCGTGGTCCTCGCGGAGTCTGCGCCGTGCAGCCCGCAGCTCACGGAGATTGCGCCGTAACCTCCCGAGATGCACGCGCTGATCCGCCGAGAGGCCACCGGCGCGTCCGAACAGGTCGCGTTCACGAGCGAACCGCAGCAGCTCGGCTATGCGCGCTTCGAGCGATGCGATGCCGTCATCGAGCAGGCGTTGTGCCAATCCCGCTTCTGAGCGGCTCAACTCCATCTGAGCGGCCCGCTTCTCGGGACCCGTCAAAGTGAAGAGTATGCGACGCGCCGCCGCGAGACGGCGTGTGTCCGCTCCACTCGCGCGAATGGCGCGGCCACCCAATGAGGACGCCAACGTCAGCGGATCGAGGAGCGCGTCTCCCTGACGCACGTGACCGTCGAGATTTGGCAGAGGAGTGATTGCGGAACAATCGGTGGTGTCGTCATCGGCGATGAGCGCGAGCCAGAGTCGCAGCTCGGTCAGGCGGACGGCCGTCATCGTCAGATCCACGCCAAACAGCGAGTGCGCGATCACGTCACGCTTCACAGTCGGCCCGGGCGCGTCGCCGGCCGCAAGGCGTAACGCGACGAGCTCATCGAGCGCGCCAAGGAGAAAGGCGCCGGACCCCGCCGCAGGATCGAGCACCGTGAGGCCATGCAAGTTGGGGCAGGGCGCCGATGACGGAGCCACGCGCTCATGGACCCAACGCGCTGCGTCATCCGGATTCAGTCCGAGCCGGTTGACGAGCACCGCCTCCAATCCCGCTCGCACGATCTCACGCACCAGCGACGCCGGAGTGTAGTAGCTGCCGCTCGAGCGCCGCTCCTCGGGCTCCATGACACCCTCGAACACGCGGCCGAGCATGTCTGGGGCGACGAAATCTCCGGCATCGTGCTCGCGGACGGAGAAGTGGAATCGTTCGAAGAGGTCGTCGAACGCGGAACGCCAATCCCCGTTGCCCCAGATGGCGGGACCGCAACGGCGTTCGAGCGCGGTCGGTTCGAACAGGCCGCCGTTGAGGAATGGGATCGTCCCAAGCGATTGCGCGGCGGCGCCGCGCCGATCGGCAGGCCGATTCAGCGCACCGAAGCAGAGTGCGTGGAGAAAGGACCGGTGAAAGTGTCGGCGCGCCGAAAGGGCGCGATCGAGGAGTCGGGGCACATAGCGTGTGTCCCCGTTGAGCCAGCCCTTCGACTGGATGAAATACAGGAAGAGCACGCGGGTGAGCGCCGTCAGCGTGAGCGCATGGCGATCGGCGCGGGATCGCGGCGAGCTCAGGCGATCGGTCAGCCGATCCAGAGTCGCGCGAAACGCCCGGAAGAAGCGCGGTGTGACGCCCTCGCTGGCGAGCACGTCCGAGATTCGCAGCGAGAGGGCGAGTGCCGACTCGCTCTCTCCCGGCGCCAGTCGCTCCAACGTTGCCAAGCTCGAGTTCGATGGGCGTGGCAACGAGATCGTCGCCAGTCGCAACCCTACCGAACCCGCTGCGCATACGAGGCGCCTCGGCTCGCCGCCCAGGGCGCACGCGAGCCCGCGTTCGGCGCCGGCCGACAATCGCCGCGCGGCGGCTCGCCCGGCCTGTTCCGGGTTGGTTGCCGCGAGCGCGAACACGCGAAACGCTCCGCGGCGCGCGATCAGCGACGCGTGACTGACTCCGGCGGCGAGCGCGGCGTCTTCGCCAAGCCAGGGGCCGGGTGGCACCACCTCCCACGCTGGGTCGTAGCCGAGTGCCACAAACAGCTCTCGGAGATCTTCGATCTGCTCGGTGCGGGCGAGAATGTCGCGCAGCACCCAAACCCCTCGTTAAAGAGGAGATAAGGTGCGGTTGACTGGTTACGGATTACGTATCGGGATGCTGCGACCTGGTGCTAAGAAATGCGTGAGAAGTGAGAGGTGAGAAGTTTACCTCTCACCTCTCACCTCTTACGCAGTTAGGTGCCTTTTCTCAGTCTGATCTCGCCATTGACGGTGCTCAGGCTCAACGTCCGCCCACCCGCGCCGATCGTTCCGCGCACGCGGCGGGGGCCAAACTTGCCGGACACAGTCAACGGATAATCGGACTCGATGTCGCCGTTGACGGTGTTGGCCCGCACTTCCGTATCGAGCTTCGGCGGGAAAATCAGCGTGATGCCGCCATTCACTGTGCTGAACTCGAGCTGGTCGGTCCAATTGGCGCGACCCATTTGCGCGTAGACGGACCCGTTCACCGTGGATGCCTCGGCGAGGCCGGTCGTCGTCACGCGCACGCTGCCGTTCACGCTGCTCGCGTGCACATCAGCCTGAAGGCCTTCAGCCGACATCTCGCCATTTACGGTCTGGCCATTGAACTCCACCCCGGCGGGGACCTGCACCTCGAAGTCTACCTTCACGTCGTTGTTTTCGGTGCTCGAACGCCAGCCGTCGCCGGGCTCACAGGTGTTCTCGCGCCGGGCGCGTGGCGGCGTTGGGTAGACGGCGCAGATCGTGACGCCATCGGAATCCTGGACGACTTGGATCTTCACATCATCAGGATCGGAGCGATGCGCGGTCTTCTTCGCGTTCACGACTGCTTCACCGCCGGTCGCGGCTACCGCGCGCACATCGCCGTTCACGCCTTTCACCTCGAGCCGTTTGCCGCGCGCGATGCGGCCGTGCCAGTTGAAATCCTGCGCGCTCGCGCCGACCACAACGGCCGTGCCGAGCATGATCGCGATCATGAGACTACGCATCGATCCTCCGTACCGGTTGTTCAGTTGCCGGCGTAGCGATAGTGATACTTGTAGTGATAGTCGTAGTTGTAGTTATACTGCTCGTTGTCGTTGTCGCGGTCGTTGTGACCGCGCCCTGAGTTCTTGTGCTTCCGCGATTCGAGACCCACCTCGCCAGGCCGCCGCAGCTTAATGTTGCCGGAAAAGGTCTCGAGCTCGAGCCGGGCGGTGTTGCCGCCGCGGCCGAGGGCGAAAGTGAAGCGATGTTTGCCGGCGCGCACTGTGTCCATGGCAAAGCTGGCATCGAAGTCGCCGTCGAAGGTGGAGACCGATGCGGAGAGGCTGGCGCCTGGAGGAATCACGACCGTGACGTCCCCGTCATGCGTCGCCAGGCGGTAGCTGCCACCAGGCTTAATCGAGCCGTCATAGAGGACGTCGCCGTCCACGGTGTTGACTTCGACATTCGCGGCGTCGATGCGGGCCAGCGTGATGTCACCGTTCACCGTCTCGACCGTGATGTCGCCGCTCGCATCTTCGATGCTGATGTCGCCCTGGACGGAGTTCACCTCGATACGGCCGCGCGTCTTGGCAAGTGTCACGCCGCCCTCGACCGACTTGAGCGCCACGTTGCCGGTGCCTCCGGTTACCGCGATGTCGCCCTGCACGGATTCCGCGGTCACGGAGCCGCCCGCACCCTCGACGCTGATGTCCGTATAGGTGCCGCTCAGCGTCATGCCCATCCACGTCGGGACGGTGATGTCGAGATCGACGATCGACGGCGGGCCGCGCCTCCCTTCTGTGCGCACGAGCACTGTGGATCCCGACCCGGACACGTTGACCTGGCTGCGGCTCGAGTGACTCGAGTGCACCTGGACGCTGTTCTGATTCCACGTCTTGACCACGATCTCGCCGCCGAAATTGTTGACGTCCAGGCGAGCGCCATTTTGGACCGAGAACGTGGTGTCGCCGACACCTTGTCCCTGTCCCTGACCCCGCCCCTTTCCTTGATGGATGTCGTCCCTCTGGGGGAGAGCCAGTGTGACGGCCGCCAGTGCTGCGAGTATCAGCTGCATCTCGTGCGTGTCCTCTCTCGCCGTTCTAGCTCTGACCCGCTGCCAGCGCATTGGCGCGCCGCAACAGCTCGATCTTCTGCCGCATCGTATTGGCGAGATGCAAGTTCAGGTAATTGCTGCCCGGGTCGCGCTTCAGCGCGCGCTGTGCCTGCGCGATCGCCCGGTCGATGACGGCGAGATTCTGACGTAGCACGCGCACGGTCGCAGTGTCGAGCTGGCCCTGATTGCGCGTGAGCGCTTCCTCGAGCTCGGTGACGGCGGCGTCGGTCGACGTCCGCCAGCGACTAGCGTAAGCGAGCGTGTAATCGGGCGGTGGGCTCGTAACGTTCTGATTGGCCGTGACCGTGGGCTTCGTCGAGCGCAAACCGATCCACATACCTCCGGCCGAGAGCAGCGCCAGCACGATACTCGCAGCGAGCAACTGTGGGACGCTGAAGCTGAAGCGACGGGCTCTCTCCACCCCGGGCCGTCGGCCCGGGGTCAGCCGAGCACGAATGTCCGGCCACAGGTCAGTCGGCGGCGAGCTGTCCTTGAGCGACTGCGCGCGCGCCACGACCTGGCGCAGCTCTGCGAGCGTCGCGTAGCACGATCCGCAGGCTGCGAGATGCGCCTCGAGCGCGACGCGCTCCTCGTTGTCGAGGTCGCCGTCGATGTACTCCGAGAGCCGGTTCGTCCATAGATCGTTCATCGGTCCAAGTGCCTCCGCAGTGCCATCCGCGCATGATGGAGCTGCGATTTCGACGTGCCCGGTACCACCCCGAGCATGCGCGCGATTTCGTCGTGGCGATACCCCTCCACGTCGTGCAACACGAACACCTGCCTGGCGCCCTCGGGAAGGCGGGCGAGCGCTTCCTCGAAATCGAGGGACAGCTCCGGCGTTTCACGCCGCCCGGTCGCGCCATCCAGCGGTTCATCCTCGGTGATGAAGCGGCCGCGTTCTACGCCGACGCTTTTGCGACGCGCCAGGACGACGTTCACCGCGAGCCGGTGCAGCCACGTTCCAAAAGCGGACTCCCCGCGAAACGTCGACAGCTTTTGCCAGGCCCGGATGAAGACCTCCTGCGTGACGTCATCGGTCTCATCCGCGTCCAGCATGCGACGCACCAGTGTATGGATTCGGGCCACATGGCTGCGGTACAGGCGCTCGAACGCACTGGGGTCCCCGCTCGCCGCGAGGGCCGTGTCGGCCCCTATCGAATCAGCAGTCAGAGTGTCCTCAAGCACCTGTCGAGGCATGCACGCTCTTGGATAGCCAAGCGCCGCAAAGGGTTGTAGGCTAGATTCGCGGCCACTATGGCTCCTAACCTACTCGCCATCAGCGGGATTGGCCTGCTGCTCGGCTTCCGGCACGCGTTCGAACCCGACCATCTGGCTGCCGTGTCAACGCTTGCGACGCGGCCTGGCGCCCGGCTCTGGAGCGCCGCCCGCCTGGGCCTCGTTTGGGGAATCGGTCATACGGCGACGGTGGGTGTGGTCGTCGCCGTAATCCTCGTGCTCGGTCTCCAGTTGCCACCACAGCTCTGGCCGGTCGCGGAGCTGCTCGTCGCAGCGCTGCTGGTGCTGCTGGGGTCGGTCGTGATCTGGCGATACGCGCGCGGTCGCTGGCACATGCACGCGCACTCCCATGCGGGCGCCGCCGAGCCGCATGTCCACCTGCACAGTCATGCCAACGAAGTCGGTCACGCCCACAGCCATGCACGGCCCGACGCGCGCCGCTCGCTGGGCTTCGGCATGGCGCACGGATTGGCGGGCAGCGGCGCGATTGCCGCATTGCTCGTGGCGGCGGCGCCGGACACGACATCGCGACTCATGTATTTCGCCACGTTCGGCGGCGGCACGATCCTGGGAATGCTGTTGGTCTCGCTGGCGCTGGGCCTGGCAGTTCGAGTCGCTGCAGGGAAGCGGCCGAGATGGGCCACGATCCTCCACATCGCCTCCGCAACAGCGAGTGTGGTCGTGGGGATCGTGCTCGGTGCGAGTACAGTTTTGAGATTATAACGTTTCGGCTCACATCCTCGGGTCTGAGCCGCTCAAATCGTAGACTCGTCCTCGCCACTCGACCCTTCTGCGCCCCCGCCAGGCCGATCTGATCATGATGAACGCCACGATCGCGGCACCGAATGGATACAGCAACGCATACCAAACGGGCGCGCCTGCGGCGATGTACACCGCGAACCAGGTGAGCAGTGAAGCAAACGTTGCCAAACGCGCGCCGCTCCAGCCGGTCGCGATCCACGCAGCGGGCGGGGCGATCCAGAAGAGTGCCGGCAGCCACATGAGATAAGGAAGAGCGGCGCGCAGCAGCCGGATCGGCGGCGCCATGAGGGGCGCGCCGAGGGCGAGATTCTTGGACCAGCCGGCAATGATTTCTCCGAGCGAGCCGTACATCCGGGTCGCCATGAACTCCGGTGCGTGCGCGAGGAAGATGTCTCTCTTGGCTCGCACGTACGCCTGAGCGAGCCGCAAGTCGTCGGCGACCGTGTCCTTGACTGCCTCATGGGTACCGATCGCCTCGTAGGCTGCGCGCGGCGTCAGGATGAACTGACCGTTGGCGATACCGTTCCATTCGATGCGCGTGCGATTCACGCTCCGCACGTCGCCGACGCGAGTTTCGAGCGCAAGAAAGACGTGCGGCTGAATCAGCCGCTCCCAGAAGGTTCGCATCTCCTGCCGCGGCAGGACCGAAAAGAGATCGACGCGCTCAGCTTGGAGCCCGCGCAACGCGCGTGGCAAGAGCTCGGGCTCATGCTTCGTATCCGCATCCGTGAACAGCAACAGCTCGCCCCGAGCCACGCGGTAGCCCTGGATGATCGCCCACTGTTTTCCAAACCAGCCCGCCGGAGGGTCGGTGCCGCGCACCAACCGCAGCCGGCCACCAGTCGCCGGCTCGACAATCCCGGCGGTACCATCGGTGGAGCGGTCGTCCACGACGACCACTTCGAGCGGCGCATAGGCGGTCGCCAACACCGAGCGCACGCAGCGCTCGATGTTGCGCGCCTCGTTACGCGCGGGGATGATCACGGAGACAAGGGGGCCGCTTGTGAGCGGCTCGTAGTCTCGGAGCCGTGGCGTGCGGGTGACGAATCGGTAGACCACAACGCAGAGAACCGCGATCCATGGCGACGCGACCAGCCACGGCACCAGGCTCACACGCGATCTTCGGTTGCCGATACGACGACGGCGCCGCTCAGATGGCCGGTGACATTAGTCATCGTACGAAACATGTCGGGGATGCGATCGAGGCCGAGGAGAATGCTTATGCCGGCGATCGGCAAACCGGTCGACTGGAATGCCGGGAAGAGGCTGAGGACGCTGCCCGACGGCACCGCCGCGACCGTGAGTGACGCCAGAAACACCGCCACGCCCGCCTGGAACATCTGCGCGATGCCGAAGGGAATGCCGTACAGCCGCGCGATGAACAAGACGGCGACTGCCTGATACAGCGCGCTGCCGCCACGGTTGATCGTCGCGCCGAGCGGCAGGACGAATCCTGAGACTGGGCGCGGGAGGTGAAGCTCCTTGTCGGCGGCGTCGATCATCGTCGGCAGAGCTGCCAGGGAGGTTGTCGTCGAGAAGCCCATCAGCATCGACGGAAACGCGGCCCGCAGGAACGGAAGCGGCGCGAGCCGACCCAGAATCGAGACGCACGGCAGATACACGACTGCAATGAAGACGAGCGTGCCGGCGATGACCGCCGCCATGAACCAGGCCATCGCGAGCACCAGGTTCCAGCCGAACTGGGAGACGATCGGCGCGACGAGCGCGAAGATGCCGATGGGGGCGAACAGCAACACCCAATGCACGATGCGAATCAAGACTTCAACGACCGCGTCGGCGATGTTCGTCAGCGGCGCGCGCTTCTCGACCGGTAGCGTCGCGGCCGCAATGCCGAAGATCGTGACGAATACGATGACCGGGAGCAGGTTGCCGTCGGCAGCCGCCTTGAATGGATTGGCCGGCACCAACTGCGCGATAAACTGCGCGCCGCCTGGGAGGCTCTCGGCGGCGCGCTGGATCGCGCCCAGGTCGGCGCCGGCGGCCGCGCGCAGCGCCACCTGCTGCTCCGGCGTCACCGCAGCTTGCGGCACGATCAGCGCGCCGATCAGGAAACCAAGCGCGATTGCGACGAGCGCCGTCGCCCAGAAGAACGCCAGCGTGCGCACCACCAGACGGCCCACGGTGCGCAGGTCGCCGAGTTTCGCGATACCAGAAAAGAGTGCTGTGGCGACGAGCGGAATCACGACCATCGACAGAAGATTGAGGAACAGTGTGCCGATGGGCCTGATGGCCGACGCAAACGCCGCAAGCTGCGGATGGCCGGCCTGGCTCAGCCAATACGCGGCGATGCCGACGACAAGCCCGGCAATCAAGCCGATTCCGATCCATAGATGGCTTTTCATCGGTGGGCTATTATATCGCCATGCCAGACAACACACACGCCCAGGTAAAGACGCCCAAATGGGCGTTGATTCTCGGAGCGTCCAGCGGGTTCGGTGAGGGAGCGGCGCGGGCGCTCGCCCAGGCGGGGTACGACATCGTCGGCGTCCACCTGGACCGCAAGGCCGGCCTCGAGCATGTCGCCGAGATCCGCCGCGACATCGAGACGCTCGGTCGTAAGACGCAGTACTTCAACATCAACGCTGCCGACGAAGAGAAGCGCAACGAGGTACTCGGCGAGCTCGCGAAGCAGCAATTGAACGTTGCGGTGCTGCTGCATTCGCTCGCCTTCGGGACGCTGAAGCCGTACATCGGCGACGACGCGTTGAACAAAGCGAACATCGACATGACGCTCGACGTGATGGCCCACTCGCTCGTCTATTGGGCACAGGGCGTCGTCAAGCTGGGACTGATGGGGAAGGGTGGCCGCATCTTTTCGATGACGTCATCCGGATCGACGCGCGTCTTCGCCACGTATGGCGCCGTTTCGGCCGCGAAGGCGGCGCTCGAGTCGCACACGCGCCAGCTAGCCCTCGAGCTGGCGCCGCAGGGCATCACGGTGAACGCGCTGCGCGGCGGCGTGACGAATACACCGGCGCTGCGCAAGATCCCGGGCAACGAGAAGCTGATCGAGATCGCGACGCTGCGGAATCCGCACCACCGTCTCACCACGCCCGCCGACCTGGGCGGCGCGATCGTGGCGCTGTCTCACCCCGGCGCGGACTGGATCACCGGCAACGTGATCAACGTAGACGGCGGGGAGGAGGTCTCCGCGTAGCTACGCTGCAAGACGCCCGCCGGGCCTTGGCGAAGTACCACGCGGTCGCTGTCGAGAACGAGATCGGCACGATCCCCGCCGCGGTAGCAATTCTGCTTCATGAGGGCGGCGCAGGCCTCGAAGTACTCTTCATCCATCGCGCCGTGCGGGCCGGCGACACCTGGTCGGGGCAAATCGCGTTTCCGGGGGGGCGCCGAGAACCCGGCGACGCCGATCTCCTCGCGACCGCAATCCGCGAAACACACGAAGAAATCGGTGTCGACCTCACCGCGGCGGAGCGGCTGGGAGTGCTCGACGACCTGTACCCGCGGACTCCTGTGCTGCCGCCCGTCGTGGTTCGACCGTTTGTATTCGCGTTGACAGCTCGGCCCCCGACAACACTCAACGCGGAGGTCCAGGACGCGTTTTGGGTGTCGTTTCGGGCGCTCGAGGGGCCAGGCGTCCGCGGGGAGGTGTCTATCGATCATCCTGGCATCCCGAGGCGTGTTTTACCTGCATATGTCCTCGGAAATCGCACTATCTGGGGGATGAGCGAGCGCATTCTCACATCGTTGATTACGCTCATTTCTTAGCTCCGCAAAATCCACATCTTCGCTTGACAACATTTGATGATTAGACTAGCCTAATTTGCTGTCTCGTTGACAGGCATTCCTCCTCGGGAGGTTACTCGTGAGCGCTTCCGTTCGTTCTCCCCAGCCGTCCCCGCCGCTCACGCGGTCGGTCGAAGACTACCTGAAGTCGGTTTTCCACCTCACCAGTCAAGGCGGCTTCGCCACAACCAGCGACATCGCTGAAATGCTTGACGTCGCTCCTCCGTCCGTGAGCGGCATGATGAAGCGGCTCTCGGAAACGGGGCTCATCGAGCACGTGCCGTATCGCGGTGTGCAGCTCACGCCGCAGGGCCGGCGCGCGGCGCTGCAAATGATTCGGCGCCACCGCATCCTCGAATCGTATCTCACCGGTAAACTCGGTTACGACTGGGGCGACGTGCACGTCGAAGCCGAGCGGCTCGAGCACGCGGTCTCCGAAAAGCTGATCGAGCGGATGGCGGATGCGCTCGGCGAGCCGCGGTACGATCCCCATGGCGCGCCCATCCCAACCGCGGCTGGTGAGATCGAAGAAGCGGAGCTCGCGACCCTGGCGGAAACAGCCGTGGGGGCGACCGTGCTGCTTCAGGAAGTGGGCGATGAGCAGCCGGCGCGACTGCATTATCTCGCCGAGCAGGGCCTCGTGCCGGGCGTGCGGCTCACGGTGATCGATCGCCAGCCGTTCAACGGCCCCACGATCATCCGTTTGCACGACGGGACGACGCGTGTCGTCGGTCAGGAGCTGGCTCTGCTCCTGCTCTGCCGGCCCAGCGATGGCGAATAGCGTCCTCGACGCCGGTTGGCGCCATCCGCGGCTCACACCGAGCCTGGCGGAAGCCTATCGGACGATCCCCGTCAAACCCGGCGCCTGGTGGAAGAAGGCGCTGGCGTTCGCTGGGCCCGGCTACCTCGTCGCCGTCGGGTATATGGATCCCGGCAACTGGGCGACCGATCTCGCCGGTGGCGCGCGTTTCGGCTACACGCTGCTCAGCATCATCCTGCTGTCGAACCTGATGGCGATCCTGCTCCAGGGTCTCTCCGCAAAGCTCGGCATCGTCACGGGCCGCGACCTGGCGCAGGCCTGCCGCGATCACTACTCCCGGCCGGTCTCGCTCTTTCTGTGGATCATCTGCGAAATCGCGATCGCCGCCTGCGACCTCGCCGAGGTCATCGGCTCCGCGATCGCGCTCCAGCTGTTGTTTGGGATTCCGTTGCCGTGGGGCATTGCGATCACGTCGCTCGACGTGCTCATCGTCCTTTATCTACAGCACCGCGGATTCCGGTTGCTGGAAGCACTGGTGCTGGTGCTCATCGCGACCATCGCGGGTTGCTTTCTCTTCGAGATTCTTATTTCCAAGCCCGACGCCGGCGCCGTCCTGAGCGGGTTTGTTCCGAGCGCGTCGATTTTGCGAGACCCCGACAAGCTGTACATCGCGATCGGCATACTCGGCGCGACCGTGATGCCCCATAACCTCTATCTCCACTCGTCGGTCGTGCAAACGCGCAGCTACGAGGAGACGCCTGCGGGGCGCCGCGAGGCGGTCAAGTACGCGTTTCTCGATTCCACGGTCGCGCTTTCGTTCGCGCTCTTCATCAATGCGGCGATTTTGATCGTTGCGGCCGCCACGTTCCACAGCGCCGGTCACACCGGAGTGGCGGAGATTCAGGATGCGTATCGCCTGCTGACGCCGTTGCTGGGCGTCACGGGTGCGAGCGCGGTGTTCGCGTTCGCGCTGCTCGCCTCCGGTCAGAACTCGACGCTGACGGGAACGCTCGCCGGCCAGATCGTGATGGAAGGGTTCTTGAACATCCGCATCCGGCCGTGGCTGCGGCGCCTGATCACGCGCCTGATCGCGATTGTGCCCGCGGCGCTGACGGCTATCTTCTTCGGCGCGCACGGCACGGCCCAACTCCTGATCCTCAGCCAGGTGATCCTCAGCCTGCAGCTCTCGTTCGCGGTCTTCCCGCTGGTGCGGTTTACGTCCGACCGCATGAAAATGGGCGAGTTCGTGAACCCGCTCTGGTTGAAATCGCTCGCGTACGCAGTGGCGATTGCGATTGCGAGCTTCAATGCCTGGCTGCTGGTGCGCATCTTCACGGGCTGGGTCAGCTGATGTACAAGCGCATCCTGGTCCCGGTCGAAAACAGCGCCGCCGACAAGTGGATTCTCCAGCATGTCGCCGGACTCGCGAAGCTGTGCGGCGCTCAAGTGTTGTTGCTCCACGTCGCCGACGGGTGGGCGGCCCGCAACATGGAGCAGCTCAACCTCCGTGAGTCGCAGGAAATGAAGGAAGACCGCGCCTATTTGGAGCGGATTTCAGAGGAGCTGCGGCGGGCGGGCGTCGAGGTGGATGCGGTGTTGGCGGCGGGTGATCCTGCACGGGAGATCGCGGCCGCGGCCGATCGCGAAAAGGTCGATCTGATCGCCATGGCGACGCATGGGCACTCGCTGTTGAGCGACGTCGTTCATGGCACCACCGCGACAGCATTACGACACGTCAGCCGGATTCCGATCCTGATGGTACGCGCGCCTGCTCCAGGGAGCGGAGAATCGCGCTGAGCCGCCGGTCCCGCGCCTGCCGTAAGAACTCGATTTTCCCTTTGTAGGCCCGTTCGATCGCCTGGGTGAGCACGCGCTGCTGCTCGGGGTCGAGCTGCGACCAGTGCGCCAGCTCCTGCCACCAGCTTTCGAAGCTCGCCAGCAGCTGCTGCGTGAAAATGCGGATCCCGCCCTCGCCCGCCGCGAGGTGGTAGGTGAGATGCGGTCCCGCCGCCGCCCACCCGATCCCGGGACCGAGTGACACGGCTCGGTCGAGATCGTCGACGCTGATCACACCCTTCAACACGAGATCGATGCATTCGCGCCAGACCGCCGCGGCGACGCGCCCGACCACGTAGCCCGCGATCGCCTTCTTGAGGACGATCGGGTGACGGCCGAGGGCGCGCAGGTAATCGACGGCTCGCGCGATCGTGGCCGCGGAAGTACGGCCCTCCGGAACGACTTCGACGAGCGGGATCAGCTCGGGGGGATTGAGCGGATGCGTGACGAGGCAACGATCGAGGGCGCGCATGCGCCCAAAGATTTCAGTCGGCGACAGCCCGCTCGATGACGAGCTGATCAGCGCTTCCCCGTTTGCGGCCTGCTCGATCCCCGCGAGCAGTTTCTGCTTCGCGATCACATCCTCATGAATCGCCTCGATTACCCAGTCGGCGTCCTGGACCGCCTCCGAAAGGAAATTCGCGCGCTCGAGTTCACGGAGACCCCGCTCGACGATGCTCTCTGGCGCGCGACCGAGGGCGACCAGCGCTCGCGTGCGCCGTTCGACTTCGCTCGATGCTCGTTCCACCGCAGAGGGGTCCAAATCAAAAATCGCGACGGGCCAGCCGGCTGAGGCGCAGAGCGCCGCCCACCCCACACCGATTTCGCCGGCGCCGATGACGGCAACCTTCCGGGGGATCGTCACGCCATGGCCTCCGCGTCCGCCGGCGCACCGGCGGGGAGCACGCGCTCGAACAGCAGCCGCCGCACCGGCGGCGGGTGCACTTCCATCGCGACGCGCGCGAACGATCCCTTGGGATCGAGGCGCGTCCGGCCGCGACTCTGGCCGTCATCCAAATCGACCGACAGCCGCAAGTCGCTGAACGTCAGCACCTCGGGCTGTATCAGATAGGCGATTGCCAGCACGTCATTCACCACCGCCCCGTCGAGTCCCTCGTGGGTCTTGTGGAACTCGACGTAGAACCGCAGCGCGTCGTATAGCCAGGGCGACGTGCTCGCCAACCGCTCTACCTCATTGCCCTTCACGACGAGTTTGCGCGTGACGTCGAGCCCGATCATCTCGGTTGGCAGTTCGGCCGCGAGCACCGTGGTCAGTGCCTCCGGATCACACCACGCGTTGAATTCGGAGAAGCGCGTCTGATTGCCGGCCGCCTCGATGTTGCCGATCATGGCGATGTGGCGGCTGACTTTCTCGCGAACGACGGCGGGATTGGAACGCAACGCTAGCGCGAGACTCGTCACCGGGCCGAGGGTGACGAGGGTGACAGGCTCGGGCTGTTCGTCGAGCAGCCGTTCGAGTGGACGCACGTAGTCGAGGATCACACCCGGCGGGGGCACTTCGGCATAGCCGAGTCCTGACGGGCCGTGCGTATCCGCCGCGACCTGAAGCTGACGCTTCAGCGGACGCCGCGCGCCGATGCCCAGTGGTACCCGCACGACATGTTTCATCTTCCGAATGATTTCGACGGCATTGCGATAGGCATTTTCGACGACGGTGTTGCCGTACGAGATCGAGATACCTCGCACCTCGAGCTCGGGTGAGTTCAGAGCGAGGAGGAGCGCCAAGCAATCATCTATGCCCGGGTCCGTATCGATTATGACGGGAAGCGGGATCCGAGATGCGGGATGCGGGGGATCGGGCACGGTCAACGGTATGGTTCCAACGGCGGAAGTGCAAACGCCACGATAGCATCGCCGGCACCAAACGGTCCGCCACCGCCCGCCGCGATGACGACGAACTGCCGTCCGCCCGCCTCGTAGGTCATCGGAGTCGCCCGGGCACCCGCGGGGAGGTCCGCCTTCCACAGCTCGCGGCCCGTCTCGACGTCGAATGCCCGAATCGCGCGGTCCAGCGTCGCGCCGATGAAAACGATTCCGCCCGCCGTCACGATCGGACCGCCAAGATTGGGGGATCCGGGAAAGCCGCCCATCGTGCCCAGGGGCACGTTCCAGGCGATGCCGCCCGTGCTGAGGTTCACCGCGACCAGCGAGCCGAACGGCGGCGGTGTACAGGGCAGCCCAGTGGGACCCAGGATGATGCGCCGGCGCATGAGGTACGGCGTGCCGCGCATGTTGGTGTACTCAAAGTCCGTCATGCCGCGTGACGCATCGACGGTTTTGGAGCTGTCGTAATTGAACCTGTGTGCCACGAAGAGCTGCACCATGGTGGCGACGCGATTGACGGGCACGACCGCGAGACCGTGCCTTTCATCTATAGCGACGCCGCCCCAATGGGCGCCGCCGATGTTGCCCGGCTGGGAAAGCGTGCCCTGCGTGCTGGGTGGCGTAAACGGTCCCTCGTTGCGCAGCGCCGCCAGGATGTCGTGGCAGGCGGCCTTGGCCTCGGGTGTCGGCCCCCAGGCGTCGTCCACTGAATACCGTAGCGGGACGAGGGGCGGCGTAACGGTCGTAAAGGGCTGCGTCGGAGATGCGACTTCGCCGGGAACGCTGCTCGCCGGGACCGGCCGTTCCTCCACGGGGAAGATTGGCTTCCCCGTCATTCGGTCGAGGACGTACAGCATCCCTGACTTCCCGGTCTGGATGACCGCCGGGATGCTGGCGCCATTGTGCGTCACGGTAACAAGCGCGGGCGGAGATGCGTTGTCAAAATCCCAGAGGTCGTGGTGCACGGTTTGGAAATGCCACACGACTCTTCCGGTGGACGCGCGCAGCGCCACGATCGAGCTGGCGTAGCGGTCCTCACCCAGGCGCATTCCGCCGAAATAGTCCGGTGCTGGACTCGACGTTGGGAGGAACACGAGGTCGCGCGCGGGATCGGCGACAATAACTGACCAGACGTTGGCAGCGCCGACGATGCGGGCGGCGCCGTTCTGCCACGTCTTGAAAGCCGGATCGGCTGAGTCCTGGGGTATGGGATCGAACGTCCACTTGAGCACGCCAGTGCGCGCATCGAATGCGCGCACCTCGCCGCTCGCCGGCGCCAGGTTGGTATTGTCCGCGACTGCCGATCCCGTGATGACGAGGTCGCCCACGATCGCGGGGGGCGA
>Ga0099794_10000106_pt1 | contig 30550 bp, 29 predicted proteins | sample Rivendell_Oct201_10_FD_77320 | JGI IMG/M metagenome (GOLD analysis project Ga0099794, IMG submission 77320) | Vadose zone soil microbial communities from the Eel River Critical Zone Observatory, Northern California, USA -... | ecosystem: Host-associated > Plants > Roots > Rhizosphere > Soil ... | reverse complement strand
GGCGATTCTTCGCACGATCGAGTCCAACCGCTTCGTCACCGGGGTCACCTGGATCGACGGAGAGCTCTGGCACGGCACCTGGGAAGGTGACGAGAGCGATTTGAGGCGAGTCGATCCTCGAACCGGAGAGGTCCTGGAGAGGCTCGAGATGCCGCCCGGAGTGTACGTTTCGGGGCTCGAGTCCGATGGCGGCGATCAGTTCTTCTGCGGAGGAGGAACGAGCGGGAAGGTGAGGGCCGTCCTCCGGCCGAAGCGAGGCTCCGCGACGGGCAGCGGCTCCGAGATCCCCGTCGACTCCACGAGCAAGGAATCGAAGCGCCCCTCGCGCTGAACTGACGGCACCCGTCGGCGCTCGCGCACTTTCCAGAAGTCCTCGTAACGCCCCATGACCTCATGCTACACGTCCGCAAAATCGCGTCGAAAGGGGAACGTCATGTCCGGGGGAAAGCTGACCACCGCAGTCGGTGCATTCGCCTGTCTCTCCATCGTGCTTTTGTGCATGCCCGCCTTCGCCGACGAGCCCGGCGGCTCCTGGCACTGGGTCACGGCGTGGGGTACTTCGCAGCAGCCCAACGTGCCGGCCGCCGCGGTGAGCAACGCCACGGTCCGGGAATTTGCGCGCGTCACGATCCCCGGCCAGCTCATCCGCATCCGTCTCGATAATACGTTCGGGCCGGCCGCCGTGACCATCGGGAAGGCTTCTGTCGCCCACCGCGTGCAGGATGCGCTGGTCGCCGCTGGATCCACTCGGCGCGTGACGTTCGGTGGCTCGGCTTCGGTGACGATCCCGGTGGGCGGCAGCGTGCAGAGCGATCCAGTCGCGCTCACCGTCCACGCCTGGCAGGACATCGCGGTGAGCCTCTACATCCCCGGGACGGCCGTAAACCCCAGCCGCCACGGTGGAGCGGTGGTGACGAATTATGTGAGCGCGCCCGGGTCGGGCGATTTCACTGCCGATGAGACCAGGACGCCGTTTACCGGGACGTTCACTTCGACCTACTGGCTCAAATCGATCGATGTCTTCTCGCCCCCGTCGACGAGCGCCGTCGTCGCCTTTGCGGACTCGATCACCGACGGCACCTGCTCGACCCTCGATGCGCACGACCGCTGGGAGGACTGGCTCGCGGTGCGGCTCGATCTTGCCGAGGGCGATCGGTCGGGAGGACGCCCCGCGATCGTCAACGAAGGCATCGGCGGCAATACCATCACGCGCCAGAACCTGCAGCCTCCGCCGGACAGCACCCCCGGGCTGGAGCGCATCGATCGCGACGTGTTCTCACATTCAGGCGTATCCCAGGTCGTGCTCTTCGAGGGGACGAACGACATCCGCCGTGAGGCTTCCGCGAGGCAGGTCATCAACGCGATGCAGGAGATCATCGACCGGGTCCACGCGAGGGGGCTGAAGATCTACGGAGTCACGATCATCCCCCGCCACAACGTGCCGCCTTCAGGCACCAACACCGGCTGGAACGATGCAAAGACGGCGATCCGCAACGCGGTGAATCAATGGATCCGCACGGAGGCGTCGTTCGACGCTGTGATCGATTTCGACAGGATCGTACGCCAGCCGGCCCATCCGAATCTGCTCGTCCCGGAGTTCAACTGCGGCGACGGAATCCATCCCAGCCCTGCGGGTTATTACCGGATGGGCAAGTCCGTCAGCCTGGAGTTGTTTCAGCGGGGCGACGACTGAGCGCCCTTGAGCTGCGCAAGGTTGCGAATTCAAACAGCGAGGCGGAAGGGCCGCGGCAGGGATTTACTACAGCCGCAGCGCGTCAACGAAGAACCCATTTCCCGTCGGGAAACGTCAAATCCCATCGAAAATGTGAAAGACACCGCTTGGATCATCCGGTAACGTCTCTCTTCTTCACGGGGGAGAAACAAAATGACGGGCACCGGGTTCTCTGCAACTTCGGCTGCGCTTGCATTCGCAGCGTGTCTGGCGCTCGGCTCAGTCGCATCCGCGGAGGATGGCGACGAAGCGACGGCCGTCGTCGACACGGATGATGGTCCGATCCGGGGCACGATCAGGCCACGACGATTACTTTCCTTGGAATCCCCTATGCCGAGCCGCCAGTGGGCGAGCTGCGGTGGCGGCCACCAGAGCCGCGCCGCCGTTGGAGAGGGCTCCGCGACGCCACACGGTTCGGCGCTCATTGCCCGCAGCCGGCGTCGGCGAATCAGCCAAACGCGAGCGAGGATTGCCTCTTTCTTAACGTGTACGTTCCGAGGGAGCCGGGCTTCGGGCGTTCTGGAACTAAGGAAGCAGTACCTTCAACGGGAGAATGACGATGATGACAAGAGGAACGTACGGGTGTTTGGTAACGCTGCTGGCGATGGGTCTCGTTTCGCGGGCGCCCGAGGCTCGCGCGGATGATGACGAGGGCGGGTCGAGGATCGAAATCCGGGCACTGTCTGCCAACCCCGATCGCGTGAGCGGCGGGGACGTGCTGGTGAAGATCTCGCTTCCGCGCGCCGCCCGACACGATAGCGTGATGGTAACCCTCCACCCCACCAACCAGGACGTGACTGCGAGCTTCCGTGAAACCGCGCCAGGCATTCTCGTCGGCCTCGTGAGCGGCCTCGTGGTCGGCGAGAACCGGCTGACCGTGAGGGCCGAGGAAGTGGGGACGGAATCGTTGCGGCTGACGAACTATCCGATCACCGGCCCGATCACATCGGGACCGCACATTCAGCCGTTCATCTGCCAGACCCAGACCTTCAGGCTGCCGGACGGCACCGTCCTCGGCGCCCCCACCGACGCCGACTGCTCGGCACCGACGAAGGTCAACTACCTCTACATGCCCCAGGGCGGAACGACGTTCCACGCTGTGTCCCGCGCCTCGGATGTTCCCACCACCGGCGTCGCGATGACGACCACGACGACGGGGGTGACCGTGAGGTTCGTCGTCCGCGTCGAGACGAGCACGATCGACCGCGGAATCTATCAAAGCGCCGTTCTGCACGACCCGCTATCCGATCCAGCGCCGACTCCGTTTTCGCCGCCGAGGGGCTGGAACGGGCGGCTCATCGCCATCGAGGGATTCGGCTGCCCAGGCGGCTGGTACATCCAGGGTGCCGCGATCGGAAGCCTCGAACTTCCCGGAGTGATGGACGCAAACCTGCTGAGCCCTACGCGGCTCGGCGAAGGCTACGCGATGTTCAGCAACACGCTCCAGCACCCCTCCAACAACTGCAATTCGGTGCTCTCGGCCGAAGCGGCGATGATGGGCAAGGAGCACTTCATCAAGACGTGGGGCGTGCCCAAGTATACGGTCAGCACAGGATGCTCGGGCGGATCGTACGGCAGCATCCAACTCGCGGATCAGGTGCCCGGCTTGTTCGATGGCGCGCTGATCGCCTGCACGTTCCCGGATCCGCTCGGAATCGCGTTTTCCGGGTCTGACGGCCATCTCTTGACGCACTACTTCAACGCCACCGATCCCACGGGCTTCACGGAAGCGCACCAGGTAGCGGTATCGGGTTACAAGGGACTAAGGGCGTTCATCGACGCCGCCAATCAGTCGGGCCGTACCGATCCTGTCCCAAACCGCGTCGACATTCCCGGTTACGTCTCCGCGCCATTTAGCGCCGCAGTCCCTGTGGCGCTTCGTTATCATCCGGTCACCAATCCGCGGGGTGCTCGCGGCACCGTCTACGATGCCGCCCGTAACGTTTACGGAATTGACCCTGTCACCGGTTTCGCGCTTCGGCCATTCGACAACGTCGGTTTGCAGTACGGCCTGGAGGCTCTGAACCGCAGGGAAATCAGCACGACGCAATTCCTGGACTTGAACCAGAGAATCGGCGGCTATGACCAGGATTTCAACTACGTGTCGTCCCGCTCGGTCGGCGATCCGGGAGCGATCCGGCGGGCGTACCAGAGCGGCCTTCAGCTCGGAGGTGGCGGGGGCCTCGCAAGCATCCCGGTGATGGACATCACGGGCATCTACAACGACGACGGCGGGTACCACTACCAGTGGTTCCACTTCGCCACGCGCGACCGGATGGCCCAGGCGAACGGCAATGCCGACAACCACGTGATGTGGCGAGGCAACCCGGTGCCGCAGGCGCAGTCCTGGAGCACACTCATCCAGTGGGTCGAGGCCGTCAGCGCCGATTCCTCGGATCGCTCCGCGCGCGAAAAGGTAATCCGGAACAAGCCTGCCCTCGCAGTCGACGGTTGCTGGTCAAGCCCGACGAACTTCATCGCCGAGCGGCAGACGTTCAGCAGCGACACGCACTCGTCGCGCTGCAATGCGTTGTTCCCGTCGTACGCATTCCCGCGCCACGTCGCCGGCGGGCCGCTGGCGGCGAACAATCTAAAGTGCCGGCTGAAGCCGATCGATCCCTCCGACTACAGGGTGTCCTTCACGACTTCCGAACTCGACCGGCTGCACCGCATCTTCCCGTCGGGTGTCTGCGACTGGTCGAGGCGCGGAGTCGGGTTCCGGGGCGTGGTGCCAAACGCATCCTTCGGCCCTTCAGACGTGAACCGGGTGTTTGACATCGCGAACCCAGATTCGGAGGGCGACGACGACGAGGACTGACCACCCAGCAACTTACGCCCTCCGGCGACACGCGGCGAACGGGCGGCCGAAGTCGGTCTCAATGGCGCCCGAGTCGTCGCTTTTGATTTCCTCGGTTTTGGGGCTTCGGACAAACCCGTGGGTGCGAGATACAGCTTCAAACAACAGTTGGACGACCTTCTTGCGGTCGCTGATACGCTAAACCTCGACAAGATCGTTCCGGTCGCGACTGTTTCACCGGCTATTTCATCCTTCCTTCGTTTCTAAGAAACCACGATCTAATATTCGCGACCGAGTCCTTATAGAAGGTCTCGTACAAGGACTTGGAGCAATAGCCTATATGCGGTGTCGCCAGAACGTTCTGGAGATGGCGGAAAGGATGCTCGGCCGGCAATGGCTCAAGATCGAATACGTCGATAGCGGCACCGGCGATTTTCCGAGCTTTCAGCGTCTCAATGAGCGCTGCTTCATCGACGATGGGACCGCGTGAAGAATTGATCAGATATGCCGTCGGCTTCATCAGGTCGAGTTCATTTCTCCCCACCAAGCCTCGACTCCTGTGACTGAGAACGAGATGGATGGACAAAATATCCGCTTTGCGGAATATCTCCTCTTTGGAAACCAAGCTGGCGCCTGAGGCCTCGGCTTTCTCTTTCGTCAGGTTCTGACTCCAGGCGATCACGTTCATGCGGAAAGCCCTTCCGATCTCGGCGACTCGAGATCCAATATTCCCCAATCCCACGATCCCGAGCGTCTTGCCATGAAGGTCCGCGCCCACGGTCGTCTGCCAGCCGCCGCTCCGAAGAGAGACATTCTCGGCTACAACGTTCCGCGTCAACGCCAGGATTAGGGCCCAGGTAAACTCGATCGTCGGGGCCGAGTCATAGCCCGTATGAAGAACTTCGATGCCGTGGCGCTTAGCCGCCTCGGTGTCGATGGCGGCGTTCCGCGCCCCCGTAGAAGCGATGAGTTTCAGATTCGGCAGACGATCCAACAGGGCCGCCGACATTAAGGTCCGCTCGCGCATGATGCAGAGAACATCAAACGGAAGCAGACGTTGAACGAGCGGTTCGAGCTCGGCGACGTGGTCGTGGAAAACCTTGATCTCGGGGTTGCCGGGAATCGACGACCAGTCCGCCATTTGCAGGGCTACATCTTGATAATCGTCCAATATCCCTATCTTCATATTCGTGATCGACCCCCTTTCAGCGCTACCTCGGAATCCAGTGCTCGGTAAACAGGATGGGTGCCCAACCATAGGCATTGCCATCTTTATGCAGACGGCCTACTCCCGGGAAGGCCAGATGCGGAGCGGCAATTAGAACATTCCCGTCAACCAGAGTAGGCAGCAACTTTTTCCGCGTGGCCACCGCCGCAGCCGGGTTGATGTCGAAGACAACGCTGACCTCAGGATGTTTCATCTGGACGCTCTGGGCATGAATGATGTCTCCCCAGAACAGTATTTTTTGACCTTTTGAGCTGAATTCGTATCCGGTATGTCCTGGCGTATGGCCGGAAAGGGAAACAGTCTTGATTCCTTCCGCGATTTCATCCGAGCTGCTGAATGTGTGCCATTTCCCCGCTTTGATGTATGGCGGGCAGATGGCCTGGGCGGCCTGGAAGAATTCTTGCGCCCCCTTCGGTGCCTTGGCGGCGATTTCCGGTGACAGCCAAAAGTCATTCTCAGCCTTCGCAACGTAAACTTCGGCATTGGGGAACACGCGCTTTCCATCGCGAGTGGTCAATCCGCCTATGTGATCGGAATGAAGGTGCGTGATCAGCACAAGATCGACCTGCTCGGGGGTATATCCGGCGCTGCGAAGACTGGTCTCCAGGCGACCGAACGCCCCTCCGCCAAACCATTGTCCCGAGCCTGAGTCTACAAGAATTAGCTGCTTCCCGGTGTTCACGAGAAAAACCACTTCGGAAGCGTCGAGGAAATGAGGTTCTTTCTGCGCCGTGTTCGAGACGGCGGTCATGATCCTCTCCTTCCCGTTCAGCCAGTGCGGGTCGAACTTGCCGTCTCCATCATAGAGCGACGTCACCTCAAGATCGCCGACCTTGAGACGATAGAACCCGGGTACTTGATCATGATGTTGGGGTGCGTCGCCCCGGGCGGACATTGGACCGGCCAATGATATGCCCAGAAAAGCTGCTGTTGCGATGACGATCCGCGTCGACATGCTTTTCATTATTATCTCCCGCTTTCCCGTCAATTTGCTCATTGCCGCCCTCCTCATAGTTAGATAACCGTCTAACTATGAGGCCAATTGGACAACTACAATTTGTGTCTCAGCATGATAAGTGTCATGCTGATTAGCTGACCATGACGGTCATCATGGTGGATGTCAACTCGAAGCGAAGAGGCAAAGGTATGGGCTATTCAGCGGCGGACACTGCGGCAAAGCATGAGCGGATTCTGCACGAGGCAAGCCGTCTCTTTCGGGAGCGCGGCTTCTCCGGCGTCAGTGTCAGCGAGATCATGAAGGCGTCCGGACTGACGCACGGCCCATTCTACAACCACTTTTCATCCAAGGAGAGGCTGATGGCCGAGGCGGTGGCCCACGGCGTCAAGCGCTCGCTTGCAAAGCTCGACAAGCTCTGCGGCAGCCCCAAAGGAAAAACGCAGTACGTGAAGGACTACCTATGCGCCGCACAGCGCGATGCTCCCGGAGCCGGCTGCACCATCGCGGCCCTCTCTGCCGAAGTCAGGCAGGAGCCTCGGCTGCGAGGGCCTTTCACCGTGCAATTGAAGGCGCTGGTGCAGAAGCTCACCGACTGTCTGCCGGGGACCTCGAAGCGGGTCGCGCGCGGTGAGGCAATCCGCATGCTCTCGTCGCTTGTCGGTGCGATGATCCTGGCTCGCGCCGTCGACGACCGCGCCTTTTCGGATCAGATCCTGAGAGAAGCGCGGAAGGGATTCTCCTGATTCCCACCCTGGCTCGTCGCTTCCCTCGGGAGTCGGCGCGTACGTCGCCCCGGGCGGCCCTCCGGCGAGCTTCGCTCAGCCGGTGGGGAACGTCCCTGGCTTGTGGACGACCTTGCCGACCCAGGCGCCCAGGCTCAGCTCAACGTCGCTACGCTGCTGGAAGCCCTGCTTCAACGCCTGCTCGATGATAGAAGGCGTGGCCGGTCGGGCGAAGGCCTTCCCGAAGGCGTCCGTCTCAGCAGCCAGCGCGTCGTCGGCGGGAAGCGACGCAGCGTTGACGAAGCGCTTGATGTCGGCCAGTGCGAGCAGGTCGAAACGGGAGACCCGTTCCGCGAAGGCATCGACGAACTCGACGAACTCCGCGTCGGGAACGGCGCGGTTGACGTATCCATACCGCTCGGCGAGCTCCCCGTCGAAGTCCTCGCCCCCGAACAGGATCTCGAACGCCCGCCCGCGACCGACGATCGCTGGCAGACGGGTCGAGGGCCCGCCCCCGGGCACGGCGGCGAACCCGACCTCGAACTGCCCCAGCACGGCCCGCTCCCGACTGGCAAACCGGATGTCGCTAGCGAGGGCGAACTCGCTGCCCGCACCGCGAGCCCTGCCCCGCAGAGCGGTAATCGTCACCGCCGAAGACTTGCCCAGCCGGATGAGGAAGTCCGCCCAGTGGTGGAAGGCGCTGGGCGCTCCGAGCTCTCAAGACAGAATGGAATTATTGCGGAGTGCAGGGTGAGAAAATCGGCGTCGCACTCCCACTCATTTGTTAATTTGCCGATATTGGGAGGACGGTCAGACATCGCGTTACTGGTGCCGGCAAATCGTCACTTCGTATTCTTTCGCGTCATGAGCCTTCGACCGATCAACAAGCTGCCTGCGAACCCGCAGAAAACGCCACCTCTACGTGTGCTTCTTGCTGAAGACGACCCTGTCGCCCAGCTGGTTGTGCGGACCCTTCTCGAGAAGCAGGGATACGTGACGGTATTGGCCCGTAATGGTCGCGAGGCGCTAGCGCGCTACCACGCTGAGCCTTTTGACCTCATGCTCACCGACGTGCAGATGTCAGAAATGGACGGGGTGGCCCTAACGGATGCTCTCCGGAGCCTTGAGTCGACTACTGGGGCGCATGTACCAATCATCGGGATCACTGCGCACGTAAAAAAGGGTGATCGTGAGCAGTGTCTAGCAGCAGGGATGGACGGCTTTGTCCCCAAGCCCATCCTTCCGAGCGTATTGTTTCGAGAGATCGAAAGGGTGCAGGGAAGCGGCGCGGGAAATGCCACCGGAACCGAGACATGATCGAGAAATTCGGCACGCATTTTTCGTGCTTCTACATCCCGGAAGACGTCAAAGCCGGTAAACCGGAAACGGAGTTCAGGGTCGCCGCCAGTCAGGGGCACGTTCAGGGCCAGGATTGGCGCGTCAGGAAGGATGGCTCCCGATTCTGGGCAAACGTAGCGATGACGGCGATACGGGACGGCAGCGGATCGCTTGTGGGCTATGGCGTAATCACGCGAGAGTTAGCAGTGGGCGAGAAGATCCAGGCCGACTCCAGCGCAGCCCTCCAGACGGAAAACGCCGCCGTGGTTGTTGACCAGGAGGGCAGAATCGTCTTGGTCAATTCTCAAGCTGAGAGGCTTTTCGGCTATGCGCGAGTCGATTTGCTTACAAAAGAGCGATTTACGGAGCCGAAAACCGAACAGCGACTCCCAAAGGCGGTTGCCGATTGGAGCGTGCCAGGCACGGCGGATTCAGAGCCTCTCAACCTGGCTTCCGTGACCCGAAACGTCAGCCGAGGTGTCCTCGTCATCGACGACGATGTCAATATTCGCTACGCCCTGGTCGACGCGCTTGAAGACGAAGGCTACCGCGCCGTTTCCGCGTCAAATGGGGTAGAGGCCCTCGAAGTGCTTCGGGTCCTGCCGAAACCACCCTCGGTGATTCTCTTGGACCTGATGATGCCGGTGATGGACGGATGGGAGTTTCGCGCTGAGCAACAGCGAGATCCTGTGCTCTCAAAGATCCCGGTGGTCGTTATTTCAGCTCACAGAAACGTGGTGGAAGAAGCATCCCAGGTCTCCGCCTCGGCCTACCTGATAAAACCGTTCCAGCTGGAAGACCTAGTGGCAACGGTCGGCAAAGTCTGCAGCAACGGGGCATGAATCAATGATGCCCGTCATGGACAGCTGGCAGTTTCCTCCGAGGTAGCTCAGCGAGCCGCAGCTAGCGCAGCTTCCGGTGATCGTTCTTTCAGCCGTGACCGAGATTCGACGCCATGCCGCCGAGATGAAAGCCGCTGGCTTCTTAAGCAAGCCATTCATGCTCGACCGGCTTCTCAGCACGGTTCAGCGCTACTGCTGAAGAGCGCTCGCTATTGGCTGAGCTCGAGTAAAAAGCCGTTGGCGCCGGAAATCTCGCCGGTCCCAAAGTCCACTGTCCCTGCAAAACCTTAACCAGTGCGCCCGGTTACCCCCTACCCCCTCGATTTCGTTCGGCTCGAAATTCCCTCCCGTCCCGTGGCGTCCGGTGCGGTGCCGCGATTTCTGCCATTAGACGCCAACGAAACGAGCGCGCTTGTACATTTTTCAGGTGAGCCTTCCCAGTGCACGATGTCCGATTGGGAGTGCCTCGTATCGCCGGCGCTCGATACGCGCTAGACCCTCAGCAGTCTTAGCCACGACAGGAGCCATTCATGAAGCGCGTAGGCGGCGTCTTGACCAGCCTGACCCTGGCGCTCGCAATCTGTTTCATCGGGCTCGCCCCCGCACTCGCGAGTGGAAAGAACGCGAAGGCGCAAGGCAAAGTCGGCGCCGTCGAGCAGCATTTGAAGGTCTTCGACGTGCTCGACTTCGATGTCTTCAGCAACCAGAAGTGGGACCGGCTGTCGGAGAGCCATTCGGACGACATCGTCGTTACCTGGCCCGACGGACACCAGACCAAGGGCATTCAGAAACACATCGAGGACTTGAAGGCGATGTTCGTCTACGCGCCCGACATCAAGATCAAGGTTCATCCCATCCGGTTCGGTTCTGGCGACTGGACGTGCGTTACGGGCGAGATGACCGGCACGTTCACGCAGCCGATGCCGATCGGCGACGGCAAGACGATTCTGCCGACGGGTAAGTCCTTCCAGCTCCCGATGGTGACCATCGGTCATTGGAAGGACGGCAAGATGGATGCAGAGACCCTGTTCTGGGACGGCGGGTTCTTCATGCAGCAGCTCGGCCTAGCGAAGTGATCGCCGGCCCGGGATGGGCGCACAGCCACCTCGGCGACGACCGCTGAGACAACCAGCTCGCGAGCGGCGCTTGTCCTCGGGAGGGCGCTGCAACAAAAAGGGAACCAGCCAGCCGGATCAGCGGTAAGGCACTCCAGAGAGAAAACGCATGGATTTGCTGGAGCGCTTCTCACGCGGCGACCTCGATGCCTTCGAGGCGCTGTTTCGGCGCTTCGAGCGGGACGTCTACCAGTGGATCCTGAGAATCGTCCGCGACCGCGCAGCGGCGGAGGAGCTCACCGTGGAAACCTTCTGGCGAATCTACCGAGCTCGATCGAGATTCGATCCAGCGCGCGACTTCGGTCCCTGGTCCCGGCGCATCGCCACCAACCTTGCCCTCGGTCATCTGAAGTCGGTTCGGTGGCGGTCGGCAGCGGCCCCGAAGCGATGGGGGGAGCCGCCCGCCGCCAACGCAGAGCCGCTGCGAAATCCGGATCCTCGAATCGAACAGGCTTTCTGCCGCCTTCCGGCACGGCTCCAGCTCACCGCAACGCTCGCGCTGATCGAGGAGAAACCCTACCAGGAGATAGCCGACGCGCTCGGGACATCCATCGGCACGGTCAAGTCGCGAGTCTTCCGGTCGATCCGACTTCTTCGCAAATATCTCAAGAGGCTGGGCATCGAGCCATGAAACAAACGGACGATAAACGAATTCGCGACCTGCTCAAGAGCGCGTTTCCTCCCCTCGGGGATGTAGAACCGAGCCGGGAGCTTTGGCCGCGGTTGCGACGCAGGGTGGAGGACTCGGCGCTTCGGGTGCCCTGGTTCGACTGGGCTCTCGTCGCGCTGCTCACCGCCTGGTGCGTCGCCTTTCCAAAGGCATTGCTGTTTCTGCTGTATCAAATGTAGCAAGGAGGCTTGCGGTGAATCGATATCCTTACTTGCGCGCGTACATGGCGGGGGTCACCCTTCCTTCCGCGGCGCTGTTGATTGGAACGACTGTCTTTGTAATCGCGCGATACGGCTATCGCCTCGAGATTCCGATCGAGCGCGCGATCATCTTCCCGATGGCCGTGGTTCCCAACGCCTGGGGCGCTTGGAACATCATCTATCTCGCGCTCCATCCGCGCAGGTGGCCGATTGGTTTGCACGGCGCGATTCTGCCCCTGTTGCTCATTCCTGCCGGACTCTGGCTCGCGCGCCGCTTGGGCATCTCATTCGTGACGCCGAGCCTGGCGGCGACGTTCTTGCCGCTTGGACTCGCCATCTATTACCTCGCCTGGAAATACCCGGTCCGATTCTTCAACCAGATACTCGGGATTGCATGAACGCGGGAATCCCAGCCGCTTCTGGGCACGCCGCCGCCGAGCAAGTTCTCGACGTACACGAGACCGCATGCTGCGTTGTCGGCGGCGGGCCGGGCGGACTCATGTTGGCGCTGCTGCTTGCACGCCGGGGAGTTCCAGTGACGCTGCTCGAAGCGCATGCGACCTTTGACCGTGATTTCCGCGGCGATACGGTGCATCCCGCCATTCTGGAAATCCTCGACGAGATCGGCCTGGCCGACCGGCTGCACCAGCGGCAGCACGTCAAGATGTACGGCCCCACGATCCCCACCGCCGACGGGCCGGTGATGCTGTTCGACATGCGCCTCCTGCTGAAAACCCGGTTCCCCTACATCATGTGGATGCCGCAGCCCATCTTCCTCGATTTCCTCGCCACGGCCGGCCGAGAGTGTCCTTCCTTCAGACTCGTGATGGGGGCGACCGTGCGGCAGCTTCTAACCGAGGACGGCGCGGTTCGCGGCGTGCGTTACCGAGACACGGATGGCTGGCACGAGGTCCGCGCCGCGCTCACGGTCGCCGCGGACGGCCGATTCTCGCGCTTGCGAAAGCTCGCCGGACTCCGGGCGATCCCGACGTCCTCGCCCGTCGAGCTGCTCTGGTTCCGCTTGCCGCGCCTTGCCGGCGATCCCGAGGGGACCGGCATCGTGTCCCCGCGGTTCGGCAAGAAACAGGTCCTCCTCATGATCGACCGTGCCGATCACTGGCAGGTAGGCTACTTCTTCCCGGCGGGGGATTATCCCAAGTTGCGTGCAGCGGGCGTTGAGGTGATGCGCCAGAGCATCGTCGCCCTGGAGCCGCGTTTCGCCGAGAACGTGCAGGCGCTGACTGACTGGAAGCAGTTCTCGCTGCTGTCCGTGGCATCGAGCCGCTGCCCGCGTTGGTATCGTCCCGGCCTGCTCATGATCGGGGACGCGGCTCACACGATGACGCCGGCTGCCGGTGCGGGCATTAAGTACGCGATCGAGGACGCGGTCGTGGCGGCCAACATGCTGGCCGAACCGCTTCTGGCCCGGGGGGTGCGTCTGAGCGACCTGGCCGAGGTGCAGCGCCGACGCGAATGGCCGACGCGCCTTATCCAGGCGTTCGGGGCGTGGGGGCTGCGCCAGCTCGGCGGCCGGCTCCGTTCGGGTTCCGCTGGGCCCGTGCCGCGTTGGCTGCCGTGGCTCTTTCACCTGCCGTTCGTCGCTCGCCTAGCGGCCCGAATGCTGGCCTTCGGCGTGTGGCGGGTTCACGTGGAGAGCTGAGTCGTCCCAACGGTGCGGCGATCGCGGTGCTGTCGGTGATCTGCACCGTGATAGCACCGTTACCCTTTGGGAAACCTTTGCCGACGATTCGGACGAAACCACAGCATTATCAAATCGCCTCACCTTTTGACGGCGTAGCCCATGTAGAGGATGGATTTGACATTGCTCTCACGGAGGAAAAATCTTTCGCCCAGATCCTTGTAGGTCCACTCGCCCTTGACGCGTTTGCGTAAGGCGGAAAGCATCTTTGGAATACTTAAATTAGGTGACGTGCCACGCTGGCCCTTGGACTCGAACCCATTCCTCTCTAGCAGGGAAATGATCTCTTTCGGTTTGATGAACATTTCCCACACGTGAAGGTTGGGCGGCATGAAAGCGTAACGCTTCCATTCTTGCCAAATCTTGATCGCCACCAGCTTGCTTATCAACGTGCGATTGAGTGTGTCGTAGCAAAAGACGCCCCCGGATTTCAGTACTCGGGCAATCTCGGCGGTAACCTTTGGCAGGTCTCGAACGTGTTCGAGTACATCGCAACAAAAGACGACGTCGAAGGACCGATCGGGATAAGGCAGCTGTTCGCCGGATCCCTGATCGTAACGAACGTCGAGCCGGCTTAGCTTGGCGTGATTTCTCGCCGTATTGAGCGAAGACTCGGAAGGATCTACTCCGGTTGCTTTGAACCCCATGCGTGCGATTTCCTCGCACAAAATCCCTCCGCCGCAGCCAACCTCCAGGGCCGTCTTTCCCACTGGGCGCAGCTTAAGCTCCTCGAAGAGCATTCGCCGAAAATAGCCGACCCGCGCGGGATTGATAGAGGTCTTGAGCAAGTGAAGGACGGTATCCTTCTGCCACCAGAGGTCTCCCTCCCGGTTGTAAACGTCATTATCGATGCGCCGATAGGTGTCGGCTGACACTGAGCTCATTGATAGGCTCCTTGGGCCATGGGCCCTCTCTGTGGAGTCTCTCCGTCGACGATCTTCGTGACCACGCCTCCTTCGGATGTAATCCTCCGGCTGTAACGCGCAAAGGCCGTCGCGTGTTTTTGGCCCATGTCAAGATGCGCACAGTCGAGGTTTCATCTCACGAACGAGCATCCCGGGGGAGAAATGCAATAGAACCACGCGGCACAATACAGCGCGTCAAGACAGCGCCGCTGCGTCCGACCATGACGATGCAACTCAACGAGTGCCTCCCGACGGACCCAAAGATGGTCCCGGAGATCAGAAAGGCATTAGCGCCGCACGCCTCGAAGTTCATCGAGACCCTGGTCTCTCTCACCAAGCAACCTCTCCGCCTGCAAGTGACGAGGGGGGCGGTGCAAACTGGGACGTTTATGCGCGGGCGCTCCAGGCTTGGCTTCGACAACGTGCGGGCTCACGTCATGGTTTGCTAAAGTGCAAGATGGGATCACGGTGAAGGACGTTTACATCCTCAGCAACGACTTCGAATCCGGCGTCCTGCACCATCTTGACCGCGCGGGCAACACCGAGGTGGTACCAACGATTGGGATCAATGTGGTCATCCTCATCTTTCCGGCGGACGAAGAGCGGTCGAAAATGTGTATTCGGACTTATTTGTAGCAATTCGTTCAGCTCCGGTCCCTGGTAGCAATCCCGCAGCGCGCGGGCCACGCTGTACACTTCTGGGTGTGCAAGAAACTGATTGTATTTGTCATAGTCTGCAATCAAGAAGAAGCCGTTCGCCCCCGACTTCATTTTGGGAAACAGATTGTTCAGGTACTCGCTTACTACGTTGGGCGAGAGGTGGCAGAACACGCCGAAAGAAAAGAAGTAGTCGAAATAGTCATTCCGGACTTGGGTGAGCGAAGCGTCCAGCACCACGAGATAGCGAACATTGTTGGAATGCCCAATGTACTCCCAGAATTGGTTCCGTTCGGCAGGTATAGCGTCGAGGCAAACGACCTCTCGAGCTTGGCGTTCTATGAAACACTTCGTCCACGCGCCACGCCCGGGTCCGATCTCGAGGACAGTTGTGTTCCGGTTCACATACGGCCTGATGCATACCAAGTAGCAAGCATAGAGGATGCTCATGTACCCGCCGTCGATGAAGCTAGAGCGGGCGAGTGGGTCCAAAGGATCGCCTTCGAAGTACCCGCCGGGGTACCTTTCGCGAAAGGCTTCCGCTTCAACCTGCGCGCGTGAGTTTGGATGCATCATCATGCCACTGCCCCTCCTAAGGGGCCTTTCCGTGTTTCTGTTGTCCGTCACTACGTCGGAAGAAGACTAAGGAACGTAAACCAACACTACCGAATTGAACACAGATACCCAGCTCGAACTTCGTGGCCCTCTCCGGAATGGTCTCGTACTTTGCGTGTTCCAGGCCAATTCCCCGGAGGTGGTCCATGAAATCGCAGAAGCTTCCCCTGTTGGTCCTTGTCCTTTTCCCCGCCGCTGTCCCTGCCTTCGCCGAGCTGACACTGCCGCCCAGCGGCGATAACCAGCGGGCGACCGTGACCCAGCAGATCGGCCCGGTCGTCGTGTCGGTCGAATACTCGAGCCCCCGCGTGACGCTGAAGGGCGATAACCGGCGCGGCAAGATTTGGGGCCAGCTCGTGCCCTATGGTCTGACCAAGCTCGCCCCCGACTGCCCCCAGTGTCCGTGGCGCGCGGGCGCCAACGAGAACACCATCTTCACTGCCTCCCGCGACGTAAAGGTTCAGGGGCAGACGCTCCCCGCCGGAAAGTATGGGCTCCATATGATGCCCGGCAAAGAGCAGTTCACCGTCATCTTCTCGAAGAATTCCACTGCGTGGGGCAGCTACTCCTATGACGCCAAGGAGGACGCCCTGCGCGTGACGACCAAGCCGGTCAAGGCCGACTACCACGAGTGGCTTACTTACGAATTCATCGAGCGCGAGCCGGCCAAAGCGACCGTCGCGCTGGTGTGGGAGGATTTGCAGATTCCCCTTACTATCTCCGTCGACAACGCACCGGCGCTCTACTGCGCGGCCATGCACGACGACTTGCGTGGAAGCACCGGATTCGATTGGCACAATGTGCAGCGGGCCGCCGATTACTGCGTACGCAACAAAGTCAATCTTCAGGAAGCGATGACGTGGGCGAACCGCGCGAGCACGCCGTCGCTGGGTGGCGACGAGAATGTCGCCACGCTGATGTCGCTCTCACGCGCCCAGGCTGCGAACGGCCAAAGCGCGGAAGCAAGTAAGACGTTCGAGAGGGCGCTCGCGAGCCCTGCAGCGAAACCGATCGATTTCCACGTCGCTGGTCGCGCGCTGCTCGCCGAGGGGAAAAATGAGCAGGCGATGAAAATCTTCCAGATCAATGCCAAGCGCTTTCCCAATCAATGGCCCGTGCATGTCGGACTGATGCGCGGCTATGCGGCGACCGGCGACAAAGCGAAGGCGCTGGAGGAAGGGCGGCTGGCGGTGAAGCAGGCCCCCGACGATGGCAACCGCCTGAACCTCGAAAACGCGCTCAAGGCTATCGAGGCGGGAAGGAAAATCGATTAGAGAGCTCGCCGGGCAACGCCGGGTTTGATTCAGGGGGGTAGGAAGTCGCGGATTGCCGCCGCGATCTCTTCGGCATGCGTCTCCAGCGCGAAGTAGCCGGTGTCGAAGAAGCGGATGACCGCGCCGGGAATGTCGCGTTTGAACGCCTCCGCACCGGCCGGCAGGAAGAAGGGATCGTTCTTGCCCCATAGGAGTGACTCGCGTGCTCTCTTATCAGATCGAAAGGGAGTTGCGGGACGGCCGGCTGGTGCGGCTGCTCGCCGCTTACGAGCCCGACCCGCTCCCGGTGCACGTGGTGCATCCGGCCGCGGACGTTCCGGCGGCAAAAGTACGCGCGTTCGTCGACATCGCCGTCCCCAAGCTGCGCGCGGTGCTCGAACGCATCGCGGCCCTCCCGATGCGTTCTCCGGCTCGTTAGAGGCCGAAAGACGGATAAGATCAGACCGAGAGCGAGAACGGCATGTCCGGCAACTACGGCGTCTTGGACGAGATCCTCGCGCTGAAATGGATCAGACACAACATCGCCAGATTCGGAGGGGACCCGGGGCGGGTGATCCTCGATGGTTTCTCCGCAGGAGGGCAGGCTGTCCTGCTGCTGATGGTCTCGCGTCTACCAGAATCCTATACAGGACGCAGTCAGGTCTCGACGAATGCGTACTCGAGTTTGATGTCATCTGGATCCGTGAAATAGAGGGCGCAGTAGGTCCTGAAATAGGGATAGTTCTTGGGCGGATCCAAGATCTTCGCCCCCTCCGTGACCAGCTTGTCGTGCAGCGCGTCGACCGCAGCTCTGTTCGGAGCTGCGAACGCCAGATGATGGAGGCCGACGTTGTAGAGTTGGAACTTGTTTTCCTGAAACTCGCTGAACGCCTCCCAGATGGTCATCGCGAAACTCTTGCCCGCGTACATCATCATGTGACCGTCAGGGCGGCGGTGCGGCGGTCCAACCACGTCAATAACTTTTGCAGCCCCTAGATACGAGAGCAGCGCCTCCCAGAAGGGCTTCGACTGATCCCAATGCGTCACCGTCAATGCCACATGACTGAATCCGAGTGCTTCCATCACCGCTCCTGTTGCGCCGATTGCAAGCTTTCCCGCGAATGGCAAACTTCGGGCTTCTGGCCCACTTTCGCAACAGCAGGAAAAGGCGTGCACCGTCGCCGATGTGTGGAGCCCTCCAGAGATGCGGTTGGTCCCCGTCCGGTAACATCCGCGGGAGAAGGCAGCTACAGACGGCCGAGGTCGCGACGCCCGGGGCGGGGCTGCCATAGATTCGGGCAATACTATTGTCGTTTATGCCACCACTCGCGAAGGGACTGGCAGCGCCCCCCTGAATCCAACGAGATCAGAAAGATGCCATCCAGTTTCGTTTTCAAGCCAGGTGGCACGCGGACAAAGGCCGCCCACCACCTGGCGATACCATGCTCCGCCGTGACTGCGAGGATCTCATAATCAAACTGGATTTGTTCTTCGGTTTTCGCGACCCCGGCCCAATATTCGTAGATCGCGGCCCGACCACGCAAGGGTTCGTCGAAGGGCGTCACTTGATAAGTGGCATCTTCTGCGTACAGCGATGCGGCGGCCTCCGGGTCACGGCTGGTCCATGCCCATCCATAAGAGGCCAGCCACTTATTGAAGGTTTCTCGATCCATATCTGTTTTTGTGACTACTACACCTCTGCAACGCCTCGAAACCGCAAATCAAATAGCTGAAGGAAAATGCAGAAGATCCCCGGACTCCGGCGTGCTGTCGTTCTGCTTCACGTTGTGGACAAGGGCGACCTGGTGTGGATCACCCCAATTACGAAAACTTTCAGAGAGACCTGAGCGTGATTGGACTCCGTCAGCGCCGAGTCCACGACGCACGCCGCTCGTTCGTGTGTCTCTCGCTGGCTGATGGTGCGCGAAGGGACATCCTCCGCTGGATTACGCACGGGCCCGAAGGCGACATCGTGAGCCTCTACACGACCCTTCCGTGGGACGCGCTCTGCGCCGAAGTCGCGAAGCTGAAAATTGACGTTCGCGCCGGCCAACTTCTCGAGCTGCGCAAGGCCGCGAGTTCAGGCGGGGACTCAGGCAGAGGCGACGGGCATTTACTACCGCGCTTACTACAGCCGCAGCGCGGCAACGGAAAAGCCGCGAGTGCCCAGGGCGGGACTCGAACCCAATTGAGGCGATGAAAAACATTCGTCAGGTCGTGCGGTTACCCCAGATCGCCTCGTTCTCACAAGAGTTTTCATCCCGCCCCGTCCGAACCAGTACCACTGCTTCCGAGCCAAAACCGCGCTGGAGGGCAGCACTGGGGCAGCAAGAAAGTAACCCGCCGCGGCTCACTCAGAGAGGGCTCCATTTCGGATCCAGCTTCCGAGTGCGCTCGGTCACCCCTTCGTGAAGGCCGCGAGGCGCTCTCGCAACCAACGGCTGGCTGGAAGAATTGCAGACGCTCGAAATGCGGCTCGGGCGGTCTAAGCTCTCGTGACGCGCTGAGAGGCGGCCACTCGTTACGGTCTCTCGAGGTACGCGGCAGTCGACATCCCACCCGCCGTACACACGCCTACTATTGCGCGGCGACGGCCGCGGCGGGCGAGCTCGAGCAGGGTGGAACCGAGGTAGCGGATCCCCGACATGCCGTACGGGTGGCCTAGGGGGACCGCGCCTCCGTTGACGTTCGTGGTCTCCCACGGTGTCTCGAGCTGCGCCTGGTTATAAAGCGTGGTCACCGCGTAAGCCTCGTGGAGCTCCCACAGATCGATGTCGGCCATCGCGAGCTGATGATGCTTCACGACCTTGCGGATCGCAGGCGCGATCGCGATGCTCATCTCTTCAGGTGCTACCGCCGCGAGCTGCATGCCTCGGAACAAGCCGAGGATGGGTAGCCCGCGCCGCGCTGCGAGGTCTGCGTCCATCATGACCACGGCACCCGCGCCATCGGATAGCTGCGAGGCGTTGCCCGCCGTCGTTGTACCTCCTGGGTACACGGGCTTCAGCGCGGCGAGGCCCGCAAGAGTCGTGTCAGGGCGCGGGCCCTCGTCGCGGTCGAGCGTGACCTGCTCCTCGTGGCTTACCTTGGTCACTTTGTCGGTGACCTTCATCGTCGTCGTGAACGGAACGATCTCCTCTGCGAACTTGCCGGCGGCAGCCGCCGCGGGAACGCGCTGCTGGCTCTGGACGACGTATGCATCCTGCGCCTCGCGAGTGATGCCGTACTTCTTCGCGACGAAGTCGGCGGTCTGGTTCATCGTCCACCACACGGCGGGCATGCGCTGCTGCAGCGGCTCGTAGAAAAAGTCATTCAGGTTGAGGTTGAACTGAACAAGGCTGATGCTCTCGACGCCAGCGGCGATTGCGATCCTGGCCTCGCTAGTCGCGATCCGATTCGCGACGATCGACGCCGCGCTCAGTCCTGAGCCACAGTACCGATTCACGGTCATACCGGGCACCGCTTCGCCGAGGCCGGCATCGAGCGCGGCATTGCGCGCTACGTTGTGTCCGGTCGCTCCTTCGGGAAGGCCACAGCCAACGACAACATCTTCCACCTCGGCGGGATCGATTCCGGCACGCTTCACCGCGTTGCGCAGCACGTGCGCCGTCATCGGGATGCCGTGTGTCTGGTTGAGTGCCCCGCGTTGAGCCTTTGCGATGCCCGTCCGACAGTATGCAACGACGGCGACGTCCCTCATGTGAACCTCCTCTCTAGAACCCTACATCAATCTCTCATGACAGGCTCTTGAACGCTGCGCTCCACGCGGGTCGGATTCCGAATCCCGAGCTACTTGGCTGGACCTTGACCTTTCGCGTGAGGGTTAACCAGTGATCCTCTTCGTCGTGCGAGACGAAGGTTGATGCCGTGCTGCACGTACGCTTTGGAGTGGCTTGACTGCGTCTCCGGGAACTGCGTGCTGCCCTTAGCCCGGAGCTGTGCGCGCTGGATGGCGATTGCTGTGGGAAGCGGGTGATCAAGCAGCACCGCGCGCAGGCCGTGGAAGTGCGCTGGCCCGAATTCGCGCTGCAGGATCTCGACGTCCCAGGCGACCTGGAGCGCGTCGGCGCTGGTCAAAGGAACGATTTCGTGGTTATCAATGGCTGAACAAAAACACGTCGGGAAGAGTACCGAGACGAGCGCTTCAGAGCTTCTCTCGGGAGCACAAGGCGGCAACATGTCTGCCTTCGAGAAACTCGTTGTCGGTCTGGCAGATGCCTGCCTCTTTCACTTGAATGTAGCAGCGCCCGAGGAAGCGCGACCCGAAAATGGGTTGGCACCGCGCGTGCGAAGTGCGGCGTTCGCATCGCCAAAAAGAAGAGCAAATGAAACCGCAATTGAACACTCACTGGCTTGCAGCGCTGATTGCAGCCGCGCTGACGGCCAATGACTCGCAGGCGGCACAGACCAAGGAGAAAAACATGCCGACGCACGATTATTCTGCCATTCAACCGAAAACGCGCGCATTCCTCGAAGCGCTCGTAGCGCAAGGGGGCCCGCCCATCTATACCCTGTCGTATCGCGACGCGCGGGCTATGCTCGACAACGCGCAGAGCGCCGCCCGGGTTGCCAAGCTGTCCGCGGACATCGAGGACCGAAAGGTCGTGGGCGGTCCCGCGGGCGAGGTCTCGATCCGCATCGTACGACCGAAGCCGCGGAGTGAAGGTCCGCTCCCAGTCGTGATGTACTTCCACGGGGGCGGCTGGATTCTGGGCAACAAGGACACGCATGACCGGTTGGTTCGTGAGTTTGCTGACGGGGCCCACGCCGCGGTCGTGTTCGTCAACTACACACCGTCTCCCGAGGCGCACTATCCCACGTCGATCGAAGAGGCGTACGCCGCGACTCGGTACGTCGCCGAGAACGGCGCTTCGATCGGACTCGACCCGTCGCGGCTCGCGGTTGCGGGCGACAGCTTCGGGGGGAACATGGTCGCCGCGGTGACGATCCTGGCGAAGCAGCGCGGCACGCCTAAGATCGGGCATCAGCTGATGTTCTATCCAGTTACGGACGCAAGCTTCGACACCGGGACGTATCGCCAGTTCGCCGATGGGCCGTGGCTCACCCGTAACGCGATGAAGTGGTTCTGGGAAGCATACGCGCCCGACCAGTCAAGGCGGAATGAGCCGACGGCATCGCCCCTGCGGGCGTCGGTAGATCAGCTGCGCGGCCTGCCGCCGGCGCTCCTCATCACCGACGAGAACGACGTGCTGCGCGACGAGGGCGAGGCTTACGCGCACAAACTGAACGAGGCCGGTGTCCAGGTGACGGCAGTGCGGTACCTCGGCACGGTGCACGACTTCATGCTGCTGAATGGCTTTACGGAAGACCCGGCTCCCCGGGCCGCCATCGCACAGGCGACCGCGTTCCTGAGGGAAGCACTCGGTCGGCCCGACCAGGCGCGTGCTCAGCGCTGAGCGCGTTGTCGGAGATCGCGCAGATGAGCTTCTTCGACGGGTACGCAGCGATCTGTAAACTTCGATGCTCCTTGCCTCACCGGAACTGTTGTGGCAGGCCCTGCGGCCGCGCTACGCACCGGCCTCGCCGGGGCCCAAAGTCTATGACTCGCGTGGAGCGGCGAATAGCGTCTGCAGCGCCTCGCCGACGATCCCTCGCGAGTCGAACAGCCGGGCGCGCGTCGTTCCCACCCCGTCGCCGGCGAGCGCGGTGATCGCGTCCATGCCCACCCACTCGCCCTCGGGACTGCGCGTTACCGACACCGTGAGGTTCACCGGGACGAACATGTAAGCGTGGAAATCCACCTCCCAACTGACCCCGTTCGCCGAGTCGACCATGGTCAGCAAACGCACCAGCGGCGATGGCGGCTCGCCGGGCACGAGTGGGATGCGCATCCGCGACCAAACCGTCGCCGGGCCGCGGACGCGGAAGCCGCCGGAGACGAAACGCCACTCGAGCGAGTGGCCGTACCCAAAGGTCGGCACGCCTTCGAAGAGCTCGCGGGACTCGTGTTCCGGCATCGGCGGCGGTGCATCGTCGAGCCCGACGCGCGGGCTGCGATCCGGGCCGATGGCTTGCCGCCACGCGGTAGCGCGCAGTGCTGGACGGCCGGCGATGGTCACCGTGGCGGTCGCGAGTTCGATCCGTTTGCCGGGCCGCGCGACCTCCGCCCGCACGGTCATCGGCGCGAGCGGCAGCGGGCCGAGAAAGTCGAGCGAGAAGTACGAGACTCGAACGTCGCTGCGCCCGTCCAGGCTTTCGAACGCGCGACCGAGGAGAGCGGCGGGCGGGCCGCCGTGCTGGAGCCCCGGATCCCACGGGCCCACGGTCCCTGGGGTGGGGACGAAGGTGTCGTCGCTTTGGCGAAGGTAGAACGAAGCGGGTTTCGGCTCGGTCATGGAACTCACCAAGGCCGCTTTCAGCACATGAGCGAGGCAAGGACAAGGAGTTGGCCTCCGTCGCTCGTTGCCAGTGAAGCAACGGTTAGTTCACCGCATTTCCATGGCGACGAAGCCTGTCAGCGCAAGCATTCCTTGAGCCGGATCTAGATGTTCTCGAGGGGAATGCGAAGGCGAGGTGCTCGCCACTCCCAGGTCGTTGGCATGCTCTTGCAGAGACACCTGGGGTGATACGGATCTCCGGTGACGACCTTGTGGGTACTGCTGTCGCTTAGCCCGCAGGACCGGCGCCCGGTTCGGTGGGAGCCAGTAGCGAGCTCGAATCATCGCCCGAGCCTTCTTGGGATCCGCCAAACATCGCACCAGCCAGGTGCTGCTGATCTCGTTAGCTACGAAGGAGCGGTAGATGACCGGTTTTGGTACGGGGCGGCGTCGGAAAAGCCATTTCAGGAAACGCATCATCGGCCGTTCGGGGGCTGCATCTTCGGTGCCAACTCCTTCGATCTCCTCTCATCAGCGGTTGGCCTCACAGAACTCCGACAGAGCTTTTGATCAGACGCTCGGCCGTCTGACAAAATCGACACCGTCAGTCGGCCGACACGCGGCCGACCGACTCGCGTGACTCACTGCCCGTGATCAGGCTACATCTTCAGCGGCCTGCCCCCTCCGGCTCCTGCACTGGCGACGACGTCACTCTCGCTCTCTTCCTCGTCCAAACGCCTTCCCAACGTCGCGAGGAGTTGTCAGTACGGACACCGAGAAGCGAGGCATGATCCGGTCGTCTCATGATACCTGACGGGGAACGCCGATGTCCCTCTTGCACGTGCGTGATCTCTCGCTCCACTACGGGCCCAAGGTCCTGCTCCACGGCGCGAGCTTCGTCCTCGGGCACCGCGACCGCGCCGGGTTGATCGGCCCCAACGGCAGCGGCAAGTCGACGCTGATGAAGATCCTCGCCGGGCGCGTCGAGCCCGACGCGGGCTCGGTGCAGCTCGTGCGGCGGGCGCGGGCGGGATACCTGCCGCAGGAGCTGTCGGAGCTGCCGCCGGGGTCGGTGATCGACGGCGTCCTCTCCAGCGTGCCGGGGCGCACCTGGCTCGAGTCGCGCATCGCTGCGGCGGAGGCAGCCCTGCCCAAGGCGGTGACCGAGGAGGAGCAGATCGAGCTGGGCGGGGAGCTGGCCGAGCTGCACGAAGAGCTGGTCCATCACGACGAGCGCTACGGGCGGCACCGAGCCGAAGAGATCCTCACCGGACTCGGTTTCGCGCCCCAGGCGCTCGGGCGAGATGCGCGCGAGCTGTCCGGCGGGTGGCGCATGCGCGCGGCGCTGGCGGCGCTCTTGCTGCAGGACCCGGAGTTGCTCTTGCTCGACGAGCCCACCAACCACCTGGATGTGCCCACCCTGGAGTGGTTCGACGGCTTCTTGCAGCGCTCACGCAAGGCGCTCGTCCTGGTAACGCACGACCGCGAGTTTCTCGATCGGCAGGTCGACCGCGTGCTCTCGTTCGAGCCGGAGGGCTTGCGCAGCTACGCGGGTAACTACGAGCGCTACCTCGAGCTGCGCGCCGCGGAGGAGGAGCAGCTCCAGGTGCAGGCCGAAAAGCAGCAGCGCCGGCGTGCGCAGATGCAGGCCTTCATCGAGCGCTTCCGCGCCAAGGCCACCAAGGCGCGGCAGGTGCAGAGCCGGATCAAGCTGCTGGAGAAAGAGGAGCTGGTCCAGGTCCGCGAGGAGCGGGCCACGGTGCGCTTCCGCTTTCCCGAAGCGCCGCGCTCGGGGCGGGAGGTGGCGCGATTCGATGATGTTTCCAAATCATACGGGAGCAAAACCGTTTATCGGAATTTGAACGGACAGATCCTGCGCGGCGACCGGATCGCGGTGATCGGCCTCAACGGCGCGGGCAAGACCACCTTGCTCAAGCTCCTGGCGGGAGAGCTGCAGCCCGACGAAGGCAGCGTCCGGCTGGGCCCCAACGTGGTGCCGGGGTATTTCGCGCAGCATCACGCGGAGCTCCTGGGCCCCGAGCGCACCGTGCTGCAGGAGGTGGCCAGCCTGGTCCCGAGCGAGCCGCAGAGCTGGGTGCGGAGCGTATTGGGATCGTTTCTCTTCTCGGGCGACGAGGTGGACAAGCGGATCGCGGTGCTCTCAGGCGGCGAGCGCGCCCGGGTGGCGCTGGCGCGCCTTCTGGTGGTGCCGTCGAACTTTCTGCTCCTGGACGAGCCCACCAACCACCTCGACCTGGACAGCTCGGAAGTGTTGATCGACGCACTCACCCGCTACGACGGCACGCTCGTGTTCGTCTCGCACAACCGCAGCTTCGTGAACGGCCTGGCCACGCTGGTGTGGGAGGTGAAGGAGGGCAGCATCGACGCGCAGCCGGGGGACCTGGACGACTGGGCCCGGCGGCGCGCCGGGGAACCCGCCGCCGAGCAGGCTGCGCCGGCCGGAACACATGCCTCGCGGGAAGCGCGCCGCGAGCGGGCCCTGCAGCGCGAGCAGCGCGAAAAAGTGCTCGGGCCGATCAAGCGGGAGATCGCCCAGCTCGAGGCGCGCATCGCCCAGCTCGAGGAGGAGAAACGGCGCGCCGAGGCGCAGCTCGCGGATCCGGCCCTCTTCGCCGACTCCTCCCGATCGACGCCGCTGGTCAACGCCTACCGGGAGGCGGCCAAGAAGCTGGAGGAGCTGTACGCCCGCTGGGAGCACAAGCAGGAGGAATTAGAGGCGGCGGCAGGACAGATCGTGTAGCGTTTTGAGCCCCGCTCGGCGCTCTCCTCTCGCTGATTGCAGCTCGTCTCAAGCTGAGGCTCGGCCTCGATGCGGGATATCGCCATCTCTCTCGACGCACGTGCCCTCGTTAAAAGCGCACGTGTCGTCTTTTTCTGCGGGGTGGGCTCACGGCATATGGTCGGAGCGATCCTTGGCGGGAAGGACCCCGACCATCGGCGAAACGTCCGGGCCGACCCAAGGCCAGGAAATCACCGTCGGCCACCAACCGGGCTTGGCACGCCGGTAGAACGATCCCGGAAGCGTCCGAACGGAACTCGCGGGATTCCAGATGATGGCGCTATTGACCGCGTCGAAGTTCCCATGCCGGTAAAGCGAGGTGACGGCAATGTCGGTGGGTCCGGAGCCGCCCGCGCCGAGCTCGTAGATGGAGAAGGGCCCACTGCTGTATGCCTCGTAGACGGTGCTCACTCCATGCGTGCCAAGCACATTGCCCAACACGTTCATTCCAATGTCCGTCCCGTCGAACTGGAGGGCGGTGACGTTACCGGTTTGCGTGACCGTCGAGCCATAGACCGCGGGTGGGGCAAACTGACTCGACGCGTAGTTCCGGAAGTACGTAAGGTATCCCCCGTTGCCGTGGGTGATGGTGGCGCCCATGTGCGGCGCGTAGTTGCCTTCCATCAGCTCCATGTGCGGGAAGGCGCAATGGCAGTCGATGTTGACCTCCTGCCAAGCCGGCGGAGTCGACCAGGAATTGTCGGCGTAGTTGTAGGCGATAACGTTACCGCCGCCGGAAACGTTGAACATGATCGGCTTGTTCATGTACCGGACAATGTTGTTCTCGATCAGGTTCTCCGCTGCGCCACACCGCAGGACTATCCCGTAGCAGTCCACTCCAAAGCCATAGTTTGCAGAATGGTGAAGATAGCTGTCGCGCACCACACATCGGTAGGTGCCCGTTATGGATACGTGCATCCCGCCGATGCTTCCGTCGGTTTGAACGTCCTTCACCCAGCAGTAGGCCGCGTTCGAAATATCGATGCCGCCCGCCATTTGCCCGGGGTAGCCGGTGTTCGTCCCGCCCTGGATCCTCAGGCTCTCAATCCCGGCCCAGCGCGTGGTCGATGCGGTGACCGGGGTGATCTGTGCCAGGTAAGGGGCGGCAGACTTGAAGCCCCAATGCAGGGGCGTGCTCAAGGTTAACGTTCCGTTGGCCGCGTTCACCGACTCGATCTCCACCCGCTGGCTCACCGATCTGCCACTCACCCGCTTGAAGTAGGGGCAATCCCCTTGGTTGATCGCGGCGTCATCGACGATATCCACCAAGGCGAGCTGGCCTGGGGCGAAGTGGGAGGCGGCGCTTCCGACCGAGAGAGTGGTCGACTCTTTGGACTCGTCCTGCAGGAGCGCGTAGCTCGTGCCGCCATAACAAGTGGAGTCGCGACCCGTGCCAATCGCGAGCACCGTGCCGCCACCGGTCTTGACGATGGACGTACCCGTGGGAGCGCCGTCAGAACCGGCCCCACGCAACACCACGCCTTTGGTGAGTGTGACTGTCGAGGAGATGGAGAAAGTGCCGGTGCCGAGTTGTACCACCTGACCCTCCGGGCACTGGTTGATCGCCGCCTGGATGTCCGCGCCGGGACTGAGCGTGGCGCAGATTGTAGCCCGATGCGGCAGCCCGTCGGGACCGAGCGGAAGTCCGAGCTGCGCATCATTCAAGATCCCTGGGTTCCACGCAGTGATTCGATCCGGTGCCACCAGGTCGGTGAGCGCAGTAGAGGCACAATCGACTGCCTGCCAGATGTGGCCGCAGCAGAAACCGCCGGCGCGAACCGCTCCCTCGCAACTGCACGACGCCGTAACGGCTCCGTCCGCGCAGTCGGCAGGAAGGACGCCAACGTTCTTGCCGCACGCGGCGGCCATGATCAGCAGGGTGAATGGGAGGGCCAAGCAAGGGGGTCGCATCGCTCCGGCTCCTTCCTCGGCGCCTTCGGGTAGCGCGACTGCGTTTGAAACAAATAGCACTCGTGTTGCTCGCTGCAATGTGCGCCGCCGTGGGGAACAGTCATGACAGCAACCAGGTCAGTATGATTTCGCAGCGTTGCAATGCCCTCTTCCTTTCTATTCCATCCCATTCCGTGGAATTCCGCACCGGAGGGGCACACCCGGGGGCACCCGATCTCATCAGAGCCTCTACGCTGCTGTTTCGCGTGTCACTTCTTGGCAGGCGCCTTCACTGGCTGCGGCGCGCACGACGGGAGAGTGTGCAATTGAGATCGGCGTTGACAACAAATCCACGTCGGCGCGTCAAACACCTTTAGCACGACGTCGCTTCCGGTAGGCGGCAACCTTGTGGCGGTTTCCGCTGAGCAGTGTACTGCACCAACGCCGGTGGTGCGATTTGGTCTGGTCGGAGAACCATAGTACGCAGGTCTCGTCTTCGCGGCGTTTCACCAGAGTAAGTCGCCCGTGGCCAACAGGTCAGCAGCCGCTTCTGCTATGGGCGCCAACATCCGCGCGGGCGTGTCCTGTTGCCTCACTCGCTCAATCGTCAGCGAGCGCGGCTTGTTCCACACGAGCCGGACATGGCTCTGCGCCTCGGCCAGAAAACCGTTGAGGATCGACGGATCTCCTCGCTGCCCGGCCTTTCGTTTCTCGACTAGCGAGCGGATGTTCTCCCGCAGCATTCGCGCGGCCTGCACGAGGAACATTGGCGCCCGGTGTGGACGGCTCTTTGCTACGGGCAATCCGGCTTGTTTGAGCCAACGCAACACGTCCTCGTCGCTCTGTAAAAAGTCCACCAATTCGCCATTCACTCGCATCCGTGTGTTGAGAAAATCGAGCGCAGGATGACGTGCCAATAACAGAGCGCGCGATTTTGCGGGCGGTCTCGGGCGGGTCCGTCTTATGGGCATGATGTCAAGCACTGAACCAACGCGCGTAAGTGTTGCTCGATCTCGGCGAGACTTACTTCAAAGTCGATACGGCAGAACAAATTGGCTTCGAGCCCGGCACTGTACACGCCGCGAACGGTAGGTGCAGGCCTTGCTTAGGACTTGAAGTAAGCGCTCATCACAACCTCGCAAGAAACTTCCTGACTTCTTCGGATCCTGGTGTCAGTTGCGCGGATCTATGGGAGCGGGCGGCGTTCCTCGAGCCTCGATCGCCTCACCAGCGCGCAGACACAGATCCTCGCGATAGCGGCTTGCAACGATTTGCACGCCCACCGGACTCTGACCCACGAGCCCCGTGGAGACCGTCAGTATCGGCAAACCCAGCGCAGGGGTCGCTCGCACCAGAAACTGCGAATCCCACACTCGTTGAAACGCTGCGTTGCCTTGCAGATCGAGTTGGTCCGGAAAGGGCAACTCGGCTGAAACCGGAATCAACAGCACCGCATACCTATTCAGAAACAGCTGCCACTGGCGCGTCACAGTAGCGCGCTGAACGAGCGCTCGGGCTACGGCGTCGGCGGGATACGTTTTGCCCCAGGATCTCACGGCTGCCACCACCGCCCGAGCGCCTGGATCGCCATCGCGCTCTGCCGCGTCCGCGAGCTGCGCGAAACCATCGCCGAGCCACAGCCATTCGTTAACTTCAGCCGACTCATTCAACGGCGGCGTATCGTCAACTTCCTCCACGGTCCATCCTGCATCGGCAAGGCGCCGCCCTGCATCCACAACAGACGCCTCGACCTCGCGCGCGACCTGCCTCGCTGCCGGTCGCGGGCATAGTGCGGCATGAAGTGGCCTGGGCGGCCCTTCCAGAGGTGCGGGGACCGACCAAGGATCTCGTGGATCGGGAGCCGACATGGCAGACAGACTGACGCGAAGATCCTCCACGGTACGTGCTATGGGGCCCTTCACGTGCATCAGCTGAGCCCCGGTACTGGACTCAAAAAGATTCGAAGACGCGTTGTAGTGAGGGACTCGCCCGAGGCTGGGACGTAACCCATGAACGCCGCAAGCATACGCGGGATAGCGTATTGAGCCACCGATGTCCGTCCCTAAAGCAATGTGTCCGATGCCCGCTGCGACCGCAGCAGCTCCACCACCGGTGGATCCGCCAGGGGTTAGCTTCGGATCACGCGGGTTGCGTGTGTGTGTGCCGCCATAGAGCAGGTTGCTCGTAAACCAACGCAGGGCAAACGTTGGCGCGTTGCTGCGCCCAAGCAGCACTGCACCTGCCCGCACCAGATTGTCTACGCAAGGGCTGTTGAATTTGGCGACCAGGTTTTCTTGCAGCCTGCTGCCATCGGTCGTGGCGAACCCTGCCTGGTCGACGTTGATCTTGACAGTGACCGGCACGCCGGCCAGGGGACCCGGGTCGTTTCCGCGGGCCAACACACTGTCCACCCGGTCTGCCTGCTCTCGCACCAGATCCGGTCGGCAGTCGACGATCGCGTTGATCCGCGGGTTGACGGAGTCGAGCCGTTGCAGCGCTGCGTCCGCTACCTCACGGGCCGACACTTTGCGCGTCCTTACGAGGCGAGCGACTTCACTTGCTGACAGGCGCCAGAGTTCACTCATCGGCGTTGCTCCTCTACAAAGCTATCTGACACTTGTCCCGATAGCGGTTCGGTTTTCGGATTCGAATGCCTGTTGGGTCCAGTTGATTGCACGCAGCGGGCCAACATCGAACATTCTGCTTTAGGCGCTTTCGACCGGGTTTAATCGGAAGGATCCCGGCGAGCGCATGTCGAAACGATGGCGAAGGGAAGTCTCCGCGTCGCTCG
>Ga0099794_10000105_pt1 | contig 30999 bp, 30 predicted proteins | sample Rivendell_Oct201_10_FD_77320 | JGI IMG/M metagenome (GOLD analysis project Ga0099794, IMG submission 77320) | Vadose zone soil microbial communities from the Eel River Critical Zone Observatory, Northern California, USA -... | ecosystem: Host-associated > Plants > Roots > Rhizosphere > Soil ... | reverse complement strand
TCTACCAATCAACTGTTGCCGGCGCCCCGCTTGGTCCCGGACCGATGGACAGCCGGGTCGTCGTTCCTGACCACTACGCCCGGGCGGCGGCCGCAATCATCGCCCAAGCCGACCACAAGCAAAAGCAGCTCGGCGCGAGAAGAACTTCCCGACCTACCATGAAGGTGCTCCTGGCGCGCGTCATTGCGGTCCTGTTTCTGGCCGGCATCCTCTGGACGGTGGCGAACATCATGTTTCCGGGCCTGTCCCCATTCATGGCCCGGCCCTTTCAGTCCTCAGGGCCAGAGCTGGATCACCTTGCCCGGGGAGGAATGCAACGGCCAGGGCCCAGGCTGACTCAGCCGGTGGTGGTCAAGTTCAGTTGGCTCGAGCCCAGCCTGGGTGTAGGCATCCAGCCTCGCTCCGACCGGGCAATCGACGCGGATCACCTGGACCTTCACGACCTGATCGAACGTCAGGATCGTGTAGGCCGGCCGTGCGTCGGCGTCGTTGGAACCGGAGATGGCGCCGGCGCTGAGCAGAACGCAGTCTCCGACCCGACGGTGATACGCCGAGTGGATGTGGCCGTACGCCAGCACTCCGGCTGATGCCTCGGTCACCATCCGCAGCGCCGCTTCCTCGCTTGCATCGGGAAGCACCACCTCCTCGGTGCTCCAGGGCGTTGCGTGGACGACGACCAGCGGTCCATTCGGCGCCCACGGGCGGCGCAGCTCCATGGGCAAAGCGGCAAGGCGCGCGACGCGCTCTTTGCCGAGACGCGCGACGCACCAGCGTCCACGCTCGATCAGGTCCGCCGGGGCATCGGATCCAAAGTCGCGTCCGGCCGCCAGTTCGACCAGGAAGTCGTCGCTGTTGCCGCGAGCGATCGGCCAGCCCTTGGCGACGAGCATGTCCACGACCTCGGCCGGCTGCGGCCCACCTTGTGCAAGGTCGCCCGCCACGAGCACCTCATCGAGCCCGCGGGCCTCGAGGTCGGCCACCACCGCGCGCAGCGCCACGAGGTCTCCGTGCGGATCGGAGATGACAGCGACTTGCACCCGCCAACGCTACAACGCGTTCGATCACGATCGCATCGCATACGCGGAAGCAAGGACGATCAGGTACCCGAGCGCTTCATCACCTTGCACACGCACGGCTTCGACGTCTCGTTCGCAGATTCGGTTTTGTCAGGCAAGTCAGACCGCCGCTGTTTTGGTTTGCGTTCGCGTAGCGGCGATCCGGGCGGCGACGAAGCCGGCGTCTCGATCCACCCCGTCGATGAGTGCCGAGTTCGCTCCAAACTGGAACGGCAGCCCGACGAAGTAAAGCCCCTCTTGCGAGGCCACCACGCCACGCTCATGCGCGGGGATATGGCCGCCGGCCGCCGCCGGCAATTTGATCCAGCTGTAGTCGTGCTTGAAGCCCGTGCACCAGACCACGTTCCGCACGTCAAGCCTGCGGCCATCTGCCAGGCGGGGCATGCGCGACTCCACCCCTTCAACCCTCGGCACTCGCGTGATGCCGGCCGTGGCGAAATCCTTCTCGCGAAGGCGGACCAGAGGTGTCCCTCTGGTCCGTGCCATCGCCGCCATGTTCCGGCCCATCCTCGTCTTCAGGGTGAGCAGCTTGTTGACACTCCACCACAGGGGACGCGAATAAAAGGCCGGCGAGAATTCACCCGTTGGGCGGCCCGCCAGCCAGACCTTGTGGTTCTTGGCAGCGTCCATCGCGATCTCAGCGCCAGAGTTCCCGGCGCCGACGACGAGAACGTCGCCTTCTTGCAGCTGCGATGGGTCGCGGTACTCGGCGGAATGCAGCTGCACGATGTCGGGGTCGAGACCGGACGCGAAGTCAGGACGCCTCGGGGTTGGATGGCCGCCGGTCGCCACAATGACCTGGTCAGCCTCAAACCGTCGATCGCCGGCGGTCAAAACGTAGCGGTCTCCTTCCTGGCTCAGTGAGTCGACATGGATGCCGTTCCGGACGGGCAGCTTGTGCTGCTCGACGTATCTCTCGAGGTAATCGGCCAACTCATCTTTCGTCGGCAGCGCGCCGGGCGGTGCCGGGAACGGCATGCCGGGGAGTCCGTCCAGCCTGGCCGGAGTAAACAGACGCAGAGAATTCCAGCGCTTGCGCCACGCCTCGCCGACGCGCGGGTAAGCGTCGAGAATGACGAAATCGATGTTGCGCTTCGCCAGGTGAAAGCCGGCGGCGAGACCCGCCTGGCCTCCGCCGACGACCACAACATCGAAGCGCTGGGAGGGCTCCATCACCCGCTCGGGCTCATTTTGCGCCCCCGAATCGGAACTAGCTGGTCACGTCCCTTGTGCGGGTCAGCCACGCGGAGATTGTCGTGAAGGCGATCACGTAGAGCAAGAGCATCACCACCGCGTGGGTGGCGTCGGCATACGGCACCGGTTGTGACTCAAGGCCCCGGAACCTGACCTGCCCAAACGACTGGGAAAGGTATGAGCTGTTGGCAATCGGAAACCACTGCTGGATCGGCTTCACAACGCTGCCTCCGAGCCCAGCGAGGAGGCCAAAAATCAGGAGCTCGATCACGAGCGCATAGGCGAGACCGAGCCCGATCGCCAGCGCGGACTGGCGGAATGCGGTGGCAAGCGCAAAACCGAAGACAGCCCAGAAGGAAAAGATGAGGAAGGCGGCGCCGATCGCCTTCACTATCACGTCGGCGGCGGGAAAGCTCGAAGTCTTGCCGTCCAGGTGCGCGACGATCCAGCTGCAGGCCGCGTCCACAGCGAAAAGACCGAGGACGATGACCAGCACGACCACGAACATGGCGAGGAGCTTGCCGAACAGCATCGTCAGACGGCCATAACGCTGCGTGTAAAGCGTCTTGATGGTGCCCCATCCGTACTCGCTGCCCTGCAGCAGCACGCCGACGATGAGGGCGAACACGCCGCCCAGGACGCCCCACTGGCTCATCGTCTCTTTGACGAAGTTCTCCGGGTACAGCGCAATTTTGAAGTCCGACAGCGTCGTGCCGGGGGGCAATCCCTGTGAGCTGTTCGGCGGGGGGTGCGTGTAGATCAGGTACGTGATTGCATAACCGATGAGGATGGCCAGCCCCAGGAAAAGGCCCACCAGGACCCAGATCCCGGGCCGTCGTACGGCCTTGAACAGCTCTCCCCGAAACGCCGCGACCATCAGAGTCCGCCCTCGGTCCCGGTCAGCTCCATGAAGATGTCCTCCAGTGAGCGCTCGTCCATGTGAAGCTCGGTGACGGCGACCCCGGCCTGCACCAGGTGTTGGTTGATGTCCGCGGTTCGCTGCGCGGCGACCTTGAGACTGAATGAACCGTCGCCAAGCGCGGTGACGTTCTCGGCGCCGGCGTCTCTTACAAGGACCGTTTGTGCAAGGTCCGCAGGAGTCCCTCGCACAGTGAGCGTCGCGGCGCCGCGAAGCTCGTCGATGGTCCCTTCGGCGACGATCTTTCCCTTCTTGATCACCCCGATTCGCGTGCACATCAGCTCGACCTCGCCCAGGAGATGGCTCGAGATCAGCACCGTCCGCTGACCCTTGCCGAGCTCGATGATCAGATTCCGGACGTCGGCCATGCCCTGGGGGTCAAGACCGTTGGTCGGCTCGTCGAGGATCAGGAGGTCGGGCTCCTTGAGGAGCGCCGCCGCAATCCCCAGCCGCTGCTTCATGCCCATCGAGTAGGTCGAGAACTTGTGTCGGGCGCGAGGCGTGAGCTCGACCTGCTCGAGAGTCGCGTCCACACGAGTCATCGGAACACCGCAGTACATGGCGAGGAGGCGGAGGTTGTCGCGGCCGGACATATAAGGATAGAAAGCGGGAGTTTCCACGATCGCGCCGACCTTGACCAGAGAGGCCGGCGTTCCGGGCGCCGCGCCCATGACTCTGGCGGTCCCGCCGGTCGGCCGGATGAGTCCCAGAAGCATCCTGAGCGTCGTGGTCTTGCCCGCGCCGTTGGGTCCAAGGAAGCCGTAGACCTCGCCGCGGTACACATCAAGGTCGAGCCTGTCGACGGCAGTGATGGTTTTGCCATAGACCTTGGTGAGTCCCTGCGTCTCGACGACTTTGTCTCCAAGCACGGCGGCAGCCGGCCGGCGGCGCACAGCCGTATCGATCACCGCGGCATTATCCGCTGCCAGACTAAGCACATGTTTGCGAGCTCCAACTACCCGCCCGACCAGGAGGCTGCGGACCGGTTTGTGGCCGAGATGCGGCACGGGACGCTGATCGCTTGCCCCGCCGAGGGTTACCCGCAGGTGAGCATCCTGCCGTTTGTCAAGACCGGAGACGTGATCGAGCTCCACTGCGTCCAGGCGGATCCGACCTTCGACGCCGTGCGGGCAAACCCGCGTGTCACGTTCTTCGTCTCGGACTTTCTGGCGTGGTCGCCACACAGCTGGGTCAGCGATCAGGACGCCGGTCGCGCGACTCTTCACTTCCGTGCCGTCGCATTCGAGTGCGACGTCGTGAAAGTCTCGACCGACCCCAAAGACGTGGCCGGAGCCCTGAGCAGACTGCTCGCCGCTTATGAGCCGGATGCCTCGTACGAGCCGGTCAAGATGGGCGAGTTCTACGGCGCGCGCCTGCAGCGCCTCGCCACGATGCAGCTGCGAATCGTGCGCCGCCACGTCAAGTTCAAGACCGGACCGGCGGGCGGCGCCGAGACGAAAAGAAAGGTCGCCGGGCGGCTCCGCGAGCGCGGCCAACCGGGCGACAGCCGGGCGGCCGACGTCATCGAGGCTTACCTACCCAAGCCTCACGCGTGATTTAGCGGGAGACGACCATTTCCGCCGAAATGGCTGTATCAACGCGCGCGGAATGCGACCATTCCGACCGAATTGGCTGAATCCGGGGCTCCGCTGATCAAGTCGGTCGGCGGTCCATCCCGGGAAACTCACAGCGCTTAACCGCCCGAGTTCAGGGTTTCCCTGGTTAATACGTTAGTTATTACGTGACCCCAATCCTCGAGCTGAATGGTGTGACTCGAGCGTACGGAACCCGGATTGCGCTCGACGACGTCAACCTGGCCCTCGAGCCGGGGGAACTGGCGTTCCTGGTCGGCCCCAGCGGGGCCGGCAAGACCACGCTGCTGAAGCTGATCAACCGCGAGCTCCGTCCCACCATGGGCGAGGTTTGGGTGGATGGCATCGCCGCGCACTCCCTCAAGGCCTCACAGGTGCCGGAGCTTCGCCGCCGCGTGGCGGTGGTCTTTCAGGACTACAAGCTGCTGCCCCGGCTGACCGCCATTGAGAACGTTGCCTTTGCGCTTCGGGTCAGCGACATACGGGTCTCCGATGAAGAAGCGTCGGAGTGCGCGCTGGACGCGTTGGACGCGGTGGGTCTCGGCGATCGTGGCGCTTCCTTCCCGCATCAACTGTCGGGCGGGCAGCAGCAGCGAATCGCCCTGGCGCGAGCGGTTGTCGCGCAGCCGCCGCTTCTGATCGCTGACGAGCCCACGGGCAACCTCGACATGGACACGTCGTGGGAGATGATGGACCTGTTCTCCGACATCGCTGCCTCCGGCACGGCGGTGCTCATCGCGACTCACAACGTCGAGATCGTCAAGCGCTTTCAGCGCCGGGTGGTGACCCTGGTTCAGGGCCGCCTGGTGCGCGATCAGCCGGCGGGCCGGACCGGGAGGATGGCATGGCTGGCGTCCTCGTGAAACCACACTTCCCTCGCCGCCGGCTGGCTCAGGTCGTCGCGACTAACATGTCGCGCTACCTGCTCGGCGGCGCGGCCCGGAACTGGTTCCGCAATCTCGGCAGCGCGGCGCCTGCGATCAGCTCGATGACGCTGCTCCTGCTGCTGTCGGGGCTTGTCGGCCTGATGGGCTTCGCGCTGCACAACATCGAGGTGGTGCAGGCGAGCGAGGCTTCGCTGCTGCACATATACATGCGCGACGACGCCACAGACGCGCAGGTCAACAGGCTGTGGGACCGCCTCGCCGCCGACCCGCGCATCGCCACCGTTACATACACCACCAGGGCGGAAGCGCTGGCGCGGGCGCAGCATCTCCCGGGGCTGCCGCAGCTGGCCGACGCGAGCGAGAGCAACCCGTTCCCCGCCAGCCTCGATGCACGCGTGAAGAACATCGATGACGTGGCGGCGATCCACAACTCGGTCAGGGACGACATCGGAGTCGACCCCGCGTATCCGACCTCTTATGACAGAGGCGCTTACCAGCGGATCCAGGCGGTCTTGCTCGGTTTCGCGGTGGCCGGCATCGCATTCCTGGCGCTGCTCGGATTCGTCGCGGTCACCGTGACCGTCAACAGCATCCGCGCGGCGATTCACTCCCGGCGCGATGAGGTCACGATCATGCAGCTGGTGGGCGCGCCGCGCTGGATGGTGCGCGGGCCGTTCGTCGTCGAAGGCGCGATCACCGGCGCTCTGTCAGGCGCGGTTGCCGGCCTCATCGTTTTCGGTTTGACGATGGCCGCGATCTCCGCGGGCTCAGCGTCGTTCACGCAGTTCGCGCCAGGGGTCAACGTCATGGTGGCGGCCTGCGCGGCAGCGATTGTTTTCGCGACTGGGCTTGGCCTGGGCTCCGGTTCATCGCTGGTGAGCTTGCGGAAGCACCTCGAATCGTGAAACGACTTCTCCTGGTGCTCGGCCTGGCGCTGCTGCTTCTCGGCGCCGGTCCGCCGGCGGTGAGCGCGGACAACCTCACACCCGATCAGCAGAAGGCTTTGATCGACCAGATCCGCGCGCAGCTCGGGAGCAACCTGGCCAACGCGATGGCCGCGCAGGAAGAGGTGAAGAAGTCGCTCCAGGAGAACGCCGCCCAGCAGGAGGACGTGCGCATAAAGATCACCGAGGTCGAGGCGAAGATCGCCGAACTGGACGCGCAGATCGAGGCCGCCCAGCGCCGCGAGGCGTTTCTCGCGCAGCGGATCACCGCCGAGCGTGCGCAGCTCCGGCAGCTAGCCCGAGCAATCTACACGCAGCCGGGCTCGATGCTGGTCATCCTGGCCGAGGCGCAAAGCTTGAGCGATCTTTTGACCCGCGTCGCCGATCTCAACGTGGCCGGCGCGCGCGCGGCGGAGATCAAGGCCTCCCTTGGACGTGACCTCGTCGAGATTGAAACCGAGCGCAAGAAGGAGCAAGCGGCGCGCGAGGAGCAGATCAAGCAACGCGAGCAGCTCGCGTCTCAGCTCGAGCAGCTGCACGTGCTGCAGGCGCAGCAGGAGCGCTCAGTGGCCGATCTCGAGAAGAAGATCGCTGAGACGCAAAGCGAGCTTTATCTGCTCAACCGGCAGTCGGCACAGCTCGCGCAGGCCGTTACCGACATGCTGCAGGCGCAGCAAGACGCCATCATCGCCGCGGCCATGCAGGCGGTCTGGACACAGATGCAGCTCTGGAGCCAGTCGAACAACGTCGGCCAGATCCCGATCAGTGCCGGACATTCGACCAAGTACCGATTCATCTGGCCGGAGCCGACGTCGCATATCTCTCAGCCCTTCGGGCCGAGCACGTTCTGGTTCGAGCCGCCTTACGGCCGCTTCCCGCATTTCCACACTGGCATCGACCTTGTCGCACCGTTTGGCTCGCCGGTCTACGCGGCGGACGACGGAGTGGTGGCGCTTGTCGGCAGCTCGAGCCAGGGTTACGGCAACTACGTCATCGTCGCTCACTCCGGCGGCCTGAACACTCTGTACGGTCACCTCTCGACGGCGCTGGTCAAGGTCGGACAGGGCGTGATCCAGGGGCAGCCGATCGGGCTCGAGGGATCGACCGGAAACTCGACCGGCGCGCACCTGCACTTCGAATTGCGGATCAACCAGGTGCCCGTTGACCCGACACCTTACCTACCTCCCGGACAGCCGTCGCCCTTCAAGGGCTGATACTCACACCGTTGATCGCAAAAGGCCGCCTCATCGCGCTGACCCTGCCCGCGATCCTGATGGCTTGCGGAACCACCGCAGCGCCGTCGGCACCCGCCTCTCCGACGCCACAAGCGACTCCCGTGGCAGCGGCCGCGCCTTGCAACGGCGGCAAACCCAAAGTCGCCGCGCCCGCCGCGCCGCACGGCGTTTTCGTACTGGTTCCGTCCGGGTCCGCTCAGATGGCGGCCGCTATCAATCAGTACCTCATCCCGAACTCCGCGATTTGTGGCGCGAATTTCTGGGTCCGCTGGAACTCGGTCGACAAAGGACCCGCCGCCACGGCGCGCTACGACTGGAGCAGCGTGGAAACAGAGATCGCTCAGTGGGAGCGGCTCGGCAAGACGGTGAACTTGATCGTCATTGGCGCCGCCGAAGGGGCGTCGACAAAGCAGGGCGCCACTCCGTCGTGGGTCCAGAGTCAGGTCCAGATGGTCACGTGCGCCAATTCGCAGCCCACTCCCGTGTTCTGGCAGCCGGGTTATGAGACGAACTGGAAAGAGTTCATCAAGCAGACGGTGAGCCACTTCGCCGGCGACAAGTACATCGGCTACATCCGGTTCGGCCTCGGGCATGGCGGTGAGGACCTGGTTGACGGCGGCGCCGACGCGGGCCCGTGCAAGCAGATGTGGGACGCGAAGGGCTACCAGACCGAATGGATGCCCTACAACCAGCGAATGCTCGATTACATGGGCGCGCTGCGCTCGACCAAGCAGCTGATGGTCGGCCTCAACAACTTCAACGGCAAAGCAGACCTCGGCGCCGCGGTGGCGGAAAAGTCAGCCCAGCTCGGGATCGGGTTCGGGATGCAGGGCCTGGCCTCAGGGGATGTCACTTCGGTGGCTCAGCATCAGCCTTGCCGGGACGCCGACTGGTGCTCGCTGTTCAACCGCTACGCGGGTCAGGTTCCGCTCGAGGTACAGACGCTGGCGGCATCAAATCCGGCCGGCGGCCCGGTCAAGCCAGGGATACCCGGGACGGGGCCTGGATCGTCGTTGAGCATGCTGACGGGCCCGCTGCCGCCGCTGCTCACCACAGCGCTCGCCGTGCACGCGCAGATCTTCGAGCTGTACGCCAACGACTGCTTGATCGCATTCGATCCGGATTGGGCGGGCTACGCCGAGTACCACGCCGCGTACGCGGCCGCCATTCAATCGACAGCCGCGGCTGTGGGCACCGCGGGCGGCTGACCCTACCTTGCTATAGCCCCATTCGGGCCAAAATGGGGGATCCGCGGCCACTTGAAAGCCCCATTCGGGCCCAAATGGGCATGCCAGGCGAATCTACCCTAGCGCGGAGGGGGTAGGGAGACGAGGGCCGCTGCGGCGGCAAGCACCGCCATCAGCGCGACCAGCTCTCCGCGCCGGCGGGCTCGCCAGGCCAGCCAGAGCGCTGCCGCCGCCAGAGGCAGTTTGACCATCAGCGTGGCGCCGTAAGCAGTGGTCATCGTCTGCAGTGGACTGGCGAAGTGGAGTAAGGCCAGCGCTGCTCCGCTCGCCATCAGCAGACCGGCCGACCACCCTGCGACCCGCCGAAAACCGCCCGCCGGAGTGGTTGCGAATGCGGCCACGCCGCCCACCCAAAGACCCATAGCGGCGACGTGGACTGCGTTCAACGCGAGACCCAACGGCTGCGGGAGGGCGGGTATGGCGTGCGCGGCGGTCGCATCGACCACTGCCAGGGCGAGGCCCAGCCCCGGGATTGACCAGCGCAGCCAGGGTGCCTGGCGGAGCGCGCCCAGCACGGCCCAGAGCAAAAGGGCCGCTGCCACTCGAAGTCCGAGCACGCGGCCGAACGGGGAGGCCAGCACACCGGTCAGCGCGTCGCCATCGAAGGTCTGTGCAGGGTCAAGGCTCGCGGTCTGTGCCAGCAGGGCCAGTGGTTCTGCGACCAAGAGCAGCGCAGCGCCGGCGCCGGCGAGGCGCAGCGGGCGCGAGTCGCGCGCCACGAACAACGCGTATGTCGCGGCGCCGAAGCCGAGCGCGAAGCCCGCGAAATGGAAGAACCGGCCGAGTGCCTGCAGCGCAAAACCGAGCGGCGAGACAAGGCCGACGTCCCTTCCGCCAAGGCCGGGCGCTCGCACCGGGCTTGGGTGTCCGACGCTGAATGTGAGCATGCCGCGCGACGGGTGAGTGTCGGCGGCGATCACGGTCCAGATCACTGTGTAGGTGCCATCGGTCCCGACGCCCAGCGGCACCGAAAGCCTGGTGCCCTGAGCATGAGCGGGTGCACTGTTCACGAGCCGGCCGTACGGCCCATACACGCTGATGCCGCGTCCTGCGGACGTGACTGATTCCGAGAAGTCGAGCTCGACCGAAGCCGGGATCGTGTCAAGGATGGCGCCGGGCGCCGGATTGGAGCCGATCAGCTGCGCGTGAGCGGAGACCGACACCGGGAGAAACGCGAGCACGGCCCCGGCCGCTCCGGCCAGTACGAGGCGCCTCAGTACGAAGGTGCGGGCACCGGCGCCAACACGACCGCCTCCGGGCCGCGGGCGCGCCGGATCCGGATCACGAGACCTGCGGCGAGCAAACACAGCAGGCCGGAGGTCATGAACGCGAGCTGGTAGTTCCCGAAATAAGTTCGGACCGCGCCCGCTCCGAACGCGGCCGCGGATGCTCCGAGCTGGTGCGACGCGAAGACCCAGCCGTAAACCACTCCCAGGTTGCGCCTTCCAAACGTATCCGCGGTGAGGGCGACCGTCGGCGGGACCGTCGCCACCCAGTCCAGGCCGTAGAAAACGATGAATAAGAACAAACCGAAGTACTGCATCCCAAAGGCGTACGGCAAGAACAGCAGCGAGAGCCCGCGAAGGCCGTAATACCAGAAGAGCAGCCAGCGCGAGTCCAGGCGATCGGTCAGCCACCCCGAGATCATCGTCCCGGCCACATCGAAGATGCCGATGAACGCGAGCAGGCTGGCCGCCGTCACCTCCGGCATCCCGTGGTCGATGGAGGCTGGAATCAGGTGCGTCCCGATCAGCCCGTTGGTGCTCGCTCCGCAGATGAAAAAGCTGCCCGCGAGAAACCACCAGTTGCGGTTGCGCACTCCCATCGCGAGGCCGCCGAGGGCGGCCTTCACGGGGTTCTGCAGGGGTGGCGCCGGCTCGTCGGCTTCGGTGGCGCCGTATGCGCGCTGACCTACGTCAGCCGGGCGGTCGCGCATGAACAACACGACCAGCGGTATGCCGAGCAGAGCAGCGCCCGCAACCACCAGTGCCGCAGTTCGCCACCCCATGTTCACCGCGAGCCAGGCGAGTGCAGGCAGAAAGATCAGCTGGCCGGTGGCGCCGGCGGCGGTCAGTGCCCCGAGGACAAGGCCGCGTCGCTTGACGAACCAGCGGTTCGCCACGATGGCGGCGAGCACGGTGGCCATCGAACCTGTGCCGACACCGACCACCACTCCCCAGAGGAGATCGAGCTGCCACGCCTGGTGCATGAAAACGGTGAGGCCGGATCCCGCGGACACTGTCAGAAGCGCCACGACCACCACCCGCTTCACCCCAAAGCGCTCCATCAAGCCGCCGGCGAAAGGAGCGAAGAGCCCGAAGAGGAGCAGGTTGATCGAGACTGCCACCGAAATGGTCGCGCGCGACCAGTGGAACTCCTGCTCGAGGGGGACGATCAGGACCCCAGGCGTAGATCGGAATCCGGCCGCGGCCAGTAGCGTGATCCACGTCACGGCGGCCACGATCCAGGCGTAGTGGAGGCGCCTCACCTAAACCCCAAACGCGAGTGGCGCCACCGCCTATTCCGCGCGGTCGTCAGTTTCACCGGAGGTCATGTGGCTCTGGTCAAGTCAGGGCACCAGTTCGAAGGCATTCTGGTGGTCCGGCCGCACTACCGTGAAATGCCTGCGATCAAGAGTGGCGATCGTGCCGACGCCGAGGCGTTCTGCCGCGGCCACGATTGACGCATCGACTGTCCCAAGCGGCAAGCCACGGTAGGCAGCCACCAATGCCGCGATCCGCAACCAATCCCCGGCAGCTACGTCTTCCGGTACCAGCTCGCCGGCGGCGAGGTGTGCATGGGGTCAGCGAGGCGAGTCAAGCTCGACAGGACCGCGGTGGCGCTTGTGAGGAACACGTAGGCTAGGCCCAATGTCCGATCACCAACCCTGGGTCATGGCCGTGCAAGCCGGCACCGCGGGCGCCGGCGAACGCGACCGCTTCGCTCGCTCGTTGGAAGCCAAAGTCCCGAGCCATCCGGACTGGATCTTGCTCAGCACCTGCCACCGTGTCGAGCTTTACGGATTCGGCGCTCTGCCCGACCTCGAGGAGGGTCTGCGCCTCGAGACCGGCGACTGTGCGGTGCGGCACCTTATCCGCGTCGCCGCGGGTCTCGAGAGCGCGATCGTCGGCGAGGACGAGGTCCTCCACCAGGTTCGCGAGGCATTGTCCGATGCGCGCGCGGCCCGGTCTCTTGACGGCAGGCTGCAAAGGCTTTTCGAAACCGCGATCGCCGCCGGCCGCCGGGCCCGCGCAGGCCGCACCGCCGCGAGCGGCAACCTCGCGCAGAGTGCAGTTGCCTGGCTGCAGGAGAGATCGAATCTGGCGGACAGAACAGTGCTGGTCGTGGGCGCGGGCCGGATGGGCTCCGCACTTGCGCACTCCGCCCGGCTCGCCGGCGCCGAAGTCACCATCGCAAGTCGCGACGCGGCGCGGGCGGACCGGCTGGCGCACGTCTACGGCGGGCGCGGAACCGACCTCGCCGGCGGTGCGGAGCTGGCGCCGAAGTCGTCAGCTGTAGCGATCGCTCTCGCCGGCACCTGGCATGAGTTCCAGCCGGTCAGCAGTGCGCTGCCGCCGATCGCGGACATCTCGGCGCCACCTGCCGTGTCTGCCGCGGTCAGAGCCCGACTCAACGGCGGCTACCTTGGCATCGACGATCTCTACGTGAAACCGGAGCCTGTTCCGAGCGGCTACATCGACGAGGCCGATCGCGTTGTCGCGGTGAAGACGCGCGAGTACGTCCAGTGGCTCGACGGCCGCAGCTGATTGACTAGCGCCACTTCTGCCAAATGGCGGGAGCGAGCGGCCAGGCTCTTTCCCGGCGGCGTCAACAGTCCGGTCCGCGCGTACCGAGCGGTCGGCGGCGAGCCTCCGATCATGGTCCGCGGCGAGGGCTGCTTCGTCTGGGACGCGGAAGGCAAGCGCTACATCGACTATGTCGGCGCCTTCGGTCCGCTCATCCTCGGCCACGCGAACCCCGCCGTCGTTGAGGCGATCCTTGCGGCAGTCGAAGCGGGCGGGCCATTCGGCGCCACCACCCCTGCCGAGGTCAGGCTCGGCGAACTGATTCGCGCGCGGATGCCGTCGATCGAGCGGCTCAGGTTCGTCAACAGCGGCACGGAGGCGGCGATGAGCGCGCTTCGCGTGGCTCGCGCCGCGACCGGGCGCGATCTTGTCATCAAGTTCGACGGGGGCTATCACGGTCACGCGGATTCGCTGCTCGTCGAAGCCGGCTCGGGTGTCGCGACCCTTTCTCTCCCAGGCAGTGCCGGTGTCAGTGCGCCGGTCGCGGCGCAGACGCTCGTCGCCACATACAACGACCTGGACTCAGTCGCGGCACTTTTCGATGCGCACGCCAAGCAGGTCGCCGCAGTGATCGTCGAGCCGGTCGCCGCGAACATGGGCGTCGTCGCGCCTGCGCCCGGCTTCCTGGACGGATTGCGCCGCCTGACCGAATCGGCGGGCGCCCTCCTCATCTTCGACGAGGTCATCACCGGTTTCCGTGTTGGGCCAGGCGGTGCGCAAGAGCTGTATGGCGTACGGCCCGACATGACAGTGCTCGGCAAGATCATCGGTGGCGGACTGCCGGTCGGCGCGTACGGTGGGCGCGCGGACCTCCTTGACCTGGTGGCGCCTGCCGGTCCGGTTTATCAGGCGGGGACACTGTCCGGGCATCCAGTGGTGATGGCAGCTGGTGAAGCCACCCTCCTCCAGCTGACTCCCGACATCTACATGGAGATTGACGCACGAGCGAAGCGTCTCGAGGTCGGGCTGCGGCGTAAGGGGGTGAGCGTGGCTTGCGTCGGTTCACTGCTCACGCTGTTCTTCCGCGATTCGCCACCCGCCAACTTTCACGAGGCGAAGGAATGCGACCGCGATGCGTTCGGGCGGTTCTTCAATCGCATGCGCGATGCCGGCGTGCTGCTCCCGCCATCGCAGTTCGAAGCGTGGTTCATTTGCGCGGCGCACCGCGACGAGGCCATCGATGCGACGCTCGCGGCTGCCTCGGAAGCCGTTTAGGACTTCCGATTTCCGCCCCGTTGGCGCCAACGGTGCGCATGAATGGCGCGGATTCCAGCCCGTTGGCGCCTACGGTGCGTAATTACAAATGAGGTTGCCGTTTTAACAAGGAGTCCATGGAAGGTCGTGCGCCAGATGCGCATGCGGCCCTAGCCGCCCAGAGTCGGCACGCCTGACGCCGCACGTGCGTATTCGCCTCTAAGCGCGCGGCTTCTGCGGGTAGATGGTCTCGCCGTGGGCGAGCATGGCGACGAACTTTTCGATCCGCTGCGCTCGCGTCTCCGGCCGCTTTGCGGTGGTCACCCGATAGAGGACCGCGTAGCGGTTCAGCTTGTTGAGGGTGTCGAACATCTTCTGTGCTTTCGGCCTCGCAGCCAGCGCCGCGGCAAGATCGGGCGGAACCTCGATTTCGGCAGAACCCGCATAGGCGACGTCCCACCGTCCCTCCGCTTTAGCCCTTTCCACCTCGGCAATGCCAGCCGCATGCATCTGGCCCGCGTCCACCAGCTTTGCGACGATGACGGTGTTGCGCTTCGACCACATGCTGGCTCGCCGCCGGGGAGTGAAGCGAACGCGCCAGGTCAGCTCGTCGCGGGGACTCGCCTGGCCGTCGATCCAGCCGTAGCAGAGCGCGTCCTCCAGCGCCTGGCCGTGAGTCAGGGTCGTCGGCTTGGTCGTGCCCTTCTTCGCCAGCACCACGAGCACCCCGGACGAGTCCGCGTGATGCTTCGCCAGCCACGCCCGCCACGCCTTGGCGTCGCGCACGACAAGCTCCGGTGTGGGACTTTGTTTCAGCGAGTCGAGTCCTTGTCTCGTCGAATGACGACCTGCGCAGGAAAGCCGGTGGCGACGCCCTGTGGAACCGAGACGGCCGGCCTGGGCGGCATTCCCGGAGGCGGCCCGGATTGTTCGGGCCGGAAGCCAAGAATCCGTTCGGCGAGCCGGCCGCCCTGGGCGAGCTCGTCCAGCGCGCCATCGATATCCGCCTGACGCAGGTTTTTGCCGGCGCCTGCTTCGAGCGCTCGCAGGGTGGCCTTCCGGAGAAGCTCTTTGATGTAGGCGGGGGTGGCGCCTTCGATCTGATCCACCAGGCGGTCCAGATCCACTCCCGCGAACACCAGTCCGCGAGAGTAAAGCTCGAGCAGGTGACGCCTGCCCTCCGCGTCGGGCAGCGGCAGCTCAACGGCAAGGTCAACCCGCCCTGGACGAGCGGCGAGCGCGGGCTCCAATATGTCCGGCCGGTTCGTCGTCAGGACGAAGATCACATCCTGGTCGTCGCGTAGACCGTCCATCTCGTTCAGCAACTCGAAGAGAACCGGAGCCGCACCGAAGCCGGGTGTCGTGCGCTCTTCGGCGACGAGATCGACATCCTCGAGCACCACCATCGACGGCGCCAGCCGGCGGGCCATGGTCGCAACGGTCTGGATGAGACCGAGTCCTCTTCCAGTCGTCAGAATCACGGTCCTGTCGGGCATGCGACCCATCAGGTACATCACAGTCAATGTCTTGCCGGTACCTGGAAGACCGAACAGGAGCATCCCTCGTTTCAGGGAGCGGCCCGAGCGGAGCAGCTCCTCAGCGTGCTCGGAGAAGGTGATCGTCTGGCGTTCGATTCGCTCCAGCAGGCCGGCGGGAAGCACGACGTCTTCCCGCCCCACGCGAGGCACGGCCTGGAACTGGACCAGGGTCTGAGGACCGGGTCCGATGTGGATCGACCCGGGCGTCAGCGAGATCGCGTGGCCGCGGTACACGTTCAGGCGATCGCTCAACCGCCGAATTTCGTCGATGAAAACGGAGGCGTCAGAGGCTCGGGCGGACATGACTTCGAGGCGTAGTTTTTGGCGCCGGGGGTCACCCATATCGCTCGCGCCGGTGACAAGCACAGCAAGGCGTGCGTCTCCGGCTTTGACCAGGTAGAGCCCGAACTGGACGCAAGCCAGGACCTCGTCGTTTGCCAGGTGGTAGTTGGTGTAGTCGACGGGGCCTTCCTTCAAGCTGCCGAGAAAGGTGTCGCTCCGCGTCACGAGCTCGGACAACCCTGGCGACATGAAGCGCTTGTTTTCCATGCTCACGCCGACCAGCTCGGCCGAATTCCCATCCTGTCTGAGATACGCGTCGATGGCGACCTGTAGGTTGGGCTGTTCGAACGTGTCGAATTGCTCGAGGGTTACAGGCAGCTGGGCCGGGTCGGTCCCGAGGTGTTCGACGATCTTGTCCAGAAGCGGGCTCTCCCGGGAAGCCCCCGAAACGATCTGGCGCACAAAGCTCGCGAATACGGCGGCCAGTCGTTCGGGCGGCAGGTCCTGATCGGCCATAAACGGATTATCCGACGACCCGGAGCAGAGGATGGTTGGAGCCGCCTACCAAGGACCGTACCCCCCGGTTTGTGGGGCAGCGATAGACAGCCTAAGCGTTGATCGACTACCCTTGTCTTCTATGCGTACCTCGATCGCTCGTGGCATGTATCTCACTCGACGCCGAGCGATCGACTACGTCCTCTGCGCCAGCTGCTTCTGTAGCTAGCCGACCCTTCTGACGGGGCTCTTAGCCCCTCCGCGCCTTCTGGCGCGTTCGTGTCGGCATCAAATCTAACTACGGAGGCGTATTCATTTGTCGGATCCCACGTCTATCCCGTCCCTCGACAGCTTGTCGAAGAACGAGACGGTCAAAGCCACCAGCAACCACCTGCGAGGGCTCATCAAGGAGGAGCTCCTCGAAGACACACCTGCATTTGGCGATGACTCGGAGACCCTGCTCAAGTTCCACGGCATCTATCAGCAGGACGACCGCGACCGCCGCAAGGAGGCGCGTGCCAAGGGACTGACCAAGCACCACCAGCTGATGATCCGGACGCGCATCCCGGGCGGGGTCGTGTCACCGGATGCGTACATCGCCCACGACGACATCAGCCGCAAATGGGCCAACGGAACGCTGCGCGTCACAACGCGCCAGGACTTCCAGCTGCACGGCGTGCTCAAGGGCGACATCAAGAAATCGATCGCAGCGATCAACGAATCGCTGCTGACCACGCTCGGCGGCTGCGGCGACGTCGAGCGCAACATCATGTGCTGCCCGGAGCCAATCGCCGATCAGTTCCACGATGAGGTGGACCGTTCGATCGGCGCCATGGTGACCGAGCTCACGCCGAAGACGCGCGCGTACCACGAGATCTGGCTCGACGGCGAGGTCGTCGAGACCTCGGAGCCCGAGGTCGAACCGCTCTACAAAGAGCAGTACCTGCCACGCAAGTTTAAGACGACAGTGGCGCTAGAGGGCGACAACTGCGTCGACGTCTACGCGCACGACCTCGCGATCGTGGCGATGAAATCGCAGGACGGAACCTTGCGCGGCTTCAACGTGCTGGTCGGAGGTGGCCTTGGCCGCACTCACAACAAGCCGGAGACGTTCGTCGCCGTGGCCCAGCCGCTGGCCTTTGTCGAGCCGGACCAGATCGTCGACGTCGCGCGTGAGGTGGTCGCCGTGCAGCGCGACTACGGCGACCGGGCCAACCGGCGCCACGCGCGGCTCAAGTACACGATCGCCGACCGCGGCCTCGACTGGTTCCGCGATGAGGTGCAGAGCCGTGTGACTTTCAAGCTTCAGCCACCCGAGCCGCTCTCCTGGAAGCCGGTTGACGACCACCTCGGCTGGCACCAGCAGGGCGACGGCCGCCTGTACGTGGGCATCTACATCGAGAACGGCAGGATCGCCGACGTCGACGGAGTCCGCTCCCGCACCGGGCTGCGCAAGATCGTCGACGAGCTGCGTCCGGAGGTCCGCTTGACCGCGCAGCAGAACGTGATCCTCGCGGGGATCGACCCGGCCGACCGCCCTCGCATCGAAGAGCTGATGGCCGAGCACGGCATCGCTCCTGTGGAAGCCATCCCCCAAGCGATCCGCAACGCCATGGCGTGCCCTGCGATCCCCACGTGTGGGCTGGCGGTGGCCGAAGCCGAGCGGGCGCTGCCCGGCCTCATTCGCAAGCTCGCGACGCTCCTCGACGAGGTCGGGCTCGCGGATGAGCGCATCAGCTTCCGCATGAGCGGCTGCCCCAACGGATGCTCGCGGCCGTACCTGGGCGATGTCGGGTTCGTCGGCACGACGCTGGGCAAGTACGACGTGATGCTGGGGGGTGATTTCGACGGGACTCGCCTCAACCGCGTGTTCGCCGCCAACGTCCCGATCGCCGAGATCCCCGACCTGCTCCGCCCGCTGTTCGTGACGTACCGGTCGGAGCGACGACCAGGCGAGGGCTTCGGCAACTGGACCGATCGAGTCGGCTTCGAAGCGTTGCGCGTGAAGGAACCGGCGTGAAGTCGCCCGAAGAAGTGCTGCGCTGGACGTACGAGTCCTTTCCGCGCGTGGTCATCGTGGCCAGCCTGCAGGCGGAGTCGTCGGTGCTGATCGACATGGCGTCTCGCATTCGCGATGACGTGACGGTGCTCACGCTCGACACCGGCCGTCTGCCGCAGGCGACGCACGAGATGATCGACCGCATCCGCGACAGATACGCGATCGAACTCCAGGTCATATCCCCCGATGCGGCGGACCTGCAAGAGATGGTCGGTCGCCACGGAGTGAACCTGTTCTACAAATCGGCGGAGAACCGGCGACTCTGCTGCGACGTCCGCAAATCACGGCCTCTCGCGCGAGCGCTGCGTGGATATGACGCGTGGGTCACCGGTGTGCGCAGGCAACAGGCATCGACGCGGGCGGAAACACCGGTCGTGGCGCCGGACCGCGAGCACGAGGGTCTGACGAAGATCGCGCCTCTTGCGGGCTGGTCGAAAGAGCAGGTCTGGGCCTACATCCACGAGAACGACCTTCCATATCACTCGCTCTACGACTACGGATACACGTCGATCGGGTGCGATCCGTGCACCCGCGCGACCACGCCGGGTGAGGACGAGAGGGCGGGCCGGTGGTGGTGGGAATCGGCAAACGAGGTCAAGGAGTGCGGACTCCACTGGAAAGCGGAAAAGGTGGGCGTTTCATGAGCAAGGTTCTCGAGCTCTCGGAAAAGCACTCGCTGAGCGTCGAGGCGCTGACGATGGCCTACCCACACGGCGATCGTCTCCTGATCGCATTGCAGGGTGTGAGCCTCGAGGTCAAGCGCGGGGAGTTCGTGTGCGTCGTCGGCGCCTCGGGCTCCGGCAAGAGCACGCTGCTCAACCTTCTCGCCGGCCTCGAGCAGCCGACGCGCGGCCGGGCGCACGCTCACGGCAAGGTCGCGCTCATCTTCCAGGAGGCGGCGCTGCTGCCATGGCTCACGGCCGCCGGCAACGTCGAGCTGGCGCTCGAGCTTCGCGGAGTGCGCAACCCGGAGCGATCCAGGATCGCCAACGAGCTGCTGCGCCGAGTCCATCTCGACGGTTGGGAACGGCGCAGGCCGCACGAGCTGTCGGGTGGCATGAAGCAGCGCGTGGCGCTCGCGCGCGCCCTCGCCCAGGACGCCGACGTGCTGCTCATGGACGAGCCGTTCGCGGCACTCGACGCCATCACGCGCGACCTACTGCACGAGGAGCTCGAGCGGCTCTGGAGCCAGAACGGGCTGACCATCCTTTTCGTCACCCACAACGCCCGCGAGGCGGTGCGCCTCGGCGATCGCGTGCTGGTCTTTACGAGCCGGCCAGGGCGGGTTGGGCATGAGGTGGTTGTCGACCTGCCACGGCCGCGCAGCCTCGACTCACCGGATCTCGCCGTGATCGCCGGCCGCATCACTGACCGTCTCAAGGAAGAGATGCGACTGCATGGCAGCTGAATTGGCGGTAGAGCTCGAGACTCGCCAGCTGGCGGACCTGTCGGAGCGGCCCACCCGCGCGCCCCAGCTCCGCATCTGGTCCAGCCTCTGGCCGCAGCTGGCGGCGCTTGTCGTGGCGGTGGCTGTGTGGCAGGTGGTCGCGTGGTCCGGATGGCGGCCGGCCAGCGTGCTCCCCGGACCGCTGCCCGTTTTTCAGCGGCTGTTCAACGACCTGACCAGCGTCGACTTCTACGTCGGCGTGGCGATCACCCTCGAACGGGCGCTGATCGGCTACGGGATCGCAGTTCTCGCCGGCAGCGCCGTGGGCCTGCTCGTCGCCCGAGTGACGATTCTGCGTCGAGCGCTTGGATCGGCCCTGCTGGGCCTGCAGTCCATGCCTTCGATTTCGTGGTTCCCGCTGGCCATCCTTCTCTTTCAGCGCAGCGAGCCGGCGATCATCTTCGTGGTCCTGCTCGGCGCCGCTCCGGCCATCGCGAACGGGCTGTTGAGCGGAGTCGACCACGTGCAGCCGCTGCTCGTCCGGGTCGGCCGCGTGATGGGTGCCCGCGGCCTCGGCCTGTACCGTCACGTGATCCTGCCCGCCGCGCTTCCGTCGTTCGTGGGCGGACTGAAGCAGGGCTGGGCTTTCGCGTGGCGCAGCCTCATGGCCGGTGAGCTCATCCTCGCCTCCGTCGGACAGCAGCCGTCACTGGGACAGCAGCTGCGGCTGGCCCAGAACGCCCCGGATACGCAGCAGCTCCTGGCGGTGATGATCGTGATCTTCACCATCGGCGTGATCGTTGACCTCGGATTCGGGGTCCTCGACCGCGAGATCAGGCGGCGATGGGGTCTTGTGGGAGTGGAAGCATGAGCAAAGGATTCGTCGTGTGGTTCACGGGCCTTTCAGGCGCGGGCAAGTCGACGATCGCCAACGCGCTGAAGGCGGAGCTCGAGCTGCGCGGCCGTCATGTGGAGCTGCTCGACGGCGACGAGGTCCGGACGCACCTGTCGAAGGGATTGGGGTTCTCGAAAGAGGACCGCGACACCAACATCCGCCGCATCGGCTACGTGGCGCGGCTCGTGGCCCGAAGCGGCGGCGTCGCCATCACGGCGGCGATCTCACCTTATCGCGAGGTGCGTGACGAGATCCGCGCCGAGACACCCGGTTTCGTCGAGGTGTTCGCCCGCTGCCCGCTCGACACACTCGTCGAGCGCGACGTCAAGGGCCTGTACAAAAAGGCGATCGCGGGCGAGATCGCGAACTTCACGGGCGTCAGTGATCCATACGAGGAGCCGCTCCACCCGGAGGTCGTGTGTGACACGTCGCGCGAGACGCTGCGGCAGTCGCTTTCGAAGGTCCTCGATGCGCTTGAACGCCTCGGCCACCTCGACCGGCCGGTGCGCGAGAGTCTGCCGGAAGGCGAGGAGCTCGACGCTCTTCGTGCTGAGGCTCGCACGCTCCCTCGCCTCGAGGTCGGCCAGCGCGAGCTGTCGGACCTCTTCATGCTCGCGAGTGGCGCACTTTCGCCGCTGGACTCGTTCATGGGTCCGGCCGACTACAAGTCCGTGATCAACGACGGCCGGCTCGCGAACGGACATCCGTTCACGATCCCCATCCTCCTGCGCGCAGAACACGCACCCAAAGCAGAACGAATCGGTCTATACATCGGCGACCACCCTGTTGGCATCTTCGATGTCGGCTCGGTCTTCGAAACTTCGCCCGAGGTCGAGGCACGCAATGTCTACGGGACCGACGACGACGCGCACCCTGGGGTGCACGTACTAAAGGATTCCGGGCGGTGCGCTCTAGGCGGCAAGGTGACCGCGCTGGCGCGTCCGTCATCCGGATTTCCGGAGTACGACCTCACGCCGCTGCAGGTGCGGGCGCTCAAGGCCGAACGGGGATGGAAGACCATGGTCGGCTTCCAGACGCGCAACCCGGTCCACCGTGCACACGAATACCTGCAGAAGGTGGCGCTCGAGAGTGTTGACGGGCTGCTGCTGCATCCGCTGGTGGGCGAGACGAAAAGCGACGACATCCCAGCATCGGTGCGCATGGCCTGTTACGAGGAGCTGCTTCGCGGCTACTACCCGCCGTCGCGAGTTCTGCTCGCGACCAACCCCGCATGGATGCGCTACGCGGGTCCCAAAGAGGCGGTGTTTCACGCCATCGTCCGGCGCAACTACGGCTGCACGCACTTCATCGTCGGCCGCGACCACGCCGGCGTCGGCAATTACTACGACACTTACGCGGCGCATCGAATCTTCGACGAGTACTCACCTGGCGAGCTTGGGATCGAGATCCTTCGCTTCGAGCACACCTTCTACTGCTCCGCGTGCGGCGGCATGGCTTCATCCCGGACCTGTCCGCACCCGGCCGACCTGCATCGCACGCTGAGCGGGACCGCGGTGCGCAAGCTCCTGGCCGAAGGCGCCGACCTGCCGCCCGAGTTCACGCGCCCTGAGGTGGCCCGTGTGCTGCTCGACGCGACGAAGGAAGAAGCCACGGCGTGAGGTACTACCCCGTCTTCCTCGACCTTGCGGGCCAACCGTGCATCGTTCTGGGTGAGGGCAAGTTCGCGGTCGAGAAGGCCGCAGCCCTGCGCGAAGCCGGCGCGACTGTGCGGGTGATCCCGTCACGCGAATACAGGCCGGGTGCCCTCGCGGGCGCGCGACTCGTGGTCGATGCAAGCGAGGACAGCGAGATCAACCGGCAGAGCTGGGAAGAGGCGGAGGCCGCCGGCATCCTCATCAACGTCGTCGACCGCCCGGCGCAGTGCCGGTTCATCGCCCCGGCGATAGTGCGGCGCGACCCCCTGCTGGTCGCCATCTCGACCTCCGGCGAGAGCCCATTTCTCGCCTCGGCCCTGCGCGCTCGCATCGAACGGTTGCTTGGCCCTGAGTGGGGCCCCTTCGTCAGCCTCGTCGGCAGTTTGCGGCGCCGGCTCCGCGAAGCACGCGTGCCGCTTTCCAGGCAGACGCGTGTCTACCGGCAGCTGCTCAGCTCGGACGTGCGAACTCTGCTCGGCCGCGGTCGGGTCGGGGAGGCGAACCGCCTGGCCGAGGGAATCGCTGCGGCGCGTGGAAACCGCGAAGGGCGGGTGGCGCTGGTGGGTGCGGGGCCGGGCGATCCCGAGCTGATGACATTCAAGGCTCGGGAGCTGATCGCCTCTGCGGACTACGTCCTCCATGACGCCCTGATCGCGCCCGCGACGCTGGCGTTGTGCGGTCCGGATACGCGTCTCGAAGATGTAGGAAAGCGCGGAGGCCAGGAAAGCGCCCGCCAGGCGAACATCACCACTCGATTGATCGAGCTCGCGCGCGCCGGCAATTCGGTGGTGCGGCTCAAGGGCGGCGATCCGTTCGTGTTCGGTCGCGGCGGAGAGGAGCTCTTCGAGCTTCAGCAAGCGGGGATCGATGTGTTGGTCGTGCCCGGCATCAGCGCCGCGCTGGCGGCGCCTGCTGCGGCGGGGATTTCGGTCACCAAGCGCGGAGTCGCATCATCCGTGGCCATCACCACTGCCCGTGGATCGGGCGGCCTCGACCGCCTGTCGGATCTGGCGCGAGCCGCTGACACGCTGGTGGTGCTGATGGCGCGCGCCGACCTCGCCGAAGTCGCGGCGGTTCTCGCTCGAGCGGTGGGCGGATCGCGCGCGGCCGCCCTCATCAGCAACGCCACGCTGCCGGATCAGCGCTCTGTCACCGGGCCTCTCGACCGCATCGCCCGCATGGCGGACGAAGCTGCGATCGAGCCTCCGGCGACGCTGGTCGTGGGCGATGTCGTGGCTGCGGAGCGTGTCTTGGCCTACGCCGTTGGGAGCTCTGCCACCTCGCACGCGTGAGTGGGTTCCGCGCGTTGCGCAGCTGTCGATTCGCGGAACCGGATGAGGGGCGCCAGGGTTAGGTTATCCAGACGATGGACGCTCTCGAGCCAGGGGGGCTCTCCCGGCGCAGATGGCGAGCGGTGGCGTGGGCCGCCGCGGCGGCGATCGTCATCGTCGTGGCCGCCGTCGTTTACCTTCGCCCGTCGGCACCGGCGCCCTTCCCGGCCGCTGCACCCACCGTCAAGCCAGGTGAGGCCACAACCGGTTTCGTCCTCTACGACTTTCCTTCGCCCACAGTTGGGTGGGCTTTGGGCTTTCCCGATCAGACTTCGGGCTTCGAGGTCTCACGGACGATCGATGGCGGGAAGCATTGGCAGAGGCGCCATACAGGCGGCCGAAGTCCATCTGCTCCCTTGTTGATTCGTTTCTTCAGTGACAAACGTGGCTTGGTCGCTGTGGGCGATCAACTGATTCGCACGTCTGACGGCGGAGCCAACTGGAAGTCGTTGAGCCTTCCAGACACGCGACCCTCTTATATGAATTTCAGAGATGACCGGCATGGCTGGTTGATGGTCATCGACGCCCGCCAGCATGCTCTCGTGTACTCGACGGATGACTCAGGCGACACCTGGCGGGCGCTTTCTGACATTCCGGCCGACGCGAATTTCTTCGCGTTTCGACGGACTTCGGAGGCGTGGATTGCATCAGGTGGGCCCGAGTCGCCGCACGTGTATCGATCTATAGATGGCGGCCTGAGCTGGCAGCGACGCGAGATCCCGTTCCCCGATGGCGATGTCACGATGAAGACGATCGGATCCTGGAGCACATTCCTGAGGCTGCTTCCGGGTGAAGGCGTCATTGCATCGACGTTTTGTACATGTCCCGCAAACGCTTTTTTCGAATCCGCGTCGTTCGACGGTGGCGCGACGTGGCGATTCCTCCCCGACGCGCCCTTCCGGGGCGCGTCGGCGCGCCAACCAGTGGTTGCGTATCAAGACGACATCCACTGGTGGTATGTCGACGCCGGCACGCTCTATCGATCTTCCGACTCCGGCCGGACATGGACCAAGGCTTCAACTCAGCTCCCGGACTGGGAGTTCATGCCACGGGCGATAGACACTAAGCACGCGTGGGCGCAGGTCCGCGGTTTTGGCGGCTATGGCCTGGCGACAACGAGCGACGCCGGTCTTCACTGGACTCGAGTCACGGTCCCGCTGTCGGCTTAGTTCGGTTTGACAAAGGCTTCCGCAACAAGGAAGTGAAGCAAACGCACTCGACGCAGTGATTCCGGCTTCGGCTCTCGAGCCGTTGCGGGATCGATCACTTTCGGCTCGCCAAACGTCTCGCCCGCACGGAACTGTTCACGAGTCAAGTCAATTTCAAGTCCAGAGGGCAAGCGATTCCAATAGTGGGTCTCCACGCGTGTGCCTTCGCGGAAAACGTCAGACACGAGCAAGACTCCGCCAAACAGCTGGTGAACCACCATCGCGGTTGCTCCGCACTGGCCTCGTGCCGAGTCCGATTCCGTCCACTCGTCAGGATCGTCGGAGGTGTCCTTTGACCATGCCTTGCGAATGATCGCCTCGAGTTCGGTCAGCGTCATCGCCACTATCATGCCGACCGTGCGTGCAGAGAGGGAGAGCAATTGAGCGCGGGCGCGAACGCCACCGCCGCGCTGCGGACCGGGGTTCGTCTCGAAGTTTTCACCGTCGTGTGGATGGTTGCCGAGGCTGCGCTCGCGATCGGGGCGGGTATTGCCGCCCGCAGCGTGCTGCTGACCGGATTTGGATTCGACAGCATCATCGAGCTCTTGAGCGGCGTGACGCTTCTGTGGCGGCTCTCTTCCGAAGTGCGAGGCTTGAGCGCGCCACGTCTCGAGAGCGTGGAACGTCGCGCGACCAGGATCTCGGCGGTGCTGCTCGTACTCCTCTGCGTCTATCTATTGTTCTTCGGCCTGGGCGGGCTCGTTGTTGGGCTGCGTCCCGAAGGATCCGTGCTGGGCGTGGTGGTGTCCGCCGCCGCTGTGGTGGTGATGCCGATCCTTGCCTGGCGCAAGCGACAGGCCAACCTGACGATCGGGAGCGCCGCCCTGCGGGCCGACATCGCCGAGACGATCACCTGCGCCTATATGGCCGCCGCGACGCTGGCCGGTGCGGGACTCAATCTGCTCTTCGGCTGGTGGTGGGCGGAGTATCTCGGAGCGCTCGCGCTCCTCATCTTCATAGCGATGGAGACCAAAGAAGCGATCGAGGCGGCCCGCGACTAGACCTCCGCGGCGACGCGTGCAAGACTGGTCGCGAGTTACTGGTGGAGCTGAAAGACGTCATCAGGACGCGCCGCATGGTGCGCCGCTACGCCCCCGACCCGGTGCCCGACGACATCCTCACCGCATTCTCTGGGCGGGCCGCAGGGCACCCTCGGCAGGCTTCTCCCAAGGCCTCGACCTCGTCGTCCTTCGCGGACGCGATCAGCTGGAACGGTTGTGGAAGGTGATCCTCCCGCCTGACCATGTGAAACCGCAGCTCCGAGAGGGACCGACAGTGGTGATCCTCCCCATCCCGGACGTCCAGGCGTACCTCGACCGCTACTCCCTCCCGGACAAGGCCGCGGCCGGCAAGCAGACCGCCGAGAGCTGGCCCGTTCCCTACTGGGACCTGGACGCTGCCATGTCCGTGATGCTGATGCTCCTCACCGCGGAGGATGAGGGACTGGGCGCGCTCGTCACCGGCATCTTTGCCAACGAGCGCGAGATGCTCGACTCTCTGGGCGTGCCCGCGAACCGCAGGCCGATCGGCCTGCTCGGCCTCGGCCATGTGCATTCGGAGGGGCACGGCAACCCGGGCAGCGCAAAACTCATACCCAAGCGGAAACCCTCCGAAGTGATCCACTGGGGGCGGTGGTGGCACGCTAGTCCCACCAGAACATCCAGATCCGGCTGTCCCGCAGATCCTTCGCATAGGCCTCGAGCGTGCCGGATCCCTGCCAGATGTTGTCGGGGCACACAGCGAAATGCTCGACGGCCGCGGCGAGGGCAGATTCGCGGTCGCGTGGGGGATTTCCCACCGTGAGCGTCAGAGTGTCAAAGCCGATTTCGACGACGCGCGCCGCCCAGCGGTCCTCCCAGGAACGCAGCACCGCGGAGATGAGCGTCGGATCGTCATGCATGTTCACCCCACCCATCCATCCGAGGGCGGTGATCGCGTCGGCGGGGCGCTTGGCCGCGATGAGGCCGATGCGGCGCGACGTCAGCGACGCTAGCGCAGGGCGATCGTCCGCCGGATCGGTCGCTTTGGCGAAGAGCCGGCCAAATCCAGATGGTGGCTTCAGCGTGGGTGAGGCGGCCATGCCCGGAAACTCAATTCCAAACGGCTTCACCGGGACCAGGCTCTCCTCGTCCTCTTCGCTCAGCGAGCTCCTCCACATGTCCGCGAGCACCTGACCGGCGTCGAAATGATCCGTGCGCCTCGGGTCGGTCGGGCTGAACTCCTTGCTCTCCCAGGGCCGTAACGGCTCGGTTTCCATGCCGACGAACAGCATCGGGACCAGGTCCATCTGGGCGGCCGGCTCGCGTAATCGATAGAGCATGGCGCCCGCGTCCGGCACGGGTGCTTCGGTGAGCCAGACGACCGGCGACGAGATCATCTCGATTCCGGGAGGAGCCATCTCGGGGTCGCCCTCGAGTCGCCGCCCGGCAGGGAGGAGGAGGCCGCCAACGATGGCGGGGCCGTCGTCGGGCAGTCGCGGAACCTCGTACGGCGGGAGCTTTGGCGGGCGGGTGATCCCTTTGCTGAAGTCGAGGCGGCCGGCCGCCGGCTCCGCGCCGGTGGTCTCCACGTAGCCCTTGGCCAGCTTCTCCTTGATGAGCTTGTCGACATGTAGTTCGGCGGCGTCGTCGGACCCGAGGTCTTTGTTCTGGGTCTGGCCGTTGGTGCCCAGGCGTCCGAATCGAACTCTGACCTCGGCGCCGCTTTGGCTGATCTCCCAGAACTTCGCCGATGACCCACCGACGAACTCAAAACGACGCGGCTCGTCCATTCGGATCACTCTAATAGTGGCGTCATGAGTGAAAACCAGCCCAAATATGTCTCCAGGGTGTCCATCGTTCGCGACCGCGGACCCATCCGTCGCGCGTGGCTCCCGGCCGAGTCCGAACCTGTTTACTTCGGCACCCACGACGAGGTTCGCGAGCACTACGGCACCGCGCCCGGGCAGTATCCGGACCACGCCACGACGCTCGACTATGTGGTGGCCGCGGCCGCCGGTTGACTCACCGGGACCTTTGGTGGCGCGCTGGAGGCGCGCGGGATCGACGCGAGCGAAGGAAAGCTGAAGTCGGAAGCCGAAGGTGACGTCTATCTCGAGGACAAGGTGCTGGTCATCAAGAGGATTCGCGTCCGCTACACGCTGACCGGCTGTCCCGAGGACAAGCGCGAGGCGGCGGAGCGCTCGCACTCGTTCCACGCGTCGCGCTGCCCTGTGGCGAAGAGCATCGAGAAGGCGATCGAGATCACGACCGAGCTGACATTCGCTTGACGGCCGCCCCGCCGGCCCTGGCCGACATTCTTGCGGCTCGACGCAGGATCCGGCCTCACCTCGATCCGAGCCCTCTGCGCAACTACCCCGCAATCGACAGGCTGGTCGGTACGCGGGTCTGGATCAAGCACGAAAACCTGCTTCCGACCGGGGCCTTCAAAGTGCGCGGCGGGGTCAACCTGATGTCACAGCTCGATTCCGCGACCCGGGCGCGAGGCGTTATCGGCGCTTCTACCGGCAACCACGGCCAGTCCGTGGCGTTCGCCGCGCGGCTCTTCGGCGTAAGCGCGATCATCTGCGCTCCGGAAGGCGCCAACCCGGTCAAAGTCGAGGCGATGCGTGACTTCGGCGCTGAAGTTGTTCTCGTCGGGCACGACTTCGACGACGCGCGGCTCCACTGCGAGAAGCTGGCCGCCGAGCATGGTTACCGCTATATCCATTCGGGCAACGAACCCGACCTCATCGCGGGAGTGGCCACGCACACCCTTGAAATCCTCGAGGAGCGGCCCGACATCGACGTAATCCTTGTCCCGGTCGGCGGCGGGAGCGGTGCGGCGGCTGCCTGCATCGCGGCCAAGTCGATCCGCTCCGACATCGAGGTCATCGCTGTTCAGTCGAGCGCCGCTCCGGTTGCACACGATTCCTGGCGCGCCCGGGTGGCTGTGGAACGCCCGAACACGACGATTGCCGAGGGCCTTGCCACACGCACGGCATTTGACCTGCCGCAGCGAATCCTTCGCGACATGCTCGACGACTTCGTGCTAGTGACAGATGACGATCTGCTTGCCGCCACCGCGGTGATGATCGAGAAGACTCGCACCCTTGTCGAGCCGGCCGGGGCGGCGCCACTCGCCGCAGCCTTATCGCCCGCGGTGAAAGCTCGGCTTGAGGGCAGGAGCGTGGCGCTCATCTGCACCGGCGCCAACATCAGCCCGGCGCAGCTGCGTGTGGTGGTGGCGGGCTAGTTCCCGGCCCGATTCCGCCCCGTTGGCGCATACGGGGCGTTTGAAGTTGTGAAATTCCGCCCCGCTTGATCAAAAGGTGCGGAATCAGCCTTTGACTGCGCGGTCTCCGATCTCCAGGGCCGAGTCGAGGATCTCGAAACCCTCGTCCAGCTCCGCCTCGGTGATGCACAGAGGCGGGTTGGTCATGATCGTGTTCCAGCGGACGAACGTGAACAGCCCTGCGTCCTGCAGCGCTGCCGCGATCGCCTTCATCTCCGGCGAATTGCCGTTGAACGGCGCGAGTGGCTCCATCGTGCGCTGATCGCGCACGAGCTCGAGGATTCCGAACAGTCCAATCGAACGCGTGGCGCCGACGCACGGGTGTCGCTCCCGCAGCTTCTTGTGATGCCTCTCCAAGACAGCGCCCATGCGCTTCGCGTTGCCGACCATGTCGTCCTCTTCATACGCCTGGATCGCGCCCAGCGCGGCGGCGCACCCGAGCGGGTGGCTGTTGTAGGTCAGGCCTCCGTAAAAGACGTGGTCGTCGTAGTACGCCGCGACTTTCGGCCGCATGCCGACCGCGCCCAGCGGCACGTAGCTGCTCGTCAGTCCCTTGGCCATCGTGATCAGGTCGGGCACGACCCCCCAGTGGTCGACGGCGAACCATTTGCCGGTCCTGCCGAAGCCCGTCATGACCTCGTCGCAGATCATCAGGATGCCGAACCTGTCGCACAGCTCGCGCACGCCCTGGAGGTAGCCGTCCGGTGGGATCAGGATTCCATTGGTGCCGGTGATCGGCTCGAGTATGAAGGCGGCGATCGTCTGCGGGCCCTCGAGCTGAATTGTCTCCTCCAGCTGCGCGAGCGCGACCTCCGCGGAGTCGAAGCCGCGCTGGATGCCGTGATACGGATCGAGCACGTGAACGACGCCGGTCGAGTACTCGTTGGGCCAACGGCGTGGATCCCCGGTGGCCTGCATCGCGGCCCCGGTCGCGCCGTGATACGAGCGGTAGCGGGCCAGGATCTTGGGCCGGCCGGTGACCGTGCGCGCGATCTTGATCGCGTTCTCGTTGGAGTCGGCGCCGCCCAGCGTAAAAAGAAACTTGTCGATATCTCCCGGCAGGAGCTCGGCCAGCTTCGCGCCCAGGCGGGCCCGCGGTTCGTGAGCCATGAACGGGCCGATATACGAAAGCCGCTCGGCCTGCTGCTTGATCGCGTCGATGATCCGCCGGTCGCCGTGGCCCGCGTTCACGCACATCAGCTGGCTGTTGAAGTCAAGGAACCTGCGGCCGTCGGCGGTGTGAAAGTACACACCCTTCGCGTTCGTGACGGCCAGGGGGTTGAGGCCGGCCTGGGCCGTCCAGTCGTACAGGGTGTGGCGCACGCAGAGCTCCGAGATCTCCGCTGCGCTCAAGGCCTTCACCGTTTCAGTTGCCATTTCGAAAATCCTAACTCCGGACTAGCATGACAAGAAGATGCAGGAGTCGCCGGCTACCGCCTTTCGCCAGCAGCTGGAGTCGCTCTACTCGATCTCCATCGAGATCGCCCGCCTGCACGAGATGCAGCAGGTCTTCGACCGCGCTCTGGCCTTCTGCCTCGACCTGACGCAATCGGCATTTGGCTTCATCGGCATGCTCAACGGCAGTGAGCAGATGGACGTGGCGGCGATCAAAGGATTCGAGCCCTCGGATCCTAATTTCTACGAAAACTTCCGGCTGATCCCGGTGCGGCCCAGCGTCTTCGGAGTGGTGATCACCAATCAGCGCTCCAAGATCTCCAACGACGTCCTCCACGACCCGGACCGGGTCGGCCAGCCTCGCGGTCATCCTCCGGTCCGCACGTTC
>Ga0099794_10000101_pt1 | contig 31775 bp, 30 predicted proteins | sample Rivendell_Oct201_10_FD_77320 | JGI IMG/M metagenome (GOLD analysis project Ga0099794, IMG submission 77320) | Vadose zone soil microbial communities from the Eel River Critical Zone Observatory, Northern California, USA -... | ecosystem: Host-associated > Plants > Roots > Rhizosphere > Soil ... | reverse complement strand
TGTCGAGCGGGCGCAGCGGACGTACCGCGAGGAGTTCTACCAGGTGTGGGAGGTCGCCCCGCGGCTGGACGAGCATCGGGTCCAGCTGCAAACCTGGGCGCATATCTACAACACCGTGCGGCCGCACCAGCACTTGAACTATCTGACTCCGCTGGAGTATTGTGAACGCCACAACCACGGAAAGGGGTAAAGTGTACGGCATCTACTGAACTCGTTCATGCGGTTGACACTCCTTACCGTGAATGCCTATACTTTCCCCAAAGGAATGACGAGGAAGAGTACGTTGACATCGTTCGCTTGAGAGAGGGGAGGCAACGGGTGAGAACCTCCCTCGACGATGAAGCGGAAGACCACCTCGGAACTGCGGCTTAAGCACTGCGCAGAGCCGCCGGTACTCCCCGTTACGGAGTGAGAGCGCCGCCGGAGTTTCCCTCCGGGCGGAAGGTGGGTGGAACCGCGGGTATGGCCCCGTCCCTTGACCGGGAACGAGGGCATTTTTGTTTGCGGGAGAGGCCAGACGCCATTTTCGGGAGACGTCCATGCCAAAGGTAAAAGTCACTCTTCCTGACGGCACAGCGAAGGAATACCCCAAGGGGACCGCATTGGCCGACGTGGTTCGAGACGCGGGCGCGCCTGAGGCTCTCGTAGCCAAGGTGGATGGGGTGTTGCGTGACCTGACATCCAAACTCGACCACGATGCCCATGTCGAGTTGGTGACCTTTGAGCAGCCCGAAGGCCGGCAAGTCTACTGGCACTCGTCTGCTCATTTGTTAGCTCAGGCGGTCAAGGAACTCTTCCCAGAGGCGAAACTGGCGATTGGGCCACCGATCGACGACGGGTTCTACTACGACATTGACATCGGCCGGCCGTTTGCGCCCGAAGATCTCGAGCGCATTGAAGCCCGCATGCGGGAACTCTCCAAACGGGATGAGCCGATTGAGCGCGTGGAGATCCCCCGCGATGAGGCGATTCGCAAGTACACGGAGGCCGGGGAAAAGTACAAGCTCGAGTTGCTGCAGGAGATCCCGGATGCGCGCGTGTCCTTCTACCGTCAGGACGGGTTCCTGGACATGTGCCGCGGTCCGCACCTGCCCCGCACCGGCCTGATCAAAGCGGTGAAACTGCTCAGTACCTCCGGCGCCTACTGGCGCGGGGATGAACACCGCGAGATGCTGTCCCGGATCTATGGCATCACCTTTCCCCGCCAGGAGCAGCTGGACGCCTACCTCCATCAATTAGAGGAGGCCAAGCGCCGCGATCACCGGCGGATTGGTCGAGAGCTCCGGCTCTTTGCGTTCGCCGACGAACTCGGGCAGGGGCTCCCGCTGTGGCTGCCGCGCGGCGCGGTCGTCCGCCGCATTCTGGAAGATTACATTGTGAACCTGGAGTCCAAACGCGGCTACCACCACGTCTACGCGCCGGATCTAGCCTCAGTCGAGCTCTACAAAATCTCCGGGCACTGGGACTACTTCCGCGAGAACATGTATCCCCCCATGAAAGTGGATAACGAGGAGCTCGTCCTCAAACCCATGAACTGCCCGCACCACATCATGATCTACAAACACGAGCAGCACTCGTACCGCGATCTCCCCGTGCGCATTGCCGAGTTGGGCCGGATGTATCGGTACGAGAAATCCGGCACGCTGACGGGGTTGCACCGGGTGCGCTCGATGACCCTGAATGACGCGCACATCTTCTGCCGGCCCGACCAGGTGAAACAGGAGTTTGCGGCCGTGATCGAGTTGATGCGCGAGGTCTACCAGGACTTCGGGATCGTCGACTACCGGCCCGAGCTGTCCTTGCACGATCCTAAGGACCGCCAGTACTACCACCAGGATGAGGAGTTGTGGATGACGGCCGAGGGGTTGCTGCACGAGGTCCTAAATGAGCTGAAGCTTCCCTATACGCCGGTCGTGGGCGGGGCCAACTTCTACGGGCCAAAGGTCGATGTCCAGGTCCGGACCGCGGGCGGGAAGGAGGAGACGCTGTCGACCGTGCAGCTAGATTTTCTGCTGCCCCGCCGGTTTGAGCTCGAGTACATCGGCGAAGACGGGAAGGCCCATCGTCCGGTGATGATTCACCGCGCCATCCTCAGCACAATGGAGCGAATGATGGCTTTCCTCATCGAGCATTACGCGGGGGACTTCCCTGTCTGGCTAGCTCCGGAGCAGGTGCGCCTCCTCCCGATCGCCGACCGTCACCTCGAGTATGCGCGGGAGGTCCGTGACCGGCTAGCCGGTCGAGGCATGCGGGTGGAGCTCGATACTAGCAACGAGCGGATCGGCTACAAGATCCGCCACGCGCAGTTAGAGCACGTGCCGTACATGCTGGTTGTGGGGGACAAGGAAGCCAGTAGCGGCCAGGTGGCGGTGCGCAGCCGCTCGTCTGGCGATCTCGGCCCCACGCCCGTGGAGGCGTTCATCGAGCGGATTGCCCAAGAAGTGGCGACACGCCGGTGACAGGGAGAATCGGAACGGATTAACCGTCCAGATCGGGGGCCTCGCGCAGCCCGACGAGGAACGCGCGCCGAGATAGCGAACCAAGAGGCGATGTCGACCGCCCCCCGCCACGTTTACCTCCTTCACGGCGAAGAAGACCTCCTGATTGAACAAGCTCTGACCATACTTCTGGATCGTCTAGTTCCCCCCGAAGAACGCGCCCTGAACCTCGACGTCGTGTGGCCCGATGAGATGAGCATCACAGATCTCATCACCCGCTTGGACACTTTGCCGTTCTTTGGACAGCGTCGGGTCGTCGTGATCAAGGGTGCTGACGCGTGGAAGCCCCCTGAACAGGAGCGCTTGGCGGCCTACCTAGAGCGAGGCACTCCCCCCGCAGGACTCATCGTCGTGGCCCAAGGGTTAGACCGCCGACGGAAGCTCTACACCACAATCCGCCGTGTCGGAGAGATCCAGGAGTTCCCGCGCATGTCCGTACGCCAGCTGCCGAGCTGGATCACAGACCGCGCCCAGCAATCCCATCGGCAGCTAGACTCCGATGCCATCGAGGCGTTGATCGCGTTAGTGGGTCCGGGCTTGCGGCAGCTGAGTCTGGAGATCGAGAAGGTCTTTGCCTACGCGGGAGAGCGCACGCGCATCACACGGGCTGATGTAGAGGCGGCGGTGAGCCGCCTGTCGGAGAGCACGATCTTCATGCTGGTCGATGCCATTGGAGAACAGCGCGCCGACCAAGCGGTGCGGCACCTTGCAGAGATCCTGCGCGAGGAAGCGCCGCCGTACGTCCTCTTCATGATTGCCCGGCAGTTCCGGCTGTTGTACCGGGCGAGTGTGCTGCTGGCCGCGCGCAAAGCGCCGGCTAGCTTGCAAGAAGCCTTAGGGGTACCTCCGTTTGTCGCTCGGCGGATCATCGAGCAGGCGCGTAACTTTCCCCCCGCAGGCTTTCCTGCGTTGTTTGCGCGGCTCCAGGAGGCCGACCGGGCGATCAAGACGACCGGACATGCGCGGCTCGCCCTCGAGATGCTGACTGCGGACTTGTGCGTTCCTCGCCGGGAGTGGTCAGAGACGCGCCGACCTGCGGCGGGGCGATCCTGAGATACGGAGAGCGACGGTTAGCTCGGCCGGGGTGGCTTGGTGCCCTGAGTTGCCGAGGTCTTGGCGAGGTGACGCATCAGGCGGGACTTCTTGCGCGCTGCGGTGTTCTTGTGGATGATCCCTTTGCGAGCAGCCCGATCGAGCTCTGCCACGATCACCTCAAGCCTCGCCGGATTGGTTAGCGCAGCCTTGCTGAGGGTCTTCAGGCGGGAGACCACGCTTTGGTTTTGCACTTTCCGCTTTGCCGACTGCCGCTTGTGCTTCAGTCCTGATCTGGATCGTTTCGCCACAAAGAGCCTCCCGAAGTGATCTGCGCTCGAAGCCAGGTCATCGTAGCATACGGGATGGGGCCTCACAAGCGCGAGGCTCCGCGGGGTCGTGCACGCTGGATTGGGCACAAGATACTTGACGACCCCGCCGAGACGACAAAGGCGGACCTAGGTGCCTGTTGAACGTTGAAGGACGAGAACCGGTGGACGCGCCTCTGCTTCCCTCTTCGCACCCATCACCTGCGCCGCTGAATCCGGACGAGGTGCCTGCGCAATTTACCCTGCCTTCCCATGGTCGGCTCGCCCGAGCCGCGTCGCTCATGGCCATCGCCACGGTCGCGAGCCGCGTTTTAGGTCTGGTGCGCGAGGTCGTGGCGGCGTGGCTGTTTGGCGCCACCCAGGCGAAGGCTGCCTACGTTATTGCCTACTACGTGCCGTTCTTCGTCCAGCGGTTACTGCTCGGCGGCACCTTGAGTATCATCTTCATCCCGACGCTTAGCCGCTACCTCGCGCGTAACGATCTTGAGGAAGCCCGCCGCGTGTCTGGAAGCTTGTTCAGCTTAGTGTTCGCGATGGGAGCGGGGATGGTCGCGGTGGGCTACGTCCTGGCTCCGCTGCTCGTACCGATCGCGGCGCCCGGGTTCACCGCATCTGCAGAGCTCGTTTCTCTCACGGTGCACCTCACTCGAATCATCTTCGTCGCAATGCTGTTCTTGGCACTGGCGGTCTATCTCACGGGATTTCTGCAGGCCCACAACGACTTCACCGTTGCTGCACTAGCGCCCGTGGCCTTCAACATCACCATCATCGCCGGGACGCTAGTGCTGGGGCCTCGGATCGGAATCGAAGGACTCGCGATCGCGTGGATCGCGGGGACCACCATGCAGTTTCTCGTCCAGCTGCCAGCCGCACGCCGCTACGGGCTGCGACCAGGTCGAATCGACGTGCATCACCCTGCTGTCCACGACTTCGGCCGGCTGGCCGTTCCCGCTGTGCTGGGCTTAGCGATTCTGGAAATCAACGCGTACGTGGGCCGATTCTTCGCCTCACTGCTGGCGGCATCTCCGGCTGCGAGCCCGGTGGCTGTGCTCGACTACGCGTATGAGGTGGTGCAGGCGCCTGCGGGAATTTTCGCCGTCTCGATCGCCACAGCCGTCTTTCCGCTGCTCTCCCGTCATGCCGCCTCCGGAAGCCACGCTGACTTGCGCGCCACCGCCTCGCTGGCGTTACGGACCGTTCTGTTTGTCATCCTTCCGGTCACCGCGTTGGTGGTTGTCCTGCGGGTTCCGCTCGTGGCGCTGATCTTCCAGCGTGGTCAGTTCACCCCCCAGGCCACAGAGGCGGTCGCGGCGGCACTGCTGGGCTATGCGGTGGGGTTGCCTGCGATTGCAGGATCGTATGTGGTGACGCGCACGTACTACGCATTGCAGGACCTGGCAACACCCGTGCGAATCGGCGGCGTCATGGTGGTCCTCAACGCCGTGCTGGCGTCCGCCTTGATGCGGCCTTGGGGGGTCGGGGGTATTGCGCTTGCGGCGTCGATTGTTAGTGTGATGAATGTGAGTTTCTTGCTTTGGCGCTTACGCCACCGTCTTGGCCACATCGATGGGCGACAAATCGCCTCCAGCCTCCTGCGTAGCGGAGTTGCCTCCCTCGCTGCTGGCGCCGTAGGTGCCGCCGTGGCAGCCCTCGTCCAGCCCCACGGGCTCGTGGGGTACAGTCTTCAGGTAGGGGCCGCCCTCGTGGCGGGAGGCGTCGCGTACCTGGGCGCGTGCTATCTGTTGCGGGTGGACGAATTGCATGCGATCTGGCGTCTGCTGCGCCGGCCCGCGCGTTGACAGTCAAATTTCCGGGGTGCTAGGGTAAGGGGTACGTGCGTTAGCACTCTTCGCTGTTGAGTGCTAAATGAGTAGTGCGGGAGGACAGCACGGTGCTCGCTCTAGATGCACGAAAACAAGAGATCCTGCGCACCGTGATCCGTTCGTACATCGGCACGGCGGAGCCGGTCGGGTCCGAAGTGCTGGCCCAGCGATCCCGGCTCAGGATCAGTGCGGCGACCATCCGAAACGAGATGGCCATGCTTGAGGAGATGGGGTATCTCACGCAGCCGCACCCATCGGCTGGCCGCATCCCTACCGACCGCGGCTATCGGGTGTACGTCGATTCCCTGTTGGAAGGCGCAGCACTGTCGACGAGCGAGCGAACGCGCCTGCGACGGCAGCTGGCCAACGCCCTGGAGGAACGGGACCGCTTCCCGGAAGAGATTGCCCGCACCCTGGCGACGGTCTCACACTACGCCTCGCTCGTGGCTCAGTCGCACCCCGACCGTCTTGTCTTCAAGCACCTGCATCTTGTTCCCGTCGAGTCGACCCATGTCATAGCCGTGATCGTGACAAATGCGGGCGTGATCCGGGGCCGGATGGTCGATCTCCTTGAGCCGGTGGATGCCGAAGGGTTAGACGGGCTGTCGCGCTTGGTGAGTCACCGCCTGGAAGGGTATGCCCTGGGGGACATCACCGAGGCGGTGCTGACGCGTGTGCTGGACGAAGCGGCCCGGCAGCAACGGGTTGTGCGCCAGCTGACCGAATGGCTCCTGCATCAGATGCTGGCCGCGAGTCGTGAGATCCATGTCGAAGGGACGCTCAACATCCTCACACAGCCGGAGTTCCGCGATGCACGGGCCGCCCGGTCCGTGCTGGAGGCTCTGGAGCGCGAAGAGGTCCTTAGCAACCTATTGAAAGCCGCCCCCGATCGCCCGGTGTGGATCGCGATCGGCAGCGAGCACCGCATCGAAGATCTCCGCGGCTGCAGCGTGGTCGCTGCTGCCTACCGCGTGGGCGGCCGCTCCGTCGGCACCATAGGCATCGTCGGTCCCACCCGTATGCCATACGCGCGCGTCATCTCGCTGGTTCGCTACCTGGCCGACAGCGTCAGCGACGTCCTGACCGAGCCCGCATAGATGGCGATGGCTGACTACTACCAAACCCTGGGGGTGGACCGCACCGCCAGCCAAGAGCAAATCAAGCAGGCATTCCGCCGGTTAGCCCGCGAGTATCACCCCGACGTCCGCAAGGATGACCCCACGGCCGACGAGCGCTTCAAGGAGATTAATGAAGCGTACCAAGCGCTGAGCGACCCCCAACGTCGCGCGCATTACGATCGATACGGAACTCTCCCACGCGGAGCGGTCGACGGTGCGACGGGGACGGGCTTTGGTCCGTTCGAGGACATCTTCGACATGTTCTTTGGGCGTCGCGCGGCGCGGCCTGACCGCGATGCGTCTGAAGTGGGGTCCGATTTGCGTGTCGATCTCGAGCTCACCCTCGAAGAGGCATTCTCCGGTGTTGAGAAGACTGTTGACCTTACGCGTCTAGAGACGTGTCCGGCCTGCTTTGGAACCGGTGCCGAGCGCGGATCTGCCCCCGAACAGTGCCCGACCTGCGGCGGCCGTGGAGAGGTGCGGTATTCCCAGCGCACGGTCTTCGGAGCTTTCACGCAGGTGGGCACGTGCCCGACGTGTGGTGGGTCGGGTACCGTGCTGAAGCACCCGTGTCGACAGTGCGGCGGGAACGGACGGGTCGAGGTCAAACGGACCGTGACGGTCGCTGTGCCCGCAGGTGTCGACGACGAGATGCGCGTCCGCGTGAAAGGCGAAGGCGAAGCGGGTGTGCGCGGGGGATCGCGCGGCGATCTGTACGCGTTCATCCACATGCGTGCGCACAAGATCTTCCAGCGGCGTGGCCGAGATCTGTTCTGCAGTGCATCACTCACCATGTATCAGGCTGCGCTGGGCGGCGAGATTGAGGTCCCCGCGCTGGATGGTTCGATCACGCGTTCTGTTTCCCCAGGCACGCAGCCGGGTACGGTTCTCACCATGAAGGGCAAGGGGATGCCCGATACACGTGGTGGCCGAGGGGATCTCCATGTGCAGTTGGACGTGCGCGTCCCGACTGACCTGTCGGCTGAGGAGCGCAGGCTCCTGGAGCAGTTGGCCGCACAGCGCGGACAGAAGGTGGCCCCACGCAAGAAGCTCTCAGACAAAATGAAGGACATGCTCCAATAGCGCAGGCCTCTAGAGATCCTCTCTCGCGTACCGGCCTTATGAAATGGATCGAAGTCACGGTCACGACCGCTCCATCGGCAGTCGAGGCGGTCGCGAATATCCTCCTCGAGTGCCGCACCGGCGGCGTTGAGGAAGCTCACCCCTCGACGGGCGTGGTTCAGTTGCGCGGCTATCTCCCGGTGGGTCCGGCCACTGAAGTTACGCTTGCGGCCATCCGCCGCCGGGTGCTTGCGCTACCGCAGTTTGGGTTGGAGGTCGGGGCGGGCCGGATCGAGACGACCGTGGTTGAAGACTCCGGATGGGCGCACGCCTGGAAGAACCACTTCCGCCCGTTTCTCGTCGGTTCGCGTCTCTGGATCACCCCCACGTGGGAGGACGTCCCGCCGCCCGCTGGCCGGATCGCGATTGCATTGGACCCTGGGATGGCGTTTGGCAGCGGGCTGCACGCATCGACGCAGTTGTGTCTGAAGGTATTAGAAGACCGACTGCGCAGCGGAGCGCGCGTCTTCGACATTGGCACGGGCTCGGGCATCTTGTCGATCGCCGCGGCGAAGATGGGCGCCGCCTCTGTGCTCGCAATTGACGTCGATCCGGTGGCCGTCGGTGTGGCATCCGGGAATGTCGCGCACAATGGAGTGGCCGGCGTAGTGGAGGTCCGCGAGGGCGATCTCCTGCGGGGTATCCGCGCTCGAGCCGATGTGATTCTCGCCAACCTCACAGCGGAGATCCACATGGATCTCTTGCCAACCGTCGCAGACCACCTCGCGGTTGGCGGCTGGGTGGTCGCCTCCGGAATCGTTGCGGACCGGCAACTGGAGGTGGAGGCGGTTGCGCAGGCCAGTGGTCTCGATCTGCGTGAGGTGCGCCAGGAGGCCGAGTGGCGGTGTCTCGTGCTCACAGCGGGAAGTGGCGAGCGATGACCCGGAAAACCTCGCGCGGAAGTGCCGACGCCTTGCGCCGATTCTTTGTCCCACCAAATTCCGTTCTGGGAACCCAGGTGCTCTTTCCTGCAGATGAGGCACGCCACGCTGCCACCGTGCTCCGGTTGCACGTCGGCGACCATGTGGTCGTGATCGACGGAACTGGAGTGGAGCGGACTGTGGTCCTGTCGGAGGTCGCCCTAGGCAAGGTCACAGGACGCGTCATAGAGACCCGGGCGATCTCGCAGCGAGGGGTGCTGGCCCTCGTCCAGGGGGTGCCCAAGGGTGCCAAAATGGACCACGTCGTCCGGATGGGCACCGAACTCGGAGTATCAGAGTTTTTCCCGTTTCTGTCGAAGCGGACGGTGGCGGAAGGGCGCGGTCGGACAGAACGCTGGCAACGGATTGCCGTCGAATCGGCCAAACAGTCCCGGCGCAGCGACGTGCCCTCTGTCCATGCGCCGGCCCCCCTACAAGATGTGCTGGTCCACATCGCCGGCTATAACCTCATTGTGATGCTCTGGGAAGGGGAGCAAACTCGAACAATGGCGCAGGCGCTGGCGCGCCTGGCCAATCCCGCGAGCATCGCCATTATCGTGGGTCCGGAGGGGGGTCTTGCCGAGACTGAAGTCGACGCCGCCGTGGCACGCGGGGCCGTGCCGGTTACCCTGGGGCCGCTGATTCTCCGGACCGAAACAGCAAGCGTCGTGGCGTTAGCGATTATCCGATACGAGCTGGGGAGGCGAGGAGGGAGCGAGTCAGGATGACGACCGAGAACGGCTAGTCCCCCAAGTCACTTGACGGGAACCACGTCGTTTTTGTCGTCCTTCTTTATCAGCCACTTGTGGGGATCGATCTCAACCTGCGTCACCGCTTTCGGCGTCGTCACTGTCAGGGTGCCCTCGCCGCGGCTGGAAACGACGACCTTCTCAATCTGGACGCCATCGTCCGTTCGAAAACCAATCTCGACTGGCATGGACCCCGTGCCGCGATTGCGTACGGTGACCGTTGTTTGAAACGTCCCGTCGGCATTGGGTGAGGAGCTGGTGTTCGCAATGGTGTAATCGGGCAGCACTCGATCCTGGATCCACTCGCTGAAGAACCAGTCCAGCGTTTGACCCGACGCCTGCTCCATCACCTCTTGGAAATCGGATACTCGGGCGGCTTTGCCGCGGTACGCGGCAAAGTAGGCTGCCAGCCCCTTTCGGAAAGCCTCATCGCCCACCTCCCCGCGGAGCATATGCAAGACCAAAGACCCTTTCGCGTAGATCGACCGGCGGGCGCCTCCATGGTAGTTGGTGAAGGTGATCGCTCCGAGGGGAGGTTCAGTTGTGATCGCGACGACGGACGCGTAGAGGTTGCGTTCCTCTTGCAGTTCTCGCTTGAAGGCCTCCGGTCCCAGCAGCGCCTCCACGGCCATCAGCGACAGATACTCCGCGAAGCCTTCCGACAGCCAGATGAAACCATTGCCTTTGGGGACGGTCTGGCTAGGGACATAGCTGTGCAAAATCTCGTGTGCGATAAGCTGAAAGAGGTGGGAGTCTCGGTTCAGATCGCCAGGGAGCGTATTTCGGAAGGCCCGGTCGTCAATCATGAGGAACGCGGGGTAGCCGATCCCTCCGCCCACGATGAGGAGCGATACGATCCGCAGCTGCGAGTACGGAAACGGGTAGAGCAGCTTGCTGTAGTAATCCACGGACCGACCGGCAAAGTCGGCGAGCTTGTCGAGATTGCGGTCTTCTCCTGGCGGCACATAGAACTGCATCTGCACACCGGCAACCGTGCGGTCGCGTACGGTGTGCTTTTGTCCGCCGGCCACCGCGACCCACGGGACGGGCACTTCCGAATCCCATGTGGAGGTATTTCCGTCGCGGGAGACCAGTTTGCCCGTGCCGGCGATATTGTAGCCGCCAGGGGTTGTGATTTTGAGCACGACGCGGGCGAGGTTCGCTGAGAAGTCGCCGAAGGGGCTGATGAGGACCGGGTAGAGCGAGCCCTCTGCCACCTGCACGAACTCGTTGTAGATGTAGTCCGGCCCCCCCTCATAGGCAAAGGTCAGCGGCACTTTGCCGCCAGGCGGCAGCGCGGGGGTGAAGCTGAGCGTGAGCGTGTCTCGCAGCCGGCTGGTTGTCACCTGATAGCCGGGTGCCGCGACCGAAGACAGTTTGACATCGCGATCAAACTCAAACCGGGCCGTAGTCACCGGACTGACCGCGGTCACCTCAAGTTGTGCGACCGTCGTGCCTCGCAGCACACCGTGGCTGGTGAACTGGATGTCGCCACTGGTGTATTCATACTTGAGGGGAACGGGGGTGAGCTCCGCGGTGATGTCAAACGCCCGGATGGCCAACTCCTCCAGGCTGAATTGTGCTGCTCCCGGAGCCGGCCCGATCGCGACCGCCAGGCCACAGGCGAGCAGAGCCAGCCCGATCGTCCGCGTGTTCATCGGCGGGATGGATTCTGCAATAGCGCCAGCAGTCCTGTCCGACTGTCACCGCCATGCCCGTGCAGTGGTCCCCACAACAGTCTGTTGTATTTTTATTCACGGAAGAGTATTATTATGTGACTGCTTTTAAGCGGACGGGCGCGGAGGCGCGTGTGTGACCATCCGAGCAAGCATCATCGGGGCCTCGGGATACGGTGGCGGCGAGCTGGCCCGGCTGCTCCTCGGGCATCCCCAGGTACAGCTGGTCCATCTGACTGCCGATAGCCGCGCGGGGGCACCTATGAGCGGGCTGTACCCTAATCTGCGCGGCTTCACTGACGCGGTGACGGAAACGGCCGACGCCGAGGCGATCGCTCGCGACTCCGATGTCGTCTTCCTCGCGCTGCCCAATGGCGAGGCGATGACTCTCGCTCCCACAATGGTCGAGCACACTCGTCTCGTGGACCTGGGCGCGGATTTTCGCTTTACCGATCCGCAGGTCTACGAGCAGTGGTATGGCCGCGCGCACGCCTGCCCCGGCCTGCTGGAGCAGTCCGCGTACGGTCTGACGGAATTTCGGCGCGCCTCCATCCGCCGCGCCGGGATTGTGGGCAATCCCGGTTGCTATCCCACCGCGGCACTCCTGGCAACTCTCCCGCTGGTGCAGTCCGGTCGGGTGGATGCCGGGCGCATCATCATCGATGGCAAATCTGGAGTGTCGGGGGCGGGGCGGGGGTTGTCTCTGGAGACGCACTTTTCAGAAGTCAACGAGAACGTGCAGCCGTACAATGTCGCCGGCCACCGGCACACGCCCGAGATCGAGCAGGAGCTCGCGGACGTCGTCGGACGGGCGGTAGCCGTGAGTTTTACTCCGCATCTTGTGCCGATGACGCGTGGGATTCTCGCCACGGTATACCTGCCGCTCACCGCGTCTGTGACCACTGGCGAGGCGACGGCGATCCTGCACGAGGCGTATGCACAAGAGCCGTTTGTGCGTGTGATCTCCGACGGGCTCCCGCAGACCAAGGCGACCAGCGGATCCAATTTCTGCGATGTCGCGGTACGGGTCGACCCGCGTGTTGGTCTCGTGATCGTCATGGCCGCGCTGGACAACCTGGTCAAAGGTGCGAGCGGGCAGGCCGTACAGAATATGAATGTGATGTTTGGGTTGCCGGAGGAGATGGGGCTGCGGGCGCCAGGGCTGTACCCCTAGGCATCTGACGGTGTCACGTCGCGCCACGATGCGCAGGAGGTGCGTATGAGTATCGCGCTAGAGACGGGACGAATTCGGAAGATCGACGGCGGGGTGACCGCCCCGCAAGGGTACCGTGCCGCGGGAGTGCACTGCGGTATCAAGGCCTCCCGCAAGGACCTTGCGCTACTGGCGTCCGACCGGTTGGCCACCTGCGCTGCTCTGTTTACCTCCAATGCTGTGAAGGCGGCGCCGGTCCTGGTGAGCCAGGAGAAGGTCCAGTCCGGTGCTGCCTCGGCCATCGTGGTGAACAGCGGCATCGCGAACGCCTGCACGGGTGCGCCGGGCCTGGCGGATGCGCGCGAGATGACCGCGTTAACTGCGCATGCCCTCGGGCTGTCCGAGGAGTTCGTGCTGGTCGCCAGTACGGGCGTGATCGGGGTGCCCCTGCCCATGTCAGACTTGCGCCGGGGGATTCCGCAAGTCGCGCGCGCGCTCAGTCCCGACGGGGGCGCCGATGCGGCCGAGGCGATTCTCACTACGGACGCGTTTACCAAAACGGCCGCCGCGCAAGTGTTGTTGGGAGGCGTCCCGGTGACAATCGGCGGAATGGCCAAGGGAGCCGGGATGATTCACCCCAACATGGCGACGATGCTGTGCTTCCTCACCACGGATGCCGTCATTCCTCCGCAGCGGCTGCGCCGGGCGCTGCGCACGGCCGTTGAGCGGTCCTTCAACCGCATCTCGGTCGACGGCGACACCAGTACGAACGACTCCGTGTTCTGTCTAGCCAATGCATGCGCCGGCAACCCGCCGCTGGTCGAAGACGATGAGTCCTTCGCACTCTTCCAATCTGCATTAACCGACGTCGCCGAAGCGCTTGCGCTTCAGGTGGTGCGCGACGGGGAGGGGGCCTCGAAGGTGGCGACGTTGACGGTCCGCGGGGCGCGGTCTCACGAGGATGCCAAACGTGCCGCGACGGCCATCATGACCTCTCCACTAGTAAAGACAGCCGTCTATGGTGGGGAACCGAACTGGGGACGCATCGTGGCGGCCGTAGGCCGGTCGGGCGCCGCCGTTGACCCGGACGCGATCGAGATGTGGATCGGGGGTCACTTGGTCGTGCGCGAGGGAGTCGCCGCGACCGACGATCTCTCCTCAGCCGCAGAGACGATGAAACGGCCTGCGGTGGAGATCGCGCTGGATCTGCACTTGGGGAATGGGACCTTCACTGGGTGGTTTTCCGATCTGAACGAGAATTATGTGAAGTTGAATTCCGGCTACATGAGCTGACGGGCTCCGGGTCTGAGGTAGGGTGTTTCGACAACACGATTCTATGGACACACTGGTGGCGACAACTCTTGGCACGTCGTTAGCGCAGGCGCTGCGCTACGTCAACGCGTGGAAGTCGAAGACCGTGGTCGTCAAGTACGGGGGCAGCCTGATGTCGCCCGAGGACGATTCACCGACGGGCGATACGCTAATCGAAGACCTCGTGCTAATCAAAGGGGCAGGCGTTGATCCCGTGTTGATTCACGGGGGCGGGCAGGAGATTACGCGCATGCTGGACCGTCTGGGCAAACGCAGCCGGTTCGTCAACGGCCTGCGGGTGACCGATGAGGAAACCATGGATGTCGTCGAAATGGTGCTGGCCGGGCGTGCGAACAAAGCCCTCGTCTCGATGATCGCTGCCGCCGGGGGATCCGCCGTCGGCGTCAGCGGCAAAGATGGGAAGGTGTTCCAGGCGCGGAAATTGCCCGGGCCGGAGGATCTCGGCCAGGTGGGCGAGGTCGATGCCGTCGATCCGACGCTGATTAAACTGTTGTCGGGGAATGGGTACATTCCCGTCGTCGCCTCGATCGGCATCGGCGCGGATGGCCGGAGTTTCAACCTCAATGCCGATCACGCCGCGGGCGCACTCGCCGCAGCGTTGGGTGCGAGCAAGTTCATCTTGTTGACCGACGTCCCAGGCGTGCTGGCCGGAGGGGAGGGGGGCGAGGTGCTCTCGACTCTGCAAGCCAAGGATGCGCGGCGCCTTATCCGCGAGGGCGTGATCGCCCGCGGAATGATCCCCAAAGTCGAGGCTTGTCTCGCCGCATTGGCCGCCGGGGTCCCCACCGCACACATTATCGGGGGGCGGACTCCCCACGCTCTCCTGGTCGAACTGTTCACCCAGGAAGGCGCGGGGACGATGATGACGCCGTAGCCGAAGTCGGCGACCACGAGGTAAGGAGAGCAGTATGGATCTGCAGATCGTCACTGAGCTCAGCAACAAGTATTTGATGCAGACGTATCGGCGGGCCCCGGTCGCGTTCGTCACGGGGCAGGGCGCCCGCGTGGTCGATACGGAGGGGAAGACCTATCTCGATTTCGTCGCCGGCATTGCCGTGACGGTGCTGGGACACAACCATCCCGCACTGACGGCGGCCATCCGGGCGCAGGCCGCCCGCTTGTTACACGTCAGTAACCTGTACTACGTCCCGCAACAAGCCGAGCTCGCGCGCTGGTTGGTGGAGCACTCCGCGTTCGCGCGCGCGTTCTTCTGCAACAGCGGGGCGGAGGCGAACGAAGCCGCCATTAAGCTCGCCCGCAAGTACGGGAAGAGTCAGCGAGACGATCGATTCGAAATTATCGTCGCCGACCACTCGTTCCACGGGCGCACGCTGGGGTCGCTCGCCGCGACCGCGCAGCCAAAGTACCAGCACGCCTTTGAACCGCTCCCGGCCGGCTTTCACGCCGTCCCGTTCAACGACTTGCAGGCGCTGGAAGGCGCCATCACGGATGCGACCTGCGCCGTGATGCTCGAGCCGATTCAGGGAGAGGGAGGCATCCACCCCGCCTCCCCCGACTATCTGCGCGGAGTCCGCAAGGTGTGCGACGCCCGTGGAATGCTGTTGATCCTCGATGAGGTGCAGACTGGTATCGGTCGCACGGGCCGCCTGTTCGCTTACGAGCACTACGGGGTCGTCCCCGATGTGATCACTCTGGCCAAGGGGCTGGGCGGTGGCGTTCCCATCGGCGCGATGTTGGCGCGCTCGCACGTCGCCGACACGTTGGTCCCGGGGGACCACGGCGCGACCTTCGGCGGCAATCCTCTGGCCTGCGCGGCCGCCCTGGCCGTCGTGACGACGCTGGAGGCAGACGGCTTGCTTGAGCGCGCGGCCACGGTTGGAACCTACCTCATGAAAAAGCTCCAGGAACTGGCGCGCCGTCATCCGCTGATCCGGGAGGTCCGCGGGCGGGGGCTGATGCTGGCTGTGGAGCTGGGGACCGAGGCGGCGCCCGTCGTCGATACGTGCCGACAGCGCGGCCTGCTGGTGAACGCGGTCACGCCCACGGCACTGCGACTGGTGCCACCGCTCATCATTACCCAAGCTGACGTAGATGAGGCCGTCGACATCCTCGATGCAGCTCTCGCAGCGATGCCCCCGTCGCCGACACCGCACGCGGAGGTGCGGAGATGAATAACCCGCAGAAAGTCGTCCTCGCCTATTCGGGCGGTCTCGATACCTCAGTCATCATCCCGTGGCTGAAGGAGACGTACGGCTGCAGGGTAGTCGCGGTTGTGGCCGATGTCGGTCAGGATGAGGATTTTCCCGCCATCCGTCAGAAGGCGCTATCGAGCGGCGCCGAGGCAGCGTACGTCGTCGACGTGAAGGCGGAGTTCGCGACTGGGTTCCTCTTCCCCGCCCTTCGCGCCAATGCGGTCTACGAGGGGGAATACCTGTTGGGCACGGCCCTCGCGCGGCCGCTGATTGCGAAAGTGCAGGTGGAAGCGGCCCTGGCCGAAGGCGCCGACGCGGTGGCCCACGGCTGCACAGGCAAGGGAAATGACCAGGTCCGCTTTGAGCTCGCCTATCAGGCGCTCGCCCCGCAGTTGCAGGTGATCGCTCCCTGGCGCGAATGGTCACTGCGCTCGCGCGAGGACGAAATTGCCTATGCCGCGACGCACGGCATTCCCGTCCCTGTGACGAAGGCGAAGCCGTACAGCGTCGATCAGAACCTCTGGCACCGCAGTGCCGAAGCGGGCGTGCTGGAAGATCCCTGGCGGGAGCCCCCGGAGGAAGTATTCGCGTTGACGGTATCACCCGCCCAGGCGCCGCAGCAGCCCGCGTACGTGGAGGTTTCCTTTAAAGAAGGCGTCCCAGTTGCCCTGGACGGGACCGCTCAGGATTCCGTGACGCTGATCCGCGCGCTCAACCGGCTCGGGGGAGCGCACGGGGTGGGCCGGGTGGACATGGTGGAGAACCGGCTGGTCGGGATCAAGGTGCGAGGCATCTTTGAGACTCCGGGGGGCACGATTCTTTCCACGGCCCATCGCGCGCTCGAAGCGATTGCCATTGACCGCGACACGCAACACTACGCGACGCTCCTTGCGCCTCGATACGCGGAGCTAGTCTACAATGGCCAGTGGTACTCGCCGTTGCGCCAGGCGATCGACGGGTTCGTCGACGTGGCCCAACGCACGGTGACCGGCACCGTGCGGCTCAAGTTGTACAAGGGGGTGTGCACGGCGGTCGGGCGGACTTCGCCTCACTCTCTATACCAGCAGGACCTGGCGACCTTCGGTGAAGACGCCGTGTATAACCAGAAGGATGCGGAGGGATTCATTCGACTGTGGGGGCTTCCCGGGCGTGTCTTCGCTCAGGTCAACCCGCAGAGGATGCGCCAAGGCCTCCGGCATCCCGTCCGCTGACGCCATCGCCCACCTCCAGTGACCGGGACAGGGCGGTTGTCTTGGCCCTGTGATCGGATCCGGCACGTCTTCTAGGGAGTCACAGCATCGTATGTCAGGCAAAGACGCGCCCCATAAGATGTGGGGAGGACGGTTCCACGAGGCGCTGGACCCCGATCTCCTTACCTTTACTTCGTCTTTTGGGACCGACCGCCGCCTATTGCGGTGGGATGTGGTGGCCAGTATCGCCCATGTGCAGATGTTGGGGTCGACAGACATCATCCCTGACCCCGATGCCACCGCGATCGCCGGCGGCCTGCGGGCGTTGCTCGCTGACGCGGTGTCCGGAGTGTTGAAGGTTGAGGGGGCATACGAAGACATCCACTCCTTTGTGGAGGCCGTCCTCTATCAACGCCTCGGCCCCATGGCCGGGCGGCTGCACACGGCTCGGAGCCGCAACGATCAAGTCGCGACTGCCTTTCGCCTGTTCGTCAAAGATCAACTCGTCGACCTCGTCGCGCTGATCATCGACTTGATGAGAGCCACGGTGGCTCGGGCCGAGGCTACCATGGACGTCCTTCTGCCAGGTTTCACGCACCTGCAACACGCCCAACCAGTGCGCCTCGCGCACCATCTGTTGGCCTACGTCTGGATGCTGGACCGCGATGCCGACCGCATGGTCGAGAGCCACCGCCGCGCGGACGTCCTCCCTCTAGGCTCGGGCGCGCTGGCCGGGGTGTCGTTTCCCATCGACCGCCAGCGTGTGGCGGATGCGTTGGGGTTCGCGCGCCTCAGCGACAATAGTGTGGACGCCACCGGCGATCGGGACTTTGCCGTGGACGCGGTCGCCGCGGCGGCGCAACTGATGGTCCATCTCTCGCGGTGGAGCGAGGAACTCGTGTTGTGGGCCAGCGACGAGTTTGCATTCATTACGCTCGCTGATCGGGTGGCGACCGGCAGCAGCCTGATGCCGCAGAAAAAGAACCCCGACCCAGTCGAACTAATCCGCGGCCGCACGGGCCGGGTGTCCGGTGCGCTGTTGGCGCTCCTGACGACGTTGAAAGGGCTGCCGGCCGGCTACTCGCGTGACTTGCAGGAAGACAAAGAGATTGTCTTTGAGGCTCTCGACCTTGTCAGGGCCTCGGTGCGCGCGATGCAGACGTTCCTGGCGGGTGTGACGTTCTCCGCCGCCCGCATGAGCGAGGCTGCTCACCGCGGACTGCTCACGGCCACCGAAATTGCTGACTACTTGGCGCGCAAGGGAATGCCGTTTCGGGACGCGCATGAGGTCGCAGGCCGCGTGGTCCAAGAAGCTCTTGAGCGCGGTTGTCCGTTGTGGGAATTGCCGCTGGATGTGTATACCAAGATCACTCCCCTGGCGGGCCCCGACATCCTCGATGCGGTGCGTCCGCTCGCTGCCGTCGAGGCGAAGCGCGTGCCCGGTGGAACGGCGAAAGCCGCAGTCCAAGCTCAGCTCGCCGATGCCCGCAGGCAGATCGCAGCACGGCGGGCGTGGGCCGAGGAGGCCGCGCGTCAGATGCAGCGCGTGGCCGCGCTGGGGGACCGTGGATGACCCCAGACCGCACGGCTGAGCGCACTCGCAAGATCCGGGAGATCATTACCCGACACAGCATCGGGACGCAGGCGGAACTCGTGGCCGCGCTGCGCCGTCGGGGGATCCACGTGACGCAGGCGACGGTGAGCCGTGACATCAGGCACCTAGGTGTGGTGAAGATCCACGCAGGCTCCGGGCAGCCCCGCTATGGACTGTCTGACGCCGTGAGCGAGCCATCGCCCAACACCGCGGAACACCTTGCCAGCGTCTTCACCGAGTTTGCGACAGGCGTGGAATTGGCCCTCGATCTCATTTTGGTGAAGACCGTGAGCGGCGGCGCGCCGCCTGTCGCGCAGGCGATTGACGACATGCGGTGGGCGGACGTGGCTGGCACCGTCGCCGGCGAGGATACTATCATCGTGGTCCCGCGATCTCGCCGCGCCTCGCAAGGGCTGCGGCGTCGCCTTCGGCCGTTGGTGCCCCGCTGATCGCTCCGGCGTCCGCCGGCGTTTGGCGATGGGGACAGCGCGACCGGGCCTCCGTGAGATAGAGGATTGAGGATGCGGGTTAGTGTCACCGTTCAGGTGCGACGGCCAGGCATCACCGTGCGACGGCTGCAGCAGGTCGTCCGGCATGTGCTGCGGCGGCACCGTGGCAGGGTCGGGTCAGAGATCGGCGTCGCGCTTGTGTCCGACCGCACCATCTGCACACTCAACGGGGTGTTTCTCCACCACGACTACCCTACTGACGTCCTCGCTTTTCCCGCTGGCAAACGCAACGGTCCCAGGGCGGCGGGGACAGGACGATACATGGGAGACATCGTGATCTCTGTGGACCGCGCGCGGGCGCAGGCACGTGCGGTGGGCCATCCCGTGGGGACGGAGATTGCGCTGTTGGCGGTTCACGGCATCTTGCACCTCTTAGGCTACAATGATCACGGTCCCCGCCAAGCGTCTCGAATGGCGCGCCGCCAGCGGACGCTGCTGGCTGAGGCGGGGATCGAGGTCGCCGGGTGATGCGCCCTTATCGGTCCAAGTCCTTAGCGCAGGCCCTGGCCTACGCGGCGGAAGGGTTGCGCTACGCTGTGCGCACCCAGCGCACGTTCCGGGTCCAGCTCGCCCTCGCTGCGGCAGTCGGCGTTGTGCTGCTGTGGGTGCAGGCTCCCGCGCTGGAGGCGGCGGTCGTCGTGCTTGCTATGATCGTCGTGCTGGCGGCGGAGCTTCTCAATACCGGGGTCGAGGTCGTCGTTGATCTCTTAGTCGATCGCAACCACCATGTTCTTGCCAAGGTCGCGAAGGACATTGCCGCCGCGGGCGTCGTCGTCACGGTCGTCGGGGCGGCGGTTATTGGTCTTTTGGTGTTGGGACCCCGGGTCGGCGCAGCCATCGGGATAGATGCGCTGACATCAGCCCGCTGGTCTCGCGTGCTGGCCCTGGTGGCCGTGCTCGCCGGCGCGGGGATTCTTGCCCAGCCGCCACGCCGGTCACCTAGTGCACGGCCTGCCCCTCCGACACTCCCGCATCGCTAGGCCGGTGCCATCTGTGGAGAGTCTCACAGAGGAGCCGGTGTGCTCATGTCGTAACCAACTAGAGATCCTGCAGCGTTTCTGTTCCCCCCACATACTCCACTCTCAGTCGACGCGATTAGGATCAAGAAAACAGTACAGGGCAACGCGCGCATGGTTTTCATGGCCGCGTTAAGATGCGGCAAGGAGGGCCGGATTTCGGTGCCGGATCCGGTCTTCACGCTGGTGTAACAACGGACCCGACCAGATAGAGGAAGCGTAGCCGTAACCACACAAGGGGGTGGGGATGTTGCGGAAAGTCATCATCTACGCGCTAGCAGTAGCGCTGACGGTGGGAACGGTCTCATATTCTGTGCTCGGCCAGGCCAAGACCCGGGTGGACACGGTTCGGGCCCGCGGCAAACTCATTTGTGGTGTCTCCGGCAGCACGCCGGGGTTTTCATTCCCCGATCCCGTCTCCGGTCGGATGGTCGGCTTCGACGCCGATTTCTGCTGGGCGGTGGCGGCGTTCCTCGATGTGCCTGACGTCGAGTTCGTCAACCTCACGAGCGCCTCACGGATTCCCGCGGTCATTGCGGGATCGGTGGATGTCGTGTTCCGGACGACCACGCAGACGATCAGCCGGGATGATCAGGTCGACTTCGGCCCCGTGACGTTCTTCGATGGCCAGCGGCTGTTGGTGAATGCCAGCTCGAATATCAGCGGGTTGGACGATCTGAACGGCGCGCGTATTTGTGTCGCCACCGGGACGACCAGCGAGCGCAACATCACCGACCAGCTGCGGCAGCGCAACCTGCGTTTCCAGCTGGTGACGTTCGCCGAGGCCAAGCAGGCGTTCGACGGGATGGCCGCCGGTCGGTGTGATGTGTTTTCGACCGATGCCAGCCAGCTCACGGCGTTCCGGTCGACCGCGCCCACGCCCGCAGACTTCAAGATTGTCGGACGGGAGTTCAGCGACGAGCCCCTGGCGCCGATGTTCCCACAGGACGACTCCAAGTGGGCGAAGGTCATCGACTACACCGTGTGGGGAATGATTCTGGCCGAAGAGCTGGGCATCAACCAAACAGTCGCCCGTGATGCCGCCCAGGTGGCAGATCTGTCCAGCAAAGACCCGATTGTCAAGAACCTGCTCGAACTCAAGGGTGGCGCGATCCAGCGCGTCGTCCGCCTCGTTGGGAACTACGGCGAAGTGTACGACCGCTACTTTGGTCCCCGTCAGAAGACCGCGGTCACACGCGCGGGCACGCGGAATGATCTCGCCAAGCGGGGCGGGGCCATGACCAGCCGCCCGTTCCGTAACTAAACAGGGCGGCGAGTGACGGTGGCGCGGGATGGTGTAATCCCTCCTGGGCGTGCATTCGGAAGCGCGCGCCCAGGAGGATGCCCCAGAGAGACCCTGACCGCCTGATGCATTCCCCCGCCCGTCGAGCCCTCTGGCGGGACGCGCGCATGCAGGCGATCGGCGCGCAGATCATTGTCGTGCTCGTTGTCGCCCTGGCTCTCTACGGAGCCAGCGCTGCGCTGCAGCGCAGCTTGGTCCGCCGGCACATCTCGCTGGATTGGCGGGTTTTCGGCCAAACCGCGGGGTTTGAACTCAGCGCGCTGCAGTGGACGCTAGACCTCAAGACCTTCCGCGTCAAACGTTTCGATCCCACCAGTACCAACGCCGAGGCCATGATCGCCGGGTTATTCAACACGGTGGAGGTTGCGGTCATCGGCATCGTGGTCGCCACACTGCTCGGCACGCTCGTGGGTATCGCCCGGCTGTCCCGAAACTGGCTGGTGGGGAAGCTCGCGCTGGGGTATGTGGAGGCGTTCCGCAACACGCCGTTGCTCGTGCAACTGTTCTTCTGGTACTTCGCGATCTTCTTACAACTGCCTGACGGTTCGCCCTCGCACCCCCCGCTGCAGATGTGGGGAGGAGCCATCATCCTCACGAACTCCGGTCTCGCCGTCGGCGCCACGTTGGTCCCGCGTTTCGGTCGGCTCATCGCCGAGGGCGGCTATCAACTCACGCCGGAGCTTGTGGCGCTTGTGATTGGGCTCGCCTGCTATACGTCCGCATTCATCGCCGAAATCGTCCGGGGGGGGATCCAGATGGTCGCGCGGGGACAGATGGAGGCCGCGCGCAGTCTGGGACTGACGTATCGCCAGGGCCTCGTCTTTGTGGTCCTCCCTCAGGTGGTGCGGGTTATTATCCCGCCGCTTGGAAACCAGTTCCTCAATCTCACGAAGAATAGCAGTCTGGCGCTAGGCATCGGCTACGCCGAGTTGCTCACGGCGGCGAACACCATTAGTAGTCAATCCTTCCGCTCGCTTGAGGTGTTCACGATCGTGACGCTCATGTACCTCGGACTGTCGTTCGCGATCTCCGCCCTCCTCAACCTGGTGCGTGCCCGCCTGGCCCTGCCGGGGACGATCTAGCTCATGGCCGCCGGCGTCCCCGCCCTCGCCCCCGACCTGCGGCCGACCGCGCGCCAGTGGCTGGAACGCAACCTGTTTGACGGCGTCTGGAACACAGTGCTGACCCTGGCGCTCGCGGTTGTCCTCGGCGCGTTCTTTGCCGCGGGAACCCGCTGGGTGTTGCGGGCACACTGGGCGGTGATCGTCGCGAACCTGCGGTTTTGGTTGATTGGGTTTCTCCCCGCCGAAGTCGCCTGGCGCGCGTACTGGGCGGGAGGCCTGGTGGCGATGATGGCGATCCTGACGGCAGTAGGGCAGCGCGCTCGCGTGCGCCCGGGACCCCTCGTGGGGGCCTGGGGCGGGGTGCTGGCCGGAGCCGTGTGGCTTCTCGTTCCTCTCCGACTGGACCACTTGGGCGGTTTGTACCTCACGTTGGTGCTGGCGACAGTAGGGATCGCGGGGTCGTTTCCCATCGGCGTGTTGGTCGGGATGGGGCGGGTCAGTCGGCTGCCGGTCATTCGGGCGTTGTCCACCCTGTACATCGAGGTGATCCGGGGAATCCCGTTTATCACCGTGCTCCTCTGGTTCTCCGTGTTCGTCACTCTGGTCTCAGGCGACGCCCTGAACAAAGTCCAGCGGGCGATGATCGGGATCATCATCTTCGCCTCTGCCTACGTAGGCGAGATCGTCCGCGCGGGCATCCAGTCCGTGCCCCGAGGGCAGCGCGAAGCGGCGCGCGCCGTGGGACTTTCCCCGTGGCAGACGATGCGCCTCGTCGTGCTGCCGCAGGCCGTCAAGAACATGATCCCCGCCCTCGTCGGCCAGTTCATCAGTTTGTTCAAGGACACGTCGCTGACAGTCATCATTGGGCTCACTGAGTTGGTGGGCACCGGCCGGGCGTTGCTCGCGATCACCCAGTACCTGCACGACGTCCGGGAAGTCTACGTCTTCTTGCTCGTGCTCTACTTCGTGTTCTCCTTCGCCCTGTCGTCCGCCAGCCGTCGCCTCGAGAGGAGGCTCGGTGTGGGCGAGCGGTAGGGCATCCGCGGACAGACGCGTATACTGAAAGGCGAGGTGGCACTGGGATGGCCGAAGTCGGTGTGAGCCCCCGAGAAAAAGCGACCGCCCCCCCGCGCCAGGGCGGGCCGATCATTGTCATGGAGGATGTGCACAAGTGGTTTGGCGCGCTGCACGTGTTGCGCGGCATCAGTGTCGCAGTCTGGCCGGGTGAAGTCGTCGTCATCGCGGGCCCCTCGGGGTCGGGTAAGTCCACGATGATCCGCACCATCAATCGCCTGGAGACCCACGAGCGCGGCCGGATCGTTGTCGATGGGATCGAGCTGACCGATGACGTCCACAACATCGACGCGGTCCGCAGCGAAGTGGGGATGGTGTTCCAATCGTTTAATCTCTTCCCGCACCTCACCGCCCTGCAGAACATCAGCCTCGCGCCGATCAAGGTGCGGCGCTGGCCGCGAGAGAAAGCCGACCGCATTGCGCGTGATTTGCTCGCGCGCGTCGGGATCCCCGAGAAGGCGGATGTCTTCCCGGCTCTGTTGTCCGGGGGCCAGCAGCAACGCGTGGCGATCGCGCGGGCGCTGGCGATGCAGCCGAAGGTGATGCTGTTTGACGAACCGACCTCGGCCCTCGACCCGGAAATGATCCAGGAGGTGTTGGACGTTATGCGCGGGCTGGCCGATGCGGGTATGACGATGATCATCGTCACGCACGAGATGGGCTTTGCCCGCGAAGTCGCCGATCGGATCCTCTTCATGGACGAGGGCGTGATCGTCGAGGAGGGCGCGCCCGAGCACTTTTTCACGAACGCCACGCACCCGCGCACGAAGCAGTTTCTCTCTAAAATTCTCCGCCAGTGACCTTCTCAACGCACCCGTCCCCCCGTGGGCGCCCGTGCTGTCTGCGCCCCCATGGTATAATGAGGGGCATTATCGAAAGGCAGGTGGCTCTTCTCGTTGGAGCCTGCGAGTAACCCCCTAGGTTGGATAGGTCTGGTGTTGCTGCTATTTCTATCCGCGGTCGTCTCCGCGGTAGAAACGGCCGTGCTGGCTGCTAACAAGGCAGGTCTGCGCCAGCGCAGCGAGGCGAACGACTCCCGCGCGCGCCTGCTCTGCCAGCTTCTGGACGATCCTGGACACCTGCGCACGACGCTGCAGGTGGCCAACTACACGGTCAATACCGGCGCCTCCGTGCTGGCCGCCATCCTGTTCCTGACGTGGCTGGGGCCGGGGTGGGGGTTGTGGCTGGCCGTCGTCGCGATGACCCTCGCGTTGCTGGTTGTCGGCGAGATCGTCCCGAAGACCGTCGCGGCGAAAAATGCCGACTGGATCGCCCTGTGGGCAAGCTGGCCCGTGTGGGGTTTGACCGCCGTGCTGACGCCGGTCATCCGGTTTTTGTCACTGGTCAGCGCCCTCGTCGTGCGACCCCTCGGCGGCCGCGTCAACGCCGCCGCCCCCCTGGTGACTGAGGAGGAGATCCGCCTCCTCCTCAAGATGGGGCAGGACGAGGGGGTTATTAAGGAAGATGAGGGTCAGATGATCCACTCCATCTTCGAGTTCGGCGACACCGTCGTGCGCGAAATCATGACCCCCCGGATCGACATGGTGTGCGTGGCGGATACGACGACGGTGGACGGCGTCTTGCGTGTGATCCTTGCCGAGGGGCACTCTCGGATTCCCGTGTACCACGACACCATCGATCAGATCGTCGGGATGGTGCACGTCAAGGACATCCTCAGCCACATCAAGGCGGGACACTACTCCCTGCCTGTGACGGAAGTCATGCGGCCGGCGTACTTCGTCCCTGAGAGCAAGAGGCTCGACGACCTGTTCCGGGAGATGCGCCGCCGGACGCAGATTGCGATTGTGGTGGATGAATATGGGGGCACGGCCGGACTTGCGACGGTCGCCGACCTGCTCGAGGAGATTGTGGGGCCCATCCGGGACGAATACGATGTCGAGGAGAAACTCTTCGAGCGTGTCGACGGAGGCAGTGCCATTGTGGATGGTCGCCTGAGTATCGAGGAAGTCAACGAGCTGATGGACCTGAACCTCCCGGCGGGGGAGGTGGACACGATCGGCGGGTTCGTGTACGCGCGGCTCGGGCATGTGCCGGTGCCGGGGGAGACGGTGGCCGCTGGCGACACGGTCATCACCGTCGAGAAGCTAGAGGGCCATCGCGTCGCCCGGGTGCGCATCAGCCGGCGGGTGCCGGCGGAGCCCCTGCCTTCCTAAACGGCATGCGCGCCCGTCTGCGACGGTACTTCATCACCGGCCTGATCGTCATTCTGCCCATCGCGGTGACCGTCAACGTCCTCGTGTGGTTGTTTTGGACGCTGGATGGGTTCCTGGGGTGGCTGTTCACGAAGTGGTCCGGTCACGTCCTCCCCGGAGTCGGGCTCGTGGCCATGCTCGCCACGATCCTCTTGGCCGGGGCACTGGCCACCAACGTGCTGGGCCGGCGGATCGTGGGGTGGTTTGACCGACTCGTCCTGCGGATTCCCTTCGCCCGCAGCATCTACTCAGCCATCAAGCAGCTCAGCGACAACATCCTCGCGCAGCGCGGCGCCACCTTTCAACGTCCCGTGCTGATAGAGTGGCCGCGCCGCGGTCTCTTCACCGTGGGCTTTGTCACAGGGGAAACCACCGGACGAGTCCAGGAGATCGCCGGGCAACGTGTTCTCAACGTCTTCATCGTCACGACGCCCAACCCGACCAGCGGGTTCGTGATCTTGGTGCCCTCCGACCAGATCTACCCGCTCGACATGAGCGTCGAGGATGCCCTCAAGCTGGTCCTGTCGGGAGGGATCGTGTCCCCGACGGAGCCCCGCGTTCCAGTGTCTGCTCGTCCCGCCGGCGATTCCTGATGGCTCGCCAGGGTACTGACGCGGCCCTCGTCGCTGCCGCCGCACGGGCCAGGAAGGCCGCCTACGCGCCGTACTCTCGCTTTCGGGTAGGCGCCGCAGTACGCACCGCCAGTGGAGAAGTCTACACGGGCGCCAACATCGAGAACGCGTCCTATGGGTTATCGCACTGCGCGGAACGCGTGGCGATCCACAAGGCGGTCTCGGAGGGCCACCGGCACTTGGAGGTGGTCGCGGTCGTCGCAGACGGCACCTCGCCGGCCATGCCCTGCGGAGCGTGCCGGCAAGTGATGGCAGAGTTTGGCGTCCGCCGTGTGATTGTCGCCACCCCCGCTGGCCGCCGGAGAGTCCGCACCTTTAGGCAGTTGCTCCCCGAACCGTTCTTAGCAGATCGACTCCCCCGGAAGTAACCCACCACCCGGGCCAGCAGCCGACGAGGGGATGGTCGAAACCCGACACGCTTCCCAGGTCCCCGATTCCCCGACGCCGACTTCCGGACCTGGAAGTTCAGGTCACCGCTCCGGATTCGTCGCTGTTGTTGGTCGTCCCAACGTGGGAAAGTCGGCCCTGGTAAACCGTCTGGTCGGGCAGAAGGTGGCCATTACCGCGGCCGCCCCGCAGACCACGCGGAGCCGGGTATCAGGAATTCTCACGCGGCCGGATGTCCAGATTGTCTTTGTCGATACTCCTGGGCTCCATCAGCCTCAGCATCGCCTGGGGGAGTGGATGGTGGATCAAGCCCTCCGCGCGATGGGGGACGCGGATGTCGTCTTGCTTGTTCTAGATGCGGCGAGGGGCGTGACGCCCGAGGACGAGCAGGTCGCCGCTAGGCTCCCGGTAGGGAGGCCGCCCGTCGTGGCCGTGCTCAACAAGGCCGATCGTGCTGAAACCGGATCCCTGAAAGAGATCAAGGCGAGGGTCCTCGCCCTGGGCGAGTTTGCCGGAGTCCATGCGGTGTCGGCTGCCACCGGGGCGAATCTGGACCGCCTGGTAGACCAGGTGGTGGGCTTGTTGCCCGAAGGCCCGGAGTACTTTCCCCCGGAGATGTTCACAGACCAGCCCCAGCAGTTCCTCGTCCGAGAGCTTGTCCGAGAGCAAGCCATCAGCTTGACCAGAGACGAACTGCCCCATAGCATTGCCGTCGAAATCGAGGAGTTTGCGGAGCGCTCACCTGCCTCCGCCCGGGGAGGCCCCAAAGGAGCAAGCCCGCCCCTGGTCTACATTCGAGCAGTGCTGCACGTCGAACGCGAGGCCCACAAGAAGATGCTGATCGGCCGGGATGGCCGGATGCTTAAAGCCATTGGGCAGCGGGCCCGGCGGGAGATCGAGGCGCTCCTGGGGTCTCGGATCTACCTCGAGCTGTGGGTGAAGACGACGAAGGGCTGGCGCGAGCGCGACGACCTCATCAAGGCGTTCTACCCCGAGTAGTTCCGCAGGTTTCCCCCCGCGCAGGTGCCGATGGACCGATGCAGATGCGTCAGGTACAATTTTTTGGGCACAGTGAAGATGAAGCAGGGAATCTTTGCCGAGGCGTGGAATCCGTGGGCGGTTCTGGGGCAATGATTCGTGTCGGCCGCCTGGTCAACACTCCCTCAATCGACGCGGGCGGTGTCACACTCAGCGTGTTGGGACGTGCCGCAGTGGCCCCCGGTGGGCTCGGGAGGTCTGCAGGACCGGTCTCCTCCCGACGCGACTCTCTCAATGGGCAAGCTCAGGGCAGCAATGGAGAGCGCGTATGAAAGCTGAAATCCCCGAGATCGCTTCGCCCCCTTTTGTCCCTCCTTCAGTCCGCGACCGCGGGATGAGCGGTCTGGCTCGGTTGTTTTTCGCCTTTCGCCGGTCCTCCAAAGCCCTGCGGCTGTTTCTCGCGATCGCGGGTCCGGGAATCATCGTGATGGTGGCCGACAACGACGCGGGCGGCATTACCACGTACACCGTGACAGGCGCGCAGTACGGCATGCACCTGCTGTGGTTCTTGATTCTGCTCGGCCCGGTGGCCTATTTCGTCCAGGAAATGACCGTCCGCCTCGGCGCGGTCACAAAGCGCGGGCATGCCGAGGCGATCTTTACCTCCTTCGGGCGCTTCTGGGGATGGTTCTCGTTGCTCGACCTGGTGCTGACCGACTGGCTCACGATGATCACCGAATTCATTGGCATGACGGCCGCGTTGAGCATCTTCCACGTTCCGCCGGTCCTCACTGTGATGATCTGCTGGCTCATCATGGGGTCGATGATCCTGACCGGACAGTACTGGACGTGGGAGAAGATCACACTCGGGTTTGTCGTGCTCAATCTGATCTACATCCCCGCCGCGTTTCTGGTCCATCCGTCCGTCCCCGAGATCTTGCACAACAGCTTCATTCCGCACTTTCCGCCGGGCGGATTCACAAACACGCTCTTCTTCCTGCTCATGGCCAACATCGGGACCACAATTGCGCCCTGGATGCTCTTCTTCCAGCAGAGTTCTGTTGTGGACAAGGGCCTCAAAGAGAAAGACATCAACTACGGGAGAATCGACACGTTCATCGGCGCAACCTTGACCGTCGTGGTCGCCGTGGTGCTGATCATCGTCGCCGGTCAACTGTTGCAAGGTACGAACGTGGATGATGCTGCGAAGGCCGCCTCGCTGCTGATCCCCCAGAACCGCTTCATCGGCACAGTGATGGCGATCGGGTTGTTTGACGCCGGCCTGCTGGGCGCGGTGTGCATTTCCCTGGCGAGTTCTTGGGCGTTCGGCGAGGTCTTCGGGTGGGCGCATTCCTTGAACCGCAAAGTCCGGGAAGCGCCGTGGTTTTATGCGTACTACTTCTTCGATCTCCTACTCGCCGGCACGGTCGTGTTGATTCCGAAGGCCCCGTTGGTCCTCATCACGCTGTTCGTGCAGGTGATTGCGACCACATTGCTCCCGGCGGCACTGGTGTTCTTAATTCTGCTCCTGAATGATAAGAAGACCATGGGGAAGTACACGAACACGCGGTGGCAGAATGTCGCGAATGTCACGATTGTCGTGGCGGTCATTGTGACGTCTACGCTCTACGGCATCAGCGCCGTGTTCCCGGATCTCTTTCACTAATCCGCTCGGAGGAGGACGCGATGGGTCGAATTTTTGAAAGCCTCAAAGCGCAGATCCGCGAAGTCAATCGCCGGTACGCGACGCCCGCGATGACCATGACGCCGCTTGTCAAGTTCTGCCTCGTGAGCCTACGAGTGTACCTCCTGGTGTTGGTCACGCTGATGATTGTGAAATTCATTTTGGTCGCCCGGCAGGCGCTGTGACTGCGACCGTCACGGCCAACGCTCACACGCCGGAGCGGATTTTTCGGCTCAGCGACATCGTACGCGCTCCTGTCTTGTTCGGGGAGGAGAGGATTGGTCGGCTCTCTGATCTGATCATTGTGGACCGGGATGTCGTGGCCGAGGTGACGCACATCTGTGTGCAACGTCCCTTTGGGCGGCCGCCCTGGTTTGTTCCCTGGGCCGAGATTGCCCAGTTCTCGGAGAAGCAGGTGATCGTGAAACCCGGAATCCCCACCGACACCCTCGAACGAGAGCCCGCGGGCGCCGTGCTCCTAGAAGATTACATCGTCGACAAAAAGGTGCTAGATGTCGAAGGCCGCGAGATTGAGGTCGTGTACGACGTCTCCCTCGCGCTGAAAGGCACACGCCTGTACGTCGTGGGCGTGGATATTTCGCGACGAGGGCTGTTGCGCCGCATTGGCTTGAAGTGGCTCGCCAATCTCACCGCGGGTATCACGGACCGGATCGAGAACGACATGATTGGGTGGGGCTTGGTGGAGCCGTTACCCGCCGGCATCGACAGTTTTGCGGGGGACCTCAAGCTCAAAGTGGTGAAACGGGAACTGGCCAAGATCCCGCCTATTGATGTGGCCCGAATCCTCGAGCAGCTCGGGCGCGACGAACGGCTCGCGATCTTCAACACGATGGAGCCGGGGCCGGCTTCCGATGCGCTCGAGGCCTTGGACCCGAAATCCCAACGGGAGTTGATCTCCGCCCTGCCCAGTGAGAAAGCGGGAAACCTCATTAACGCCATGACGCCTGGCCAAGCCGCGGATGTCTTGGCGGTGTTGCCGTGGTCGGACGTGTACCGCATCCTCGCCGTTCTCGACCGGGACAAGGCCGACCAGGTTCGGAAAATCTTGGCGGAGCAAGACCAGCGGGTCAAAAACTATGTCTCTTCCGACTACCTCAAACTGCGACCGGAAACCACTGTGGCACAGGCCCGTCAACTCCTCCGCGGCGCACAGGAGCGGGAGGCGGTGGCCTACCTATATGTCCTGGACGCCAAGGATCACCTCCTCGGATTGGTGAACGCCGTGGACCTCTTGGCGGCCTCCGACGACACGCCCGTGCGGAACATCCTCAAAGGTTCTCCGACCTATCTGAACGTCGAGGCGACCCTCAAAGACACCCGGGAGATGTTTGCCCGGTATGACTTCCGCGCGCTTCCCGTCGTGGATCGACACGGGAAAATGAAGGGGGTCGTCCTCTCGCGCGACGTGATGGGCCTGAAACATGCCGGTCTATAAGGCGGAAGCGATCGTGCTCCGCCGCACTAACCTCGGCGAAGCCGATCGGATCGTCACGCTGTTTTGTCGCGACCAGGGGAAAGTGGCCGCGGTGGCCAAGGGCGCGCGCACGCCGAAGAGCCGGTTGTCCGGCCGGCTGGAGTTGTTCTCGCATGTGCGGCTGCTGCTGGCGGTGGGCCGCACCCTCGATATCGTCTCGCAGGTGGACGTCGTGCACGCCCACTCCCCCTTGCGAGGGGACCTGGAGCGGTTAGGCTTTGCGGCGTTTGCGATCGAGTTGACTGATCGCGCCACCGCAGACCGCGAACCCGCCCCGGAGATCTTCGAGAGTCTCTGCGACGCGCTCGAACGCATGCAGGAAGCGGACCCGCAGTTGGTCGCACTGTGGTTTGTCGCGCGATTGCTCGTGCACACAGGCTATGCGCCAGTGACGGATCGGTGCCAAGTGTGCGGACGAACCGTTCGCGGTGGGTCGGCGTTCAGTTACGCCCTCGGCGGCACGCTGTGTGAGGCGGACCGCCCCCGTGATCCCGACGCTATCGTCGTCTCCGCGGGTGCGCTGCAGATGGTGGGGGGCCTGCTGCACACGCAGGCCCCAGCCCTGGGGACGCTGACGCCTGATCGGAAGCTGCGTTCAGAAGTCGGGGGAGTCTTGCAGCGCTACGCGGAGTATCGGTGGGAAACCAAGTTGAAGAGTCCGGGGGTCATCGCGGCGCTCGCCCGACCTGCCCGAACGCCGCGCCGAGTGAACTAGATGTGAAATGGGCTTC
>Ga0099794_10000099_pt1 | contig 32049 bp, 25 predicted proteins | sample Rivendell_Oct201_10_FD_77320 | JGI IMG/M metagenome (GOLD analysis project Ga0099794, IMG submission 77320) | Vadose zone soil microbial communities from the Eel River Critical Zone Observatory, Northern California, USA -... | ecosystem: Host-associated > Plants > Roots > Rhizosphere > Soil ... | reverse complement strand
TGTTCAAACCAGCACCTCGGCCGGAGCCGGATGGCTGAGAAATGCCGTTGGGCTCGCGGTAAGACCGTAGGCGCCCGACTGAAATACGGCGACAAGGTCGCCGACATCCGCTTCTGCCATCTCCATGCCGTCCGCGAGCAGATCGAGCGGCGTACACAGCGGGCCGACCACGCTCACGACTTCGCGCTTGCCGCCGACGACGCGGTTCCCCACCACTACAGGATAATTCTTTCGTATGACTTGGCCGAAATTGCCGGACGCCGCCAGATGATGGTGCAGGCCCCCGTCGGTTATCAGGAATACCTGGCCTCGCGAGATTTTGCGATCGATGACGCGGCAGACATAGATGCCCGCTTCGCCGACCAAGTAGCGGCCCAGTTCGATCACGGTCCTCGCCTGCGGCAACCGTCGCCTCACCCCGTCCATCAGTCGGGCGAAGTTGGCGCCGACCGCCGCGATGTCGAGCGGACGCTCGCCGGGAAAGTACGGGATGCCGAAGCCGCCGCCGATATTGAGCAAGCGTACCGGCGAAGGTGCGTGCTCGGCGAGCTTGATTGCCAGCTCGATCGTCTTCTCCTGCGCTTCCTTGATCGCAGCGGCGATCAAGTTCTGCGAGCCGCTAAAAATGTGAAAGCCTTGGAAATCGAGTCCGACCTGCCCGATACGCGCGAGCATTGCGGGCACGCGCTCGGCGTCTACGCCGAATTGCTTGGGCCCACCGCCCATTTTCATCCCCGAGCTTTTCAGCTCGAAATCGGGGTTGACCTGCACCGCGACGCGCGGACGCGCATTGTGGTCCCGGCCCAGCACCGCGATTCGCTCCATTTCGCGCTCCGACTCGAGGTTGACGACGATACCGGCGGCCACCGCCTCAGCCAGCTCCGCGTCGGTCTTGCCGGGACCCGCGAAGCTGATCTCCCTTGGATTCATTCCGGAAGCCAGAGCGACCCTGAGCTCGCCGGTGGAAGCGACGTCCAGCCCGTCCATGAGCGCCGCGAGATGCCTCACGACCTCCGCCATCGGATTGGCCTTCATCGCATAATGCAGGTGCACCTCTGCCGGGAGGTGCTTGCGCAGCTGTTCGACACGCTGCGTGATCAGGCCGCGGTCATAGGCATAGAACGGCGTCCGGCCGACGCGCCGTGCGAGTTCCGTGAGCGGGATGCCGTTGACTTGGAGGCAGTCGTTGACCACGGGAAACTGGGTCATCGGCGCGTGTGAGGGTCTTACGTTGCTCATGGGTTCAATTGATGGCCGCAGCTAACTGTTCCGGTCGGCGTCGAACTGGTTCTGCATCTCGCTCGCCATCAGCTTGCGGTCGATCTTGCCGTTCGGATTTCGCGGCAGGCTCCCTTCGCGCACCGTCACGCGCGCTGGCACCATGAACGCGGGCAGCTGTTGCCGGCATTGCACGAGGAGCGCTTCGGCATCGAGCCGCACGCCATCGCGCGCCGTTGCGACCACGACGATCGCCTGCCCGAGCACCGGATGCGGAATGCCGAGGGCCGCGACCTCACCGACCAGACCGGTCGCGTAGATCACCTCCTCGACTTCGGTGGGGCTAACGCGGTAGCCCGAGGTCTTGATCATCTCGTCGCGGCGGCTGATGAAATACAGAAATCCCTCTTCGTCCGTGCGCACGGTGTCGCCCGACCAGACCGCGATCTCCGGCATGACCAGGCCCTCGGGCTGGCCGGGGGCGGGCTTGAAGCGCTCCGCCGTCTTCTCCGGATCGTTCCAGTAGCCGAGCGACACCAGCGCGCCACGATGCACGAGTTCGCCCGGCTCGCCTGGCGCACAGGGCGTGCCATCCTCGCGCACCACCAGCACTTCGGCGTTCGGAATCGCTTTGCCGATCGAGTCGGGACGGCGATCGAGTTCCGAAGGGGGCAGGTAGGTGGAACGGAACGACTCGGTCAATCCATACATCAGGAATGCCAGCGTTTTTGGCAGTGACCTCCGGAGCGCATCGAGAGTCGCTTTGGGCATCCGGCCGCCGGTATTGGCGATATAGCGCAAGCTGTCCCGCGCGGCTTGTGGCCACTCGAGCTGCGCGAGCTGTATCCAAAGCGGTGGCACCGCAGTGAGCCCGGTGATTCGTTCCCGCTCGACCGCGGTGATGATGTCGCGGGGCAGGAGGTAGTTGATCAGTGTGACGCTGGCGCCGACATGGAACGCAGTCGTGAGCTGGCTGAAGCCGGCGTCGAAACTCAACGGCAGCGCGGACAGTATGCGATCCTCCTTGCGATTTTCGAGATATTGCGCCACGCTCCGAGCGCCCGCGACCATGTTGCGGTGGGATAGCACGACCCCTTTGGGCTTGCCGGTGCTGCCGGAGGTATAGAGGATCGCGGCCATGTCCGTGTCGATGATCCGGTGCGCCCGCACCGCGGCGCGCGTGGCTGTGAGGTCTTCCCAGGTAACGATGCCGACACCCGGAGGCCGCACTGCATCGTCGAGCGATCCAACGACAATCACCGCACGAAGGTCTTCGCATTCCTTGAGAGACTCGGCGAGCAGATTCAGGCGATCGGAGGATGTGACCAGAATGCGCACATTGCAGTCTTTCAGGATGTACGTTACCTGTGTTGCCTTGAGCACTGGATTGACCGGTACGAATACGCCTCCGGCGGCGGCGACACCGAACAGTGCGGCCACGGTTTCCGGGCGTTTCTCCAGGTAGACCGCGACGCGATCATGACGCGCGAGTCCCAGCCCCAACATTGCCTGGGCGGCCTCGTTTACGCATTCCGCCAGGGTCCCGTAGCTCATACCTTTTCCGCGGTACGCGAGCGCCTGGTTTTCCGGCATCTTGTCCGCGGTCAGGTGTATCAATTCGTGCAGGAGCGCTGCCACAGATTGTGAGGTTCCTGTTTCCAATTTTGCTGCGCCAGTCAATCAGGGTCCGGAAGCGTGCACGTCCGGGTACCGTCGTCGGCGAAATAGCCGGAGTAGGCTACGATTCCTGCGGTGTTCCGGTACTCTCCGGACTAGCTCTCTTCATGCGCATTTTCTTCGCCATGTTTCTGATCTTCGGCAGGAACGGCCACCGATAGTAGTTGACGTGATACATCGTGCGCATGTCGTTGCTCCATTTCGTGTGCCATTCCATCACTCGGCCGTAGAACTCTATCCGCTTTATCTGTCCCTCTTCGAATAACTTTCCGAACGCTTCCTGCCGCATCAGGAATGCCGGAGAAATCGTCTTGATAGATTCATCATAAGTGGTCTTAAGTATGACAAGCGCACCGCCGCCCTCGATGCACAGGTCCACCGCAACCACCCGCTCGCCAAAGCGGTAGCGGTAAATGCGTCCTTTCCCCGCATCGCAAAACGCCTCGAGCATGGAGCGGTAAAAGCGGCCTTGGGCGTTGTTGGAACTTATGGCCGTACCGCTCCCAGCTTTCCACCCGAAACTCTCGAGACGGCCGTAGTCTTCGATGGCCGGGGCGACTTCTTCGGCGCGCGTCAGGATTTCCAAGCGCGTCGCGACCCCGTCCTGCGCCAGCTTGGCACGCTGGCGTTTCATATTGTGGCGCAAATTCTTGCCTCGCAGGTTCCAATAGTCGTCGAAGGTGCCAGTGACCGGGACTCTGGCAGTTCGGATGTAGTCGAGCGTATGCAGAGAGGCCGACTCCATCGGCCTCGGAACACAGCTGGGATCCTGCTGCGTTACGCCGACGACCAGGGCCACGCCTGGAAGACTTTTCGCAAGCGTCGAGAGCAAGCGTTCGAAGTCCTGGTCCGGCCGCATCACCCACGCGCCGAGTGGGGACTGGGAAGCCTGAAACGATTCCCAATGCGCCGGACCCCTTCGCGACAGCACGCTGATGGCGATTGGGCCTTGCGTGTTTTCGCATAGGGCGATTTTCAGGTTTCCGTCACCAAACGCATCGCACAGGGGCAGGATGAATCGCGAGTGCAAAAACGGCAGGTCGCCGGCGTGAGCACTGAGCGCGTTCCAAGTCGACGCGAGTTGCTCAAACTGCGTGATCGGGAAAAATGTCCACTTCATGCGCCGGTGCCTTGGAATCCAATTGGCCGTTGCCGCAAACAAACCTCAACTATCACGTATCTCTCGCAATTTGATATCCTCAGGCGGAGCTTCATCATATCAACGGCGAATCTGTTCTTGAACTGGAAGTCGGTCAATCAGGTTCGCCAGTTCGCTCGCGCGATGCGATCTGGACGCCGTCGCCACGAGCGCGGCACGCGGCAGCGCCGCCTCGCCGCGCCCTGCTCGATCCAGGAAGCTCCGCAACTCGAGCGCGATCTCCTCCGCCGAATCCAGTGGGGCGATACTTTGAATTCCCGCCCTGCGCAGGAGATCTGCCGTGTCGCCAACGGGGTCGGTCAGAACGACGATCGGACGCCGGCAGCGGAGGTACTCATAGGCCTTAGCCGGTATCTGATCATTGCAATTGCTCGCTTGCAGCAGCAGCAACCCGTCGGCCCGCATCATCTCTTGCAACGCGTGCCGATAGGCGATTGGAGGAGAGAGTTCGACCACGTCCCCCACGCGGAAAGTGTCGATCAGCTTGACCAGCAGGCGTTCGTGGGCCGAGGCGCGCAGGCGCAGTCGCAATTCACCCGGCTTCAGACGGCCTCGATCAAGCAACAGCCGCAAGGCGCGAAACAGCTGCGTCGGGTCGCGTTCGCTCGGATAGACGATGCCACTGTGGACGAGTGTGAATGTTCCCGGGTGCAATGGCCCCTCGTCCGAGCTCTCGACCCGGGCAAAACTTTCTTCGTCATACCCATTTTCGACTACGGCAAGGCGGGCCACCGGTACGTCCGGATACCGCTCCCGGTACATACGCGCCGCCCCGGGCGCTGCGAAAACACTGAGCGACGCGCTGTGCAGCGCGCGATCTTCGATCATCCGGAAGCTCTGCCAGGTTTTCGGATCCGCAGGATAACTGTCCTGGGCCATCGGGTCGCGAAAATCCGCAATCCAGGGCAGGTCGGAGAGACGGTGGAGGGTATACCCGATTTTGTGAGCCGTCGCTACCGGGTACGTGCTCCATATTGCGTGGGGACGGTATTTCCTGATCATGGCGAGGCCTTTGGGAGCCGCTCCGAGCCACCAGGTGACCCAGCGGTCAGGCCGGGCGGCAAATGCGGGGTAGCGGCCCATCACAGCAATATGGCGTGACGAATCCAGGGCGAAGGCGCGCTCCACTATGGTGTCCGAGGGAAGGTCCATGAGCTGATCGTCACTCACGCGCTCGTAGGCCCGCGGATGCGCAGTCAGAATCAGGGGCTCCCAGCCGAACCGGGGGAGATGACGCGCGAAGCCAATCGTCCGCTGAATGCCGCTGCTTCCGGCGAGTGGCGGGAAGTGGAAGGCGATCATCAAGAGCCGTTTCATGAGCTTGTGACGCTCAGTACGCGCTCTTGAGGGTGTTTTCGGTCGCAGCTAGCAGCGCCTCGCACTCGGTGACCTCGATCGTGGACCAGAAAGGCTCGCCTCTCACGGCCGCCGAGCGAATCTCGAGGCCCTTCGAGCGCCACGCGTCCAGCACGCGCTGGGAGGCGGGCGAGAGCTTCGGTTCCGCCGTGGCAGTGACTTCCAGGCAACGCACGCGCTTGACCGCCGGTGCCGGATCGGAAAGACTCAGGGCGTCAATCTCCGCTGCCAGTCGCGGGTGGAGATCGTAGCCGGCTATCTCGAGCGGCACCCCGCGGGCGAGCGTCTCCCGCAGCTCGCGCGTGCCGGTCTGCGCCGCCCCATCGGCAAGCATCTCGGCTGCCAGGCGCAGCCTCAGGAACTGCGTCAGAAACTGCTCGCCGTTGCTTACCGGCTGCCACAGGAGAAGCTGCTCGATACCCATAGCAGGGTCGCGGGCAACGTCCGCGGCCAACGTCGCCCCAAGCCGCAATCCCCAGAGGCTCAACGGCACCTCCACGCGGGATTTCAGCCAGCCGAGGGCGATTTGCAGATCTCGTTTCCAGATTTCCCATCTCGCGTCGACAAAATCTCCGCTGCTGTCGCCACAACCGAAGAGGTCGATCTGCAGCACCGCGTACCCCGCGGCGGCGAGCCTGCGGGACTGCAGCGCCGCCATTCTGCGGGCCTTGTTCATCTCTTCGCAAAACGGATGCGCATACACGAAGCCGCCGCCTAAGGCGCTGTCCGCGGCAGGGTGATAGATGCAGAATCGATTGCCCGGCTCTGCCGGAAGGAAAAATGCGCTGGACACGTCCGCTTGCCGGCCGCTCCTATCCGGAAAGCTTGCGCTCGATGAATTGCGTCAGGCTGCCGAGCGTTTCGAAGGTGGACGCGCCGATCTCATCGTCCGCGACCGCGATGCCGAAGTGCTCCTCCAGTGCCGTGATGAGGTTGACCACCGCGATCGAATCTAGTTCGGGAACTGCACCGAGCAGCGGCGCGGCGGGATCCATCTGCTGGACGCGGCTCCCGATCTGCAATGCGCTGCTCACGACCTCCTTCACCTCATCGAGTAACATTAAAGTCTCTCAGGCGTCGCAACAATCATTCGCCGCAATCTTAGACGCGACCGGCGCCCGCGGCAATCTGCATCCGGAATACCGGGAATGTCAAACCGGCCGCGGCGCACCGCGCTCCTAACCGTTGGGATATTACCACTGGCACGGCTTGCGTCGAAGCCAATACAATGCCGGAAGAGCAGAATCGTATGCGATCCTATCTAGGGCTCCCGGTATTCGACCGGTCGGTATTTTGCGGCGAGCGTGCAGCGTCCACCCGACGAGTGCGGAGTGCCCGTCATCGACGCTACACGACGACGGGCCGGGCCACCATCGCGCTCGCGCTACGGGCGCTCGGCATCAGCCCGGGCGACAAGGTGCTGGTCCCCGCTTAACCTGCACTCCCTTGGATGCAGCGCAATAGCCCCATTCCCTATCAGCCGCATGTCGACGGGCTGCGTGCCATCGCGGTTTTGTCGGTGGTCGCGTTTCACAGCTTTCCAGGGGAGATAACCGGCGGTTTCGTTGGTGTCGATATCTTCTTCGTTATCTCCGGCTTTCTGATTTCCGGCATCATCCTGAACGGCCTGCGGCAGGGGTCCTTTACCTTCGCCGATTTCTACGGCCGCCGCATCAAGCGCATTTTTCCGGCATTGATTGTGGTGCTCGTCGCCACTCTTGGGCTTGGCTACCTGTTTCTCTTTCCAAGCGAGTTCCGCAATCTGGGCAAGCATGTGCTCGGAGGTGCGCTGTTCGTGGCCAACATTACGCTGTGGCGCGACACCGGGTATTTCGACACGGCCGCAGAGCTCAAGCCGTTGTTGCATCTGTGGTCGCTGGGGGTGGAAGAGCAATTCTATCTGCTTTGGCCGCTGTTCCTGTTCGTCTGTTACAAGCGCCGCTGGAACATGCTCCGGATCACTGCGCTGATCTGCCTTGCGTCCTTCGCATTCAATGTCTGGGCCTCAGGCAGCAAACCGATCGCCAACTTCTTCCTGCTGCCCGGTCGGTTCTGGGAACTGATGGCTGGCAGTCTGCTTGCGCAGCTTCGCATCGGTGGCGGCGCGTCCGAGGGGCGTGGCTGGGGGACGCCGGCAATTCGTGAGTGCGCGGCTCTCGCCGGCCTAGCGCTCATCGCAGTCGCGCTGTTCGGGATCGACAGGCACACGGTCTTTCCTGGCTGGGCGGCACTGGTTCCGACGCTGGGCGCCTGTCTGCTAATCGCAGCGGGACCAGAAATGTGGATCAACCGCAGGATACTTGCTCACCCACTCGCAGTCTTTGTGGGCCTCATCAGCTACCCCCTCTACCTGTGGCATTGGCCACTGCTTGCCTACGGGCGCATCATGAAACCCGATGGCATGGCGACCGCGAGCGCCTTGACGTTGGTGGGCGTGGCGTTCTTGCTTGCCTGGGCAACCTATCGATGGGTCGAGAAGCCGATTAGATTTGGGTACCGCAGACCCGGCAAAGTCGTTCCCGCGTTGTGTGTCTCGATGGGTGCAATCGTGCTGACCGGCGCGACCGCGCTCACGGATCTCCTTCACACCCGACTCACCAACTCATACGTATACAGCATCGACAAGGCGATCGGAGACTGGGACTATCCCGCGGCGGATTTCAATTTCAAGAAAGCGAGCAACTTCCGACTGCTACGCGAAAGAGGTGCACTGGACACCAGCGTAATGTTCATCGGCGATTCCCACATGGAACAGTACTGGAGCAGAGTCAAGATGTTGATCGACGAGGAGGGCGTGAAGACCCGCTCGGCGATCTTCGCCACGAGCGCCGGCTGTCCGCCGATTCCGTACGCAAACCGCATCGACCCGGGCTATTCCTGCCACGAGTTCTTCGAGTTCGCGATGGGCGCTGCGCGAAACGGTGACATCGACACAGTCGTGTTCGGCGCGGCGTGGGAGAGGTACTTAGTTGCGGAGGATGCAGGTGCCCGCCCACGCAACGCGATCTTCAGCACGCGGGATCCGTCGCGAGCAACCTTGACATGGAACGCGCCGGAGGCGGATCGGGTGTTCGTCGAGTTCGAACGGCAGATCGAGGGTCTGCGCCGCGGAGGGAAGAAGGTGATCCTGCTGCTGTCCAATCCGTCGTCACGCGCTTTCAGCCCCAACTCGATGTTTCCCGACCGACTCGATCCAAGCCGGGCGATAAGGCGCGTGCCTTATGTGAGGAGGAGCGACTTTGCCGAGTTCACGAAACCGATGGTTGAGCGTCTCAAAGCGGTCGCCGCGGCCGCCGGGGCGATTGTCGTCGATCCGATGGATTACTTCTGCGACGAATCGGCCTGCCCAACGATGACTGTCGATGGGCAGCCGATATACAGTGATTCAAATCACATCCGGCCCTTCTACATCAAGCAGAAGGCCCTTTTCATCGACAGGATATTGGTCGACTGACCGGCTCCCGGCTCGGTCGACCTCGGCAGGAATCATCCCCCCGGCGCTCGCCTCGCAGCGGGCGGAGAATTGGCTGCCGCCGATGTGTCGAAGCCAATACAATGCCGCAAGAGCGGAATGGCATGCGATCTTATCCAAGACTCCCAGTACTCGGCTGGTCGGCATTTTCCGGCGAGCGTGCCACGCCTACTCCCGGGGTACTGAGCGCCCGTTATCGGCGCTACACCACTAGCGGCCGAGCCGCCATCGCGCTAGCGCTGCGCGCGCTCGAAATTCGGCCAGGCGACAAGGTGCTCGTTCCCACTTACCATTGTCCGACGATGATTGCACCGGTCGCGCGGTCCGGAGCGGAGCCGATGTTCTACCCCATCACAGCCTCCGGGGGCGCGGATCTGGAATGGCTCGAGCGCGCGGGTCTTGCCGGCACGCGCGCCATGCTCGCGACTCACTACTTTGGCTTTCCGAAATCGATGTCGAGGCTGCGTGCTTTTTGCGATGCACATCACATCGCGCTGATCGAGGACTGCGCCCACGCCTTTTTCGGCGTCTCTGAAGGGGTAGCGGTGGGGAGTTGGGGGGACATCGCGATTGCGAGCCTGCCGAAGTTTTTTCCGGCGCCCGAGGGCGGGTTGATACTGTCCGCAACGCAGCCATTGAATAAGCTCGACATGGCGCAGTGCAGTTGGCGCGACGAAATCAAGGCGGCCGTCGATGCCGTCGAGATCGGGGTCGTCCACGGCCGCTTTACCGGGCTGAATGCGATACTCGGTACGGTCTTCCGCTTGAAAAATTTGTTGCGCCACCATCCCACCGCTGTCCCCGTGATCCATAGCAGCGAAAGCGCCAAGCTGGCCCCTGACTTCCGCCTCGACTCCCTTCGGCCTGTAGTTGCCGCACGCTGGATTGCGAGCAGCGTGCACGACTCGCGGATCGTCGGGAATCGCCGCCGCAACTACGCGGCGCTCGCAAGCAGGCTCTCGCGAATCGATGGAGCGCACGCGCTGCATCCCGACCTGCCGGGGGACGCGACACCATACGTCTTTCCCCTCTACGTGAACGACCCTGCGACAAGCTATCAGCGGCTGCGTTCCGCGGGCATCCCGCTATTCCGCTGGGACGAGGTCTGGCCTGGGACGCCGGTGCTCGATGGCGATCACGGACTGGACTGGGCGCATCGGGTTTTCCAGCTCGGCTGTCACCAGGACTTGTCCTTGAATGATATCGAGGCAATGGCGACGACGGTGCGCGAAGCCATCTGCCTATGACCCCTGACGAGCATGCGTTCATGTTTGACTGCGAGGGCGAATCGCTTGTCGGGATTCTGAGCGGAGCGGGGCTTCCGGCAGGGCGTGGCGTGCTGATCGTTGTGGGCGGGCCGCAGTACCGGGTGGGAAGCCATCGACAGTTCGCGTTAGTGGCGCGCCATCTCGCGGAGAGCGGCGTCCCGGCGCTGCGATTCGACTACCGCGGGATGGGAGACAGCAATGGCGAGGTGCGGACGTTCGAGCGCGTGGAGGTGGACATCCGCTGTGCGATCGACCAGTTCTTCGCAAGTGTCCCCGGCTTGAAGGACGTCGTGATATGGGGCTTGTGCGACGCGGCTTCGGCAGCTCTGTTTTACGCTCACCAGGATGCGCGGGTGAGCGGGCTGGTGTTGCTCAACCCTTGGGTGCGCACAGAGCAGGGGGTCGCGCGCGCGCATCTCCGGCACTATTACTTGCGGCGGCTGTTTCAGGCGAGTCTGTGGCATAAGTTGGTTCGCGGCGAATTCAATTTTCTCGAGGCGGCGGGCGCACTCGGCAGATTTGCCGTCGATGCACTGGGGCACCGTCGCTTGCGAGGGACTATCGGCGAGCCGCCCGCCAGCGAAGCGCCACTCCCGGACAGAATGGAGGAGGGACTGCGAAGATTCCGCGGTAGGGTCTTGTTCATTCTGAGCGGAAACGACCTCACATCTCAGGAGTTCGAGAGCGTCGTCGACAACTCTCGCCGCTGGCGGAAGTTGCTCGAAGACAAGCGCGTAACCCGGTACCGCATGGCCGAAGCAAACCATACTTTCGCACGGCGCGATTGGCGCCACCAAGTGCAGCGCTGGACAGAAGCGTGGGTCAAGGACCTCTGAGGCTAAAGCTCAACGCTCGCCCCGGTATTCAAGCGCCCCGGCGTCGAGCTTTCCCGAACTGCTTCGAGCCCCCTCTTGCGCCTGGTGAGCGTATTCCGCCGTGGGGCGAAGTTCAAAGTCATGGGCCCTTCCGGGATTGGCACCACGGCCGATCGCTGCAGCGCCCGCCTTGAGGCGGTAGTCGAAATTGGCCGGATCGACGAAATCGGTTTTCGCGGCGACCACATTATTGCGCAGTTCACCGGGCCCGCTCAACAGGTCGCCCCGCCCGGAGAAAACGTCGTTCACAATCCGCGCGGCGGCGCCCATTCTGACAAATAGGAAAACGCCTCCGGGAGGTCTGTCATTCACCACCGTGTTGTTGACGAAGTAGAATTCGTTGAGCGGGTGCTTCAATCCCTCCGCGCCGTAGGAGACGATCGTAGCGTTTTCTGTCGCAGGCCCGTGCTGGATCACATTGCCGATCACGAACGAGAGCCCGCCGTCCGGAAATTCTATGGCGTAGCTTGACCTGCCGTCGTTTTCGTCCATGATGCGGTTGTAGGTGATGTGGCTCCTCGCCGCCCGGCTTTTCACGTTGTGCCCGACGAGCGCGTGGTGCACGTAGCTGAAGCGCAGCGTGAAGGATCTCACACTGCCGATGTAGAGATTGTGGCTCTGACCGTCGCCGAACCCGTTGTGGGCGAACTCCGAGTGCTCGACGACGACGTCGCTCGCCTGGCCGGCGCCGGCGAGGATGCCGGTTTCGTTGTTGTGGAAATAGCAATCGCGCACCATCAGGCCGGCACCCTCGAGGCGGATGCCGGCGCCATTGCGGTCCGGCACCTTCGCGTCGGAAAACTCCACGCTCTCGATCGTCGTGTCGTTCCCCTTGATGACCCAGATCGCCTTGCCTTCAGCGTGGGCGCCGTCTGCGCGAAGCTGGGGGCGCCCGCCGAGCCCACGGATCGTGAGGCGATGCTGCCGCCAGACGGCGGCGTCCCCCGCGTAGATGCCGGCGTCGATCTCGATGACGTCGCCGTCGCGGGCGATCTGCGCGGCGGCACTCGGACGCTTGAGTTCACGCGCCGCGCCGACGCGCAGCACCGCCGGCTGCGCCCCTTGGCCCACTTCGTCCCGCGTGTCGGCGGCGGTGGCGTGCCGGCTCCCCGGCGCGAGCGACATCACCAATGCGACCGCAAGCATGCAAATCGGTGTTCGCGTTGTCTTTCTCGGCACCGGGGGGTTATCCGTGTTCGCCAATATGGGGTTTTCATGGTAGCTCAATCAAGCACACGCGTCGCACCTTCTGGTAGAGTAGCTCAGGCGCAGGAAGAGATTTTGAGAAGTGGGATATTCGAGAGCACGTACCTGCGCTGACCTACCGCAATTGTTAACCTGCCGTTTGCAATTCTGTTGCGGACTGGCTGAGTTTTGTGTGTGAAGGTGGTTGCTTATGGCGAAACCTTTAGTGTCTGTCATCATCCCGACCTGTGCAGAGGTGGTGCGTGCACCCCTTCTCTGGCGCGCCATAGGCAGTCTGCTGAATAATCAGGATGACCTGGTTATTCCAGTCGTGGTGGTCAACGGCTCCCGCTATCTACCCGAGGTACTCAATGACCTCAGGCAGCGGCGTCTTATTCGATGCATATATCTGGAGGAAGCCAGCACGACCGGCGCACGCCTCGCCGCCCGCAGGGTTGTCGATACGGAATTCTTTGGCATGCTAGATGACGACGACGAGTATCTACCTGGGGCGGCGAAGGTTCAGATCGGGCCTCTGCTCAGGGATCCTTCGATTGATGCCGTTGTGACGAACGGATACCGGCGTGAGAACGGCCAGGACGTCGTCAATTTCCCGGAGTTTTCAACATTTCAACGAAACCCTTTGAGGAGTCTTATGGAATGGGCTTGGTTGAACTCGGGCGGACTCTTGTGTCGCAGCGAAACTGTCTCGTCAAGCTACCTTGAGGTGCCGCGGTCTATGGAGCTGACCTACATGGCCATGAAGCTGGTGCTGAGTAGGAAGCTGCAGTTTCTCGATACGCCGACGTACCGTTGGTACCGCGACACGCCGGAACCGCAGTCGAGTTCAAAGCACTACATGGAAGGCGCGCCCGAGGCGATTCGCAAGATGATGGCCCTGAATCCTCCGGCTTGGGTCAAACGACGTCTTGCGCGAAAGTATGCTGCTAGCCTCCATTCCCTTTCGGATTGGGAGAGAACGGACGGGAACTATGATGCCGCCTGGCGATACCATTTGAGGAGTCTTCTTTCGCTTGACGGCATCAAATATTTATCCTATACGCGGCATCTTATATCCAGGGCGAGCCAGTTCGGAGGCCAGGTGAGATCAAAGACCGATCACCGCCGCGCGCGTCCGCATGCGGTACCACTGCCGCAGGGCTCGCAGCGCAGGTCGCTCGACCAGGTACGAGAGCGCGGTCGCGAGGATCAGGGCTCCGGCGAGCGTCACCGTGAAGAGAAGCCAGACTGGGAAGCCGAGCTCGTACAGGCGAGACATCGTCGAGAAGCCCAGGTTGCGATGGCTGAGGTAGAGCGGGTACGAGATGGCCCCGAGCCAGAGCGTCACCGGTGACACGGCGAAGCGGAGCTTGCCGGTCACGGCGAGGCCGAAGGCCGCGAACAGGACCACGGCGATGCCCAGGCGCTGGAGCCCGTCGATCCAGCCGACGGCCGGGACGTCCGTGTCCCACTGTCCGTCGATCCAGCCCGCGGCGGCGAGAGCCGCGAGGATGAGCGCGGCGCGCGGTCGAGTCAGCCCCTTCACCGTGATGCGGTAGAACGTGATCCCCGCCACGAAGAACGCTACGTGCCGCAAGATGAGAAAGCGAGGGAGAAACGCGGGCAGCCCGATCCCGAGATGCTGGTCCACGAGCGACCAAAGGCACGCCAGCGCCAGCCAAATCCCTGCCACCATCTCGATTCGCGGCAGGAGTCCCGTCGCGAAGATGACTCCCATGATCGCGTAGAACGCCAGCTCGACAGTCAAGCTCCAGAACACATTGTCGAGGTTGGTGAAGCCGATGAACTCCTGGAGCATGGTCATGTTGGCGAAGTAGCCGCCGATCCATGGCGTCTTTCCGAAGACGAAGAGCTCCACGACGACCACCAGGGTGACGGCCACCCAGTAAGCCGGATAGAGCCTGCTCAGCCGGGAGAACGCGAAGTCCCGCCAGCTATTGCTCTTCTCCAGGGTGAGAGAGATCACGAAGCCGGAAATGATGAAGAAAAGCTGAACCGCGTAGAACCCGTAGACCGTGTGTAGTTCAAGACCGAACGGGGCTTCCCGGAAGAACCCCACGCAGTGCGTCGAGTAGTGCGACAGGACGACGCACATGGCGGCCAAGCCGCGAAGAACGTCGATCTCCTCGAACCGGCCGCTGTGCCCCGTATTCATCGGGGTCGCTGCCGCTGGATCCGTACGGTCATGATCACCCCGTGTGGCCCTCGCCCATCCTCAGGGATCCCGGCGTGTCGGACGGGCACGATTGCCCACAAGGGAGATCATGGCGCGGGGCCCGTACCTGCCTGTCTCTCGTCGACACGGCGCAGCCAGATTTCGCGCCAATATGAAGTGATCGCGCGCGGGCAGCCCAGTCGCATTGCGGAACACTCCGCCCTGCAATAGACGTCCTCGAGCTGGATGCAGGAGCTTTTCATCGGCATCATCTTGCCGGTTTGCTCGTTGATGATGCGCTCGACTCGTTGCTCCACGCGGAAGCGGCCGCCGCAATACATCAACATCTCCGCGTCGAAACGCATGCCCCGGTTGAACCCTTCGCGGTTCAGTGTGGCTCTGATCTCCCCCGCCGTTTTGACTTCGACCCATTCGCCCGGCCGCAGGCCCAGCGACTCGCTGGGGGTGGGCTGCCCTCTGTCGATGGGTCCGTCGCCGACCGGGAATGGACGGCCGCCGTGGAGTCTCTGGAAGCCGTCGTAGAGCGCAACCAGCAAGCGATATCCGACGCCCAAGCCCGCAAGTTTCCGGTAACCGGCAGCGACGAGCAGTTTGATCATGTACCAGGCGCCGTGGTTGCGGCTCGTCACATCCTGGATGTATTGCCGCAAGTCCCACCATTTCAGCGGTTCGGTCGCCTCGAACAGCGTCGTGGCCTGGCATATCCATACCGGGTCCCGCGAATCGCCGGGTTCGCGGACCGCATGCGTGACGATATCCTCGGCGCCACGCATGGACCCAGCCTGCGGCGCCTGATCCGTCGAAGCTCCGTCGTCAGGATGCCGCAGCCACACGGTTTTCCAGAACAAGAGGCACTTCGCCTGACAACCACCGTGCGCCAGGCCGTCGCAGCGAGTGCCCTCGAGATGCACCGTGTCGCGCATCCTTCGGCCGCCCGTCTTGCGGATCGTGTCGCAGGTCTTGTGGGCCATTTTGAAGACCCGCAGGCGCCGTCCGCAGAACGCGAGCATTTCCGGCTGAAACGGCAGCCCATCGAGTCGGCCGCGCTCGTCGAGCGTGGCGAGGATCTCTTCCTTCGATCTCACCACGACCCACTCGCCGGCGCGAAGCTTCAGCGAGCGACTGTGTCGCCGCAACAATAGGCTCATGTCAGGTCCTCGGAAACGTGATATTCAGGCATCCGGCATTTTGCGTCTTCGTGCGGCTATCAACGCGACGAGCATCGCACGCACCCGCTCGAAGACGAGTCGTTCGACGCTCTGCGGCCGGCGCGCCGCAACCCAGAGCAGGGTCACTGCAAACACGTATAGGAGCGCACCGAGAACAACCGCTCCAAACAGCAGCCACGCGGCCTCGCCAACCGTCGTCGAAGGAACATATTCCGGCATCACGGCCCGCAAAACGGCGACCATTGCTGCCGACGCGATAAGGGGACGGGTAATCGCATGTAGGAAGGCGGTTGCCCCGATGCCCGTGTGGGCGCGGATCATAATCAAATAGGCCGGCGTGGACAGGATCGAAGCGCCGACCACGGCGACCGCTGCGCCGGCTGCACCGAAACGTCCGGCCAGCGCGATCAGCAGTATCACCAACAGCAGTACGAAGACCGTGTTTGCTTTCACGACCGCCGCGGGACGGCCGGTCGCGATCAGTACGGCACACATGGAGGAGTGAAAAAGCTGAATTGCACCAAACATCGCGAGAATCTGGATTAAGGGCGCCGCTGCCGTCCACTTCGGGCCCAGCACCACCGGAACTAAAAATTCAGCGACCGCGAAGATTCCGGCCGCGGCGGGCAACGCAAACAGGGCGAGAATGCCGATCGCATTGACGTATGCCGAGCGCAATTGCTCCGGAACTTGAGCGATTCGTGAGAACCCGGGCAATAAGGCCCGATTGATGGGCGCGCCCAGTTCGCTGGTGGGGAGATTTGCCAATTCGTACGCCACGTTGTACAGGCCCAGGGTCGCAGCTCCCTGCGAACGCCCGATGATGAAATCGGTCAGCCTTTCCTTCAGGAAAGAGAGAACGTTGCTCAGCAGCAGCCACTTCGAAAAGGAAAAGAGGCTCTTGGCGCCGGAGATCGAAAAACGTGGCCGGAACGGATGCGCGAGATAGCTGATGGCGGTACCCGCGATTTTCGAGGCGAGTATCCCAGCGACCAGGGCCCAGTAGCTGCGCAGCCAGAACGCCAGCGGGACCGTCACTGCGAACCCCGCCAGCTTGCGGCTGATCTGAAACGCGAACTCGCTGCGAAACCGCAGTTCCTTGCGAAAAGCGATCACGCCGATATTCTCGCTACCGCCGATCAAGGGAGCGAGCGCCAGCGAACACACCACCCAGAACACGGCGGGTTCGGCGTAGAACGCCGTGATCGGCGCCGCTGCAGCCAGCATCAGAAGGAAGATACCGAGGCCAAACAGAACGTTGCATGTCCACGCGGTGTGATAGTGCCGATCGCTCGCCGCCTGGTTCTGTATCAAAGCGACGTCGAAGCCGAAGCTCGTCAGCAGCTCGGCCATGGAGATGAACGACAGCGCCATCGCGACGACCCCGAAATCCTGCGGCGAGAGCAGTCGAACCAGGATCAAGGTGCTGACGAGCCCCAGGCTGCGCTCGACGAGCTTGAACAGCACCATCCAGGCGGCGCCGCTGACCATCCTGCTTTCCGTACTGGCTGGCATGCTGATTACTCTTGCCCCGATGACCCTCCGCGCTCTCAATATCACTTCTTTGAAGGGCGCAGATTTTTCGGCGCGCGATCCCGGTCGTTCCGCGCGGTGCGAATCCTGTACCAGGGGCCAATCGCGGGCATCAGCGGCGAACGCTCGATGCGTGGTGCGGAGGTCTGACTATGAAGTCCCAATAAGCGTTACGCGCCACGCGCGTCAACGCCCGCCGCTTTTCGCCGAAAGACATCGAGGCACGCAGCACAGATGCGAAATAGTCGACATGTATCCGCAGCCGATCCAGGCCGGCGCCGAACTTCGCTTGAGGGTCGAGAAAGCGTCTGAGTTCCGTCTTAGACAAGTGGCCGGAAAAGGTACGCGCTCCGATGCGTCGATACAGGAATGGATGTGGAAGAAGAACAAACATGCCGGCCATCGCGAGTTCCGCCATCAGGACGAGATCGCCGCTCGGGTAGGGGCGAACCAGACCGGTCCTTCGCAGAACTTCCGTGCGGATCAACCCGCTGAACGCGTTGTTGAGCCTCATCTCCGCCAGAAGGCGAGAGAGTCGGACGCTCGGTCGCTCCTCGGTGATCGAAAAATCGCCGTCGAAGGGCCGCACATCTCCCGTCGGTTCGTCCACCAGCCGGGTCGCGCAATAGCAGAGTACGACGCGCGGATCGGACTCGAGCCTTTCGATGCAGGCTGCGAGCATCGCCGTGTCACAGTAGTCGTTCGCGGAAGCCCACTTCATGTACTTCCCCCGCGCACGCGTGGCGACAAAGTTCCAGTTGCGCGGCGCGCCGATGTTGCGCGGCTGGCGGAAGTAGCGCACGCGCGGGTCGCGGGTCGCATACTCTCTGCCGATTGCCGCGGACCCGTCGGTAGACGCGTTGTCCGAGACTATCAGTTCGAGGTTCGTATGCGATTGCGCGAGCATCGAGTCAATCGCTTCGCGAAGGAAAGCTTCGCCGTTGAAGACCGGCATACAGACGCTGACGAGCGGCCCGTCGGCGGCCGGGGCGCGCGCGATTGGCGATTCAGGGGACGAGCTTGCGTGCATGGAAGGTCTCGGCGAAGCCGCTCGGTGCGCGGCATTCGACGCCGCGCGGTCTCAGACTCGAAGAAAAAACATCTTCGGTGAACCAGCTCTTGTCTCTTTGGCCGTCAAAGCACTCTATGATAGTACAATAGCAAGGCAAAACACGTCATGGATACCGAGCTCGCCGCCCGCAAGAACGTATCCGGCAACCGCCGGGCATTTTCTGGTTTGAGGCCGGCTCTATATATATCAATTGTCCTTGGCGTTGTCCTGGCGGCCTACGCTTACAAGCTTCGGACTGAAGGCATCTTCGCCTGCTTAGCCGACGGCTACACTTCCGACCGGTACCTGGCTTACTGCCACGCGGGAGGCTATGGCGACTACGAGCACGGGGCCTTCTGGTTCGGTCTGGAGCCCCCCACTCGGGATTCCGTGGCGAACGCGGAAGTGCTGTTCATTGGAAGCAGCCGGCTGCAGATCGCTCTGTCGACCGTTGCAACAACCGAGTGGTTCTCATCGGACCCTGTGAGATATTTTCTGATGGGTTTCGGCTACACCGGGAACGTCGTATTTGAAGGAGAGCTCCTTCGAAAATTCAAACCTCATGCCAAGGTCTACGTGATCAACGTCGAACAGTTTTTTGATCGACGCGAGTCTCAGCCGGTTCGGACCGTCATGCGGGACTCGTCCGCTCGAAATCACTACGAAGTAAAACGCATTTGGCAACTTGTCCATGAATCGACTTGCAAGAGATTTCCGGCACTCTGCGGAAAGCGATATACCATCTTCCGCTCTCGCGAGACGGGTGCCTATCACTTGAGTGGCTTGGGCGAGTTCGAGGGCCGTCCGGTTTCCTACGACCGAACCATCGACCGGGCCGCTGCCGAGAACGAGGCGGCCATCGGAAGGGGTTTTCTGTCCGAACTTTCCGTCAAGCCCGATTGCGTAATACTGACGATGGCTCCTTCCGGCGGAACAGAGCTCGGAACGGCAAACGCCATAGCGAGTGCGCTTGGAATGACCTTGCTGATACCTAAAATTGACGGGCTACAAACATTTGACGGATCCCATTTGAATCGAACAAGCGCAGAGCGCTGGTCGGACGCTTTCTTCAAAGCAGCAGGCCCGCAGATCCGCAGGTGCGTCAACAAACCGTAGGATTCACTCTCTTAGCGTTAGGCATTTCTTCCTGCTGTACCAAGTCCCGTGCTGATGAACACGTCACGCCCCCCGATGTCCATGGATTGGCTGCCGACTCTCCGAGATTTCAGAGGGGATTTGCGCGCGGCGCTGGAAACCTCGAATGCGGCGCGTTTCGAAAAACTCGCATTCCTCGCCCAGCATCGACTCGGCTTCCTGGAAACGATTCAACTCGACAGGGCGCTCGGGCAATCGGTGCCGGAGCCCGGTTCAGGCTTTTCGACCGTCCGGCTTGCAATCCTCGCTTCGTCTACGGTGGATCAACTTCTGCCCGCGATCCGGGTAGCGGGATTGCGCCGACGGCTGGTGTTCGATGTCCATCTCGGAACATACGGACAACACCGGCAGGATCTGCTCGATTCTGCTTCTCCCCTTCATCAATTCGGCCCGCAGATGGTCCTGTTCTCGATCACAGCCCGTGAGGCCATCGCTGGGGTGCCGCTCACGGCAACGTTGGGCGAAGTGGACGAGGCGCTTGCCCGTTCGGTCGATGAACTGCGCCTTCTCTGGAGAAGAGCCCGCGAAACTCTCAAAGCTACCGTCATTCAGCAGACTTTTCTCGATGTGACGGATCCGCTGTTCGGCAACTACGACCGCCTCGTCGCTGCTGCGCCATCGCGGCTGGTTGCGCGCCTGAACGATCTGGTGTCACAAGCTGCGGCATCGAATGGCGTGGTGCTCCTGGACATAGCGCGGGCCAGCGAGAGGGCCGGGATCGATGCGTGGTTCGATACGGGGCGCTGGATGCAGGCCAAGATGGAAATTGCGCCACAGGCGGCGCCGTTGTATGGCGATTTGGTCGCCCGCATCGCAGCCGCCCAGCGCGGACTATCGAAAAAATGCCTTGTCCTCGATCTCGACAATACCTTGTGGGGCGGCGTGATCGGCGATGATGGGCTCGAAGGCATCGCGCTTGGAGAGGGGAGCGCCGCCGGCGAAGCGCACCTCGCCCTGCAGCGCTACGCCTTGCAGCTGAAAGCGCGTGGGGTCATTCTAGCCGTCTGCTCTAAGAACGATATGGCAATTGCAGAAGCCGCATTCCGCGATCATCCGGAGATGCTCCTGCGACGGACGGACATCGCTGCCTTCGTCGCGAACTGGGAAGACAAGGCCGCAAACCTCAAGGCTATTGCGGCACGATTGAACATAGGCCTCGAAAGCCTCGTTTTTGTGGACGACAACCCGGCGGAACGCGCGCGTATCCGCGAAAGCCTTCCTATGGTCGCAGTCCCGGAGCTTCCCGAGGACGCCGCATACTATGTGCGCTGCCTCGCGAGCGCAGGATACTTCGAAGCCGTGAGCTTCACTTCCGATGATCAGCGGCGGGCCGAGCAATATGCCGCCAATGCCGAACGCGAAACCCTGCTCGGATCGTCAGAAAGCGTAGAGGATTTCCTGCGTGGCCTGCGCATGTCCGTCGTATTCGGATCCGTCAAGGCGGTCGATCTTTCCCGTGTTACTCAACTCATCAACAAGACCAACCAGTTCAATACGACGACGCGGCGATACACCGCCGAAGAGATGGAGGCGATCGCCGCCGCGCCGGAGACGATCTGCCTGCAATTCCGGCTTCTCGACAGGTTCGGCGACAATGGACTCATCAGCGTTTTGATTCTTCGTCCGGACCCGGGGCAAGCGGGCATATTGGAGATCGATACCTGGGTCATGAGTTGCCGCGTATTCGGCCGAGAACTCGAGTTTGAAGCCATGAACATCGCAGTTGAGACTGCCCGCCGTCGCGGCGTGCGTGCTTTTCGTGCCGACTACATTCCGACGAAGAAGAACGGTGTGATCAGCGATTTATACCCGCGTCTCGGCTTCACCCGCGCAAATGCGGAGCCCCTGGCAGACGGCACGATACAATGGCACTTGAACTTGACCGAGTACATTGGCAGGAAAACCCACATTGATCGGTCAGCAGGGTCTTTAAAAGGTCCGAACCATCATGGCTGAGACAGCGTCCGGGAGGGGCCAAACGCAATTGAAGCGAGATTCGCGACTGAATGGGTCGCCGCTGCGGAACTGCTGGTATTGGATCAACGACACCGATATCGAGAGCAAGCGGATCGTCACGATTCTGATGATCCTCTTTTCGCTTGCCGAAACCGGCCAGTCCGCGGCGGGCCCGGCTCTAACGGTACCGTCGCGGTAATTCTTAGGAAATGGGATGGGCGACCAAGAAATCTTGGATGTGCTGACGCGCGTTCTACGCGACCTCTTGATGGACGACTCGATCCTGCTCAAGATGGATACCCGACGTGAGGACGTTCCCAACTGGGATTCCCTGATCTATATCAATTTCATTGTCGCCGTCGAAATCGAACTCGGCGTCAAATTCAAGGTGGCTGACGTCGAATCGTTCGCGAACGTGGGGGAGATCGTCACCGGGATCAGGGCGATGCTGCAATAGCCCGCATGTCCAGCGCTACGCTAGCATCGAAAACATTCGACAGCGACGACCAAGTTTTCTTCGCTCGCCTGTCGGGCGACTTCAATCCAATGCACATGGACCCGCTCGCCGCGCGAAGAACGCAGGCGGGGGCAGTGGTCGTGCACGGGATCCATGCCGTTCTCTGGTCCATCGACCGGCTGGTCGAGTCAGGCATGGTGGAGGGCGGGATTTCGGGGCTGAAGGTTCAGTTCGCGAAGTTCATTCCTGTCGGCGAGACGGTGCACCTGAAGCTCGTGCGCCGCGATGAAAAATCGATCAGAGCGGAGCTCGTTTCGGGCGGTCTCAGGACGACCACTCTGAACCTCAGTCTCGGGACGCCGAAGAAAGCCGACGGGAGCGCGCTGCCGCAGGACGCGCCGAGAATCAGGCTTACCGACCGGCCCGCTGTCTTCGTCGGCCTCGAGGAAACGCTAGGCTTGTCTGGTTGGATGGATATTGCCGGTCCTGCCCGATCGGTCGAAAGCCGCTTCCCCCACGCTGTTGCCGCGATTGGCTCTGAGCGTATTGCCGCTATTGCCCTCCTGTCCAGTTTTGTGGGCATGATCTGTCCCGGTCTACACTCGATTTTCGCCGCGTTTGAAATTGATCTGTTGGAGACCCCGCACGACCAAGACCGTCTCGGTTTCAGCGTCAGCGGGGCGGATGAGCGGTTCCGAATGGTTCGAATGACAGTTTCTGGCGCGGGCGTGAGCGGTTCGGTACAAGCCTTCCTGCGGTGGCCTCCGGTCGTGCAAGCTTCAATGAGCGAAGTATCAAAGCGTGTTGCGCCGACCGAGTTTGTCGGCAGCACCGCACTCATCATTGGCGGGTCGCGGGGATTGGGCGCGCTGACGGCAAAGGTAATCGCTGCCGGCGGCGGGAAGGTCGTCGTAACCTATGCGACCGGTCGGAAGGAAGCGATACAGCTCTCCGAGGAGATCCACGGCCAAATTCCGCGAGCTGTGTGCGATGTCATTCCGTACGATGCCCGCCAAGACGCCGCCGGACAACTCAAAACTCTAGTCGCCGACGTGAGTCATTTGTACTACTTTGCCACTCCTCCCATCGCCAGACAGAAGGAAGGCTTGTTCACTTCGAGTTTGTTTGATGAGTTCGTCCAAGTATACGTGAAGGGCTTTTACGATTGCTGTCGTTTCCTCGGCGAGCGCGGGTCGCGCGCTCTGACCGCATTCTATCCATCCTCCGTGTTCGTTGAGAGTGGCCCCCTGGCCATGGCTGAGTACAGCATGGCCAAGATGGCAGGCGAAATATTGTGTAACAATATGAATCGCTCCGCCAACCGGGTTCACGTGATAGTCGGTCGGCTCCCGCGCCTCAAGACAGATCAGACCGCTACCGTGCCTCCTGTGAACACCGGTGAGCCTTTGGCAGTGATGCTGCCGGAAATCCGCAGGGTGCAGGCCTCGCGACCCGGGTCGTAGAGGTTTATCTTCTCCAATGCTGTTCAATTCTTACGAGTTTATCTTCGCTTTCATGCCGGTGACCATAGCGGGCTTCTACGTGCTCGGTACCTTTTCCCGCACATGGTCCCTGCACTGGTTGATCCTGGCGTCGCTCTTTTTTTACGCATGGTGGAGACCGCTCAATGTATTGCTCATCGCGCCGTCTATACTGATCAACTTCGTGTTGGCTCGGACCCTACAGCGACTGAGTCAGGACGAGAAGCGGCGTAAAGCTTCTCTAGCGGTTCTCGTTCTGGGTATTGCGTTCAATGTCGCGTTTCTCGGCTATTTCAAGTACACCTACTTCCTCGGAACCGCGATAAATGATGTGTTCGGCGCGAACCTGATCCTGACCCACATCATTCTGCCGCTGGGTATCTCGTTCATCACGTTTCAGAAGATCGCATTTCTGATCGACGTTCATTCGGGGCGCATCAAGTCGTTCACGCTCCAGGACTATTGTTTGTTCGTGCTGTTCTTTCCTCAACTCATTGCCGGTCCGATCGTTCACTATCGTGAGATGATGCCTCAGTTCCACGGCGCGCCCTGCCGTTTCGACAAGGAGAACTTCGCCGTTGGTCTTACTTTGTTCTTGTTCGGTCTGTTCAAGAAAGCCGTGATCGCCGATGGTATTGCGCCATCCGTTACGTCGATCTACGATCATGCCGCTGCGGGCGGCGGCGTTTCCTTCCTATTTGCTTGGATTGCGGCGATCGGGTTCACGCTCCAGCTCTATTTCGACTTTTCGGGCTATACCGACATGGCGCTAGGGGCGGCTCGATTCTTCGGGATCCGGCTGCCCCCGAACTTCAACTCACCGCTTCGGGCATCGAGCATCATAGACTTCTGGCTTCGCTGGCACATGACGCTAACGCGTTTCCTGACAGCTTACATTTACAATCCTCTGGTGCTCTACCTCACGCGGCGTCGCTTGGCGAAAGGGCGCGCGGGGTTCGGCGGGCGCGACACGACCGTCGGGGCATTTGCCTTGCTGCTGATGTTTCCTACGCTGTTGACGATGTTCATTTCCGGGCTCTGGCATGGCGCGGGCTATCTCTTTGTGCTCTGGGGCTTGCTTCACGGCGTTTATCTCACGATTGATCACGCCTGGCGTCTGGTCGCACCCAAGCTTTGGCCGGATAGAGCCGGCTACACACGCGTGATGAAGCCGATAGGCCTCGCGGTGACGCTGGTGGCGGTATGCGCCTCGATGGTCTTTTTCCGCTCTCCGACGATGAGTGCGGCTATCGACTTGGCGAAGGGAATGATCGGCCTGAACGGCGTTTCGCTGCCCCTCGCGGTTTATGAGCGCCTCGGTCCGCTGGCCAGCCGGCTGGAGGGTATGGGGGTGGTTCAGCAGCTATGGGGCGGTCAGGAATTCCTCAAGATGACGGTAGCGATCCCGGTTCTCATGTTTGTGATACTGGCCTGCCCGAACACGCTTCAAATTCTGGCTCGATATGAGCCGGCCATCGGTGTGAAGCCGCGCCCAGCCGACACGATCATCGGCCGAAGAATGGTTGAATGGAATCCTTCGCTTGCGTGGGCGATCGGAATTTCCGTCGTCGCGGCGATCGGGATTCTGTCCCTGGGCGGGGAGAGCGAATTCCTATACTGGCAATTCTAATGGGGATTCAATCACACTCGAGGCGTGGTAGTTGTCCACTCACTTTTCAGGCGGCAACGAAAACGCAAAGAGGGCGTGGCCGGCCATCAGGGCGACAAATTGAGTTCGACCGACCGCGTAAGCCACAGGGGGAGCATTGATGCGACCCCCGACGCGGATTCGCCACAACGTCCTGCCAATATCGGAATCAAGCGCGAAAAACTCGTCGCCGTAACCCGCAAAGACGACGCCCCCAGCCGTTGAGAGTACGCCTCCGACGTTTCTACGTATATCGGGTCCACGGTCTAGTTGCGTTTCCCAGCGGACACTCCCGGTCTCAGCGTCGATCGCCTTTACGCTCGCCGAGGCTGGTTGGTTTGCAGCGAACACCGACGTGCTGCCAGCGAAGTCGTTAGGGTTCGCGAGACGCGTGGCGTGGGTAAAGTAAATCGACGCTGCCTCCACCGAAGGTACGTACATCAACCGGCGGTTCACATCGTAGGACGGCGGCCACCAGTTGGTGGCGCCGGCGATGTTTGGCCACGCGAGCGTCCCCTTACGACTCGGCCCCGCCCCGGGGAGAGGGACCGGTCGGCCATCGGCCGTGAGACTCGCAGCCCACGTCTGTTTGGCGAACGGCTTCGCAAATAGAAACTGACCGGTCTGCCGGTCGAGCGCATAGAAAAACCCGTTACGATTTGCCCAGAGCAACGCGCGCCGCTTCTGTCCCTGCCACGGGATTTCCGCGAGCACGGGCTGTTGCACGGCGTCCCAGTCATGCTCGTCTCCGGGCGTAAACTGAAAATACCACCGAAGCTCCCCGGAGCTGGCGTCTAAGGCCACGACGCTGTTTGAGAAAAGATTGTCGCCGGTCCGTGTCGCATTTTGGAAAGTGGGCGCTGGATTGCCCACCCCCCAGTACAACAGATTCAGTTCCGCGTCGTACGCACCCGTTGTCCACGTTGGCGCTCCACCGGCCTTCCAGGAATTGCCACCCCAGGAGTCATGCCCAACCTCTCCAGGATCCGGCACGGTATTGAATTTCCACAGTAGCCGCCCATCCTCCGCGTCGTAGGCCGCGACGAACCCTCGGATACCGAACTCTCCGCCTGCGACTCCCACGATGAGGCGGTCGCCAACGGCGAGCGGTGCCCCAGTCATTGAGTAGCCGCTGCGAAAATCTGCGACCGTGGCTTCCCATTTCTTTCGTCCACTTGACGCATTTAGCGCAATAAGATGCGCATCCAGGGTCGCCACGAATACGGAGTCATTCAGAATCGCAACGCCCCGGTTTATCGACCCACAGCACAACGATAGACTTGCAGGGAGGGCGCGCCTGAATTCCCATATTTTCCCCCCAGTGGTGGCATCGAGCGCTACCACGCCATCGGGTGACTCGCTGACGAAGACCACGTTTGATGCGACGATTGGAGAGGCCTCGAGGAACGCATCCACCGAGCGAAGTTGTGCGACCCACGCCACCCTCAAATCTCGAACGTTTCTTTTCGTTATTTGGGAAAGGCGGCTGTGGCGATGCCCGGCATAGTTTCCCGCGAAGGTCAGCCATTCATTCGGTCGCTTGGTCGACGCAAGAATGCTTGCAGCATCGACGTTAAACTGCTGGGGTACGGAAGACGCGTGAGCCGTATCTGCTCTCGCGGCGCGAAGCGATAGATGTCTGAGAAAAGCATGGATCTGCCAGATTTCGAGGTCAGTGAGAGGCTGCGCCGACATTGCCGTGCCTGCCCGACCCCATTTCACCGCGGAAAAGAAGGCCCAGTCCGTGTTGTTCCCGACCGAGGAAACCAGATCTGGAGCTGTTTGACCTCTCCCGTTGTCTCCGTGGCAAGATGCACAGTGTCTACCGAACAGTTGAGTACCTTTTTCCGTCGGCTCGTTAACGGGAAGAAGATTTTGTACGCCTGAGCGAACATTTGGGATGTCTGCAAGATTCCCAAGGTAAACGGGACTTTCGGGCACTAACCACCTCAGCAGGTCCACTAGCGGGAGCTCGGGAAGGCCACCCAAGAACTTTGCCCGGATCACGCGCGCTCGCCAAGCGAGAGCATCTGACGCTATGACGGCGAGGGTAGCCGATCCCCCCAGAACGGCCACGCATATCAGGCTGATCAATGCAAGGCGGCGTCCCAGCGACATATCATGCGGATCCGCAGTGTTCCGCATCAGCACAAGGAAATGGCTCGGGCGGTTTAGGCATTTTGAGGGCTCCGTTAATCTGTAGAAATTGCACTACATCGCAGATCGAGGGCGTGACCATGCCCGACACTTACTGACACTCGTCCGTTCAGCAAACTATCTTTCGACAGTAGAAACCCTCCGCATACTTGCCGGGAGCATTGGACTCGATGCCGCGAAGTCTCAGAATCGAAGAAAACGCATCTTCGGTGAACCAGCTTTTCTTCTTTTGACTCTGGAAGCACTCCAGGATATTCCGGATCTTTCTTTGTGCCACGGATTCGGTCAAGTGAACAAAGAAATTTGGCGCACTCAAATCTCCGTCGTATTTGACGATTTCGTACTCGAGAATCAGGTGGCTTCGGAACGTGTTCCAAGTCAACTCCGATACCAGCCGATGGTCCTGGTGCAAGTCATCACGATAGTGCGTCAGGATGACGTCCGGTAGGTATTTTCGTTTGAGGTCCTCGAAGAAATCCTTTATTTCGACTCCGATGTAAGGGAAATAGCCGTCCCTGAATTCCTTGACGACGATTTCTTTTTTTGAGGTGTTCGCGAGAAACATATCGGCACTACGAACAGCCTCCGCCCTCCTGTTACCGGATGCCCCCATCACAATCCAGTAGACCTCGGCAGACGGGTATTCGTCCAACCATCTCAGGATCGTGCCTCCACAACCGATTTCTATGTCGTCGCTGTGCGCTCCCAGGCATAAAATCCTGAAGACCGAGTCACGCTGCGTTGCAAAGGTCACATTCGACATCCGCCGTACCTTTCATTCACGACCTTCGATTGTCGCGTTCTTCCAGACCTCCCACGGTGTGACGCCGATATTGTACATATCCGTCAATTCCTGATGCTCCTTGAAGGTATCCATGCACCAGAATTGGTCGGACGGGTAGCCAATGATCTTCTTTTCTGCGATCAATCTTTGAAACGGCTCCACAACCAGCTCCTCCCCCGGCTTTATGTATTTGAAAATCTCTTTTCTGAATACGAAAAAGCCGGCATTGATCCGAATGTCGGATTTCCGCACGCTCTGGATGCTTCTTACTGAATTGTCCGCCTCAAGCTTTACAACATGGAAGCTTTGAGAGGGTTTCGCGCACAGGAAGCAAGCAATCTTTCCGGTCTTGACAACGCTCTCAATCATCTCGGGTAGTGGACAATTGGTGAGCCCGTCGGAATAGTTGGCGAGAAAAATCTCCTCTCCGTCGAGATATTTTTCGACCGCCTGCAGGCGCTGGCCGATATTCGCTCTCAGACCGGTATCGACGAATGTAATTTTCCAGTCCGCGATGTCGCTCCGCATCAGGTGTATGTCCTTTCCCCCATCGCTCATCGTAAAGTCGTTGGAAAGGTACTCCTTGTAATTGAGAAAATAATGCTTGATCGTGTCGGCCCTGTACCCGAGACACAGAATAAAATCCTTGTGCCCGAAATGGGCGTAATACTTCATTACGTGCCATAGGATGGGGCGGTATCCGATCTTTACTAGCGGCTTGGGAATGTTTTCAGTGAGCTCGCCCAGCCTTGTTCCCAAACCGCCACAGAACAACACGACTTTCATATGGATCTGTCCTGACGAGACCGACGTTTTGAGCCTGGATGTCGCAAGTCCGCGCGCGTGCCGTCGGTAATTTTTTTCATTGATTTGGCTGGCGTTACGCTGTGATCCACTCCAGATTGCCGTCCAGCAGCCCCTTTTCTCGCAATCCCTTAAGCACCTCGAGCCGCATGTACTTGGAGCCTCTGAAATTGGGATCGTTGAATCCCATCGACTCGAGCCCCGTCTTCAGTTCGCGGATGGTAGCGAGCAGGTCGACCTGGGGTTGATGGTTGGGCGCCAGCTTCTTGTACAGCCCAAAATCCACGCGGTAGGAGCGGCTGTCCTGCGGTGCATCCTTGTTGATCGATATGCTTACGCCGGGAACCACCTTTGCAACGGCCTCCGCAAGGTCCTTCACCTGGTAGTTCCAGCCGTCACTGCCCACGTTGAGGGCTAGGAATGCCCCCGGCGACGTATCCCTGGTGATGGCCCAGTCGAACGCTCTTGCCATGTCTCTGATGTGGATCAGCGGGCGCCACGGTGTCCCGTCGCTCAGGATCGTTATCTTCTTGGAGCTGACCGCACACGCGACAAAGTCATTGACGACCAGGTCGAGCCGCAATCGGTCGCTCATCCCGCAAGCGGTGGCGAACCTCAGGCAGGTGACCGTGAAGTTCTTGTCCGCCAGAGTCTGGAGCTCGGTTTCCGTGCGAATCTTCGATTTGGCGTACGCGGTGAGCGGGTTCAGCGGCGAGGCTTCTTTCCTGGGGGTGTCGTCCGCCACGCCGTATACGCTGCAGCTGGACGCAAAGACGAAGGACCTGACCCCCGCGGCCTTGGCTTGTCTGGCAAGTTCGACACTGGCGCGGAAGTTGATGTCGTAGGTGACGTCCTCGAAAGTCTTGCCCATCGGATCGTTGGATATGGCCGCGAGGTGCACGACGGCGTCGACGCCCTTCAGCACGTCGGGGCGGAGCGTGCGCACGTCGGCGAAATACTGGACGTCGGCGCGGCATTCTGGAAGTATGTCCGCGTTGGTGAGGCAATGGGCGAAGTAGCCCTTGTCCAAGCCGATCAGCGTCGCCTGGGGGTAGGACTGGCGAAGGCGCTGCAGTACCGAGGGGCCGATATATCCTGTGTTACCTGTAATCAGTATCTTCATTTCGTTCGCTCGCCATTCTGATATTCACGCACGCCGTGTACCTGCGTCGGGCGCAGGTACGCGGAATCCCGCGGGACTCGGCCGGAACCACTGAAAACGGGCTTGTCCGAAGCGTCCGGTTCTTAATCGCGTGCGGAAAGGATTCTCACGCGAACGCTGCTTTCCGGTTGCTCGCCTCTCCCTGCGTGCGCTGAAGGTGCTCTTCGAGCCAAGTCGCACCGCCGAAATGCCGATACTGCTCGGCCCGCAACCGGTCGGCAAGGCGGCCGGCGGGCAATTCCACCGCGTCGTAGGTGAGTACTTGATCCTTGGCGACGGCGCGCTTCATCTTGCAACCTTCCACAAGTCCCTCCGGAAGATAACGCATCGCGCTCATCTCTTCGGTGTTCACGGCTTCGCCGTAAGTCGTATACATTCCGTATTCGTCGAGCACCTCGCCGGCGGCGAGATCGCGCTTGGCCACCGCACAAACCTCCACCACTGGGCCTTCCAGAGGCGGTGCGACGTTGTCCCCGAAGAGCACCACCCGCGCGATGGCGTTCGGCGCCTCGAAATGCACGAGATGGTACGGAACCCAGAACGGATAGAGCGGCCCTTCTCCCATTTTGTAGAGGTTCAGGTAGTGGCGTTGCTTGGGATCCGCGTGTTCCGCCAAGCAGAATATCTTGACCCCAGCGGGACCTACAGTGTAGTCGACGATCCCTCCCACCGCCCGAATCTCGTCGAGATCGTACAGCCTGTGGATATCCATGATGGAGCCGTCGTACTTGAGTCCGCGCGACATTCCGCGCGACCTGACCTTGAATCCAGTGGCGTTGGCGACGATCGACTGCTCGAAACTGATTTTGGACCCGTCAGCAAAGGACGTCACCATCGCCGCGTTCTGCCCCCATCGCTCCGCCCAGCCCTGCTGGGTGGTCGGGTTGCGATAGGGGTCCTGTAGGCCCTTGACGTTTCCGATGACGCGCGGGATAAGACCCAGACCCTTCACCCACCGGACCAGGTTCATCTGCAAGCCGGGTTCGTCGCCTTCGCAAGCTGAAAGGATGACTTTGTACTTGCGCGCATACACCTGGAGAATCGGGCCGATCGTAGCATCCACCTCGGCATTCATGAGCACGACCGGCTTGCCGTGCTTGAAAGCCTCAAGAATTACGTGAGCGCCGAACTCGACCGAGCCCGTGACATCGACGATCACATCGATCTCGCCCGAGCGGCACATCATGAAGGGGTCCTCGGCTACGGCGGGCTGGCCTTGGCGAATCGCTTGGTCGAGCTGGGCCTGGGACCCCGCCATGACAATGTTGTCGAGCCCCGAGTAGCGAAACACGTGCTGGGCCCGCTCGGGCCGCCGATTATAGACGGCAGCCATGCGCATGCCGGGAACGCTGTGAGTGATCTGGTTCGTGAGCCCCTGCCCCATGAACCCGGCGCCGACCATGCCCACGCGTATCGGCTTTCCCTGCTGCTCCCTGGCTTTTAAAGCGTTATCGACAAGAATCATGATGTCCTCCGGCCGGATTGCGTACCACACACACAGTTAAGAGCATGAATATAAGCAAATATCATGCCTTGCTTACACGCGCACTCATCTTGCGCTTCAATTCGGGTTCGATCTCCCTGAGCGACCGCCACTCCGCATCTTTGGGTGATATTTCGCCCACCGGAAGAGGCCAAACCAGCCCGAGCCGGGAGTCGCTGTAAAGCAAGCCGCCCTCGGCGCCAGGCGTATAGAACTCTCCTACCTGATAGCTCGTTTCCGTCCGATCTTCAAGAACCTGATACCCGTGTGCAAACCGCTCCGGTACATACAGGGACCGGTAATTGTCCGCGCTAAGCTCGACGGCAACATGGGCCAGGTACGTTGGGCTGTCCGGGCGCAAATCGACGATTATGTCGAGAATCGCACCGCGAGTGCACCGCACGAGTTTGGTTTCGGCGGCTGGGGGATATTGAAAATGCATCCCGCGCAAGGTCCCCTTCGTCTTGTTGAAAGCAATGTTGGCCTGCGCGATGATCGGCTCTAGTCCGTGATCCTGGAACTCTCGCTGGCAGAACGCGCGTGCAAAAAAACCGCGGCTGTCCTCACGGCGCTCGAGGTCGATCGTGAATGCGCCCTTGAGCTTTGTCTCGGTGAAAATCATCTTGATCCATAAGGTGAAAGGCCCATTATAAGGTAGTCCCGCGTACCGCGACCCGGTTAGGAGGAATTTGGCGCTTCCGTGCCAAATTCCTCCTAACCGGGTCGCGGTACGCGTTACTACCTTATAATGGGCCTTTCACCTTATGGATCAAGATGATTTTCACCGAGACAAAGCTCAAGG